>Ga0193945_1000020_pt1 | contig 20192 bp, 12 predicted proteins | sample BRT_01_MG_FD_161665 | JGI IMG/M metagenome (GOLD analysis project Ga0193945, IMG submission 161665) | Sediment microbial communities from the Broadkill River, Lewes, Delaware, United States - BRT_0-1_MG | ecosystem: Environmental > Aquatic > Freshwater > River > Sediment | place: USA: Delaware... | reverse complement strand
CGCGCAGCGATAGCGATAGCGATAGCGATTTTGCCGTTAGTGCCCCTGACAGTCGAGGCGCAAGATCCCGGCCGCGCAGATGCCGTCATCCAGCCGGTCGAAGAGATCGTCGTCACCGCGCGGCGCCGTGAAGAAAACCTGCAGGAAGTGCCGATTTCCATTACGGCGATGAGCGGCACCGAACTCGAGGCACGACAGCTCTACGCCATGGATCAACTCGGTGCGGTCGTGCCGAACCTGCAGTTCGACAAGGCGGCGCCGTCGTCCGGCTCCAGTTCCGTTGGCCAGATCTTTATTCGCGGCATCGGGCAGGCAGATTACACACCGGTCACCGATCCCGGCGTCGCGATGTACGTGGACGGCATCTATATCGGCCGCTCGCCCGGCAATGTACTCGACCTCGTAGACATCGAGCGCGTCGAGGTGCTGCGCGGACCGCAGGGGACCCTGTTCGGCCGCAATTCCATCGGCGGCGCAATCAAGGTTCACAGCCGCCTGCCAGGCTTCGCCGAGGCCGCGAGCCGCATCGAACTGCGGCTCGGCACCGACGACCTGAGAGCGCTGATGTTTCGCTCGAACCTGCCGCTGGGAGAATCACTCGCAACGGGCATCTCGGTCAGCCGCCTGCAACGTGACGGCTATGTCGAGCGGCAGTTCGACGGCATAAGGACCGGCGATCGCGACCGCTGGTCGGCGCGCGGGACCCTGCGCTGGGAGCCATCTGACGCAATCTCAGCTTCGCTGGTCGTCGATTACACCGTCATCGATGAGAACGGAGCGCCGGTCGTCTCCGGCGGCGTCAACGATCGGCAGCCGTTCGCGACCTTCGGCAATGCGGTCCTCGATAGTTGCGGCGCCGTCGTCATCAACCCGGCTTTTGACGCGACGCCCCAGGGCGGACCGCCCACCTTCCCGCCGCCCGGCGCCCCCACGGGCAGCGCCCCCGGCTGCTACGGCGCCGAGTCGGGGGCGGGGCCTTTCGTATCCGAAGCCACGTTCCCGGTCACATCCGAACTCGACAGCGGCGGTGCGGCGCTGACGGTCGACTGGTCGATCGGCGATCACTGGCTCCTCAAGTCGACGACCGGCTACCGCGAGATGACGATGGTCTCCTCCCGCGATGGGGACAATACGCCAGCCAATATCTTCGCCACCCGTGACGATTACGAGCACGATCAGTTCAGCCAGGAAATGCAGCTGCAGTTCGCGAGCGACGAACGCGGACTGTCCGCGGTGCTCGGGCTTTTCTATTACGACGAGTCCGGCTTCAACCTGGTCGACGTCACGGTGCCGACCGGCGCGATCCAGAGCGGCGGCTTTTACGACAACCAGTCCCACGCGGTTTTTGCCCACGGTACGCTCGATCTCACCGACCGGCTGGCGTTGTCAATCGGCGCAAGGCACACGGAAGACCGCAAAGCCTACCTGCCCGACCAGCTGTCGCTTGGTGATTCGTCGGCCGGGTCGGCCCCCGGTTTCTTCTCCCCGACGTGGCCGCTGCTCGAGGGGTTTTATCTCGCGCCGACCGGGCCGATGGCGGCAGGCGAACGCATCCTGGACTTTCGCCGCAGCGAACTGGCGTTCGACGCCACCGACACGACGATCGATCTGAGTTACCGGTTCTCGGACCGAATGCTCGGCTACGTCACGTTCGCGACGGGTTACAAGAGCGGCGGGTTCGACCAGCGCTTCGTCGGGCCGACGCCCGACCGCGCGCCGAGTTCGTACCGGCCTGAGTATGTCGACAGCCTGGAAGTGGGCCTGAAAGGGTCGTATTTCGACGGCCGCCTGCGAATGAACCTCGCCGTGTTCGATGCCGACTACGACGACCTGCAGATCATCGTTCGTGAATCCTTCAATCCGCTAACCGTCAATGCCGGTGCAGCGCGTGTCCGTGGCGGCGAACTCGAGCTCGAATGGCTCGCGACGCCCGACTGGGACATCGGCTTCTCGGCCGGCCACATCGACGCCAGCTACCGACGCCTGAACCAGCCTGCACAGGATTCCGGCGTGCGCCTCGACAATCAGCTCGCCAACTCGCCTGAATGGAGCCTGGCCGCCGGCACGGCGTACCGGCTGGGGCTCGGTAACCTGGGTGAGGCGACTGCCCGCCTGGACTGGTCGTGGCAGGACACGGAGTACCATGACGCGGTGAACAGTCCGCTGATCCGGCAATCCGCATTCCACCTCGTCAATGCGTCGCTCGCGTTCGTGCCCGAAGGCAGCCGCTGGCAGCTCACCGTGGCCTCCAGAAACCTGCTCGACGAGACCTACCTCGTCACCGGCAACTCCGCGTTCGACACCGCGGCAGCCTACGTCGAACAGGTCTACGGGCGACCACGGGAGTTTCTGCTCTCGCTGCGTTATGAATTCTGAGCTACCCAACATCTGGCTGCTGGGCATGCGGCCACGTACGCTCACGATGGCGGCGGTGCCGGTCGCTGTCGGCACCGCACTGGCCTGGGCAGGTGGCGCGGACCCCGCCTGGATCACTTTCGTCGCAACGCTCGCCTGCGCGGTGCTGATACAGATCGGCACCAACCTGTTCAACGATGCAAACGACGGTGAACGTGGCGCGGACGGCCCCGACCGCATCGGACCGGTCCGGATAACCGGCTCGGGCCTTGCAAAACCGAGACAGGTGCGGCGCGTCGCGATCGCCTGCTTCGTTGCGGCACTGGTAGCCGGCCTCTACCTGGTCGTGGTGGGTGGTGTGCCGATATTCGTGATCGGGCTCGCGTCGCTGGTCGCCGGCTACGCGTATTCATCCGGCCGGCGACCGCTTTCGCACGGCCCGTTCGGCGAGGTTTACGTGATCGTCTTTTTCGGACTGGTCGCGGTGACGGGCAGCTACTACCTGCAAAGCGAACAACTGCCGGGCGGCGCCATCGTGCTGACCGGCGTTGCTATCGGGTGTTACGCCGCCGCCGTGCTGTTGGTAAATAACCTGCGTGACACGGAAGCCGATCTGCGGGCTGGTCGGAGGACACTCGCCGGCCGGCTGGGAACACCTGCAGCTCAACGCCTTTACGGTTTCCTGATGCTCGTGCCCTTCGCGATGCTGGCAGTCGCCTGGGGTCTCCAGCCGCTCGGCCTCGTATGGCTCGGCTTGCCCGTGTGCCTGTGGCTGGCGGCGCTGTTTGCGCGCATGCCGGTGGGGCCAGGCATGAATGCGCAACTCGGCAGAACCGCCCTGGTCCAGGTGTTGGTTGGCGCACTGCTGATCGTGGAGCAGCTTTCTTGAACCCGGTGATCTCGACGCTGCTGCCGGCGGGCCTTGCGTTCATCATGTTCGCCCTCGGACTCAAACTGAGCGCTGCGGACTTCCGCCGTGTATTCGCCTATCCGGTAGCCGTGGGCCTCGGGTTGATCGCGCAGACGCTGCTGCTGCCGCTCACCGCATTCGGAATCAGCACGTTTTTCAAGCTCGCGCCGGAAACGGCTGTCGGGCTGATGATCCTCGCGGCCTGCCCGGGCGGCGTCACGGCGGCGATGATTACGGACCTGTCGCGCGGGGATACCTGTCTGTCCATTACGCTTACCGCGTTCACGAGCCTGTTGTCGTTTATCACGGTACCGATCATTGTCGGTTTGTCGCTCGCGCATTTTCTCGGCGAGGCGGCTCCCGTCGATTACCCGATGGGCCAGGCCATCGGCGGTCTCTTCCTGATCACGCTGGTTCCCGTCGCGGCCGGCCTGCTCTTCAATCAAGCCGGTTGGCTGACGCCCGCGGTTGCAAAAACGATCGGCAGGCTCGCCACGGTCATTTTCCTGATGATCGTTTTCGTCACCTTCTTTACAGAATGGCCCAACATTACCGCCCACTTCGCGACAGTCGGGCCGGCGATCCTCATGCTCAACGTCACGACAATGGCAACGGGCGCCCTGCTCGGAGTCGCGGGCCGCCTGCCGACCGCGGGAAGGATCGCGCTCGCCGTGGAATGCGGCATCCAGAACAGCGCGCTCGGCATCACGGTCGCCGTCAGCTTGCTGAGCGTATCGGGGCTGGCCGTCCCCAGCGTGATCTATGCGTTCCTGATGAACATCACCGCGCTGGCGCTGATCGTCGTCCGCCAGCTGCAGGTCGGCCGCACCGCAGTGACTTCGGAAGGTTGATATATAATCGCCGGCAACCGCGGGTTCGAGCCCGCCAGGTAGCGCTTCGCCGCGTGGGGGAACCGAACACCGATGACCGATGAATTCCGCGAACGCGCGTTGTACTACCACCGGCATCCCGTTCCGGGCAAGCTGCAGATCCAGCCGACCAAGCGCATGGTCAACCAGCTCGACCTTGCACTGGCGTACTCACCGGGCGTCGCCGTTGCCTGTGAAGAGATCGTAGAGAACCCGTCGGACGCAGCGACCTACACCGCCCGCGGCAACCTTGTCGGAGTGGTGACCAACGGCACGGCCGTACTGGGACTGGGACCGATCGGCCCGCTGGCCTCGAAGCCCGTGATGGAAGGCAAGGCGGTGCTGTTCAAGAAGTTCGCCGGCGTCGACGTGTTCGATATCGAAATCAACGAAACCGACCCCGATAAATTCGTCGACATTGTCGCTTCCCTGGAACCCACGTTCGGCGGCATCAACCTCGAGGACATCAAGGCGCCCGAGTGTTTCGAGATCGAGCGCAAGCTGCGCGACCGCATGTCGATACCGGTGATGCACGACGACCAGCACGGCACCGCCATCTGTGTCGCCGCTGCCGTACGAAACGGCCTGCGCCTGGTCGACAAGCGAATCGAGGACGTGCGCCTGGTCGGGAGCGGCGCCGGCGCCGCCGCCCTCGCGTGCGTCGACCTGCTGGTCGCCATGGGCTTGCGCAAGGAGAATGTGACCCTCTGCGACATCCACGGCGTCGTTTACCAAGGCCGTGACAATATGGACCCGTACAAGGAACGCTATGCGGTCGACAGCAGCGCGCGTGTCCTCGACGACGTGATCGACGGTGCCGATGTGTTCCTCGGGCTGTCGGCGCCGCGGGTCATCAAGCCCGAGCAGGTCAAGCGCATGGCCGATCGCCCGCTGATCATGGCGCTCGCGAATCCCGAGCCGGAGATAATGCCGGAACTGGTGCACGAGGTGCGGCCCGACGCGATCATAGGCACGGGCCGGTCCGACTATCCCAACCAGATCAATAACGTGCTGGTCTTCCCCTACATATTCCGCGGCGCGCTGGACGTGGGCGCGACCGATATCAACAAGGCGATGAAGATTGCCTGCGTCGAGGCCCTCGCGGACCTGGTCATGGAAGAAGCCGACGAGGAAGTCGCCGCCGCCTACGGAGGCGGACAGCTGCGCTTCGGTCCCGATTACCTGATCCCCAAACCTTTCGACCCGCGGCTGATCTCAGAAGTGCCCCTGCGCGTGGCGAAGGCTGCGATGGATTCCGGTGTTGCGACCCGGCCAATCGAGGATCTCGACGCCTACCGGCACCGCCTCGAGAATTACGTGTTCCGGTCAGGGCTCGTGATGAAGCCGGTGTTCGAACGGGCGGCCAGGGACCCGCGCCGGCTCGTCTACGCCGAGGGCGAATCGATGCGCGTATTGCGCGCGATCCAGGTCCTGGTCGACGACGGCATCATCGCGCGCCCGCTCCTGCTCGGGCGCCAGGAATTGATCGAGGCGACGATCCGCGACATGGGTCTGCATATTGTCTGCGGCAAACACTTCGACGTGCTCGACCCGTCCAACAACCCGAATTACGAGCGGGATTGCCAGGACTACCACCGCATCATGGAGCGCAAGAGCGTATCCCCGGCCGATGCGCGCGCAATCATCCTGACCCGCACCACGGCGCTCGCAACCCTTCTGCTTCACCGTGGCGATGTCGACGGCATGATATGCGGGGTCAATGGCGGCTTCCACAAGCACCTGAATTACGTCCGTAATGTTATCGGTGTTGCGCCCGGTCTGACGGATTTTTCCACCGTCAACCTGCTGATCACCCCCAAGGGAAGCCTGTTCATCACGGACACCTATGTGACCGACCAGCCGTCGGCCGAGCACATTGCCCAGACCACGCTTATGGCAGCCGACGTAGTGCGCCGCTTCGGACTGTCGCCGAAGGGCGCCCTGTTATCGCATTCCAATTTCGGCTCCAGCAGGGCACGCTCGGCGCAGAAGATGCGCGATGCGCTGCAGATCCTTATCGAACGCGAGCCGGACCTCGAGGTCGAGGGAGAGATGCACTCTGACGCCGCAATCTCCGAACAGATACGCGAGCGTATTTTTCCCAACTCACGGCTCACCGGCAGCGCCAACCTGTTAATCATGCCCGACCTGGACGCGGCCAACATCGCTTTCAACCTGATAAAGGCGGTCGGCGATGGCGTTAACGTCGGACCAATCCTGGCCGGTGTGGCCAAGCCCGCGCACGTGCTGACGCAATCGATTACCGTGCGCGGTATCGTGAACATGAGTGCGATCGCGGTCGTGGACGCGCAGGAGTATGCGGCGACCGGAGCTGCCGCGAAGGCCTGAGCCGGACCGGTTTACACGATGAAGGCAGCATCTGTTTACGACTATCGGCGCCTTGCCAGGACGCGCGTCCCGCACTTCCTGTTCGAATACCTCGATGGCGGTTCATACGCGGAAGTAACCAGGGAACGAAACCGGGCCGACCTCTAGGCGCTGGCGCGACTACCGATCCGGGCTGGCCGGCGAGAGCTGGCTCTTCGGTCAGCTGTTCCAACAGCCTGTGGTACCTTACGCAGGTTCTGGCACGTCTCACGAGAAATCCGCGATGCCCCTTTTCAAGCGCACCCTGAGCGAATTCCTGTTCCGGCGTTTCATGCTCAAGCACTACGCGTCCAACCTTCTGGTCGACATGAATGTCGAGGCGAAGCGCGAGACCTTCGAGTACATCCGGGCCAACATGGCCGACGCACCGTATTTCGAGAAACACCCCGAGCTGATTCGATACGCCGTTGAACAGGTGTCAAAGGAAGGCCTGTACCTCGAATTTGGCGTCGGCAGGGGCAAGTCCATGCGCTGGATTGCGCCGCTGGTTAACGGCAACGTCCACGGTTTCGACTCGTTCGAAGGCATCCAGGAGCACTGGAACGGCAACCCGGTCGGCTCGTTCGCCCAGGCCAAGCGCCCCAAAGTGCCTGATAACGTCTTGTTCCACGTGGGTTATTTCGACGCGACGCTGCCCGGGTTCCTGGACACCTACGAAGAGCCGGTTGCATTCCTGCACGTCGACTGCGATCTCTACTCCTCCACCGTCACGATCCTCGACGGGCTCGGTTCGCGCCTGCAGCCGGGAGCGATCGTGCTGTTCGACGAGTACTACAACTTTCACCGCTGGCAACAGCACGAGTTCAAGGCCTTCCAGGAGTTCGTCGACCGTACCGGCGTCAAGTACGAGTACATCGGATTTTCGGTGACGGGCCAGCAGGTGGTCGTGCGTATCCTGGAAAACCCCGGGTACGAAGGCTGATACCGGCGCGGCCATTCAGCAGGTGCGCCCGTCCAACAACGCTCTCTTCCGCAAGCACGCTCGGCGCAAAGACAGGAAAGCCCCATGGGAGCCATGCCATTTTCCGGCCGGGAAACTAGTCACCCGCTAACGACGCGCCGGCGGCGACATCTTGTCGGCGCTGATACGCGTCACTGTACCTGATGATGCTTCTCGTCCCGAGGCGATCGCCGTTGCCGAATTCGGACCCTCGCGCTGTTACCTCGAACATGGCCTGGCCTATTTGTGTTGCCTTCACGGCCGAACTCACCGGCGCGAAGAACCAGTAAAGCAGGGTCTGGCCGATGTGCGCCTCTTCTTTCGTCGGGCCGATGTAGTCGGGACGATAAGCGATAACCCGCAGATTCGAGCCCGCCGCAACTTCGAACAACGTGTTCTCCGCACGCACCTTCTCACGCGCCCACATCATGCGCGAATCGGCCGATATGTCGCTGGAACTGATGTAATGGAAAGAAATATCCGGTTTATCGCTGACACCAATCCATTCCCTGACAAACTGCACCGGGAAATCCACGTGGATTTTGCCGTAGGTTTCCTCGTCAACCCCGACACTGCTCGTTCCAATCGCCCAGTAAACGGCATCAGCCGCCTCCAATTGCCCGTGAATTGCCGAATAGTCGAGGTAATCGAGGTGCAGCGTCATCTCGACTTTCCCGGAAGTGACGCCGGCGTCTATTCGCGGCGTGGTACGGCGGCTGATTACGTGAATCCGGTCAATATCCGGGTTGGCCAGGGCCGCCTTGAGTATGCCGTCGCCTGCGGTTCCGCTGGCGCCGAATATCGCAACGGTCTGGTGGCTTGCAGCCTCCCCGGCAATCGGCATAACGGTTTCGTTATCCAGCAGCAGGAAGGCGACAAGGCTCACGTAAAAAAGCGCAAAAACGACTAACGGGGCCAGGATAATCGTGCGAACGCGAGGCAGTTTCATGGCTCGCAATCCTATCACCGGCGAGCGGCGTTGACGTGGTCTTTCAAGCCCGGTATCACTGTCTGATGACGCACTGTAAGAATTGCCAGTACGAACTGGAAGGCGCCTACTGTTCGAGCTGCGGTCAGCGCGACATCGACCTGGAGAGGCCCATTTGGAGCCTGATTGCGGAGACCCTCAGGGAGGCCTTCGAAGTCGATGGGCGATCTGCTCTGACCGTCAAAGCCCTGTTCCGCAGCCCGGGAATGTTGACTAGCGAGTTTCTCGCCGGTCGCCGCCGCACTTATACGTCGCCGCTGCGGCTCTACCTCACCATCAGCATCCTGTTTTTCATTTTTGCGGCCTGGCTCGCAAAGACCGGCATCATGCTCGAACCGGGCCAGGACCCCCGCCTCGATGCCGCCATCCAGGCGGGTTTCCTGTCTGACGATCTACCACGCCTGATGTTCGTGTTACTGCCCGTGTTCGCGCTGTTATTGAAAATGGTCTACATCAATCGACTGTACTTTGACCACCTGATCTTTTCGCTTCACCTGCACAGCGCTGCATACGTGATTCTCGCAATGATGATGCCGCTCGAGGCACTGGCAAACCGGCACATCGTCCTTGCGCTTTTACAGGTCGCTATTCTCGTCTACTTCCTCGCCTATTTCGTCATGGCCATGCGCCGCGTCTATCAGTCAAGCTGGCCCGCAGTGGCCGTCAGGTCCGCCCTGGTATTGTTTGTCTATATGATCGTGGTGTCTGTCGTAGTCGAGAACACCAGCAATTTCATGATCATCGCAGACTAAGCGACAACACTTCTCGCGCTTCAGGAGATTGCCCGAGCGATTCGTTGGCCCTTTAGTCTGCGACCTTCATGATCGGGGTTACTCTAATATCCGTCGTCTTCGTAGTACTCCTCGTCCTCATAGTAATCTTCACCCTCGTCGCCGGACTCCATGAGCATCATCAGGTCGGCACGATACTCGTCCAGTATCGCCTGTTCGGCGGCCGTTGGTTTGGGCAGGCTGCGAGCATTCTCCGCTATCGCCTTACCGTACCGGGCGGATTCTTCCATTCCCTGCTTGATCTGCTGGTACATTTCCTCGCCCAGTTGCGCGCGCTGTTCCTCGATCATCGCCATGTCTCGCGCCATTTGCTCGGGCATTGCATTGGCCGCTTCGAGCATCTGTTCACGATAGAGCATCATGGTTATGCGCACGGTCTTGCGAGCCCAATCTTCGGCATCGAGGTTGTGCGAAGCAGCCCAGCCAAGATATCTATCGTCAGCTAGCATTGACTCAAAATCGATGCCGTCATCGGTTTCGTACTCATCTTCGCCGAATTCCGTGTATTCCTCCCACAGGTCGATCAGGCTTCTCACATCACCTTCATCGAAGCGGACATCGCCCACGAATTTGTTTACTTCTACCGACATCTGGTCGAGTTTGTCGAGCGCTTCCCTGGTCGCCTGATCCGCGTCCTGGGCAAACACGGCGATTGGCGCTGCAGCGATTAACAGCACGGTTAGCAGTCTTTTTACGGTCTTCGCCATTTTCTTTTTCTCCTTCGAATCCGTTGCGCTACTCGCGCGCAATATCGCTCCAATTTGATCACGATCGGTTTTGTACGTGACTCGAGGAACCTACTTATATCTATTGCGACCCGCGACATGAAATCATCGGTCATGGACGAGTGTGTCCGCTCTGTGATCGGAGGACACTAAATACAGGTCCCATCGAGGGGCGCTTTTCGTTCCGGCGAAGTTGGTTGACGCAATGCGTCCCGCATCTCGCCCTTCGTGCGACTCCGCTTCGCTGGGGTACCAGCCTGATATCCGCAAAATCCCATATACCCACATGCTCTGGTTCAAGTGTACGGTCAGAATAATGCCAGGGGGTATTGAAACGTGGCCCATACAACACTGAGAACAAGTTACTCCGCTCTGACCGACAGGCTGAACCGTTTTCCACAGGGCGCACCGCCTTCCGATCTCCTGTTCAAGATTCTGTCGATGCTGTTCAGTGAGGAAGAGGCTGGCCTGGTTTCGCTGATGCCGATCAAACCGTTTACCGCAGCAAAAGCCAGCCGTATCTGGAAAAAAAGTCTCACCGAAACGCAGAACATACTGGACGAGTTGGCCGACAGGGCCATTCTCGTTGATTTCGAGCAGAACGGTGAAACGGTCTATGCACTACCGCCGCCGATGGCCGGATTCTTTGAGTTCTCGCTGATGCGAGTCCGCGAAGATATTGATCAAAAAGTATTAAGCGAGCTTTTTCATCAGTACATGAATGTCGAGGAAGACTTTATCAGGGAGCTGTTTACTCGCGGTGAAACCCAGTTGGGGCGAACCTTCGTACGTGAACCTGCTTTGTCCGAGGAAAATGCACTGCATGTGCTGGACTATGAACGGGCCAGCGAAGTGATCGAAACCGCAAGCCATATTGGTGTGGGACGCTGTTACTGCCGGCACAAAATGGAACACATGGACAAGGCCTGTTCTGCGCCCCAGGATATTTGCATGACCTTCAACACGACCGCGTCCTCGCTTACCAGGCATGGTGTTGCGCGTGAGATCGACAAAAAAGAATGTCACGACTTGTTGCAGGAGGCCTATGACAACAACCTGGTGCAGTTCGGTGAGAACGTGCGCGAGAGTGTCAATTTTATTTGTAATTGCTGTGGCTGCTGTTGTGAGGCAATGATCGCCGCACGCCGTTTTGCAGTTCTCAACCCTGTGCACACGACGAACTTCATCCCGGTGATCGACGAAAAAACCTGCAACGGCTGCGGCAAATGCGTCAATGTCTGCCCGGTCGATGCGATGACCCTGGTTTCGGCCCATGATCCGGACAAGCCCAGGATGAAAATAGCCCGGTTGAACGACGAGCTTTGCCTGGGTTGCGGCGTGTGTATACGCAGCTGTAATAAGCACGATAGTCTGTCTCTGGAATCGCGTCCGAAGCGGGTTCTTACGCCATTGAACGGAACACACCGGGCGGTCGTAATGGCCATAGAACGCGGCAAATTACAGAACCTGATTTTCGATAACCAGGTCTTGTGGAGCCACCGTGCCATGGCCGGGGTGTTAGGTGTGATCTTGCAGCTGCCGCCCATTAAGCAGGCTCTGGCAAGTGAGCAGCTCAAGTCCCGCTACCTGGAAACGCTGATAAACCATACAAGGCATTAGACAGCGCCAATGCTCGGTGCACTCGGCGAGAAAAACAAAAAGGGCCACAAGGGCCCTTTTCATTTTTCTGGCGGCGGGGACAGTCTTCCCCGGACAAAGCTCTGAACCGCCTCCGGCAGAGAATGACATGCCGATGATCCTTCCTGCCCGCCCCGAGTTCGGGCCCATAATCATCAAACGCCTATTGGACACTGATGATGCTCGCGGCGCCGCTGCTGCAGGGTCGATGGCATCGTTGTTTCGAATCACGTCGGCCGTCCGCCGCCAGGGCATCGAACACGCGCTGGAGCTGATATACGAGAAAAGACCAGTTACACGGCATCGGCTTGGGCGGCGTCGATCAGGAGATTCAAGGCCCGAGCGATTGGGGCCGGACTGCCCTCCGCCAGCACGTGCACAAGCTTTGCGTCAATGACAGCGGCGCCTCTCAGACCCGACTCGGCAACGCGAACGTCGTCGACCACCCTGGCGTCCTTCACTCCAATCTTCAGGCGCGTTCCGCGAGCATCGACGGATATGACGTTTTCGATTCCGCCGAGGGCCTGCAGCAGTGAATGCAATTTGTCCTCAGCGAGCGATTGCTCCCCTATGCGGTCCGATTCCATGCTCGGAGTGACCGGCTGCGGTTGGCCGGCTTCTGCGACGCGCCTCAAGTCAGCAGCAATCGCGTCCGCGCGCAAACCGACAACCACCTGCATCGTGTCACTCGTCGGATAGATCATGCCTGCTGCACCCAGTACTTTGAGCGCCGCCTCATCGACAGCATCACGCGACGCAATATTGAGTCTCAGGCGCGTCATGCACGCATCGATCGCGAGCAGATTCGGGGCACCGCCCAGGGCTGCGAGGTACTTCGCGGCCTCCTCGTCTGGCGCGCCGGCCACCGCACCCGCTTGCGCCGGCTCGGTATCGTCCCTGCCGGGCGTCTTGACGTCGAAGCGCACGATGAAAAACCGGAAGGTCGCATAGTAAACGGTGAAATAAATAATCCCGACGGGGAGCATCAGGAGCGGCCGGGTCGCCTTGTTGAAGTTCAGGACGTAATCGAAGAGACCAGCCGAAAACCCGAAGCCCAGCCGGATCTGGAGCAAGTCCATGACCGCCATCGATACGCCCGTCAGCACCGCGTGAATGGCGAACAGCGCCGGCGCAACGAACATGAATGTGAATTCGATGGGTTCGGTTATGCCCGTCAGGAATGATGTCAGCGCCATCGACACGAGCAGACCGCCGACGGCCTTGCGCCGCTCCGGTTTCACCGACCGGTACATTGCGAGGCACGCGGCGGGCAATCCGAACATCATCACGGGAAAGAACCCGCTCATAAAAGCGCCTGCCGTGGGATCACCTGCGAAATAGCGGCGCAGGTCGCCCGTGACGCCTTCGAAGTCACCGACGATGAACCAGGCCAGGTTGTTGAGGATATGGTGCAAGCCCGTGACGATGAGGATGCGATTCAGCAGCCCGTATCCGAACAGGCCGACCTCGCCCGCGCCGATAACTGCCTCACTAAGCGCGTTCATGCCCGTCTCGAGAACCGGCCAGCCGAAACCGAACAGCGCAGCGATCAGCAATGCGGCAAATCCACTGACGATCGGCACGAAGCGACGCCCTGAGAAAAACGCAAGATAATCGGGCAGCCGGATTTCCGAGTAGCGGTTGTAGAGGTTGCCCGCCAGAATGCCGCTGATCAGTCCTGCCGGAACGCTCATCTTCATTATCGCGGCTGACTTGTAATCAGCGGACAGTAGTTGCGCAGCTCGTTCGGCTGCATCGGCGATGACCTCCGGCGGCACATCGATCAGGACCTTGGCGCCCTCGGTCGTGACGAGATAGGCAACGACCGCGGCAAGGCCGGCGGCACCGTTGTTGCCGCGGGCAAGCCCGACGGCGACGCCGATCGCGAACAACAAGCCGAGATTCGCGAATACGGCGTTGCCCGCAGCCGCCACGTAAGGCAGGTCGAGCAGGTCCGGCTGACCCAGGCGCAATAGCAGGCCTGCGACCGGCAGGACCGCAATCGGCAGCATCAGCGACTTGCCGAGTTTCTGTATGGCCGGGAACAGCTTCTTCACTCGACCTTCCCCGTCAGCGCGAAGTCGCGCATCATTGCCCGCACCTCGCCGGCCGAGCGCATCGCGAGCGCGCGTGTTGCAAGTATTTCGCAGTCCCTGATGTTCAGTTCGCGCAGCCGAGCTTTCTGCCGCGGGATACCGCTCGCCACCATCGACAGCTCGCGAATGCCGAGCCCGACGAGAATCGGTGCGGCCACGAGGTCACCGGCCGCGCCACCGCAGACTCCGACAGGCTTTCCGGCCGAGCTCGCGGCCTGAGCTGTCCGTGCAATCAGTGCCAGCACCGCAGGGTGAAGCGCATCCAGGCGGTCGGCTAGCAATGGTTCACCGCGATCCATGGCTAGCGTGTACTGGGTCAGATCGTTGGTACCGATCGAGAAAAAGTCGACGACCGCGGCCAGCCGGTCGGCGATAAGGGCAGCCGCCGGTGTCTCGATCATGATGCCCAGATGCACGCCCTGGCTCCCTGGCCGCTGGGAGCGGATTCGCCCGATCATGTCGGCGACGTCCTCTATCTCCTCGACGCTGCTAACCATCGGCACCATAACGCGTAACGGGTTCGCACGGCGGACCTGCAGCAGTGCCTCGAGTTGTGTTTCGAACATCCCGCGGTCGCGAAGACTTAACCGGATGCCGCGTACGCCAAGTGCCGGGTTCTCTTCGAAGCGCTGGTCAACGTAGGCAATCGGCTTGTCGCCGCCGGCGTCCAGCGTGCGCACGACCAGCGGACGATCACCCAGCGCGTCGGCAACCTCCTGGTAGGCGGCAAGCTGTTCATCCAGCCCGGGTGCCGTGTCACGATCCATGAACAGGAACTCGGTGCGCAACAGTCCGCTGCCGTCGGCGCCGAATTCGACGGCAGACCTTGCATCGGCGACCGATGCGATGTTCGCGCAGACGTGTACGTGCACGCCGTCGCGGGTCACGCATTCGGCAGCGGCCGCCACCCGTTCCTGCTGTTGGCGCACGGCATCGTCCTGCTGTCGCTCCCGGAACGCGCTGATCCGGTCAGGCGGGGGCTGTACATGCAGCTCACCGAATTCGGCATCCACAACGAGCCGTGCCCGGTCCTCGACCGCCAGAACCGAGTCGCCGACCGCGACCAGCATCGGAATCTGCATCGAGGCCGCGAGGATAGCGACGTGCGACGTCGTGCCTCCGGCAGCCGTGCAGATACCGGCGAGCTTGTCGCGATCCAGCTCCAGCAATTGCGACGGCAAGAGTGTATGAGCGATGACAACTGCCTGGGCGGGCAACGCGATCGCATCACCCGGAGATTCGCCGGCGAGCGCGCGCTGCACGCGCTGGTTCATATCTTCAAGATCATCGACGCGCTCGCGCAGCCGCTTGTCCTCGAGCTGGCCGAGCACATCGCTGAGACGCGACACCGCACGACCCCACGCCGCTGCTGCCGATTCGCCCTCTCGGATGCGATTCGCCGCGTCGCCCACGATCGTGGGATCCTCGAGCAGCGCGAGATGTGCTTCAGCAATTTCGCGGCCTGCTTCGGTGCGTGAGGCGGCGAGTCTCTCGAGGAAACTGCGGACCGTGTTTCTGCTCTCGTCGAGCCGGCGCTGCTCTTCTTCCGGCGAACCGGCTGGCGCCGCCGTGTCGGGCTCCCAGGCTCGCAAATGTATCGCCGTGCCGATAGCGAGACCTGCACTCGCCGGCTGACCTCGGAGGATTGCTCCCGGAGTCGGTGGTGTCAGCAACTCGGGCGCCATAGGATTTTCGGCTTCGGGCTTTTGCTCGAGCGGCTCGAGCAATGGCAGGAAGGCATCGATCGCCGCTTCGCCGTCGTCACCTGCCGCGACGACAGTGACGGTCTCACCATGGCCGACGCCCAGCGTCATCAGCTCGACGGTGCTGCGCGCATTCGCGGACTTGTTGCCGCTGCGACACTCGACATGCGCATCGAATGGCCGCAGCGATGCGGTCAGCAATGCGGCCGGGCGCGCGTGAATGCCGTGAACCAGTCCCACAATGACGGATTTCGAATGCTCGGTCTGTGGCCCGCGAGCGGGCGCCGACGACCCGCCGGCTGCGCGGCTCGTGGCCGTAATCGTGAAGATCGGGTCGCCCGCAGCAACCCTCCCGGCGCATTGTGGCGCACTCGCTGTGTGGGCGTCGCTTTGCAGCAGAATCACCGGTGTGCGCAAGGATGCGGCTCTCTCCAGCAGCAGGTCCATGTCGAAGCTCAGCAGTTCCTGCCCTGCGATGACCCTGTCGCCAGGCTGGACGTGCGCCGTAAATCCTTTGCCTCCGAGGCCCACCGTGTCGATACCGACGTGGATCAGAACTTCCGCGCCATTTTCGGCGCGCAGGTTCACTGCATGGCGCGTCTCGGGAACCGTGACGACCTCCGCGCCGAATGGAGCACGAACGACATTGTCGGTGGGATCGATCGAGACTCCGTCCCCGAGAACTCGACCGCTGAAGACCGGGTCCGGGCTGTCTTCGAGGGTCGCACACCAGCCACCTACCGGCGCGAGGACCTGCACGGTTCCGTCGTCGCCAATGCTCACGGCGAATCTCCTGCTACACCGCCGAATACTTCGACCCAGTTTACGACCCACATCGGTTCGACCCCGTGGCGCGTGAAACTGAAGCAGAGATCGCGCGAATCGCTGACCCCTGCAGGTATTTCCAGACGCGCGGGAGGCAATTCAGTAACGCCGTGGTTACCGACCGCGGGCGACAATGGCAGCGAGGCCACCACCGGACCATCGCAGCTTCCAAGCCTGACGCGCAGCTCGCCATCACCCGATTCCGGAGACTCAACCACCACATCGTCGATCATGTCGCCGATTTCGAAATTAAAGGGCAACTGTCCCACCGAGGCCGCCACGGACTCTGCGACGGAAAGATCGACATCCTCGAGGATCCAGCAGGGATTCATGATGTCGACGAGGAACGACTCGCGATGGCCCTCCAGCGGCGCGTCATCCTCGAGCGCCAGCACGATGGCGTTGCTGCAAAGCTCGAGTTCGCGGCTCGTCAACCGGGACGTGCGCGGGACATGCGGCTCGCTGGACGCGGGACCACGGTTTCGAATTCCGAGCGCGTCGAGCCTCTCACCATGTCGCTCGAGCCGTTCTGCGAACGATGCCCAGCTCCGGTTTCGAGGCGCGGACCAGCCGAGTTCGGCAATCGCGAGGATGCGTGGAAAACTCATGTATACGACTCGATCTTCCGTACGAATATGCTCAGTCCAGACGTTCGCCTGCAGGCCCAGCAGGAAATCCCGGTTCTCCTCGAGGCTGTCCGGCGTGATGTCGAATCCGTAAATGTCCTCGGCTGTCACGATACCGCCGCGCCCCGGGGGCGAGCCCGGGGCATTGGTCTGCACATGATCCAGGTAGAACGTCGGCGCTGGCGACAGCACGGTCTTGTGCCCTTTCGCGGCGGCAGCGACCGCGCCTTCGACGCCACGCCAGGACATAACGGCCGCTTCGGGGGGCAACTCACTTTCCAGGATTTCGTCCCAACCGATGACCTTGCGCCCAAGGGTCGACAGATAGTCCTCCAAGCGCTCGACGTAGTAGTTCTGCAGTGCCTGAATGTCGTCGACGCCCAGCTCCTGCATCCGCTCCGCGATACGCCCGGAGGCGAGCCATTGTTTCGTGACGACCTCATCCCCGCCGAGGTGTATGTATTCGCCCGGGAACAGCTCCGTAACCTCGCTGAGCACTTGCTCGAGGAACCTGAAGGTAGCTTCCTCGAGATTAAACACGTTTTCGAAGATCCCCCAGCTGGCCGACACGCGATCGACGCCGTGCCCGGGAACGCCGAGCGCGGGATAGGCGGCGATTGCCGCCGTTGCGTGGCCAGGCACGTCGATCTCCGGGACAATCGTGACGTGCCGGGATGCTGCATGCGCGACGATGTCCCTGACCGTGTCCTGAGAATAGTAGCCGCCGTACGTGCGCGGCTCGCCGGTAGCCTCGTCGATATCGGCGGCAGGTGCCTCACCGGCCGGAACGCGCCATGCGCCGACATCGGTCAGACGAGGATACTTGCGGATCTCCAGCCGCCAGGACTGGTCGTCAGTAAGGTGCCAGTGAAAGACGTTGAGCTTGTGCAGCGCCATCCAGTCGATGTAGCGCTTTATGAATGCCGGTGACTGCATGTGCCGCGCGGAATCGAGCATCACGCCGCGCCATTCGAATTCGGGCGCGTCGACGATCGTGACCAGGGGCAGCTCGCCGTTCGAATTGGCGGTGAGCAGCTGCCATAGCGTCGTCAGGCCATAGAACAAGCCCGCCTCGTGCGGGGCCGCAATGCGGATGCCGTCGCGCGTAATCTCCAGCAAATAGGCTTCGCGCACACTGCGTACGTCGATCGCGGCAAGGGTCTCCGCGAATGTTGCACTGCCTTTCAGCTCAAGGCGGATCGCTGCCGGCCCGTCGTTGAGCGACAACGACAGACCCGCCTGCTCGTTGATCAGCCCGATCATCCACTCGAGTGTCGCATGCATGTCGGCAGGCTCGGCACCCGAGATGCTCGCATCCGCAGCAAGCCGGTATGCACCCGCGCCATGCTGGACATGCAGCGGCACCGGGATCAGGGCAGGCAATTCCACGCCGGGGGGCGTGGCCCGATCCGTTCCACAGGCCGCCAGCATCAGCGCTGTACAGGCCGCGACGAGGCAACGCATAATCGGGTTCGCCCTGCTACGAACAGCGTTCATCACGATAATGTCGCCCCCCTCGATCAAAGAATGCAACCGCGCACTCGAAACCGGCGCTGCGGAGGAAGCACTGAGGCTCGCGATCGAACTCCTGCATCGTAACAAAAATGACATTGATGCTCTCACGGTCTGTTACAGGGCCTACCGGGCCAAGAACGACACTGCTAATTCCGCCAAGGTCCTCGAGGTTATCCTGAATGTCGACCCGTTGATCGACTGGGCAGCCGCCAAACTGGGCAACCTGTATTTCCTGTCGGGCCAGATTGACAAAGCCGAAGCCGTATTGCGGAGGGCCGTCGAACTGCATCCCGACAATGCCACCGCAAACGCGCACCTGGGCACCGTATTCTCGGAACTCAACCAGCTGTCGGCCGGCGAATGGCACTTTCGCCACGCGCTCGAAATCGGCGGTCGGGACTGTGAGACGCTGACGAATCTCGCGCTCAACCTGACCCGGCAGGAACGAGCCGACGAAGCTTGCGAACTGTACCGGCAAGCTCATGAGCTGGAGCCCGCAAACATCCGCACCATCGCGTACTGGGCGAAGCTGCACGAAGTCCGCGGCGAAATCGATGAGGCCAAGGCCCTGCTCGACAAGGCGATGGCCATGCAGCCCGGCAGTGTGGATTTGCTCGTAGCGACCCTTCAGGCGCGAGCCGGCGACAACGAAGGCGCGCTCGCGACCATCGATCGGGGCCGCAAGCTGAACGGTGATGCTCTGCTGGAACGCGGTCTCATCAAGGATCGCATCGGCGATTTCGACGGTGCCTGGGAAGACTTCGCGGAAGCGAAGCGATCGCTGGCAATCGAGGCCGGCGGTCTCCGCTACGACGCCGGCGCGGTGGATAAGTTCTTCGGCGAACTGACGGAGGCTTTCGACAGCAAATCGATGCGCCTGATGCCCAAAGCGGCCCGGCGGGCGGGAACTGCGCAACCGCTCTTCATTATCGGCGCGCCGCGCTCCGGTACGACACTGGTCGAACGTATTCTTGCGTCGCATTCCTCGGTCGAGGCGGGTGGTGAACTGCCGTTTATCCAGGATCTGCGCGTATTTTCCGAGAAACTGTTGCCGGAAACGGGATTTCCGAAGAACATCGCAGCGGCCTGCATCGCTGACCGGCGTCATGTCATCACACTTTTTCGCGACTTCTATCTGGCACAACGGGACGAGCGGTTCGAGCCCGCGTCCGGAACCGAGTTCGTGACGGACAAGATGCCGTTCAACGAGATGTACCTGCCGCTGATCCGCCTCGCGTTTCCCGAATGCCCGGTCGTCCACGTGTCGCGCCACCGCCTCGACGTCGCGGTTTCCATGTTTTCGAACAAGCTCAATCACGGATTTCACTGTGCTTACAGGATCGAGGACATACTGCATCACCTGAATGCGGTGGCCGAGTTGCACGAGCAGTACCGCCAGCAATTCGACACGCGGGAATTCGTAGTGCACTACGAGAAGCTCGCGAGTGATCCCGAATCCACCGTGCGCGAACTCCTCGATTACATCGGGCTGCCATTCGAAGAGCGCTGCCTCAGATTCCACGAGGAGCGACGTTTCGTTGCGACGCCGAGTTACCGCCAGGTTGACTCAAGGATCAGCAACCGCTCGGTCGGGCGGCACCGCAACTACCAGCGCCAGCTCGCCAAGATTTTGCCTCCCGATTGACAAGGCTGGCGGCCGGATCGACCTGCCGCCAGCCTGTCGGACCGAGCAACTCATGCCCGGACGGGGGACTTGTCAGTAATTCAGCCGCACGCCGACCCAATAAGTCCGGCCGTTATCGTAAACGGCGCGTGGTCGGATAGACGTGCCGGCGAACTGCCGGATCTCTTCGTTCGTCCAA
>Ga0193945_1000019_pt1 | contig 20841 bp, 21 predicted proteins | sample BRT_01_MG_FD_161665 | JGI IMG/M metagenome (GOLD analysis project Ga0193945, IMG submission 161665) | Sediment microbial communities from the Broadkill River, Lewes, Delaware, United States - BRT_0-1_MG | ecosystem: Environmental > Aquatic > Freshwater > River > Sediment | place: USA: Delaware... | reverse complement strand
TTCCAGGCTGTCGACCACGTAGGCGGTAAGTCCGACATTGTCGATGCGTACCTGCTGGTCGTAGTTGCCCGGTTCGGTGCCCCAGTAGATGACGTAACCCGCGAGGTCGCCGGCGTACGAACCATCCGTGTTGGACTCCGGCGGCAGCCACTCGAGAGTGACCGAACCCAGCCCGTCCTGGCTCACGGCGATCGAGAACGCCGGCAGCGACACGCTGGCGCTACCGTCACTGACCGAGACCACGATACCGTCGTAGGTGCCCACGTCGCCGAACTGCGGGATCCCGGCGAGGCGCCCGGTCGCCGCATCGAACGACGCCCACGACGGCTTGTTTCGGATGCTGAAACTCAGCGCATCGCCATCCGCATCGGACGCCGACGGCGCGAAAGCATAGGCGTCGCTCATTATGGCAACCGATTTCGGGTCGCCGCTGATCTGCGGCGCGCTGTTGTTGCCATCGAGACCGGCGGCCAGTCCGCCTCCGCCAGGTGGCGCTTCGGATCCCAGGCAGCCGGTCAGGAAGGCTGCCATGATAAAAATGCTCGTTAACTGTCGTATTCCGTGTTTTCGTAATCCCTGAATTCGCATTCCACATTATTCCGTCGGGCAGTCCGTGCGCCACGGACCGCGTTTCAGTCAATGAGTTGTAGTGCGACCGCCCGGCCGAATGCCGGTCCCGTCAGGAGTCGGTGGTCACGCCTCTGCGCAGCGGCCCAAATTGACCAGTCGACCCTCTATGCAACATAAAGCAAGAGCCGTGCCAACTTCGGGATTAGGTCAAAAACCGCACGGGTATGCGGATCTGGAGCTGTACTGGAATCTTCTTTACCGGGTGGTCTGTCTCAATACACGGACGGTTTGCTGCTACGCAACATTATGTAAGCTCTGTAAGCTCATGCCAGACAAGCGGTTTTTCTGCGTCGCCAGAGTGCGACACCGACATGGGGCATTGTCGCTGCTTCGAGTCGCTTGCCAGAAGCATATGTCGAGGCTGTAGGACCGGTTCTCGAACCACGACCCGGGCTACGAAGGATCCACGCACAAAAAAGCCCCGCAACGGGGGCTTTTTCCGGGTGTCTGAATGGTGCCGAAGAGAAGACTCGAACTTCCGACCCACGCATTACGAATGCGTTGCTCTACCAACTGAGCTACTTCGGCACGCTGGAGAGGGCGCGCAGTATAGCCGCACGCGCCTGAATGGGAAAGTCCCCCGGGCGGGCGGCCCGGGTCAGCCTTCGCCGCGGATCCGGATCAGCACCTCGATGCTCTCGCTGCGGGTGCCCTCGGGCATCGTCGGCAACTCGCTGAATCGAACCTGCTCGTCCGGGATATCGCGCAGTTCGCCCGTATCGACGTTGTAAAAGTGGTGGTGCGGGCGCGTCGTCGAATCGTAGAACTTGCGCACCGGGTCCACCATGACTTCTTTGACGATGCCACGCTCGCCGAACAGGTTCAGCGTATTGTAGACAGTCGCCTTCGACACGCTGCTGCCGGCCTCGCGGAGCCGCTCGATGATCTGGTCTGCGGACAGGTGCTGCGGCTTTTCCAGAAGAATTTCAGCAACTTCCAGGCGCTGTGGCGTCGAAAGAATACCGTGCTTCTCGAACAGTGCAAGGATGTCGGAACGCGACATGTAGAGCCCCCGGAACAATGGTCTGGACTGAGTATAAACGAAATCCCGGCGCTGAAAAGCGCCCGTGCAGAACAACGCACCAAACCGGGGATTTCGGGCCGATTCCGGGGCTGCTCGGGACGCAGCCCCGGTGGCATGTTGTCCCCTCTACAGGAGGTCAACGATGCGTACCAGGGATTACGGCTACTCACTCCTCGAGCTCATAATGACGATCGCCGTTGCCGCGGTCATCCTGACGCTCGGCCTGCCCTCGTTTTCGTCGCTCAAGGCTCGTAATGCCCAGCGCGCGGAGATCAACGCCCTGTTTCACGCGGTGCACCTGGCCCGGAAAGGCTCGATCATGCGCAAGCAGGTGGTATCTCTCTGCCCGACCGCGGACGGTACCCGCTGCAATCCGGGCCGCGACTGGTCGGGTGGCTTCCTGTTGTTCGAGAACAGCGATCGTGACGAGCCGCCAGAGCTCGATGACGGCGAGATCCTGCTGCACCGCCACCTGGCCAGCCGGTCCGTGAAGATCACGGCCAACAGGCGAGGATTTACGCTCAGAGCCACATTTTTACGAGCCACCAACGGTACTCTCGTTGTGTGCGACCGAGCCGCCCGTGTAGCGCCCAGGGCACTTGTCGTGAGTTACACAGGGCGACCGCGCGTGGCCGAACGGACACCACGCGGAGCCCCCTACTCCTGTGCGGATTAGGTTAAATCGGACCTGCCTGAATCGACCGCTTGTCGGGCGTGGCCGACCGCTCGTCGGATACCCGGGAGCGGCCGGAAACGAGGCTATATATTGCCTGCATGGACAAGCAGCGACAGATGGGCTTCACGCTCTACGAACTCATGATCACGGTGACGGTCGTGGCCATCATATTGGCGTTCGGCATCCCCAACCTGCGGCAGTTCACGCTGAATAGTCGCATGACCAGCACCGCCAACGACCTCCACGCTGCATTCATGATGGCGCGCACCGAGGCCGCTCATTCGAAGTCCAACGTCACGATCTGCGCCAGTGCAGACCCGACCGGCGCCGCCGACTGCGACGGTACCTGGGACCAGGGCTACGTGGTCTTCCTGGACGATGACGCGGACCTGAACCGGGATGGTGCCACCATTCTCCGGGCGCACCCGCCCGCCGACACCGGCGTGCTGCTGCGGGTAGCCGGCGGCGCCAACTACTTCATGTACGCGCCGAGCGGCCTCGGGCGGCGCGACGCGACCCTCAGCACACCCTTGTCGCAGGTCGTGATCTGCGACGAACGCGGCAACATCAAGGCCGCGGGCGGCAATTCAGCGGCCCGGCTGTTCGTAACGACGCCGCTCGGCCGCGCGACGATCGTGCGCGACGAGGCGCAGATCGGCAGTGCATTGACGACGATGGGAGCCACCTGCCCATGAGCAGGTCGACAAACGAGATGCAGGGACAAATATCAATGACATTTCTGACCGTATCCAAAAAGCAGCAGGGTTTTTCGCTTATCGAGGTGCTGATCGCGCTGATCATCATGTCGGTCGGCATGCTCGGCATCGCCGGGCTCTATGTGCAGAGCCTGCAAGCCGGGCGTACCTCGATGTTCCGCCACCAGGCGGTGGCTTTAGCAGGGGACGTAGCTGACCGAATTCGGGCGAATCCGACCGCGGGCATTTCCTACGCCGATGCGACTGGCGCAGACAACAGCTGCGTGGACACCGGTGTCGATTGTGATGTTGCGGGCATGGCTCTGCACGACGTGTTCCTGTGGAAACAGCAGGCCGGTGAATCCCTGCCCGGCTCTGCGGTGACCGGTGGTGGCGACGTAACCGTGACGTTCGACGATACGGTCGTCCCGCCGCTTTACACCATTACCGTGAGCTGGGAGGAACCCGGGATTACGGCTCTGGACGCCGCGCCCAGCTATGTCATCACCATTCCGGTCAACCCGTTCTAGGAGCGATTGCGATGCATACAACGATCAAGCTTCGGAGCGGCCGGCAGGAAGGCATCACACTCGTCGAACTGATGGTCGCGCTGGCCATCGGGTCGTTCCTGATTATCGGCGCTGTCCAGATCTACTCACAAAGCCGCCAGGCGTTCGTTATCAACGAATCGATCGCCCGGGTTCAGGAAACTGCGCAGTTTGCGCTGGATACGATAGAAGCCGACCTGCGCATGGCAAGCAACTGGGGCCGAACCAGCCGCGGCCTGTCCATCGACGGCCGAAGCATGATCGGGGCACCCAACCCGAAAACGCTGCCGGTGCCGCTGACCTGCGGCGAGGACTGGTCCATCGAGCTGGGCACCCCGGTCGACGGCTTCGACAACGTCGTCGGCGGCGCCAATATCGGCCTGCCCTGCCCGCCCGAACCGAACCTGAATACAGCGCAGGCGAACTCGGATGTGCTGACCGTGCGGCGCGCATCAGTCAACCCGGTACCGCTGCAGGCCGGCCGGCTGCAAATCCAGACCACGCGCATCCAGGGCCAGATCTTCGCCGACGGCAATATACCGCCACAGTTTGACCCGTTAACCTCGGCAACACACAACCTGATGGTCTCTAGCTATTACGTCGACACGAATTCCGAGCTGATTCCGGGCGTACCGACGCTGCGGCGTAAAATTCTGGGCATCCAGGGCGCCAACTCCACGGTCTTCGACCAGGAGATCGCCCCCGGCGTCGAGAACCTGCAGATCCAGTTCGGTATCGACATGAACGAGGACAACACGGTCGATCGTTACGTCAATCCGGGCGCGGAGATTTATAACCCGGAAGCGCCGGGCTATTTCCCGGGCGCGAGGGTGCTGACCGCGAGGGTCTGGCTCGTCGTGCGCGGGCTGAATCGCGAAGTGGGCGTTGACGACCAGCGCACCTACAGTCCGGCGAATGCCCCTACCCAGACGTTCAACGACGAGGTACGGCGCATGCAGGTATCGAAGACGATTCTGCTGCGCAATACCCGGATCTGATTGAGAGAACGGAAAATGATCAAGCAGACCAGTTATAAGAAACAATCCGGTGCCGCGCTCATCGTCGGCCTGCTGCTGCTCGTTGTGATCACGGTGCTGGCCGTCTCGGGCATGAGCACGGCCACAACCGAACTGGCAATGGCGCGCAACGACCAGAATTACGAGAACGCATTCCAGGCCGCTGAAACCGGCCTCGAGGCGGCGCTTGCGCAGGGCCAGTTCAATGCCCTGGGCCCGGTGACGGTGACCCAGATTATCAATTCGAACGACCAGGTCACGGCAGAGATTGCGCCAGACGGCGACCCGACGATCGTGCCGGACCGGGCTTTCAGTCTAGGCGTCGGCAGCGGCGTCGTCGCGTACCATTTTCTCGCCACGGCAACGGCCGTATCGGAGCGATCGCCGGGCACACCCAGTGATCGAGACTCGAACGCAGTACATACCCAGGCTTTTTATGTTGTAGGACCGCAGGGTCCGCAGCTGTAAGCGGTAGCAGGAACGGAGTATTCCCATGAAATTCAAAGTATTGATCGCCGCCATTGTTCTCGGAGTAGCGCTGCCCGCGGCAGCGGATTTTCGGACTGTCGCAGAGGCCTACGAAGTCTCCCTTGGCGACCTTCGGGTTCCGCAAAGCGAATCGGGCACGGTTTCATTCAAGACCTGTGACGAATGCGCTTACCAGCTCAAGCGTGTGGTCGAGAACACCGAGTGGATACTGAACGGCAAACGCCTGCCGCTCGACAAGTTCCGTCGTGGACTGGCGTCGATCACGGATCGCGACGCCGCCGCTGTCACGGTCCTGCATCATCTCGAAAAGGACCGCGTGATACGGGTAACCGTCACGACCTACTAGGCCGACGCACAGGATCAAGAGGACGTAATGATGAATAAGGTAATTCACAAGACTACATGGATGTGCGCCGGACTGCTGCTCGCCTTTGCCTGCGGAACTCCGGCGGTCGCAGACGACACCGAACTGCTTCTGATCAACCCGGACGTGGCTCAGCAAAAGCCGAACGTCCTGATGATTATCGACTCCTCGGGAAGCATGGGCACACTCGAAGACACGACCGAGGTCTACAATTACACGCTGACCTATGCGGGTGGCCCTACGCCCTGCGACCCGAACTACCTGTACTGGAGCGAATACAAGAAAGTCGTTCCGAGCTGCGACCCGGCCAACACGCAGAGAATCCTGAAGTCCTCGTTCCTTTGCGACGCGGGCACCAAGCAGCTGCAGGGTATCGGCAGCTACCGCACGACGATGGCCCAGTATCGAGATGGCGCATCAGGCATCTTCAGTATCCTCCTCGGCCTCACGGACGACGATCGCTGGCAGGAACTCGAGCCCGGCAACGAGACCGACCCGGTCGAGTGCGGCAAAGACGACGGCAAGCACGGCGACGGCGTTGATGGCGGCAAGCTGCACGCACAGCGAGGCGGCGACGTGGATCCATTTACCAGCCGGAAGAAGGACCGCGTGCAATGGAACTCCTGGCCGACGAGCCAATCAGTAACGGTTTACGACGGCAATTACCTGAATTACCTCGAGTCCGCGACGGTCGTACAGAACTCTCGCATCGGCATCGTGCAGGACACGGCGCAGGCGATCCTCAACTCCATCGAGGGCATTAACGTCGGCGTGATGCGCTTTAATAACCGCGATGGTGGCCCCGTCATCCTCGACGTGCAGGATCTCGACACCAACCGCGCCGACATCCTGGCGACGATTCAGGGTATTCCCTCCGGCGGTTCGACGCCGGTATCGGAGACCGTGTACGAATCGGCGCTTTTCTGGCGCGGCATGCCGGCCTATTACGGTGAGAGGATCAACCAGGCTGGTAACGACACCGATCCGGCCGCGCTGATCCAGGACAGCCCGGAAATCTACGATCGGCCTACCAGCGTATCCTGTGCCAAGAACTTCAATATCGTGCTGACCGACGGCGCACCTACCCAGGACGTCGAGACACAGAACCTGGTCGATGGCTTGCCGAACTGGGGCACCACGCTTGGTTACGCGGGTTGCACCGGCGCAGGCGACGGCGCCTGCATGGACGACGTGGCTGCGTACCTGTTCAACGACGATGTCGACCCGAACATTCCGGGCGTCCAGACCGTCACGACACATACTATTGGTTTCACGGTCGACCTGCCGATCCTGAGAGAAACGGCAGCTCGCGGCGGCGGCGATTACTTCCTTGCCGACGACGTGCAAAGCCTGACGCTGGCCCTGCTCGAAATCGTCAACGACATCCAGGACCGCACCCTGTCGTTCGCCGCCCCGGCGGTCGCAGTGAATACCTTCAACCGCACGCAGAACCTGAACGACCTCTACCTCACCCAGTTCGCGGCCAGCGAAAAAATCCACTGGCCGGGCAACCTGAAGAAATACCGCATTTCGGACGGCCAGATTGTCGACCGCAATGATGTACCGGCAGTCGACCCCAATACCGGTCTGTTCTACGATTCGGCGGCCAGTTACTGGACGGCGGGTATAGACGGTAATGACGTCAAGCTCGGCGGCGCCGCGCAAAACCTGCCCGATCCCGCCGTGCGCAACGTCTACACCAATATTACCGCCGACAATGACCTGACGGCCGGTGCGAATGCGGTGGAAACGGGGAATGCCGCGACCTTCTCCCTGTCCGACTTTGCGCTGACGGGAGCGCCGGGTGAGCCGACGATCGAACAGGTCATTCGCTGGGCACGAGGTGAAGACGTCGCCGACGAGGACCAGGATCCGACGACGCTTGTTCGCAAGGCGATGGGCGACCCTCTGCATTCGCAGCCCGCGGCCATCGTCTATGGCGGTACGCAGGCCAGCCCGGAGGTTGTCGTGTTCACGGCTACCAACGACGGTTACGTGCACGCTATCGACGCAGCAACCGGCCAGGAACTCTGGGCCTTCATTCCGCGGGAACACCTGCAGAACCTGCCGCGATTGTTCTTCAACTCGGAAGCGCCGTACAAGTTTTACGGGGTGGACGGCGACATCGTTCCGGTCGTCAAAGATGTCGACGACGATGGCGTTATCGAACCCGGCGACGGCGATTTCGTCTACATCATGTTCGGCATGCGCCGCGGCGGCAGCAGCTATTACATGCTCGACGTCACCGACAAGAACGCCCCGCAGATCAAGTGGCGTCTCAGCACGCCGGATATGGGTCAGACCTGGTCCAGGCCGACCGTCGCCCGCGTCGACATGAACGAGCCGGGCCTCAACAGCGACAAGGCGGTCGTCATCTTCGGCGGCGGCTACGATACGGCGCACGACACCATAGACCATCCAGCGATGGAGGATTCCAAGGGCGCCGGAGTTTATTTCGTCGACCTGCAGTCCGGCGACGTGCTGTGGCGCGCTGGCCGGGATGCGGGCGCCAATCTGCAGCTTCCGGGACTCACCCGCTCGATCCCGACGCAGGTTCGCGTCATCGACCTGACCGGTGACGGTTTTGCCGACCGCATGTACGCATCGGACATGGGCGGACAGATCCTGCGCTTCGATATCTTCAGGGGCAAGTCGCCGGATGGTACGGGAACCGACGCGCTGGTCACCGGCGGCGTCGTCGCGCAACTCGGCGCTGAAGGTATGGGCTCGCCGGCGGTAGAGGATACGAGGCGATTCTATGCGGCGCCCGACGTGTCGATCTTCAACGACAACATACAGAACCGTCGATTCATCGCGATCAGCCTCGGCAGCGGCTACCGCGCACATCCGCTGGACGACTCGAATACCGATCGCTTTTACTCGATCCGCGACAAGAACGTGTTCAGCGCGCTGACCCAGGCCGAATACGATTCGTTTACGCCGATCACCGAGTCCGATCTTGTCGAAATCAGTGGCCAGGTGGGCACCGTGATCGGTCAGAGCAACGCCGGCTGGAAGTTCACGCTGCCGGCGGACCAGAAGGTGTTCTCGAACTCCGTCACGTTCAATAACGAGGTCTTCTTTGTGGCATTCTCAGCCGATACTGCCGGTGCTGCGGTTTGCTCGGCCGGTACCGGCCGTAACTTCCTGTACCGTGTCTCGGTCAAGAACGGCGATCCGATTGCCGATCTCGACTCGATCGTGTCGGGCGAGGAAGACAATGAGCGCGTCGAGGAACTTGCGCAGGGCGGCATCGCACCGTCGCCGGCCTTCCTGTTCCCGAGCCCCGAGCCAGGCTGCACCGGTGAAGAGTGTTCGCCGCCGCCGATCGGCTGTATCGGTGTCGAGTGCTTCGATCCCGGTTTCGATAACTTCCCGGTTCGCACGCTCTGGACGCAGGACGGAGTTGAGTGATGACCAGCGGGCAGCGAATGCAGGCCAAGCTCATGCACACGATGCGCGGCATCACGCTCATCGAGCTGATGATCGTCGTCGTGATCATCGGCTTAATTGCGGTGATCGCGTACCCGAACTACCGCGATTTCGCGGCGCGTGCGAAGCGGAATGAGGCGAAGGCGGCGTTGCTGCAGATCGCGACCAACCAGGAGCGCTTTTATTTGCAGAACAACACCTACACCTGCGATATGACGCGCCTCGGGTTTCCGGTCTCGGACGATTTTGTCACGGACTCGGGTACGTACACTGTCGATATATCTTCATGCACTGCCGATAACTTCGATGCCGCGGCGGATTACATTCCCAATGATGCAGAGGAAGGTAAATGTAACCTCTTCCAGATCAACGGTCGCAATGTGAAGACATCGTCTCCCCTGGCCGATTGCTGGACGCGAACGCGCTAGTTTATCGACGCACTACTCGGGCGGCGCCTCTTCCGGGGGCGCCGCTTTTTCATTGCCCGACAAAAACAGCGAGTCGATGATGAGCAACGCCGCGCCCACAGTAATCGCGGAATCAGCGACATTGAACGACGGGAACGCCCAGCTTCCGAACCAGACCTGGATGAAGTCCGTCACGTAACCCAGCCGGACCCGGTCGACGAGGTTGCCGAGCGCCCCGCCCAGCACGAGCGTGAGACCCGCGGCGAGCACCACCAGGCTGCTGGCGCGGATGCGCCACAGCCAGACGACAAGCACAGAGCTCACGACCGAGGCCAGCACGACGAAAAACCACCGCTGCCAGCCACCCGCGCCGGCGAGGAAACTGAACGCGGCACCGGTATTCTGCTGATGCGTCAGGTTGATGAAGCCATTGATCGGTACGTCGCCGTAGAGAGGCACCCATCGAATGATCGCCCACTTCGTGCCCTGATCTGCGAGCACGATGAAGACGGCAAAGATCATCCAGACGATGAATCGTTTTACACCCTGGTTCGATTCCAAGCTCTGTAGCCCCTCAGCTTCCTGCGGCAAGCGCGGACCTCGCATTGTCGGCATCGACGTCCATTTGCGCAACCAGGTCCTCGACCATGTCGAACTTTTCCTGCTCGCGCAGCCATGCGATGAAGTCGACGTGGATATATTTGCCGTAGATGTCCTTGTCGAAATCGAACAGGTGAACCTCCAGGATCGGTTTGGTCCCGGCGAAGGTGGGCCGCGACCCGACGCTGGCAACCGCATCGTGCGGTCCACCGTCGAGCCCGTGCACACGCACGGCGAATATACCCATGACCGCGCTCTGGCGCCGGCGCAGGTCGACGTTCGCCGTCGGATAACCGAGGGTCCGGCCGACCCGGTCGCCCTTTACGATCTTCCCCGACATCCGGTACGGCCGGCCGAGCAGCTTTGTCGCGGTCTTCATTTCGCCCCGTCCCAGGGCATCGCGAATCGCGGTGCTGCTCACGCGCACACCATTGACGACCACGCTCGGTACCTGTTCAACATCGTAGTCGAGCACGCGGGCAACGGCATTCAGGTGTTCGATCGTGCCCTCGCGACGCCGTGCGAAATGAAAGTCGTCACCGACCACGAGATACCGGGCATTCAATCCATGAACCAGGATCCGGCGAATAAAATCCGCCGCCACTATGTCACGCATCGGCGCCGCGAACCGCGGACAGTAGAACAGGTCGATTCCGCGCGTTGCCAGGCTGTCGAATTTTTCCCGGAATCGCATCAGGCGGGCGGGTGGGCTGGTACCACCAAAGAATTCTTTGGGCGTCGGTTCGAAGCTCATGACTACGGTAGTCAGGCCCTTGTCTTCGGCGACGTGAACGACACGTTCGAGCAGCTGCTGGTGCCCAAGATGGATGCCGTCGTAAGCGCCGATCGTCACGACGCTGCCAGCATCCAGATCCGGATAAGGCAGGTCCCCGAGGTGCCGGACGAGCCGCACGTCAGTTCTGCCTCAGCCGGAAATCTGCAGTGCGCATGCCGAGCACGAACAAGGCCGCAAAGTAGGCAGCAACGGCGACGCCTATCGCCATCGCAAGCCACGTGACTCGCTCGAAGATGCCACTTTCGAGCCACCACGACAGTGGCCGCTGCAACGCAACCAGGGCAGCGGTCATGACGATGTTGGCCACTGCGGTCCGGAAGAGAAGCGCAGCCCAGCCCCTGCCGTGGCGGACGACGCCCTCCCGCCGCAGCCCCCGATAAAGCAGGAACGCATTCAGCAGCGCCGCAACCGAGATTGCCAGGGCAAGCCCGGCGTGCGTACCCGCAAACCCAATGCGGGTCAGGTACCAGGCCAGGCTGACGCTCAGCACAAAATTCACTGCAAGCGCAATCAGGCCTATCCGAACCGGCGTCCTCGTGTCCTCGCGGGCAAAATAAGCCGGCGCGAGTATTTTCACGTAGGAGAAGCCGATCAGGCCCACGGAGAACGCCTGCAGCGCAAGCGCCGTCATGCGCACGTCGTCGCCGGTAAATACACCGCCATAAAAGATCGTCGCAACGAGGGGCTCGGCAAGAACGATGAGCCCGATCGCGGCCGGTACAGCGATGAGCAACACGAGCTTCATCGACCAGTCCAGCGTGTCGGCGAATTCGTCGAGCGAATCGTTCGCGGCCTGGCGGGCGAGGTACGGCAAGGTCACGGTCGCCAGCGCGATGCCGAACAGTCCGAGCGGAAACTCCATCAGGCGGTCCGAGTAATACAGCAGGCTGATCTTTCCTACGCCGAGCATCGAGGCAATGATACCGCCCAGCAGCACGTTGATCTGCGCGACTGATGAGCCGAATATAGCCGGGAGCATCAGCCGGGCAACACGCCTTACGCCCTCGTGCCTGGGCCCCCACTTCGGCCGCGGCAACGCCTGGATGCGCATCAGGAACGGCACCTGGAACAGCAGCTGGAACAGCCCGGCGACGAACACGGCGTAGGCCAGCGCCATTCCGGGTTCTTCGAGCCGCGGCGACAGCCAGACGGCGCCCGAGATCAACACCACGTTCAGGATGACGGGCGTAAAGGCCGGCACGCCGAAACGGCCGTAGGTATTCAGGATGCCGCCCGCGAATGCCGTCAGGGACACGAAAAACAGGTAGGGAAACGTGAACCGCAGCATCAGCGTCGCGAGGTCGAAGCGGCCGTCCTCGCCGATGAAGCCGGGTGCGACGATCGCCACCAGCAGAGGGGCTGCGACGACGCCCGCGAGCGTCACGAGAAACAGTATCAGGCCGAACGTGCCGGCAACGGCATCGACGAATTCGCGGGCGTCCTCGTGATCGTGGCGTTCCCGGTAGCGGGCCATCACGGGAACAAAGCCCTGTGAGAAAGCGCCCTCTGCGAAAAAACGGCGCAACATGTTCGGAATGCGGTTCGCCACCAGGAAGGCGTCCATGACCAGCGAAGCGCCGAAAAAGCGCGCGAATACGACGTCCCGGACCAGCCCCAGGATGCGGGACAGCAGTGTCATGCCGCTCACGACCGAGGTCTTGGCGATCAGGCGCTGCCCGGATACCCGGCTCGGGTGTATGCCGGCGCCGGCCGGCGCGGCATCGGGCGCTTCTTTCTCGGTCGTCATAAGCCCGCTGAGTTTAGCCCAGAAAATTCATGGAATCAGGCATTTAGGCATCGGTGCCTGCTCCGGCGACGAATCCGATTCAGGCGTTGACATTCCTGTGCCGGCCACGAATAATACGCGGCTCTTTGAGAGCAGGACACGGAAAAACCAGTGGCTAACATCAAGTCAGCACAGAAGCGCGCCCGGCAGGCGGAGAAGACCCGCAAGCACAACATGGGCCTGCGCTCGCGCATGCGCACCAAGATCAAGAATGTCATCAAGGCCTGCGAGGCGGGTGACGAGGAAGCGGCACAGGTCGCTTACAAGGAAGCTGTCCCGGTTATCGACACGATGGTCAACAAGGGCATCGTGAACAAAAACAAGGCCGCGAGGCACAAGAGCCGCCTGAACAAGCGCGTCAAGGCGCTCACAGCCTGAGCGAGGACTGACCCGGATACAAAAATGCCGCCTTGATGGCGGCATTTTTTTGTTCGGATAATCGAGCTTCGAGAAGCGCTCCTGCAGTTCGGCGTCCGTTACCTCCAGCAGTCGCTGCCCCCGCCACTGCTGCCTTTCATCAACGCCTGGTTCAGCGTCAGTGATCCGCACTCCGTATCCCGCGCCGCCTGCCCGTTCAGCGGCGCGGCCGTGATCGTGTAGGTGGTCGCCGTGACGTTTGAAAGGGCGACCGAATACGTGCTGTCGGCGCCCGCCGTCGATTGACCGTCGTCAGCAATTACGAGCGGGTTCGCCGCGAAGCCGAGATTCGTCAGGTCGTTTGCGAAGCGCTTGTTGTCCATGAAGAACTGCTGCTGCCGGTCAGCGACCTGCAGCAGGATCGACGTCGCTGCCGTACGCTTGGTATCGACGACGTAGCCCATGTAAGAGGGGTACGCAAACCCGGCTATCAGTGCGAGGATCACGAGCACGATCATTAACTCGATGAGCGTGACGCCGCGTTGCTTCAGCAATGCCTTTTCAAATTGCATCGAAAGTCTCCTGTCGGCTTACGGCTGGGTCGTCCCGCCGGCTGGTGCCGTGGTCTGAATGTCACCGTCCTCGCTCAGGTACCAGTAGGTACGCCAGCGCGTCGCGGCATTTACGTCGTCGATCTGCAGGTCGGGCCGCAGAATCTTGTTCGGCGGGATCGAGACAACTTCGGCCGGGATGCCCGCCGAGATCAGCTCGACGCTGCGATCGGCCTTCGAGTTCGGTGCATCCGGGTCGTCGGACGTATCGTCACTCGTATCGTAATTGAGAACCGCCGTGCCATCCTGCAGTGCAACGGCGTACAGCCGGCCCGCTCCTTCGGACGGCGCACAGGCCGTCGCGGAGCTGCCGCCTCGCGGCAGGTAGGACGTGAAGAAGACCTTGCCCGTCACGGTCAACGCGGTCGCCAGGATTTTCTCGCCCGAATCCTCCATGTTCAGGCGCCAGCCTTTGAGCAGATTGACCGTGCAGGTGCCGCCGTTCTGCAGGCAGTTACTCGTAACGTCGCCGAAATCGACATGCTGCATGCCGGTATCCACGCCGCTGCCGACTGCCGTGGCGCGATCCTTGATCATGTACATGTAATCCGAAGTTACACCGCCGGAATCGAGGGGATTCGCGCGATTGCCGGAGCCGATGGCCACGCCGTCAAACAGTCCATAACCGTCTTTACTGGGCACCAGGTCCGGGCGATGGAAGAAGCGCCGATCCGTGACTATGCCGGAGCTGCCGGAAGCGTGGCGTCCGACCGACGCGAGTAGCGAGAGCTTCCACTTCGACGTATCGTCCCCGCCGATATCGCCGCGCCAGATATTGCCGCCCGTATCGCCGACGACCATGCGATCGGTGAACCCGTCGCCGTCCGTGTCGGCAACCGTCAAGGTCGAGGGAATGCTGTCGGTCAACCCCGGGTGCTCGAATACCGTGCTACCGGCACCGCCCGAACCACGGCGCGCTTTCCAGATCAGGCCGCCGGTGACCGCGTCGACGACGAACAGCGCGTTGCCCTCGCTGTCGTCGGTGCCGACGCCGCCGCGGGCGTCCTTATTGGTGTCGTAACCGCCCGCGAACATGACCGCCGGCCGGGGACCACTGGCCGTCTGGACGAGACCGACCCGCGGGTTGGAGAACGTGTAGCCCAGTTCGGCAAAATCGCCACTCTTCTCGATCGTCCACATCAGGCGCGGCGATTCGGGATTGGTGACGTCCAGTGCGTAGTAGGCTTTTCCGCCGCGGCGCATGCCGACATACAGGAACACGCGATCACCGTCATTGGCGACGATATTGCCGTCGAAGTTCTTGTCCCAGATAAACGCGACCGGCGCGCCATCCAGCGTGTAGGGATGTTTCATGCCCGTGCCGTTGGCGCGCAGGATCTTCTGCGCCGGCATCGAATTACGCGGCATGAATGCCCAGACTTCCTCGCCCGTATCACTGCCGCTCGTGCGGGTGTTACGGATCATGCGCAGCATGCCGTCGTTGGATGCCACCGCAACGTAAATAGCAGGATTGTTGGGCTCACTGAATCCGCCGATGGCGCCGTAGTTGATCGGCAGCGGCCGCGAATGCAGCGGATCGCCGAATATCCACCCACGCGCCTCGCCCCTGTCGTCGTCGCCATCGAGGTCATCGACGTCGAGGCCCCGCGCGTAGGCGATCAGCTCCGAGGCCTCGGCCAGGTCTGCCGCATCCAGGTCGGACTGCAGCTCCCGGGCAGTGTTATCGTCGACGTTCAGCGGTGAGAGCATCGACGCAGTGCGATCGAAATAAATGCGGCGACCGCCGAGGCCGTTGGCCTCGCCCGGTCCGTTGCCGAGGAAGCCCGGTATCCGCTGGCCCGCGCCACCGCGAGCAACCGTACGACCGTCGCGCGCGACGATCTCGCCGGCATCCAGGTCCGGCGGCGGCAGTGTGCCCGGATCCGTCCAGCTCGTTAACGCATCGAAACGAATCCTGCCATCCGCAGCAACCGCCGGATCGCCGAAGGCATCGACGATAGTGCCTGCGGCTGACGAATCGTTCGCGCCGGCGATCTTGAGTTTCTTCACGTTGCCAACCCAGTACGGGCGTGCCTGCTCATCGACCTGGAACAGCGCGATGTAGACGTTGTCCGTAATCTCCGCACGGTTGAATACGTTGACCGGAACCGACGCGGCCACGAAGGTCGTGCTGACGCTCAGAATCTGCTTGAAAATTTCATTCAGCGTCGCAACGAGTTCGTCGGGGTTCTCACTCAAAGCCAGGGGAACACCCGTTCCGCCGGCGCGCGCATAGCCCCTGGTCGTCGTGTTGATCTTTGTTTCGTCGACGATGAAGTACGAAATGACGTTTTGCTTGTCCTCGAGGTTCGGAACGGAGCCATAGCTGCCGTTCGCGAGGTCCGCGTCATACAGGTACTGGATCACGTCGGGAAAAGTGCGCTGTGGCGAACCGAAGCCGCCGCTCGCGACCGGCTCGGCTATTTGCGCATCCGAATCATCTTCCTGGTTCGAGACCTGGAACATGACGTTTACGGTGTAAAGCTTCGAGCATGCACCTGCCTTCTCGAGCGGGCTGACGTATGAAGGCTTCGTCTTGGGCCCCCATTCAATCAGGGGGTCCCACGCTATTGCCGGATAGTCCTCGTCGAGGTTGAAGTCATTCCTTGTGCCGAAATCGGTATAGCCATTGTGAGCATTGAATACACTCTGTCCCGTGAGATAGCGGAAGAACTCGAAGAACAGTTCCTTGCCCTGGTAGGAGTGACTGAGGTTACCCTGGGGCGTCGGCATCGACGCCAGAATCTTGTGGAACTTCTCCTTCGCGCCGTCATCACCCTCTTCGAAGCGCTCGAAGCCCATCGCGATATAGCCGCCGTTGCTGCACTTGGTGCGGCCGAAACCCACGCAGTCGTTGTTGTTGTCGTGATTAACCATCAGGCCAACCCGCACGCCCTCGAGCGGTTCGAAGACTTTCCGAAGTGCGCCGCGCAGCACGTCGAAAAACGTGTACGGGCCCTCGTCATCCATATAGCCACCGTCGATCAGCGATTGGCACTCCCCGTTCGTGCACGCCGTCGAGCCGAGGTTCGGACGGTAGTCGAGTGAGAACATCACCATGGGCTCGCTGCCGTCCGGCAGTCCCGATCCCGGATTGATGTAGACGTCGGTGTCGTCTGCCCGCGCCGATCCCACAGTGCATACCAGCGCTGCAAGCGCCGTCGTAAGTGCAATCTTTCTGATCATGGTGTCCATACCTGAATACTCCCGGTCCGGGGATTACTGTTTGGGTACCAGGACGAGTACGCCCTGCGATACCTGCTGGCGCCCCAGCCCTTCGTCCATGCGGTCGTAGGTCGTCGTGACCCGGAAACCCGCACTGGTGAATTTGTCGATGCTCGATTCGACGACACGCGGCGGCGGCCGAAATATCGGCCCCACGCGTTCGACGCGCGCGCTGATGTGGTCGGATGCGACGGCGGCTTCCAGCACAGGATCGCCGACGGGCAAGTCATTCCGGTCGCAGTTAGTCTGGCCGGCGGTGCAGGCCGTGAATCCCTGCATGCCGTAGACAGGCGTCGAACCGGGATTTGCAACGATCGCGTCCGCAAGCGCCTGCGCCGCCTGTTCGGCCGCGATGCGGGACTCTTCGTTCTGCGCCATGTACAGGCCGATGTTCGTGGCGCGCATCGATGACAACGTCAAAAGCGTAATGGCGATCAGGAACATCAGCGCCACCACGAGTATGGCGCCGCGCTGCCTGTGACCTGGCGTCATGGAATGCCTGCCCATATCAAAACCCCATCATGTTCATACTGCGGATGTTCTGGATCGCCACCGTCGTCGAATAGACGCGGCGGTGGAACGAATCATTCGGCGTATAGTCCGGTGCATTGCCGATCGAAAACGTTTTCTCGTTGGTGTGGCGCACGTCAATATCGGTGGTCCGTGCCAACAGGTGGATGCGCGCGGAAACGACGGTCTGTAAATCGGTCAACGTCGGTGCCGACATATACGTGTTTGGATTGCCGTCGCCGTTCGTATCGATGCCGTACTCCAATTGCAGGTCTTCGATGCCCGTGGCAATGCACTCGGTGAGCATGCTCGGACCGGCACCCCCGAGGACTTTCCTGCACAGCGTCGGGATATTGTCACCGAGGTCGTAAGCGTACTGGCGAATGTAATAAATCGCCGGACGGTATTCCCACTCGGTGCGCGGCAGAGCGATGGACACTGCCGGCGTGCCCGTCAGCGGTTGCCGGTAAAGCAGGCCGACGGTGCCGTTGGTCCGCAGGTAGACGCCGCCGTTCCTGAACACTGCTGCCTCGGCACCGGCTACGCGCTTGATCGAAACTACGTCGGTCCCTGGCGCAACCTCGTCCGCCAGGAAACAGGCATGACCTGCAACAACCTGGGCGCTCGTCACGTTATCGATTCCGATGACCGAGAGGGACTCGCCCGTCGCCGGTTGCGTGGTCAGGTAGGACCAGTTGGTCACCCCTGCCGGGCCGCAATCCAGCCCTATCGTCAGGCTGGTGTCGGGGGTTACCGCTTCCGGCGACAGTAGCTCGGCGTAATGCCCTGCCATGCTGAGGTCGAAAGCGATTTGTTGAAGCGCAAAGCGGGCATCGTCCTGCATGCGCATGACGTTGTCGTCCTGGCTGAAGCTGTGGCTGTTGTTGACAAACACCGTCACGATCGCGACGCCGAGAAGCAGCGACAGCAACATCGCGACCATGATCTCGACCAACGTAAATCCGGATTGCCGTTTGTCTGGAGAATTCTGCATTTGGCTCCGCTCAGAAATTGGGGTCGATGAACGTGGGAATCTGGACGACACGACGGAATTCATTCTGGCCGCCATAGTTGCCGCTTGCCGCACCGCAGGGATTTGCAACGTTTGACGTGATCGACGCCGTCCCCCTCCACACGATCGTAACGGTGTAAACGCCGGCACCGCCCGCAACAGGACCGGTGATGCAGAGTGTGGGCAAGACCAGGCCACCGGCACCGATGCCGCCGTTCGTCTCGAGATTCCCGTCAAGAACCTGCTCCCAGAACCAGAGGTCGTGAGCGGCCTTCTGCGCCGCGTTGCATTCATTGCCATCGCGACAATTCGGCACGGGTTCCGCACCGATCACGCCGCCGCCGAGGACGGGCGTGGTGGCATATATATCGATACCGTTGCCGTTCGTCCGCATGTCCTCCAGCAGGCCATTGGCAACCTGTGCCGCGGTCGTGCGTTGCACGGCTTCGAAATTCGCCTGCTTGGAGACCGTCTGCAGGCCAGCAATCGCGAGCAAGCCAATGCTGAACACCATCAGGGCTATCAGCAGTTCCAGCAGCGAGAAGCCTTGCATCCTGTGGTTCGAAATCAGCACGTTCAGTCTCCGTCCTTCCTGGACATCAAATGCAGCTCGGCGACGTGCCGTTCGCTTTGGTTTCGGACATCCTCGGACGCCCGGACAGCTCGACGAGAATCACCTTGGCGTGCTCGGCACCGCGGAAGTCGCACACGGTGAATTCGCCGGAATTTCCCGTTAGCGCGTTGGTCATCGCACGCCCGTTGGGCCGGTACATGAGCGCTGCAGGAAATTCGCCGGACTGGATATTCAGGTCGTCGACGGCTGCTGAGGCCGACGCGATAGTCTCGCCGGCATCCAGACTGCCGTTGCTGTTGAGGTCGGCGAACACGATCCAGCCGCTGTCCCAGGATGCGGCCTCGCAATTCGCGCCCGATGCGCTGGCGCACATCGTGACACGCGAATTCGTCGTGATAGCCGTATTGCGCGCAATATGTATCGACGAGATGAAGTCGTTGATCGCGCCCGTCTGCCGGGCATCGTTGGTGAAATCGTCAAGCGCGGGGACGGCCGTCGCCAGCAATATGGCGACAAGCGCTACTGCGATCATCAATTCAATCAGCGTAAAGCCGCTGTCCCTTCGCATGACATAATCCCTGTTTCGGATTTTCCCGGACCGCTTTCGCGAGCATTGCCCGCCGTTTCACGATCATGGTGAAATGCTAGCAATGGCGCGGCTTTCGGGCTGAGAACCAGGTCCTATTTGGGAAACGACAGGGGCAGTTCAAGGCCGGAACTGTGACGGCGGTCGGGTCTTATGTCCGGTTACGGCTCGCTATCGCCGGTGCACGATTCACGGAGAATTTCGAGCTCGCGCATGATGGCCTGCGCAAGTGCCTTGGTGCCCTCACCAGTGGCCGCGCTGACCTCGAATACCGGGCCGTTCCAGTCGAGTGTCTCGAGCAGATCCTGTTTCATCAGCCCGAGCGTATCGTCGTCGAGGAGATCGATCTTGTTGATGACCAGCCAGCGGGGCTTCTCGGCCAGTTCTGCTGAAAATTTCGCGAGTTCGCGCTCCAGTGCCTGCACAGCATGGACGGGATCTTCCCGGGTATCCGCCGGGGCGATGTCGACGACGTGCAACAGCAAGCCGGTGCGCTGCAGGTGCTTCAGGAACCTAATGCCGAGACCCGCTCCCTCGGCGGCCCCCTCGATCAGGCCCGGGATGTCCGCCATGACGAAACTCTGCAGCATGCCAACGCGCACGACACCGAGATTCGGGTGCAGCGTCGTAAAAGGATAATCGGCGATGCGTGGCCTGGCTTGGGACATCGCACTGATGAGCGTCGATTTGCCTGCATTGGGCATGCCGAGCAATCCCACGTCAGCCAGCACTTTCAATTCGAGCTTCAGGTGCCGGCCCTCTCCCGGGGTGCCATTCGTCGTCTTGCGCGGGGCCCGGTTAGTGCTGCTCTTGAAGCGCGTATTCCCCAGCCCCCCGCGGCCGCCCTCGGCAACCATCTGGCGCTGGCCGTCGTCGGTGAGATCGCAGATCAATTCGCCCGTGTCGAGATCATGCACGACGGTACCGCACGGCACGTGCACGTCGAGATCGTTGCCGGACCGGCCGGTCATGTTCCTGCCGGCACCCCCCTGGCCGCTTTCCGCGCGGAACTTTCGCGCAACCCGGAAATCTGCCAGGGTATTCATGGCGGCATCGGCAGCCAGGTAGACACTGCCACCCCTCCCACCGTCGCCGCCGTCCGGACCGCCCCTCTCGACGTATTTCTCCCGCCGAAAGCTCAGGCAGCCGTGCCCGCCGTTTCCGGCCTGCACGCGTATGGTTGCTTCGTCGACGAATTTCATTGCGGGATTGTAGCTCCATAAACGAAAAACCCCGCTACCGCGGGGTTTTTATTCAATTCGGCAAACGCGCTGGTAAGCGCGTAACAGCGCGAATTAGTCGACGCTGACGAACTGGCGGTTCTTGGGGCCCTTCTTCTCGAACCTGACCTGGCCGTCCTTTTTCGCGAACAGCGTATGGTCACGACCGATGCCTACATTGACGCCGGCGTGAAAACGAGTGCCGCGCTGGCGCACGATGATATTGCCCGCGGTGACCTGCTGGCCGCCGAAAATCTTGACGCCTAAGCGTTTACTTTCCGAA
>Ga0193945_1000018_pt1 | contig 20953 bp, 19 predicted proteins | sample BRT_01_MG_FD_161665 | JGI IMG/M metagenome (GOLD analysis project Ga0193945, IMG submission 161665) | Sediment microbial communities from the Broadkill River, Lewes, Delaware, United States - BRT_0-1_MG | ecosystem: Environmental > Aquatic > Freshwater > River > Sediment | place: USA: Delaware... | reverse complement strand
CGCCTCCGCCAGCGCGCCGGCGTCGGCAGCCTCTGCCCCGGCCAGCCGGATACGCGAATTCATGCGCCCCCGAGTGCTTTTTTCTGCAACAGCTCCCAGTGCGGCTTGAAGGCCTCGACCTTGCGCCGTGCCGCAGCCTTGTCTTTCTCGCCGAACTGCTCGTGCAGTTCATCGAGGGTGGATACCATCGACGGAATACCCTTCGTGAACTCCGCGCCATCCAGGAACAATACGCGCCCTTCGACGGGAACCTGGCGAACGATCTGCCTGACAGCTGCGATGCGATCGTACAGCGCCGGCTGCGGGTTCGAGAACGTGTAACGGCGATCCTTGCTGATCACGGTCCAGTCCTGCATCTTGTCGCTGCCGAAAACAACGCCCTCCACGTCCTTGATGTGCAGGATCAGCAGACCCTGCGACGTCAGCAGGAGGTAATCGATCTGGATTTCACCGTCGTCCGAGTCCGGAACGACGAGCCCCTCGATACGCGCGTAAGCGATGTCCTTCAATACGCGATGCAGGTGATCGCCGGCGGCGCGGCGCCTGTACACGAGCCACACGACGAGAAGAAGAACGAGCACTGGCAACAGCCAGGTCGCGTTAACGGAATCGAGGATCTCTGTCATCTGCTGGGGCCGGTTCCCAATGACCTGCGGTATTAATGGCGACTGATTGCCCGATCGTCAAGCACTCACGTAGAAAAGTAGTCACGAAGAGCCGCATCGAGCGACGCAAGTTCAGCATCGATTGCCACCGACCGGCTCGGCCGCGCAAGTATGTCCGCGAGTCCCTCCGGCAGCGGTACCGTCGTGCCAATCAGCGGCTCCACGATGGTTTCGAACTTTGCGGGGTGCGCGGTTGCGACCAGGATCCAGTCATTCCCGGTCTTCAGCTCATCGCCGAGCTGGCGCCAGGCGTGCGTTGCCGTTGCCGTATGCGGGCAGGTGGCAAAACCGAATTCCTCGTAGTCCTGTTTTATCGCCGCTTCGATCAGGTCGTCCGTGACGGCCAGGACGCCGAGGCGTTCGCGCAGAACTTCCGCGTCACCGACCAGGCTTCGCAGCCGCTCCATGTTGCTCGGATCGCCCACGTCCATCGCCGACGCGAGCGTCTGAACACTGGGACGCGGCAGCCACTGCAACGTCTCGAAATACTCGCTGATCGTTCGATTCGCGTTGGTTGCGAGGATGATCGGGCCGATCGGCAAGCCCATTTCGCGCGCCATTACGCAGGCCAGCGCATTGCCCAGGTTGCCCGTCGGCACGATGAACCCCGGCTTGCGACCCGTGCGGGCATAGTGCTCAAGGCTCGCGTGCGCGTAATAAGTACTCTGGGGCAGCAGCCGGCCGATGTTGATGCTGTTCGCCGAACTGAAGCGAAAGCGGCTGCCGAGCCCCGCATCAGCAAGGGCGCTCTTCACCAGCGCCTGGCAATCGTCGAAGGCGCCGCGCACGCGCAGCGACAACACATTGTCGCCCCAGCAGGTCAGCTGATGGGCCTGGCGGTCCGATACTCGACCGTCCGGGAACAGCACGACGACCCGCATGCCGGGCCGCTCGTTGAATGCCGCCGCTACCGCTCCGCCGGTGTCTCCCGAGGTCGCGACCAGTATCGTCAGCGGATTGGCTTCATCGCCCTCCAACCGTGTAAGACAGGCGGCAAGAAAACCGGCGCCGACGTCTTTGAAGGCTGCAGTCGGTCCGTGATAGAGCTCCAGGAGCCCGGCCGAGCCCTGTGCCGCCGGCAAGGGCGTGACCGGTAACGGGAAGCTGAACGTCTCGTCGAGGATCGCCTGCAGGTCGACCCTCAGAGCCGAGCCTGCGAAAAACGGCGCCAGCAAGCGCTCGGCCACGGCCGGGATGGAACCTGACCCCGCGAATTCATCAGTGGTAAATTCCGGCAACTGCCGCGGCAGGAACAGGCCCCCGTCCGTGGCGATGCCGCTCACGAGTGCTTCATCGAGCGTAACCGGGCCCACACCGCGCGTGCTGAAATACTGCATCGTCAGGTTTCCAGCCTGGCGCCTTCCGCGTCCAGCGGGCTCACCCACGACTGGCAGTCGATACCCTGAGCCCGGCAGGCCTGCTCCATTGCGCTGGCCAGGTTAATCGCCGTGCGCTCTTCGCAAAGCGCAAAGATGCTCGGACCGCTGCCCGACAGGCTGCAGCCCAGGGCACCTGCACGCAAGGCTGCCGCCTTTACGTCCTCAAAGCACGACACGGCCTGAGCGCGCTGCGGCTCGATCACGACGTCGCGGAGCGTGCGCCCGATCAAGTCGACGTCGCCGGCCATGCATGCCGCAATGAAACCGGCCAGGTAGCCCTGCTGCTGAAGCCACTGCTCCATTGAATAGCCCTTGGCGAGTCCCCGCCGCGCGTGCGCCGTATTGACCTGCAGTTCCGGGTGCAACAAGACGGCGCTAACGCCGTCCGGTACCGGCAAGCGCACCACTTCCGGCAAGAGTACCGTCGGACACAGGATCAGGCCCCCGAGCAGGCTCGGGGCGACATTGTCCGCGTGCAGCCCGCCACTCGCGTATTTTTCGCCTTCCAGCGCGTAGGGCAACAGCTCCAGCTGCCCGAGCGGCTGATCCAGCAGCGCATTGACGGCAACGACTGCCGCAACCGCGGACGCTGCAGAGCTTCCCATGCCGGACTGCAGTGGGACGCCCTTGTGAACCTTCAGCGCTGCACCGCCGGTCGCGCCCGCGGCATCCCACAGCGCCTGCGCGGCGATGGAGGCCGTGTTTTCCTTCGGGTCGCTGGACAGGTAGGGATGAATCTCGCCATCCAGTCCCCTGACTTCCGCAACCGAGATCCCCGGCGTCTCGCTTCGCGTGGCGATTACCCTGTCGCCGGCACCGCCGGCAAGTGCGAGGCCGAGCATATCGAATCCAACGCCGACATTGCCGATCGACGCCGGTGCAAACGCCGTTACCTCGTCAGACATAGCCTGCACCGGTACTGAGGTAGTTTGCGAGTCGCAGCAGGTCCGCGAACACGCCGGCGGCGGTAACCTCGGGTCCAGCGCCTGGCCCCTGCACGACCAGCGGATTGGCCGAGTAGCGGTCCGACTTGAACTGCACGATGTTGTCGGTGAGGTTGATATTGCAGAACGGATGGTCGGCATCGACGGCCTCGAGGCCCACCGATGCGTCGCCCCCGGCCTCGAAACGAGCAACATAGCGCAGCCGCCTGCCCTGGTTCGCAGCATCGCGGAACATGGCTTCGACATCGTCATCGTGTTCGGGCAGTCGGGCAAGGAATTCGTCGATACTGCAGTCTCTGAGCGCCTCGGGGACCAGGTTCTGCACCGGGAAATCACCGATCTCGATGCTCTCCCCGAGTTCCCGCGCAAGTATCGTGAGCTTGCGGGCTACATCCATCCCGGACAGGTCGTCGCGCGGATCGGGTTCCGTGAAACCGTTCTCCCTGGCCTCGCGCACGATATCGGAGAACGGCCGCGAACCATCGTACACGTTGAAGAGGTACGCAAGCGTGCCCGAGAAAATACCCTGTACGGAATGAACCTCGTCACCCGTGTGAATAAGATCGCACAACGTGGTGATGATCGGCAGCGCCGCACCGACCGTCGTCTCGTAGAAATAGTGTGCGCTGCCTTTATCGGCGGCAGCCTGCAGCGCCCTGTAATTCTCGAAGGGACCGCTGAATGCCTTCTTGTTCGGCGTGATCACGTGAATGCCGCGTGACAACCAGTCGGTATAACGCGATGCGATGAATTCGCTGGCCGTGCAGTCGATGATGATCGCGTGCGGGAGGTGATCGGGATTTACGTGTGCTTCGAAGGCCTCCAGGTCGAGGTCCACGGCCTCGCTGTCGAACGCGGACGGCCAGTCCGCGAGATCGATGCGCCGGTCACCGAGTAGCATGCGGCCCGACCGTGCGATGCCGCGCACGCGCAGATCGATGTTGAAGCGACCCTCGAGACGCGCATGCTCCTTTTCGATCTGCCGCAGCAATGCGCTACCCACGGTACCGGGGCCGATCAGGCCGATCGACACCGTCTTTGCCGACAGGTAGAAACCCGAATGCGCGGCCCGCAATGCGCGGGTCGCCTCGTCGGCGTCGACGACGGCCGAGATATTGCGTTCCGATGACCCCTGCGCGATGGCGCGCACGTTGATACCGGCGCGCCCAAGCGTGCCGAAGAAGCGCGCCGCGATGCCTGGCGTGCCCGCCATGCCGTCGCCGACGACCGCCACGATACTCTGCGAATCGGTCACGTCGACGCTGTGAATCTGCCCGCTGGCCAGCTCATCTGCGAACGCATCGGAGATGACCTGCCTGGCCCGCTCCGCCAGCACTCGCGGCACCGCGATACAGATAGAGTGCTCGGAACTCGCCTGCGAGATCAGCGTGACTGAGACGCCGGCATTCTTGAGGGATGCGAACAGGCGATCTGCGGTACCGGGCACACCGATCATGCCGGCGCCTTCGAGATTCACCAGCGCCATGTCGCCGATCGCCGTGATGCCCTTGATACTGTCCGCTTCCGCCGCAACCGCCGCGATGCGGCTTCCGGGATGGGACGGATTACGGCTGTTGCGAATGAAGACCGGGATCTCATTGTCGATCACCGGACCCAGGGTCTGCGGATGAATGACCTTTGCACCGAAGTACGCGAGTTCCATTGCCTCGTTGTAAGTCAGCTGCTCGATCACGCGCGCTTCGGGCACGCGATTGGGGTCAGCGCTCATCACGCCGTCGACATCCGTCCAGATACTGAGTTCGCAGGCACTCGCGAGCGCCGCGAAAATCGCGGCCGAGAAATCGCTGCCGTTGCGGCCCAGTGTGGTCTGCAGGCCGGTTTCGTCGGTTGCGATAAAACCCGTCATCACGGTGATACCGGAAAAATCGTCAGGCACGACCGTCCTGAAGTTCTCTCGCGACTGGTCCCAGAGAACGGTGGCACCCAGTTCGGTCTGCCGCACCGTGATCACGTGGCGCGCATCGACCCAGGTGCCCCCGCGCTCGGGCGCGAGCCGTCCGACCAGCGCCGCGAGCAAACGGGCCGACCAGATTTCGCCGTAGCCCGCGACGACGTCACGGCTCCTCTGCGGTGCGGAACGAACCAGCGCGATGGCTTTCAGGACGTCGCGGATATCCTGCGCATCCTGCCCCCAGGCATCGAGAACCTGCACCAGCGGTTCGCCGTCGAGCAGCGCTTTGGCCGTCTCCGCATAGCGGTCTCCGATGGCATTGAGGCCAGCCTCGTAAGCGCCGTCGTCACGTTCTGCCTGGCTCGCGAGATCGAGCAGCGCGTTGGTCATGCCACCCATGGCGGATACGACCACGCCGATGCGGTCCCCGGGACGCTCGATCATGAGACCGGCTACGCGAGTGAAACAGTCTGCATCCGCGAGGCTCGAACCCCCGAACTTGTGGATTTTCCAGCGATCTTTGGCCAATTGCCCGTGCGCCCTTTACGCAAAACGCTGAATGATAACGACAGTTTCCTGCGCCGTCGCCTATTTATTAAAGGATTAAAGGGGACAGTGACCCTAATTCCCCGCCTCTCCTGCGAGCAAGGTACTGCTTGCACGGAGAATTAGGGTCACTGTCCCCAAATCGCGAGGGAAATGGTGGGGGCACTAGGATTCGAACCTAGGACCAGCGGCTTAAAAGGCCGATGCTCTACCTACTGAGCTATACCCCCGACGTGATTTCCGAGACGCGGGCTTCGGTCGCAAGGCCGCGCATAATACCGAAAAGGCATCAAATGACAAGCGTGGCGCGCCTCAGACGCCTTCCGTGCCCATTCTTTCCAGGCGCTGGCCTGCCAGTCTTGCGGCGGTCGTCTCGGGGTAATCCGCCTGCACCTTGGACAAAGCGGCTCGCGCAGCGTCCCAGCGCTCCAGCTCGTAATTGCAGTACCCCATCTTGAGCAGGGCGTCGGGCACTTTCCGGGAACGTGGATAGTCATCGATAACGGCCTGGAACGAAGACAGCGCCTGCTCGAATTTCTGGGTCACGTAATACGACTCGGCCAGCCAGTACTGGGCGTTATCGGCCAGTTCGCTGTCCGGATAGGTCACGAGGAACTGCTGAAACGCCGTCGCCGCCGGTTCGTAGCGCTGCTCCTTTAACAGTTCGAAAGCGGCCTGGTAGTTGTCCCGGTCCGAGCCACCGGGCACCGGCAGTTGCCCGGGTGGCAGCGGCCCGCCATCGAGCACGTTCACGTTGCCCCGCGCCTGCAATGCGGTCTCCAGGCCCTGGATCCGGGCGTCAAGGTCGGCGTAAAGTTCTCGCTGGCGCTCGTAGGTGGTCGAGGCGTTGTACTCGATCTCCTCGGCGGTGCCCTGCAACTCGTCAACGCGACGTTCGAGGGCGCTCAATTGCTGCGTCATGGTCACCAGGCTCTGGTTCTGCACCACCCGCTCGATCGTCTGCAGGCGCCGGTCCAGCTCTTCGAGCTTGATCAGCACCGGGTCCTCAGCCGGCGGCGTGACGGCCAGGCACCCGGAAACGACCAGGGTCGCCGGTAAAATTGCGAACGTACGACTGCCTTTCACGTTTCGATCACCGTTGCTTCTAGTTGGTGTACTTGATCTCGACGCGGCGATTCTGTGCCCATGAATCATCGTCGCTGCCCAGTGCGACGGGGCGTTCCTCGCCGAAGCTCACTGTCGCGATCTGCGCTGCCGAGGCCCCCTGGATCATGAGCATGCGGCGCACCGACTGCGCGCGCCGTTCGCCGAGTCCGATGTTGTACTCGCGCGAGCCGCGCTCGTCGGCATGGCCTTCGAGCCGCACGCTGACTGTCGCATCATTGGCGAGGATAAGAGCATGGCGAGCGACGATATCGGTGAAATCCGCACGTACCTCGGACGAGTCGAAGTCGAAGTAAATGACGTTGGTGAGTTCGCCCGCGGTGTAGTCGTCGTCGAGCGCCTGACCGCCGCCGAGCGGATCATCGCCATAAACGTCCGTGTCGGCGCCGGCATCAGCCGCGTCGTAGGTGCTGTCGCCCGGCTCCGGATCAGGCACCGTATTGGACGCGCAGCCTGCCAGCAGCAGGAACATCAGGGTGGTTATAGCGAGTTTGTAATTAAGCATCGTATTGTCCTTTGCGAAGTGGTTTCCGGCCAGAACGGAATATAATTAAAACAATAGGTTACTGCCCTTTCCTAATGTAACCTATTAGAACCTAGTAACGCGGGAACGGTGACCACACCGGCTCCCGAACGTCGCCCTGCCCGGATCTGACGCGCTGCCGAATCAGTCCATCAGCCGTCACCGTTTCAAGGACCCCGTTCCGGGCCTGCCGCGTGGCGTAAATCAATGTATCGCTGTTCGGCGCGAAACTCGGCGACTCGTCCTGCTGCCCCGCAGACACAATGAGCAGCGCCTTGCTTCTGATGTCCATCACTGCGATCCGGTAGTTGCCGCGATCGAGATGCACCATTGCCAGGCGCTTGCCGTCCGGCGACAACCGTGGCCGGGCATTATAACCTCCCTCGAAGGTCACGCGCTCGGGTGTACCGCCCGCGGCCGCGACCCTGTAGACCTGCGGGCCGCCGCTGCGGTCAGACGTAAAATAGATATAGCGGCCATCGGGAGACCAGCTTCCCTCGGTATCGATGGCCCGGTGCGTCGTAAGGCGCCGGGTCTGCCGAGTCGACAGGTCCAGGACGTGAATGTCGAGGTTTCCGTCGATACCACCCAGCGTCAGGGCCAGCTGCCGACCGTCGGGCGAGAACGACGGCGCGCCGTTGATGCCGGGTTTGTTGGATACCTGGATGCGGTTGCCGGTGCGCAGCGTCTGGACCCAGACCGACGAGCGATCGTTTTCGAAAGAGACGTAGGCGAGGCGCCGGCTATCCGGCGACCAGGCGGGCGACATGATCGGGTCCGAGCTCTTCAGGATCACCGTTTCGTTCGCGCCGTCCTGATCCGCAACCACGAGACGGTAGGTCTGCCCGCTCTGATCGCGCTCGGCCGTGACGAACGCGACCTTCGTCGCGAAGACGCCCTTGATGCCCGTGAGTTTCTCGTAAATCATGTCCGCTGCGCGATGCGCGACAATGCGCATCGTTCCCCGGCTGGCCGGTATGCGGTAACCGACGAGCTGCTCCTGGCGAAATACATCGAACAGCTGAAAACTCACCGAGTACGCATTGTCGCCCGTCTGCACGACCCGGCCCACGACCACCGCTTCGGCCTTGACGAACGACCAGTCGTCGAAGTCGAGTTCCGCGCCGGTGGTCGGCTTCTGCAGCATGTTTTCCTCGGCAATCGGCGCAAAGCGCCCGCTGCGCTGCAGGTCCGCGGCAATCACTTCGGCGATATCGAGGGGCATTTCGCTCCCCTGGCCTTCCCAGCCGAACGGCACTACCGCGACGGGCGTGCGCGCCACGCCGCCCTTGGTGATCTCGATCGTGATGTCGCCGAGGGCGCTGCCCGCGAACAGGCACGTCGCGATTCCGAGGATGTATGAATGTCTAAGCACGATTAACGTCTACCTCTGTCATTGGCGGGCTATTGTTCAGGTATAAAGCGAAAGCGCAAGTTCGGGTCGAACAGTAACCGATTTTGGGGTAAGGGCAGCGGCGAAGCCTTTTTGACCGCCGCCTCGATCGATCGTTCGGTTGCCGCATCCCCATTACAACTTACCACGCGCGCGGAAATGACATCGCCCGTCGCGGATTGGCGTACCTGTACGATGCAGTCCAGGTCGTCCGGGGCGCTGGCCGGACGTGCCCACATCCGCTCCACCTTCTGCTGCAGGGCGAACTGGTAGGCCGCCATTTCCGTCGAATTCATGGCCGCCATGCGTTCCTCTTCCTCGTTGATGGCGCTCTGCAACGCGGCCGTCTCGGCTTCGCGGCGCCTGCGCTCGTTTTCCGCGCGCTGGCGCTCGATCTCGCGCTGCCGCTCGAGCTCGGCCTCCTGGCGCTTGCGCTCCAGCTCCGCCTCTTCCTCACGCTTGCGGCGGGCCTCCTCCTCGCGTTCACGACGCTCGGCTTCCTCACGCTTGCGCTGCTCTTCGGCTTCCTGCTGCCGTCGCAGTTCTTCGAGCCTCTGTTGTTCGACCAGGGCATCCTGCTGCCGCTTCGCCTCCTCTGCCGCGAGCCGCGCCGCCTCTTCCGCGGCGGTGTCGACAACGGGGGGCGGCGGCTCCTTTTCAACGACCGGCGGCGGCTCCGGCTCAACGCGCGGCGGCGGCAACACCGTGCTATCGGCCACGAGCGTGCCCTTGATCACGAGCGGCATGGGCGGCGGCTTGCGCCGCGTGAAATCGAACGCGACAAACATCGACGCCGCAATCAGCGCGTGCAGCAGCACCGCCATGGACATGGGGATGATGTTGTGACGGTCGCGAATCACGCGCTACTCGGGAATCGGGTAGGTATCCAGGGGATCGGTAACAAAACCGATGCTCTCGGCACCGCCCTGCTGCAGGACAACCATGGCGCCCACCACGTTTCCGTAAGGCACTTCGCGGTCAGCCTTGACGAGTATCTGCGTCTCCGGACTGGTGCGCAATACGATGCCGACGCGGCGAATAACCTCATCGCCGGACGTCGGCTGGTCCTCGTCGTCGCCCACGTTGATATACAGGTTACCTTCCTTGTCGACACTGAGCACGAGGGGCGGCGTGTTCGGGACGTCCTGGATCGGCTCCGCCGCGGCTTTCGGCAGGTCGACCTCGATGCCCTGGGTCAGCAGCGGCGCCGTTACCATGAAGATGACCAGGAGCACGAGCATCACGTCGATGTACGGAACGACGTTGATCTCGCCCATGAGTTTGCGTTTCTGCAGCGGCGTCGGCATGTTACTTACCTCGCTTCGCACGCGCGTGACGATGCAGGATGCTCTGGAATTCCTCCATGAAACCGTCGTAGCGGTATTCGAGCCGCACCACCTTGTCGGCGTAGTGGTTGTAAGCGATTACGGCAGGGATTGCGGCAAACAGCCCCATGGCGGTTGCGATCAGCGCCTCGGCAATCGGCGGCGCTACGGTCGCGAGCGTCGCGGACTGCATGTTGCCGATCTCCATGAAGGCGCTCATGATGCCCCATACCGTGCCGAACAGGCCGACGTAGGGACTCGTCGAGCCGATCGTTGCCAACGGCGCGAGGCCCTGCTCGAGACGGTCCACCTCCCGCATCTGCGACACGTGCATGGCACGGCGGCATTCCTCGATGAGTTTGTCCGGATTGACGTCGCCGCCCTGCAGGCCGCGATTGAATTCCCTGAAGCCGCTCTCGAAGATGCTCGCCATGCCGAGCGACCCGCCCTTGCTCCGGGACGCGCTCTGGTACAGCGTATTGAGATCGCCGCCCGACCAGAAAGACGCCTCGAAATCGTCAGACGCAGCCCGCGTACGCCGGATCAGGCGGCGCTTGGTGAAGATGATGGTCCACGACACCAGGGACGCGAGTATCAACAGGATCATTACGATCTTGACGGGAATACTGGCCTGCAGCAGCAGGCCGATGACCGAAAGGTCGCTTGTCATGATGGATTTTCCTCGAATAGTGACGCCGGCACCCGCTGCGGTTTCAGCGTGTCGGCATTCAGAAATGCGGCGCGAACTCCGCCCCGGCAGCAGATCACGCCGTCGAGACTTTCGCGGTAGATGATTTGCTCGATGTCGAAGCTGGCGCGACTCAACCCCGACAGGCGCGCCGTGACGACCAGCTCGTCGTTGAATCTGGCCGGGACGACAAAGTTCAGTTCCGTGCGGGTTACCACGAACATGCGCCGGTCCTCATTGAGCATCCGTTGCTGATTGACGCCCAGGGCACGCAGCCACTCCGTTCGCGCACGCTCCATGAAGCGGAAGTAGTTTGCGTAGTACACGACGCCCTGCGCGTCGGTGTCTTCGTAATAAACCCGCACCGGCCAATGAAAGGGTTTTGTCTCTGATACATCCGTCATGGCCGGGTTATTCCTGATCGAACAACGACAATTCGGGCGGCGCACCGGTGGTTGGCGGCGTCAGCCCGAAATGCAGGTAGGCGTTCTTCGTCGCCACACGGCCACGGGCCGTGCGCATCATGAATCCCTGCTGGATCAGGTACGGCTCCAGCACGTCCTCGATCGTGCCGCGCTCCTCGCCGATGGCGGCAGCGAGGCTGTCGATGCCAACCGGGCCGCCGTCGAACTTGTCGATGATCGTTCGCAGCAGGCGCCGGTCCATGGCGTCGAAGCCGTGCGGATCGACCTGCAGCATGTCCATGGCTCTGCCGGCGACGGGCCCGGTGACGACACCGTCCGCCTCGACCTCGGCAAAGTCGCGCACCCGGCGCAGCAGACGGTTCGCGATGCGCGGCGTGCCGCGCGCGCGACTCGCGATCTGCCGCGCACCCTCGTCCTCGATCGGCAGCTGCAGAATTTCGGCGGAGCGCCGCGCGATGGCCTCGAGCTCGTCCGCGGAGTAGAACTCCAGCCGCTGCACGATGCCGAAACGGTCGCGCAGCGGCGACGTCAGCAGGCCGGCGCGTGTCGTCGCGCCGATCAGCGTGAACGGCTGCAGGTCGAGCTTGATCGAGCGCGCCGCCGGCCCTTCGCCGATCATGATGTCGAGCTGGAAGTCTTCCATCGCCGGGTACAGGACCTCCTCGACCACGGGACTGAGGCGGTGAATCTCGTCCACGAACAGCACGTCGTTGGGTTCGAGATTCGTCAGTATCGCGGCGAGGTCGCCCGGTCGTTCGAGCACCGGGCCGGAGGTGTGCCGCAGATTGACGCCCATTTCATTGGCGACGATGTGGGCCAGCGTGGTCTTGCCGAGGCCGGGCGGTCCGAATATGAGCACGTGATCCAGGGCCTCGCTGCGCCGGCGCGCCGCTTCGATGAAGATGCCCATCTGTTGCTTGACGCCCGGCTGGCCGACGTACTCGTCCAGGCGCTTCGGCCGGATCGCACGGTCGAACAGCTTGTCATCGGGCCTCGACTCACCGCTGGTCAGTCGATCGTGTTCGATTCCGGTCATGATTTAGAGCGCCACCTGTCGCAATGCGAGCCGGATGATATCCTCTGCCGACTTGCCGTCAACGTCGAGTTCGCCGATCAGTTTCTGCACTTCGCGCGGCTTGTACCCGAGCGAGATCAGCGCATCCACAGCTTCGGACTTCGCCCCGGCCTGCACTTCGACCTTTGTAGCCCCCGATTGTGCGGATGGTGTGTCGATGCGGTCGCGCATTTCGATGATCAGGCGCTCGGCGGTCTTCTTGCCGACGCCGGGAACCTTGACCAGCGACGCGGCATCCTCGTATTCGACGCAACGCCTGAAACCGTCGACGCTCATTGCCGACAACACGGCGAGCCCCATCTTCGCGCCCACGCCGCTGATCTTCAGCAGCATGCGGAACAGCGCGCGTTCTTCCTCGGTCGCGAAGCCGTAGAGCATCTGCGCATCTTCGCGCACGACCATGTGCGTGAACAGGAATAGTTCATCCCCCGTCGGCGGCAGATCGAGGAACGTGGACATCGGCGTCTCGACTTCGTAGCCGACGCCGTGACACTCGATGATGACCGATGGCGCCTGCTTCAACGTCAGCCGGCCGCGCAGGGAACCGATCATCGCGGCATCACCGTGGCCTCGCGCACCGCGAGCCGTGTACGAATTCGATGCTGGTGACCATGACACAAGGCCGCGGCCAGCGCGTCCGCCGCATCCAGGGTCGGGGCCGCATCCAGTTTCAGGAGTGAGATCACCATGTGCTGCACCTGCTGCTTGGTCGCTGCACCGGTGCCGACGATCGCCTGCTTGATTTCCCGCGGTGCATACTCGTAGACATCCACGTCGAAGCCGAAGGTCGCGCACAACGCCGCCGATCGGGCATGGCCGAGCTTCAGCGCACTGCCCGCGTTCTTGTGCATGAAGACGCTCTCGATCGCCACGACGTCCGGGCGGTATTCGGCAACGATCTCGCCGACCGCGGTGAAGATCTGCCGCAGGCGCTCTGGAAACGCGCCGTCCGCGCTGCTGACGGTGCCGCTGGCCACGTAGGTCGGATCGTCGCCCAGGAAATCGAGGACGCCGAAACCGGTCGTCCGGGAGCCGGGATCAATGCCGAGGATGCGTCGCGTGCTGGCCAATTCGATTCTCAGAGCTGCGCCAGCACATCGTCGCTGATGTCCGCGTTGCTGTAGACCTCCTGCACGTCGTCGAGATCCTCCAGCGTCTCGAGCAGTTTCACCATCGAGCCGGCGTCACTCACGTCCAGCTCCGAATTCGTCGATGCACGCATCGTTAGCTGAGCCGATTCCGGATCGAAGCCGGCCTTGCGCATGGCGTCGCGCACGTTCTCGAATTCGGCGGGTTCCGTCAGCACTTCGATCGAGCCCTCATCGTCAACGACCACGTCTTCGGCGCCCGCCTCGATCGCAGCCTCCATGATCGCGTCCTCGTCGGTGTCCTCGGGATACAGCAGCTGGCCGACATGATTGAACAGGTAGTTTACAGAGCCGTCCGCTCCGAGGTTGCCACCGAATTTCGAAAATGCATGACGGACCTCCGCAACAGTGCGATTCCTGTTGTCGGTCAGGCAATCCACCATGACCGCCGTGCCGCCCGGCCCGTATCCCTCGTAACGAATTTCCTGGTAGTCCGCATCATCGAGCTCGCCCCCGCCGCGCTTGATCGCCCGCTCGATGTTGTCCTTCGGCATGCTCTGGGCCTTGGCCTTGTCGACTGCGAGCCGCAGACGCGGGTTCGCGTCGGGATCGCTGCCTCCCATCTTTGCAGCCACAGTGATCTCACGAATCAACTTCGTGAAGAGCTTGCCGCGTTTCTTGTCCTGGGCGCCCTTTCGATGCTGGATATTCGCCCATTTACTATGTCCTGCCATACCGTTCCGTTCGTATTCCCCACGCAACCCCTAAGCCAACACCGGTGGAGGACCGCGCGCACGCCGGTCCTCTCAGCCTGATACGATTTCATGCCCGATGCCCAAGTTTGAATCCGGCCGGGGCCACGGGGCCGAAATCAGCGCGTATGATAACGGTTATTGCCGGCACAGGCACACTGTGAAGTTCTGCCAAATGGTGGTTTCGAAACCTGAAAATCACGACAACGGCGCCGAACAGGCGGATATCGTCGCTGCGGCGCGCGATTTCGTCGCTGCTCTGCCGTCGCGCCCGGGGCTCAGGGAGGCCGTGCGGGACGGCGAAGCGATTGCGGCCATCGTCGCGTCGCTCGGACTGCCGCAGGATGTGGTTGCCGCGGTCCACCTGTACCCCCTGGTAAGGGACGGATTTCTCGATAATGACACTATAAATAACAGTAAGTTAGCGTCTATTTCTCAAGTAGTTCAAAGTCTCGTGCGGCTGGGCCGGTTTTCGCTGCCGCCCGACTGGCAGCCGGGCGAGGCACTCGCCGTGCAGCAGTCCGAAGCATTGCGCAAGATGCTGCTCGCCGTCGTCTCCGACGTGCGTCTCGTCCTGGTTCGTATCGCCGAGCAACTGCATCGGATGCGTGCCGCGAAGTCCGCCTCCGCCGCGGAAAAGCAGGCGCTGTCGACGGAGACGCGCGAGATTTATGCCGCGCTCGCCAACCGCCTGGGTGTGTGGCAGCTGAAGTGGGAGCTCGAGGATCTCGCGTTCCGCTATATGCAGCCGGCGACGTACACGGACATCGCGAGCGCCCTCAAGGAAAAACGCGAAGAGCGCGAAGCGTTCATCGAAGACGTCAAACAGATTCTGCGCCGGGAGTTGCACGCAGCCGGTGTCGATGCGGAAGTGACCGGGCGGCCGAAACACATCTACAGCATCTGGCGCAAGATGCAGCGCAAGGATCGCGGCCTGGAAAGCCTGTTCGACATACGCGCGGTACGCATCCTGGTGAACGACGTCAAGGACTGTTACGCGGCACTCGGCGTGGTGCACAACCTGTGGTCCTACCTTCCCGGCGAGTTCGACGATTACATCGCCAATCCCAAGGAAAATGACTACCGCTCGCTGCACACGGCCGTGATCGGCCCGCAGGGCAAGACACTCGAGGTTCAGATTCGCTCGTTCGACATGCACCGGCAGGCGGAACTCGGCGTCGCCGCGCACTGGCGCTACAAGGAGGGTGGCGGCACGCCGGCGGCGTTCGACCAGAAGATACGATTCCTCAGACAGTTGCTCGACCCGGGCAGCGACAGCGGCGACCTCCTCGACCAGATTCGGGACGATCTGTTCGAAGACCGGGTCTATGCCGTTAGCCCCAAAGGCGACGTCGTCGAACTGCCCGCGGGCGCCACCCCGCTTGATTTCGCCTATTACGTGCATACACAGGTCGGGCATCGCTGCCGCGGTGCGAAGGTCAATGGTCGAATCGTGCCGCTCACCTACACCGTGCGTAACGGCGACAAGATCGAGATCATCACTGGCAGCCAGCCGCAACCGAGTCGCGACTGGCTGAGTCCACGACTCGGCTACCTGGCGGGCAGCCGCAGCCGCGCGAAGGTGCGCAACTGGTTCCGGCAGCAGGACCGCGACCAGCATCTCCGCCAGGGGCGCGAGATCCTGGAACGCGAACTCGCACGCCTCAACGTCAGGGACGTGGCAACCGACACGATCGCGTCGCAACTCAAGTTCAACGGCACCGAAACGCTGTGCGTCGCCCTCGGGGCGGGCGACGTCACACCCGCGGCCGTCGCCACCGCGCTGCAGCAGATGCGCGGGATCGACACCGCGCGGACACTGAAGCGTCGCAGGCCGGCACAACGCAAGACCGGGGAAGCCGAGGGCGTCGCCGTGAGCGGCGTCGGGGACCTGATGTGCAATTTCGCCCGCTGCTGCCGGCCGGTGCCGCCGGAACCGATCACCGGCTATATCACCCAGGGCCGTGGCGTGAGCATTCACCGTCAGGACTGCGGAAACTTCCTCGGCCTCAACCGGCGCCACCCGGAACGTATTATCGAGGTGGACTGGGGTCGGTCCGAGTCCGCGACCTATCCCGTCGACCTGACCCTGCGCGCCTACGACCGCAGCGGCCTGATTCGCGACATCAGCACCATCCTCGCCGACGAAGGGGCCAATGTCACCGACCTCAGGAGCAAAACGGACAAACAGACGCTGGAAACGGTGATGGAAATCAGCGTTGAAATCCGCGACTTGCCTACGCTCAGCACCACGATAGCCCGACTGGAACAACTGCCCAATGTAATCACCGTGCAACGGCGATCCTGATTTCGGTTACTATTTCCACGGGGTCAAGAACCAGAACAACAAAGGACAGGGGAATGCAGGAATTCATCGATCTGATCAACAGCTATGTCTGGAGCCCGGCGCTCGTGTACCTGCTGCTCGCGGCAGGCCTCTTCTTTTCCGTGCTTACCCGCTTCGTGCAGGTGCGCCTGTTCCGCGAGATGATCAAACTGTTGTTCTCGAGCAAAGAGTCCGATCGCGGCATTTCCTCCTTCCAGGCATTATCGGTGTCATTGTCGGGCCGCGTCGGCACCGGCAACATCGCCGGCGTCGCGGCGGCGATCGGCTTCGGCGGCCCCGGCGCCGTGTTCTGGATGTGGGTCGTCGCGTTCCTGGGCGCAGCGACCGCCTACGTCGAATCGGCACTGGGCCAGATTTACAAGGAAGAAGACCAGGGCCAGTTACGCGGCGGCCCCGCGTATTACATCGAGAAGGCCATGGGCCAGAAATGGTATGCGTGGATATTCGCCATCTCGACCATTTTCGCCGTCGGCCTGCTGCTCCCGACGGTGCAGTCGAACGCTATCGGCAACGCGGCCGACCTCGCCTTCGGCGGCTCCGGCGTCCTGGAAACGTCGCTGGGATCGGTGACCTACACCAAGCTGATTACCGCTGTCTGCGTCGTATTCCTGCTCGGCTTCATCATCTTCGGCGGCGTCAAGCGTATTGCGCACTTCACGCAGGTGGTCGTGCCGTTCATGGCTGTGGGCTACGTCCTGCTCGCGATAGTCATCATCCTGATGCACATCACCGCGCTACCGGGGATCCTGATGTTGATCGTCACGGACGCCTTCACGCCAATGGCCGGTGTCGGCGCCGCGATAGGCTGGGGCGTCAAGCGCGGGGTCTACTCGAACGAAGCCGGCCAGGGAACCGGCCCGCACGCGGCCGCCGCCTCCGAGGTCGAGCATCCCGCACAGCAGGGGCTCGTGCAGGCGTTCTCGGTCTACGTCGACACGCTGTTCGTCTGCTCGGCGACAGCATTCATGATACTGATCACCAACCAGTACTACGTGACGGGCGTCGAAGCGACGGAGAGCGGCGGCCTGCTGTCGAATGACGTGCTTGCCAACAGCCCGGCCTTCACCCAGTACGCACTCGAGAGCGTGGTCGGCGGCTTCGGCAAGACCTTCGTTGCGTTCGCGCTGTTCTTCTTCGCGTTCACGACGATACTCGCCTACTACTACATCGCGGAAACCAACGTTGCCTATATTCGGCGCACGATACGCGTGCCCGGCGAACTGGTCGCACTCAAGATTATGCTGCTCGGTGCGGTCTTCTACGGCACCGTGCGCACCGCGGACCTCGCCTGGGCGCTCGGCGATATGGGCGTCGGCCTGATGGCGTGGCTCAACATCATCGGCATCCTGATCCTGTTCCTCATGGGCAAGCCAGCGCTGAAAGCGCTCGCCGATTATGAAGCGCAGATGAAAGCCGGTGTGACGAAGTACACCTTCGACCCGAAGAAGCTCGGCATCAAGAACGCGGACTTCTGGGAACGCGAGGGCTGACGCCGCTAGTTCATGTAGTTCAGAGCACGCTTGTCGACGTTGAGGGCAGCCTCGTGGACCGCCTCGGCGAGGCTCGGATGCGCGTGTATCGTGCGCTGAATATCCTCGGTGCTGGCCGAAAATTCCAACGCAAGTACGGCCTCGGAGATCAGCTCGCCGGCCATCGGGCCGACAATATGCACGCCGAGTATCTCGTCGTCATCTTCGGCCGAGATGATCTTCACCATGCCCGCCGTCTGTTCCATCGCCTTCGCCCGGCCGCTCGCGGCAAACGGGAATGAGCCCTTCTTGTAGGGCCGGCCACTTTCCTTGACCTCGGCTTCGGTCTTCCCGGCCCAGGCAATTTCCGGTGCGGTGTATATGACCGACGGAATGACGTTGTAATTGACCTCCGCAACCTCGCCCGCGATCAGGTCGGCCGCCATCACGCCCTCTTCCGAACTCTTGTGCGCAAGCATGGGACCGCGCACCGAATCGCCGATCGCGTACACGCCTTTGACGCGTGTCCGGCACTCGTCATCGACGACGATGAAACCACGATCATCCAGCTGAATACCCGCATCGTCCGCGAGCAGTCCCTCGGTATAGGGTTTGCGGCCGACCGCCACGATGAGCTTGTCGACCTCGATGGTATTCGACCCGGACTTGTCCTCGTACTCGACCTTGACGCCTTTCTTTCCGGCCTTGGCTGCCGTCACCTTGGCCCCGAGGTGGATGTCGAGACCCTGTTTCTTGAACTCCCGCGCCGCCGTGTTCGCCACGTCGCGGTCCGCCATGAACAGGAAATCGTCCATGGCTTCTATGATCGTCACCTCGGAACCGAGCCGCGACCAGACGCTGCCGAGTTCGAGACCGATGACGCCGGCACCGATGACCCCGAGCCGCTTCGGCACGGCATCGAGTTCGAGCGCATCCCAGGAATCGATAATAGACTCGCCATCGAATTTCGCGAACGGCAGTTCGATGGGCGCCGAGCCGGACGCCAGGATGACGTTGTCCGCTTCGAGCACTTCGGGATCGCCGTCGACGGGCGTGAACTCCACCTTCTTGCCGGCCAGTAACTTGCCGTGACCCACGAGCCCTTCGACCTTGTTCGCCTTGAACAGGCCGGCGATGCCACCCGTCAACTGGCGCACGATGCCTGCCCGGCGCTTCTGCATCGCGGCGATATCGAGGCCGAGCTCACCGGTATTGATGCCGTGCTTTTTGAATTCATGTTCGGCGCGATGATAAAGCTCCGACGATTCGAGCATCGCCTTGGACGGGATGCATCCCGCATTGAGGCAGGTGCCGCCGAACGCGTGCTTACCGTCCCGGTTCTTCCACTCGTCGATACACGCGACGCTCATGCCGTGCTGCGCGGCACGAATTGCGGCGATGTAGCCACCGGGGCCCGCCCCGATAACCACGACATCAAATTTTCTGCTCATCGTTTACCTGATTCCTCAAACCTGTAACAGCAACCTGCCCGGATCTTCGAGCTGCTCTTTGATCGTGACGAGGAACTGTACCGCCTCGCGCCCGTCGATAATCCTGTGATCGTAGGTCACGGCGAGATACATCATCGGCCGTACCCTGATTTCCCCATCGATGACCATCGGCCGCTGCTGGATGTTGTGCATCCCGAGGATCGCGCTCTGCGGCGGGTTCAGGATCGGTGTGGACATCATGGAGCCGAAAATGCCGCCATTGGTGATCGTGAAGGTCCCGCCGGTCAGGTCGTCCATGCCGATGGTGCCGTCCTGCGCCTTTTTCGCCATCGCCGACAACTCCTCCTCGAACCGGGCGAAGCTCATCTGGTCGACGTCTCTCAATACCGGGACCATCAGGCCCCTTTGCGACGAGACGGCAATGCCGATGTCGTAATAGTTATGGTAGACGATGTCGTTGTCCTCTACCGATGCATTGACGACAGGAAATTTCTTCAGGCCTTCGACGGCGGCTTTGGCAAAGAACGACATGAACCCGAGCCGAACGCCGTGCTTCTTCTCGAAGGAATCCTTGTACCGACTGCGCAGTGCCATGACCTCGGTGAGATCGACCTCGTTGAACGTCGTGAGCATGGCCGCCGTATGCTGGGCATCCACCATGCGCTCCGCGATGCGTGCACGAAGCCGCGTCATCGGCACGCGCTGCTCCTCGCGCTCGAGTCCGACCACCGCCTCTTCGACGTCCACGGTCGGGGCATGATCGCCCGGCGTTACCTCGCCACGCTCATCGCCCTTCAGGAAGTTCATGACGTCCGCCTTGGTGATGCGACCGTCCTTGCCACTGCCGGTCACCATCGCCGCCTCGAGGTCGTGCTCCTCCAGCAGACGGCGAACAGCCGGGCTGGTCTTGCCCGCTTTTGCGGGGCGCCCCTGGTCTGCCTGCGGTTTCTCTACCGCTGCCGCCTCTTCGGTCTCTTCCGAATCTTGCTCGTCCTGCCCGGCGTCCGCGGCGCCCTCGCCCTCTGCGAGCACCGCCAGCACGTCCCCGGCGGTCACGGTAGCGCCGTCCTCCACCTTGATCTCCTGCAGCACGCCGTCAGCGGGAGCAGGCACTTCAAGCACGACTTTGTCCGTCTCCAGATCGACGAGGTTTTCGTCGCGGCTGACTCTGTCGCCCGCCTTTTTATGCCAGGCGACGAGGGTTGCGTCGGTCACCGACTCGGGCAGCACTGGCACTTTTATTTCAATACTCATTTGGTTTTCCGTTTCGACTTGCGAGGCCTGGCCGATTTGCTCGCCTTGATTTCGATATCAAGCGCCGCGTCGACCAATGCCTTTTGCTGTTGAAGATGAACTTTGAATATCCCGGACGCAGGCGCGGCAGAAGCCGGCCGGCCCGCATAGTAGAGCTGCTGGTGATCACGCAGCGGTTCCTGCAGGCGGTGCCGGATCTGGTACCACGCGCCCTGGTTTTGCGGCTCCTCCTGACACCACACAATATCCTCGACGTGTTCGTATTGCTCGATTAACCCGGCGAACTCGTCAACAGGAAACGGATAGAGCTGCTCGATGCGAATGATCGCAACATCGTCTATGCCGTGAACCTGACGCTCTTCGAGCAGGTCGTAATAGACCTTGCCGCTGCAAAATACAACGCGCCGCGTCGCGGCCGGTTTGATCTGCTCGATCTCGGGGATGATCAGGTTGAAACGGCCCTTGGACAATGCCGAAATCGGCGACACCGACATCTTGTGCCGCAGCAGGCTCTTCGGCGTCATGACGATCAGCGGCTTGCGGAACTTGCGCAGCATCTGGCGGCGCAACATGTGAAACATCTGCGCCGGCG
>Ga0193945_1000017_pt1 | contig 21356 bp, 21 predicted proteins | sample BRT_01_MG_FD_161665 | JGI IMG/M metagenome (GOLD analysis project Ga0193945, IMG submission 161665) | Sediment microbial communities from the Broadkill River, Lewes, Delaware, United States - BRT_0-1_MG | ecosystem: Environmental > Aquatic > Freshwater > River > Sediment | place: USA: Delaware... | reverse complement strand
CGCGCCGAACAGCGAGATGATCACCTGCGCGCCCCAATAGGACATCTGGCCCCAGGGCAGCAGGTAGCCCGCGAACGCCTCGGCCATCAGCACGAAGAAGATCAGCATTCCGATCAGCCAGATCAGTTCCCGGGGCTTCTTGTAAGAGCCATAGAGCATGGCGCGGAACATGTGCAGGTAGACGACGATGAAGAAGAATGAAGCTCCGGTCGAATGCATGTACCGGATCAGCCAGCCCCATTCCACGTCACGCATGATGTACTCGACCGACCCGAACGCTTCTTCCGCGGACGGCTTGTAATTCATCGTCAGGAAAATGCCGGTAATCAGCTGGATTGCCAGCACGACGAACGCGAGTACGCCGAAGACATACCACCAGTTGAAACTCTTGGCCGCATAGTACTTGGTGACGTGATACTCGAGCGTCTCCGTCATCGGAAAACGATCGTCGATCCACTTGACCAGGCCGCCCAGGACGCCCTCGGGCCGCTTGCCGACTTCTGCTTCGACTTTTGCCATTACGCTACTCCCGAATCCTGGCCGATCAGAATCAGGTCATCACGGACAAAGCGGTAGGGTGGGATTCTGAGGTTGCTCGGGGCTGGTACGCCCTTGTACACCCGCCCGGCGAGATCGAATTTCGACCCGTGGCAGGGGCAGAAGAAGCCGCCGCCCCAACCCTCGACCGGCCGCGGCTGGAAGTCTTCCAGCGGGGCGCAGCCGAGATGCGTGCAGGAACCTTCGACCACGAGCCACTCGGGCCGCAGCGAACGCGTGTCGTTGGCCGCGTATTCGGGCTGTTGCTCGACAACCTCCGAATTCGGGTCACGCAACTTGTCGGCGTGCTCACCAAGGGTTGCGAGCATCGTGTCGCTGCGTCGCAGTACAAAAACCAGCTTACCCCGCCACAGCACCCGCACCATTTCACCCGCCTGTATGGATCCCAGCGGCACCTCGACGGGCGCACCCAGCGCCTGCGCTCTCGCGCTCGGCTTGAGTGATGAAAGAAATGGAACCGCGACGAAGCCGGCCCCTACGGCACCGGTCACGGCGGCTGCTACGGTTAGGAAATGACGGCGGTTACGGTCTATCCGATCGGCGTCGTCTTCGGTCATCAGGCACTCCCATACGCCCGGCTGAGAAAGGTAGGTTTATGGTCCCTTTGATCAGCGCGCTTTTTCTTTATTTCGATACTGGTAGATTTGCAGCAGGCCCGGTTTACCGTCAGGATGACAGATGCACCGGGACTTGGTGCGGAACCAATTGCGCATTATACACGGGCGTTATCGAAATTGGCTAGGGACGCGATTCCTGAGAGCAGTATCGGGAGGATCCAGCGGTGGCGAGCATGAAATCGGCGCTGCTGTTCCTGCTGCAGTCGATCGTTGCGGGCCTCGCGGTAGCATTCATCGTGGTCCTCATCCGCCCGGAACTGCTACCCTCGCTACGCTCGCTCGAGGCGGGCGGCCCGGCAAGCTACGCCGCGGCCGTCGATGCGAGCGCACCATCCGTCGTCACGGTCGTCACCCGGCGCCTCTTGTCGGGCGAGCCCGATCCGTCCGGCCGCAGCCGCTTTCGCATCGATAACAGTTTCGGCTCGGCCGTCATGATCGATCCGGAAGGCTTCCTGGTCACGAACTGGCACGTCGTAGTTGATGCCGCCGAAATCCAGGTTGAACTGGGTGACGGCGGCTTCGTCCCGGCCGAAGTGGTCGGCGTAGATGCCGAAACCGACCTCGCGCTGCTGAAGATCGACGTGCAGTCCGTGCCCGCAATTCGCCTCGGCAGTTCCCGCCAGCTCCGCATCGGTGACGTCGTCCTGGCAATCGGCAATCCCTACGGCCTCACGCGGTCGGTCACCCAGGGAATTGTGAGCGCCACCGGGCGCGCCGCACTCGACCTGGTGACTTTCGAGGATTTCATCCAGACCGATGCCGCCATCAACGCCGGCAACTCCGGCGGCGCGCTGGTCAACAGCAATGGCGAACTTGTCGGAATCAACACGGCGGTCCTGACACAGGATATGGCCACGGAGGGGATCGGCTTCGCGATCCCGGTCGACCTGGTGCGCGGCGTGGTCGAGGAACTCAAGAAACACGGGCGCGTGATTCGCGGCTACCTGGGCCTCTTGCCGGACGACCTGACCGACGGCCAGCGCGAGCAGATCGGCCTGGAAAACGACCGCGGCATTCTGGTCATCGAAGTGTACGAGGACGGGCCTGCCGAAGTCGCCGGTCTCCGGGTCAACGACATCATCCTGTCGATCAACGGTGACCCGGTATTTCAGGAGCGTCAGGCGCTCCTGATCGCGGCCAGCACGAAACCCGGCGACGAGATCGAGGTGTTGGCGTGGCGGGACGGCGAGCAGTTCCGCACCACGGTTACCGCAACGGAGCGGCCGGGGCTGGCGCCGTAAGTATCAGTTGGGAACGCGCCGTATGGTGGCGCCAAGCTGGCGGAGTTTTTCTTCGATGCGCTCGTAGCCGCGATCGACGTGATACACGCGGTCGACAAGCGTTTCGCCTTCCGCGGCGAGGCCGGCCAGTACGAGGCTGGCCGACGCCCTGAGATCGGTTGCCATGACCGGCGCTGCCGTCAGGCGATCGATACCGGTGCAGATCGCGGTGTTTCCTTCGAGCTGGATGTCAGCGCCCATGCGCTGCAGTTCGAGCACGTGCTGGAAGCGATTTTCGAACACGGTCTCGGTAATCGTGCCGACGCCCTCGGCGACGGCATTCAGGGTGCAAAACTGCGCCTGCATGTCGGTGGGAAACGCAGGATAAGGGGCCGTGCGCAGGTCGACCGAGCGCGGCCGCCGGCCGTGCATGTCGATCTCGATCCAGTCGTCGCCCGTCGTGATCTCGGCGCCCGTTTCTGCGAGCTTGATCAGGACCGCCTCCAGCGTGTCTGGCGCCGTATTCAAAGCCCTGACCCGTCCGCCGGTTACGGCCGCCGCGACCAGGTAGGTGCCTGTCTCGATACGGTCTGGCAGAACACTGTACTCGCCGCCGCCGAGTTCTTCGACGCCCTGAATGTGAATCGTGCTGCTTCCGGCGCCCTCGATACGCGCACCGAGCGCCGTGAGAAAATTGGCCAGGTCGATGACTTCGGGCTCGCGAGCGGCATTTTCGAGCACGGTTTCACCGTCGGCGAGCACCGCTGCCATGAGCAGATTCTCGGTGCCGGTAACCGTCACGGTATCGAACACGATGTGCCCGCCTCTCAGCCTGTCCGCCCTGGCCTTGATAAAGCCGTTTTCCACGGAGACGCGGGCGCCGAGCGCCTGCAGTCCGGCAACGTGGAGATTGACAGGCCGGGCGCCGATTGCGCAGCCGCCTGGCAGCGAGACGTCCGCCTCTCCGAATCGTGCAACCAGCGGACCGAGTACCAGTATCGATGCGCGCATGGTCTTTACGAGTTCATAGGGCGCCGTACGATGGCTGATGTCTCGAGCATCCACCTCGACGTTCAAGCGGTCATCGACGGTAACCTGTGCGCCCATGGTCTGCAGCAGCGAAATCGTGGTCGTAACGTCCTTGAGGTGCGGAACGTTACGGATCGTCACGGGCTCACTGGTGAGCAGCGTGCCCGCCAGAATCGGCAGGGCCGCGTTCTTGGCGCCCGATATGTGCACCTGGCCCGATAGCCGCGTGCCGCCTTCGATTCGCAGTTTGTCCAAGGTTGCCTAGGCCCCGCCTGCCTGCTGCCATTCCGCGGGCGTCAATGCCCGTATGGAAAGCGCGTGAATTTCGTTGCCGACGAGGGACCCCAGGCAGCGGTAGACGAGCTGGTGTCGGGCGAGCGGCCTCGTGCCCTCGAACTCCGCAGCGACGACGAGCGCCTCGAAATGGTGGTTGTCGTCGCTCGCAACGCGCACCACGGGATCTTCGAAGCCCGCGGCAATCATTTTCTCAATCTCGGCAGGTTCCATTTGACTCTTTGTACTGGGTTATTTTTCCGGGGGCGCAGTTTAACCGTAAATCCGGAGCTATCCCAACGCGGCTGCCTGATTGTGTATGATAGCCCACCCGAGTCGGCCTGGAGCGCGGGAGACTTTGGTCCGCTTAATCGAATAACAATGCCGCTCACAAAGACAGCGATCCTATGCTTCTCAATATCGTCGAGGTTATTGGCGGTCTGGTTCTCCTTATTTGGGGCGCCGACCGTTTTGTTCACGGTGCTGCCGCGGCAGCGAGGAACCTCGGTGTCGCGCCGCTCCTGATCGGCCTTACCATCGTCGCCTTTGCGACCTCGGCGCCTGAAATACTGGTTTCCATCGTCGCCGCATCGCGGGGCGAGCCCGACCTCGCGTTCGGCAATGCCATCGGTTCGAACATTGCCAACATCGGCCTCGTCCTCGGTTCAGTCGCGATCATTCGGCCGATCGAACTTCGCTCCGCGACGCTGCGCCGCGAGATGCCGGCCTTGCTCGCCGTCTCCCTGCTCACCGTGTCCCTGTTCCTCGACACGTTCCTTTCACGCATCGACGGTTTCGTGATGCTTACGGGCCTCGTGATCGTCATGATCTGGCTCGCCCGCCTCGGCATGCGCTCGGCGGCGACAGACCCCATGGCGGAGGACTACGAGGCGGAGATTCCGCGCCATGTCAGCATGGTGGCGGCCGTCATATGGCTGCTCGTGGGGCTCGGCACGCTACTGGTCGGCGCCGAGCTGCTGGTCGAGGGCGCGATCGAAATCGCACGCTCACTGGGTGTCAGCGAGGTAGTCATCGGCATCACGCTCGTCGCTATCGGCACCAGCCTGCCGGAACTGGCCGTGTCGCTGGTCAGCGCCCTTAAGGGCGAGTACGGGCTTGCGATCGGCAATATTGTCGGGTCCAACATCTTCAATCTGCTCGCCGTTATCGGAATCGCCGCAGCCATTGAGCCGTCCGCGCTGGCGCCCTCCGTGCTGTCGCTTCACATCTTCGTGATGGTGGCATTCACGCTGGTGTTGTTCGCGATGACCTACGACTACGATGGCAAGAGCGACTTGTCGAGGCTCGAGGGCGTTGCCCTGCTGACCGCCTATATCGCCTACCTCGGCTACGTCACGTCGCAGAACCTGTAGCCTGCCCCGCCGCCGCTTTTGGCTGCGTTCAGGCGCAAAAGGTTTAGAATAGTCCGGGAGCCGGTCCGGCAGCCGGAAACTGCGAGAATCCTGTGTCCGAAAACCTGAACAACGACGAGCTGATCACACTCGCGCGCGAGGTGCTCGAGATCGAATCGCGCGCCGTCGATTCGCTGCGTGCGCGGCTCGATGACGACTTCGCTGAAGCCTGCAAATTGATCAATGACACGCCGGGTCGTGTCGTCGTGACAGGGATGGGAAAATCGGGCCATATATCTTCAAAGATTGCCGCGACGCTCGCCAGCACCGGCACGCCCGCGTTTTTCATGCACCCCGCGGAAGCGAGCCACGGTGACCTGGGAATGATCACGGCGCAGGACCTGGTACTCGCCATTTCCTATTCGGGCGAAACCGAAGAGGTCGTCACTATCCTGCCACTGGTCAAGCGCATGGGCGCCAAACTCGTGTCCATGACCGGCAATCCGAAATCGACACTTGCGCGCATCGCCGACGTACACCTCGATGTCGGCGTGTCCGAGGAGGCCTGCCCGCTCAATCTTGCCCCGACCGCGAGCACGACGGCGACGCTGGCGATGGGCGACGCGCTGGCCGTGGCGTTGCTCAAGAACAGGGGCTTTACGGCCGAGGACTTCGCGCGCTCGCACCCGAGCGGCAGCCTCGGCAAGCGGCTGTTGCTGCGCGTGGGCGACGTGATGCGGACGGGCGAGGAAGTTCCCGCGACCGGGCCCGAGGTGCGGTTGCGCGACGGCCTGATGGAGATGACGCAAAAAGGCCTCGGCATGACAGCCGTGGTCGACGACGATCGCCGCATTCTCGGTATATTCACCGACGGCGACCTGCGCCGCGCGCTCGACGACGGCGCCGACGTGCACACGACGTCGATGGCCGAAGTCATGCACGCCAACTGCAAGACGACAACCGAAGACATTCTTGCCGCGGAGGCCGTACACGTGCTCGAGGAGAACAAGATAACTTCGTTGCTTGTCGCCGATGACAGTCACCGACTGATTGGCGCACTCAACATTCATGACCTGTTTCGCGCAGGCATCATGTGAACCCGGCAGCCACCCACAACCGCCTCGCAGAATTGCGCCTCGTCGCCTTCGACGTGGACGGCGTCTTCACCGACGGGCGCTTTTACCTGTCCGACGACGGCGTCGAATCCAAGGCCTTTAATACACAGGATGGTTTCGGAATTCGCCGTCTGGTCGATGCCGGCTTCGAGGTCGCCGTCATCAGCGGCCGCCGTTCTGCGGCTGCCGCGAAACGCATGGCGGAACTCGGCGTCCAGCACGTTTTTCTTGGCACCGCCGACAAGGTCGCTGCTTTCGACGAACTGATAGCAAGTCTCGAGATCGATGTAATGGAATGTGCCTACGCGGGTGATGACATTCCCGACCTCGCCCTGCTGGGCAAAGTCGGCTACTCCATTGCCGTCGCCAATGCTGTCGAAGAGGTTCGCGATTTCTGCGATTACACCACGATGGCGCCGGGTGGCCACGGCGCCGTCCGCGAAATCTGTGACCTGGTACTCGCCGCGAGACCGGGAGCTGCGCGTTGAGCGCGCGCAACCTGCTGCTGTTCGGGGTACTCGTCGCCGCTGCCATCGGCAGCTGGTACGTGGCGCGTGACCGCGGCGAAGAGGACACGGACCAGCGCGGTGTCGATCCGGTACACCGCGGGTTCTACCTCAAGTCGGCGCGCATCCTCGGGACAGGACCCGACGGCGGCCTGCTTTATGAACTCCGTGCGCAGCACGCTGAAGAACAGGTGGATGGCAGCATCGAGTTTACCGGCGTTCGATTCGATTACTCACCGGAAACGGATGTACCGTGGACGGTCAACGCGGACAGCGCGACGATCCTGCCGGTCCGGCAACTCGTACAACTTCGTGGCCACGTCATGGCGACAAGTTCACAGGGGTTTTCAGACAGCGATACTGAAATCCGGACCCAGTACCTTGAGCTCGATCCGCAAGGCTATATCGCTGAGACGGACGAGCGAGTACAGATCCGCATCGGGGCGCGCAGCCTGACCGCCACGGGCATGCTAGCATCGCTCAACGACAATCGACTGGAACTGAAGTCGAACGTCAGCGGGAAATTCGTGCCCTAGCTTATGCGCAGAAACATCACCGTAAGACTCACCGCCGTCCTGTTGCTGTTGCCCGCCGCAGCGGCCGCGCAGATTACCGACCTGCGGCTTCCCATCTCCCTGGACGCAGACTCCACAGCGTACGACGGGAAGCGCTCGATGCTGATGTTTCGCGGCCTGCGAATGACCCAGGGGACTATCGGCATCGAGGCGGACGAAGGGCGTGCGAGCAATCTCGATTTCGCGGACAGCGTGTGGCAGTTCTCCGGCAATGTCGTCATCGACGTCGAAAACGGCCACATCGAGTGCGAAACGGCCGACCTGCAGTTCACCGATCATCAACTAACGCTCGCGACGATCGCGGGAACCCCCGCAACGTTCGAACTCAAGCGGCCCGGCAGCGAGGAAACCACCTATGCCGAAGCCGGCAAGCTGCGCTACGACCTGCTGGCGGGCACGATCGAATTTTCCGGAGATGCCGTCATTACCGAGGGTGGTAACAAGATTGCGTCCAATTTCCTCATCTACAACATCATCGAGCAGCGAATTAACGCGCAGGGCTCCCCGGAGGGCGACGGTAAGGTGAGGATCACCTATACGCCGAAAAACGGTGTCGACGCTGCCAACGAACAGGAAAGCGACGACACGTCCGATACCGTTGGTGAGCCGGAGCCGGAGGACGACGGGCAATGAGTATCCTCAGCGTTCAGGATATCTCGAAGAGTTTCAAGCTCCGCAAAGTCGTCAAGACGCTGTCCATCGAGATCAAGAGCGGCGAAGTCGTCGGGCTGCTGGGGCCGAATGGTGCGGGCAAGACCACTGCCTTTTACATGATCGTGGGCCTGATCCCGGCGGACAAGGGCACGATTTTGCTGGACGGCCACGACCTGACCGCACTGCCCATGCACAGGCGGGCGCGCATGGGGCTCGGCTACTTGCCGCAGGAAGCGTCCATATTCCGCAAGCTCACCGTTGAACAGAATATCCTCGCGATACTCGAGAACCGCGCCGACCTGGATCGTGCCGGCCGCGAAGAAGAACTCGAAAAGCTCCTCGATGAGCTGCACGTCGGACACGTTCGCGGCAGCCTCGGGATCAGCCTTTCCGGCGGTGAACGGCGGCGCGTCGAGATTGCCCGCGCGCTCGCCGCTAACCCCTTGTTTGTGCTGCTGGATGAGCCCTTCGCCGGCGTCGACCCGATTTCAGTTCTGGACATTCAACGTATAATCAAGCACTTATGCGCACGCGACATCGGTGTCCTGATCACAGACCATAATGTGAGGGAAACCCTCGGAATTTGCGGAAGAGCCTATATACTCAGTGATGGCAGTCTGATCGCTTCGGGTACGCCGGAAGAGATCCTCGAAAACCAGCATGTCCGGGAAGTGTATCTCGGACAGGAGTTCAAACTCTGAGGCAATGCTAAAACCTTCGCTGCAGCTAAAACTCGGTCAGACACTCACCATGACGCCGCAATTGCAGCAGGCCATTCGCCTGTTGCAGCTGCCCGTGCTCGACCTGAACGCCCAGATCCAGGATGCGCTCGAAGAGAACATCATGCTGGAAATGGAGGACCTGCCGGACGTTCCCAAGACGAGCGACGAGTCGACGGCGGAGATAGAAACCATCCGGGCAGAAGATCAGTGGCAGACGCGCGCCGACCGGAGCATCCAGGACGGTGGCTGGAACGGCGAAGGACGCCCGATCAGTGAATTTGCCGACGAATCCGGCCAGACCCTTCGAGAACACCTGCTGTGGCAGCTGGAAATGGAGCAGTTTTCGCCGCGCGAAGCCATTATCGGCGAGGCGATCATCGATGCAATCAACGATGACGGTTACCTCACGATCGGGCTCAACGAAATCGGGGAGTTTCTCGAACCCGAAACCGGTGTGCGTGACGAGGAGATCGACGCAACGCTCGCCAAGGTTCAGCGTCTCGATCCCGCGGGCATCGGCGCACGCTCCTTGTCGGAGTGCATTACGTTGCAGCTGAAGCAGCTCGATGCAGCAACGCCGGGGCTCGAACTCGCGCTTGATCTCGCTGCGGAGCATCTCGACCTCGTTGCGACGCGCGAATACGGCGAACTGCGCCGCAGCCTGCGCACATCCGAAGAAACCCTGCACGATGCGCTGGCCCTGATTCGCGGCTGTAATCCCCGGCCCGGACAGGCTGTCAGTCCGGCCGCTGCGGAGTATGTGATCCCCGACGTATTCGTTCGCAAGGTGGACAACCGCTGGCAGGTCGAGATAAGCCCTACCGGCGTGCCCAAGCTGTCGGTGAACCAGCAATACGCCAAATTGTTGCGTGGCAACGGGGATCACGCGGTGCTGCGCACCCAGCTGCAGGAAGCGCGCTGGCTGATTCGCAGCCTCGAGATCCGCAATGAAACCCTGCTCAAGGTGGCCACATGCATCGTCAAGCGGCAGACCGACTTCCTCGAGCAAGGTGACGAAGCGATGAAGCCGATGGTGCTGCGCGACGTTGCCGAGGAAATCGGTATGCATGAATCGACGATTTCGCGTGTCACTACGAACAAGTACATGCATACGCCCCGGGGGGTTTTCGAGTTCAAGTATTTCTTCTCGAGCCACCTCGCCACCGCGGACGGCGAAGAACAATCCTCGACGTCGGTGCGCGCGAAGATTCGCAAGCTCATCGGCGCCGAGAACCCGGCGAAACCATTGAGTGACAGCAAAATCGCCAGTGTGCTTGCAGACGAGGGTATAAAAGTTGCGAGGCGCACGGTCGCGAAGTACCGTGAGTCCATGAACATTGCGTCATCGAGTGAGCGTCGCCAGCGACCGGCGCGATAAAAGCACAAGGAAGTGGGTTCATAATTAAAAGCAGGAGAAGACTATGCAATTGAATGTCTCGGGCCACCACGTCGAAGTTACCGAAGCGATGAGAGGTTACGTGGAATCCAAGATCGAACGCCTCGAACGACACTTCGATATGGTGTCAGACGTGCACTGTATTCTTACGGTGGAAAAACTGCGGCATAAGGCGGAAGCCAAGGTCAATGTGAACGGCGGAACGATATACGCCGACAACACGGAAGAGGATATGTATGCTGCAATCGATGGCCTCGTAGACAAACTGGACCGGCGCGTGAGAAAGCACAAGGAAAAGCTCGCCAATCACCATGCCAGGGACGCTCACAAGAGGCGCTTCTGAGAATCGGCCGCGCAAACGCGGCTTCACGTTCAAGAACAACAAAAAGCCATGTTGCTGGAAGAAATCATCAACCCGGACGCCGTGCTCTGCAACGCTCACGCGCGCAGCAAGAAGCACTGCCTGGAAATCCTGAGTGAACTGTTGGTTAGGTCGCAGGCCGACATCGCCGCCGACGACATATTCGCGAGTCTCATCGAGCGCGAGCGGCTCGGCTGCACGAGCCTCGAGGCCGGCGTTGCCTTCCCGCGTTGCCGTGTCGAGGGCATCGACCGCTGTATAGCAGCCATGATAAAGCTGTCGGAGCCGATCGATTTCGACGCCTCCGATGGCGAACCCGTCGACATCGTCTTTGGACTGATGGTGCCGACAGAAGTCAACGACACCCACCACGCCGATATTGCAATGATCACGGAACGGCTCAGCGACGCCGACCTGCGACGCAGACTTCGTGAGGCGACATCGAGCAGCGCTCTTTACCGGGCGCTGATCGATGGCGCCACTGCCGCTCCTGCTGATCAGCTAAAGACGGCTCACGGTAGCTGAAGGCGCGTCGGTCGGCGCGGCTCAGAGAATGTCCGACAGCACACGCCTGATCATCGTAAGCGGCCTGTCCGGCTCCGGAAAGACCGTTGCGCTGCACGTGCTGGAAGACCTCGGCTATTACTGCATCGACAATTTGCCGGCGCGCCTGCTCAGGTCGGTCGTCGAGGAAGTGTCTACCGGCCCCGGCGAAATCGGCCGGGGCATTGCCGTCGGCATCGATGCCCGCAATCGGCACTCCGATCTTGCGTCCCTGCCAGGCCTGATCGAGGAATTCCGGCAACAGAACATCCAGACGGACGTCCTGTTCGTACTGGCTGATGATGCCGTCCTGCTCAAGCGTTACAGTGAAACGCGCCGGCGGCATCCGCTCGCCGAGCACGGCGCAGAACTGCGCGCTGCAATCAATGCGGAACGTGAGATTCTGACCGAGGTCATCAATTCCGCCGATCTCATCATCGACACATCGCGAACCAGCGTGTACGAACTTGCCGACATCATTCGCGAACGCGTGGACGGACGCGCGTCTGCTTCTCTGTCGGTGCTGATCGAGTCCTTTGGTTACAAACACGGTATTCCGGCCGATGCCGACTTCGTTTTCGACCTCAGGTGCCTCCCGAATCCATACTGGGATTTGAATTTGCGGCACCTGACGGGGCTGGATGAGCAGGTCATCGAATTCCTCGACGCCGAGAAAACGGTGTCAGCAATGCATACCGATATCCTGACGTTTCTCGAGCGCTGGATTCCCGAATACCGGATCTCAAACCGGAGCTTCCTCACGGTCGCGATCGGCTGCACCGGCGGCCAGCACCGTTCGGTGTACATGGCAGAAAAACTCGCGAGTTCCCTGCGCGAGAGCCACGAACCCGTCAGTACCCGCCACAAGGAGCTGTAAGCGCGGAATTGCGCGGGGTACGAAGCCCTGCGGGGTTCCGTAGCTGTTTTCGGTTAAACTCCTGCCGTGTGTGGCCCTGTGCCGGGGCCGGTATGCGAGTCGGGGCAGGATCCATGGAAGCGAGAGAGCACACCCAGGGCAACCTGCAGCTGTTGCGCGAAAAGCTCGACAGTGGCCGCATGCGTTCCGCCCGGCTCATGGTGCACAGCCTGCGCCCTGCGGAAATCGCGCGCCTGCTCGAATCCCTCCCCCTGCAGGAACGCGCGCTCCTGTGGGATATGGTTGCGGCCGATGACGAGGGCGACGTCCTTGTCGAACTGAGCGACGAGGTCCGCGACGGCCTGATTGAAGGCATGCAGACTGACGAGCTCATCGCCGCAACCGCGGGCATGGATTTCGACGATCTCGCGGACCTGCTTGCAGACCTTCCGGAGGTCGTAACGCGGCAGGTGCTGCAGTCGCTCGACAAAGCGGACCAGGATCGTCTGCAACAGGTCCTCGCTTACGACGAGGATTGCGCGGGCGGCCTGATGAACATCGACATCGTGACGGTGCGTTCCGATGTTACGCTCGAGGTCGTGACCCGCTACCTTCGGGCCGTCGGCGAAATGCCCGATGGCACCGACCTGATTTTCGTCGTCAATCGCGACAACGAGTACGTCGGATCACTGTTTCTGTCGCGTTTGCTGACCCATGACCCGGATACGCTGGTTGCGCGCATCATGTCCACCGACGTATTGCCGATACCCGCACACACGCCGTCGACGCAGGTCGTATGGGAATTCGAGAACCGTGATCTGTTGTCCGCTCCTGTCGTGGACGACGACTATCGCGTCGTCGGCCGAATTACCGTCGACGATGTCGTCGACGTCATTCGCGAGGAAGCCGAGCACTCGCTGATGAGCGCCGCAGGCCTCGACGAAGAAGACGACATGTTTGCGCCCGTTTTCAAGAGCGCCCGGCGGCGCGCGCTTTGGCTGGGCATCAACCTGGGCACGGCGTTTCTCGCCGCTTCGGTTGTCGACCTGTTTCAATCCACGATCGACAAGATCGTCCTGCTCGCCGTTTTGATGCCCGTCGTACCCAGCATGGGCGGCGTTGCGGGGACGCAGTCACTGGTCATCATCACTCGGGCGATGGCGCTCGGCCAGGTAGACAAGACGAACGCCGCACGAATCCTCCGTAAGGAACTTGCGGTGGGTCTGTTGAATGGCGTCGGCTGGTCTATCGTCGTGGGCGCGTTTACCTACCTTTGGTTTAGTGACTGGCGGATCGGCGGTGTCATTGCCGCGGCGATGATCATAAACCTGTTCATGGCCGCTCTGTCCGGCTTCGGTATCCCGCTTTTGCTCAGGAAGATGCGAATCGATCCCGCAATCGCCGGTGGAGTCGTACTGACGACGGTAACCGACGTCGTCGGCTACATGACTTTTCTCGGCCTTGGGGCCGCTCTGTTGCTCTGAGAACGCAGCCAGCGCGGCTGCCATTCAGTCATGCAGGATGTCGAGATCTTTCTCCACCCAGTGTGGCGCAAACAGGCGCGGCACGTCTTTACCTCCGATGAAGTCCTGCAACTGGTCGCGGACACGCATCGCGTCGCGGTAGCCCAGGTCGATCAGCTCCCGCGTATATGCCTGCTCGAACATCAGGTAACTGAGCAGTCGGCCTTCTCCCCGGCCGCGCCCGCTAATTCCCCAGAGCAGCGTGCGAAGCGCAACGGGCAGTGCCTCGCGATGGCGGCGCGCCAGCACGCGGAGATCTTCGCTGGGCACGATGACCATCGTGTCGATCGGCCGCATGCGCGACAGCTTTGGCCCACGGTGCTTCTCGGGCACCGAATCGATGAGCTGATTGATGCCGTTGACCCTTTCGAGGTCGGAATAAAGGCCATCCATGAACAACGTGTCGAGCGTGTAGCCCGCAATCTCTGCAAAGCTGGGATACGACGGGGCACTCCCGTCATCGGAAGATCCGGAGGCAATCTCGTCGCGAACGCCGATGACGAGAATTCGATCGGCGCCGAGATGTAAAGCCGGGCTCAGCGGTGTCGCCTGCCGCATCGCTCCGTCGCCGAAGTACTCGTCTCCGATGCGGACCGGTGCGAATATCATCGGTACCGCAATACTCGCCATCAGGTGATCGAGATTGAGCCGACTGCGCACGCCGGAGCGGCGCGTCCGCGACCAGTCCTGATGACCGTCCGAAGCCTCGAAAAACGAGGTGGACTTCGCCGAACTGTATCCCGCGGCAGTCACACTGACGGCGTCCAGCCAACCCTGTTCAATGGCATGCTCGATGCGTGAAAACCGGACGTTGCGGCTCAGCAGCGCGCGCAGCGGCGAATTGTCGAGCAGGGACTTCGGCATGCGCACCAGCGTGCCACCCGTTACCAGCGCACCGAGCCACTGCATGCTGCTCTTCAGCATCGCCAGGTTGTCGGTTCGATAGACGTGGTGGCACCTGAAATTGCCCCACACGTGCTCCAGTTCGGCAATCGCTACCCGAAATCGGCGCGCCTTGGCGGCAAGCACCACGGAATTAATCGCGCCGGCGGACGTGCCGCTGATTATCCCGAAGGGGTTGACCGTGCCGCGCGGCACGAGTTCTGCCATCGCTTTCAGCACGCCGACCTGGAACGCGCCCCGCGCCCCGCCGCCGGGCAGCACTAACGCGGTTTTCTTGCGATTCGTCGGTGTTGTCATAATGGCCTTCTGAATGCCGGGCGCCCTGGCGCCTTGCGCGCAGTTCAATGAGTCGTATCATAGTGGATTAGGCAAATCCAACGACCTGGACTCATTACATGAAACGCTTTGCCCCCGGATTCCTGTCCCTGGCATTCATCCTTCTGCCCTGTTTGCCGGCTCTTGCCAACGGCGGCATCGAGCTTGGCGCTCCCGCGCCGGAGTTCGAACTGCCGGACCAGGACGGACAACTGCACTCGCTCGAGGATTACAGGGATCAGTGGGTGGTCCTGTACTTCTACCCGAAGGACGAGACGCCGGGTTGCACCACCGAAGCCTGCGAGTTCCGCGACAATATCTTCGCGTTTCGCAAGCTCAACGCGCAGATTCTCGGTGTGAGCCTGGACGATATCGAGTCGCACAAGAAATTCGCCGAAAATCACGGCCTGCCTTTTCCCTTGCTTGCAGATACCGAGGGCACCACGGCGGACGCCTACGGCGTCAAGACGAAGATGATGGGATGGACTGTAGCCAAGAGGCAGACGTTTATCGTCGACCCCGACGGGAACATCGCGCGGCATTACGTCAAGGTCGACCCGGACGAGCACGCGGCGGAAGTGCTTGCCGATCTCGAGTCGCTGGGGGCTGGCCCCTAATGCAGCGCCTTGATGCCCGCGTCGAGACCCGCGATCGTGAGCGGGAACATGCGATCCTCCATGATCTCGCGTGTTAGCTTGACTGACGGTGTGAAGTCCCAGCGTTCGCGGGGCTCGGGATTGAGCCAGATAGCCTTTTGATAGGTGTTCAGCAGGCGCCTGATCCACACCGCCCCCGGCTCTTCGTTCCAGTGCTCGACACTGCCGCCCGCGTAGACGATTTCATACGGGCTCATCGTCGCATCCCCGACGAAGATCAGCTTGTAGTCCGCCCCGTACTTGTGGGTTATATCGAGCGTCGGAATCCGCTCCGAGTGGCGTCTGCGATTGTCCTTCCAGAGCGATTCGTAAACGAAGTTGTGGAAGTAGAAATACTCGAGGTGCTTGAACTCGCTGCTGGCAGCCGAGAATAACTCTTCGCAGACACGTACATGGTCGTCCATTGAACCGCCGATATCGAGGCACAGCAAAACCTTGACGGCATTGTGCCGCTCCGGAACCATGCGGATATCGAGCAGCCCCGCGTTGCGCGCTGTCTTGTCGATCGTGTCTTCGAGATCGAGCTGGTCCGCCGCGCCTTCCCGGGCGAATTTTCGCAACCGGCGCAAAGCCACCTTGATATTGCGTGTCCCCAGCTCGACTGAATCGTCGAGATTGCGGTATTCGCGCCGGTCCCACACTTTCACGGCGCTGCGATGTCGCGAACCGTGCTGGCCGATGCGCACGCCCTCGGGGTTGTAGCCGTAGGCGCCGAATGGCGACGTGCCCGCCGTGCCGATCCATTTGCTGCCGCCTTCGTGGCGGTCGTCCTGCTCCCCGAGCCGTTCACGCAGGGCTTCCATCAGCGCGTCGAAGCCGCCGAGCGACTCGATCCTGGCACGTTCTTCTTCCGACAACAGCAGCTCCGCCTGTTTCTTGAGCCAGTCTTCCGGAAGTTCCTCGAACAGGTCTCCCAGGCTGTCCTCGACGCCTTTGAAATAGGCGGCAAAGATGCGATCGAAACGGTCGAACTGCGATTCGTCCTTGACCAGCGTCGCGCGTGAAAGATAGTAGAAATCGTCGACGCTGGTGCCGGCAACCCCGCGCTTCATCGCTTCCAGCAGGGTCAGCAGTTCCGTGATCGACGTGTTCATGCCGCCTTCGCGAAGCATGTAAAAAAACGGGATCAGCATTGCTGTTACTGGTGCCCCGCCCCGCGGTCCAGAAATACCAGACGTTCGAAAAGATGTACGTCCTGCTCGTTCTTGAGTAGCGCCCCGTACAGGGGCGGAATCGCTTTGCGCTTGTCGTCGCTGCGCAAGGCTTCCGGCGGGATGTCTTCGGCCAGCAGCAATTTGATCCAGTCGAGCAGCTCGGACGTCGACGGTTTCTTCTTCAGCCCGGGCACCTCGCGTACCTTGTAAAACGCGTTAAGGGCCTCGTTGAGCAGGTTCTTTTTCAGATTCGGATAGTGTACGTCGACGATCTTCGTCATCGTATCCCTGTCCGGGAACTTGATGTAGTGAAAGAAGCACCGGCGCAGGAAAGCATCGGGGAGCTCTTTTTCGTTGTTGCTCGTTATGACGATGATCGGGCGATGCTTCGCCTCGACCAGCTGCTTAGTCTCATAGACATAGAACTCCATGCGGTCGAGTTCCCGCAACAGGTCATTCGGAAACTCGATGTCGGCCTTGTCGATCTCGTCAATGAGCAGTACCGGCTGTTCGTCCGACGCGAAGGCCTCCCAGATTTTTCCCCTCTGAATGTAGTTGGCAATATCGTGTACTCGATCGTCGCCAAGCTGTGAGTCTCTGAGCCTGGCTACCGCGTCATATTCATAGAGACCCTGCTGAGCCTTGGTCGTCGATTTGATGTGCCATTCGAACAGCGGCTTGCCGAGCGCATTCGCCACCTCAATCGCAAGCTGGGTCTTGCCCGTGCCGGGCTCGCCCTTGACGAGGATCGGCCGCTCGAGCGTGGCCGCCGCATTGACGGCCATCATGAGGTCGTCGGTAGCGACGTAGGTACTGGTGCCTGTGAAGCGAGTGTCTGTCATGTCGGTCCCGGTGTTTCTGAGCGTGCGGGGACCATCTTACCCCTTGACGGGCGCGAGGTCAGGAGCCGGACAGATCGCCCGGGCTTATGTCACTCGGCCGGGATCAGCGCAAGTTCGTGCTGCGGATCGCCCGGCAGGAACGGGCTCGGCCGCCCGTGCACCCATTCATCATGTCCCCGGCGGTAAAACGCCGACAGGGGATGGCCGCTCTGACCTGTGGGCATATGCATCAGGCCGTTGGCTTCGTCGCCGGGCGACACCGAGAAACGTTGTGATGCGCCGAACGATGGGCCCTGCGCCTTCGGCAGGTCAACGTCGCCGTTCAGGGGCTCGGCCGGCATGTCCAGCCATGGCGAGAGTACCGGCAATGCCCGGCTCAGCGGATGCCGGATCGATGCCGTATTGATCTCTCCCCAGCTGCGCTCGGCGAGGGCGCCTTCATAGCGTTCGCTGAACCAGGCGATATTGGTGTCGATCGCGTCGAGCAGCAGCTCGTCCCAGGATGCATAGGCACCCGGCAGCAGGTGCTGTGGCCGTTCTGCCAGGAGTTGCCACAATACGCCTTCGAACTGATTACTCAGTAGCGGCTCTGCGTCACCGCCGTTCGCGGCACGTACGGGCGCCATGAGTGCGTGGTAGATCTTCGACTGCACCTCGAGCCGGAACGCGCGCACCAGGCGATAACCGACGGATTCCGGGATGGCCCGCGGTATCCAGTCACGAACCAACTGGCGATATTCGACGAGCCTGGGATTGCCGGCAACCCGCTCCTCCGTGAGTACGTCGAGTATGACGTCGCGCCAGCGGCTCAGGAACAGCGCGCGATCGTCGTATTGAATCTCGAGCATATCGACGGGAGCGAATTCATCCGCCGCAAGCAGCGAGTCGCGTATCTGGCGTGCGCGGGCGCCCAGATCGTAGCCGCCGTCCCCGATGATCTCCAGCGCCTCTGCATCGGCAACGCGCGCATTGGCGGTCCAGATACGTCCATTCGCCGGATTGATGACGCGCGGATAGTCCGAGGGATGCAGCCAGCCGAGCCATCCCTCTTCCCGGCTCCAGTCGGCCGGCACCATCGCATCGAGACCGTTTCTCACCGGGATCTGGCCGGCGATCGTCCAGCCGATATTGCCGCCGCTGTCGCCCACCACGAAATTCTGCGGCGGGATGCCCATCGTGGCTGCGATGCCGAGCGCTTCCTCCACGTCGCCGGCGGTCTCCAGCGCGACGAGATTCAGGTTCACGGCCACGGGACTGTGTGCTGTCCAGCTGACCGCTATATCGCCGTCGGGATAGTCGATCAGGTCGTCGACCGGCCCCCAGATGGTCTCGCGGATTTCATAGACGACGGGATTCGCGTCCTTAACCTCGATCGTTTCGCGATGGATTTCGAATGCCCGGTCGCCTTGCGGCGTCCTGTAGGTGCCGGGAGTTTTGCCCGGACGCAACAGCACCGCATCCGCCCAATCGCCATAACTGTTCGTGTAGCCCCAGGCGATGTTGCCGTTGCTGCCGGCCGTGATAAACGGCGTTCCGGGCAACGAGACCCCCGTAAAGTCACGCGGATCCTCGTCGGTCACGACCAGCCTGGCCTGGTACCAGATGTTCGGGACATCGTGTCCGAGGTGCATGTCGTTCGACATCAGTGCGCGTCCGTTGCCGGTCAATTCGCCGCCGACGACCCAGTTGTTACTGCCGTTCAGGTAAGGCTTCCCGACTTCGCCCGCGGCCGGCGGCGTCTCGATCACGTCACGCACGGAAAAGACGCTCGGCGGCGGCAGAGGTGGCGGCGTTCTCGGCTCGCCCATGATCGGGGCGTCCCAGCGCGATCCTTGTGGATACAGCCAGTCAAATACCTGTTGCGGAAGCACGCGATGGGCAAAGCCGCGGCGCACATCCTTGCTGGCGCGACCATCATTGAGCTGCATGAACATCGCGTAAACAACGAGCACGGTGTCCTCCGCCCGCCAGGGTTCGGGTTCCGAGCCCAGCACGATATGCTCGAACGGGCGGGCGTCCAGGCTTGCAAGACCGGCGTTCACACCGGCCGCGTACTTTTGGAGAATCGCGACGTCCTCGTCAGTCGACGCCGCGAGGACGGCACGGGCACGCTCCCGGAAGCGATGAAAGCGGTAGCGCTTGTCGGTGCTTACCGCGATTTCCCCGAACAGTTCCGACAATTCGCCGGCGGCCTGCCGCCGGATCAGGTCCATCTGGAAGAACCGGTCCTGCCCGTGGGCAAACCCTGTCGCGTAGGCAAGGTCGGCGCGCGTCCGCGCCGTAATGGTCGGAATGCCGGAATGATCACGCTGTATGGTTGCGGCGTGACCGAGTCCTGGCGCCGCCAGTTCACCGTCCAGCTGCGGCAGGCTGGCGCGAAGCGTCAGCCAGACCGCGAGCGCGGCGGCAACGAGCAATACGAGCGCAGCCGCTCCTGTCCGAATAACCCAGCGCCGCATGTGGTCAGCCCGCCTCGGTGACCTGCACGATCGTCATCGCATTCGTGCCACCGGATACGCCTTCCACGTCGCCCTTGGTCACGATGACGTAGTCTCCGGCCTTCGCGAGCTTCCGCAAGATCAGCGTATCGAAGACGTCGCGATACGGGTTGCTTTCGAAATGCTCGGCCCGGAATGGCACCGGGTACACGCCGCGGTACAGGGTGACGCGGCGGCTGGTTGCCGCGTGCGGCGTCAGCGCATAGATCGGGATGTCCGACCGGATACGCGACATCCAGCGCGCGGTGGAACCCGACTCGGTCAACGCGATGATGGCCGTTACCTCGAGATGATTTGCCGTGTACATGACGGCCATGGCGATCGCTTCGTCGACGCGCCCGAAGTAGTCGCCGATCCGATGACGCGTCAGACCCTCGGGTAGCGGGAATTTCTCCGCGCCTTTGCATACCTCGGCCATGGCTCGAATCGCCTTCACGGGGTAACGGCCGACCGCCGTCTCGCCCGACAGCATGACAGCGTCCGTGCCGTCCATGACGGCGTTGGATACGTCGGAGACTTCCGCTCGAGTAGGAATCGGATTCTGGATCATCGACTCCATCATCTGTGTCGCCGTGATGACGATCTTGCTGGCCTTGCGGGTCTTGCGAATAAGCTTCTTCTGGATACCGGTCAGTTCGGCATAGCCCATCTCGACACCGAGGTCACCGCGGGCAACCATGATGACGTCGGCCGCCTCGATGATCGAATCGATTTCGTCGATAGCCTCAACGCGCTCAATCTTGGCGACGATGAGGCCTTTGCCGCCGGCCTCCTCGAACAGGCGGCGCGCTTCCCGGACGTCGTCGCCGCTGCGAACGAACGATACCGCGAGAAAATCCATTTCGAGTTCGGCGGCGAGCTTGATGTTTTCCCGGTCCACTTCGGTGAGCGCCGGCGCCGAAAGGCCGCCGCCTTTCTTGTTGATGCCTTTGTGGTTGGACAGGATGCCGCCGTTGATGACCGTCGTATGGACGCGCGTGCCCTCGATTCGGTCGACCTGCAGCGAAATCATGCCGTCGTTGAGCAGCAGGTTGTCGCCCGGCTCCACGTCCTCGTGAAGCGTCTGCAGAGCGACCCCGACACCCTCCTCGGTTCCATCTTCCAGACCGAGCGAACTGTCCAGGAAGAAAGACGCGCCGTCCTGGAGTTCGACCGCACGGTCCTTGAAACGCTGCACGCGGATCTTCGGTCCCTGCAGGTCGCCGAGCAGGCCGACATCGCGCTGACCTTCCTGCGCCGCTTCCCGAAGCTCCCCGGCGCGGCGCCGGTGCTCCTCGGCATCGCCGTGCGAGAAATTGATCCGCGCGACGTCGAGCCCGGCATCGATCATTTTCAACAGCGTCTTCTTATGGTCGGTCGCCGGTCCCAGCGTCGCCACGATCTTGGTCCGTCTTTGCATGGCGGCGATTATTGCACAACGCTGTATCGGTAGTACTACGAATCCGCACCGCGTTCGCATCCTGTAATAATGTGCTGTTATCCTGCGCGACCTACTCCTGCTCGGTCCAGAAAATGATCAATCGACGCCGGTTCCTGAAATGTCTCGCCGCGGCGGCAACGACCCCGCCCGTCGCGACCAAGGCGCATGCCGGCAACAACGGCGTCGGCCCTCTCCGAGCGGATCCCGGTGAGTTGCTGGATCTGCCCGAGGGATTCAGCTATCGCATCGTCTCGAAATCGGGCGACAC
>Ga0193945_1000014_pt1 | contig 21922 bp, 18 predicted proteins | sample BRT_01_MG_FD_161665 | JGI IMG/M metagenome (GOLD analysis project Ga0193945, IMG submission 161665) | Sediment microbial communities from the Broadkill River, Lewes, Delaware, United States - BRT_0-1_MG | ecosystem: Environmental > Aquatic > Freshwater > River > Sediment | place: USA: Delaware... | reverse complement strand
CCTCGATCGTGGTGCTCGGCGACGACTACCGCAATGTCGAACCCGTCTACGAGAAAGTACAGGCGCTGGTGGACGACGGCGTCGCGGTGACCCGCTGGACCGAGCTCGATACCTATCTCGGCACGATGCTGCGCGTCATGGATGGTTTCGTGCTCATCTGGGTGATCGTCATCTTTCTCGCGTTGTCGTTCGGGCTGGTCAACACGCTGGTGATGGCGGTGTTCGAGCGCGTCCGCGAGATCGGGTTGATGCTCGCCCTGGGTATGAAACCCTCGAGCATACTCGGCCAGATCGTGATCGAGTCGATGATGCTGCTCGTCATCGGCCTCGCGATCGGCAACCTGCTGGCGTGGGCGACGATCAAGCCGCTCGAGGGCGGCATCGATATTTCCGTCGTTGCCGAGGGCATGGCGATGATGGGTGCGGCGAGCGTGCTCTATCCGCAGCTGCGGCCGGAGGACGTGATACTCGCGAACGCCGTTGTGCTCATCCTCGGCTTTTTCGCGAGCCTGTCGCCGGCGTGGCGCGCATCCCGCTTCCAGCCGATCGAAGCAATTACGAAGGTGAACTGATGACAGCAGTCCGTTGCGTGGATTTGTGCAAGACCTACCGCCAGGGCGACCAGGACATCAAGGCGCTGGATCATCTGAGCATCGAGGTCGAGGAGGGCGGGTTCGTATGCCTGTCGTCGCCATCCGGCGGCGGCAAGACGACGCTGCTCAACGCGATTGGCGGCCTCGACAAGCCGGACAGCGGCGAGGTCTATATCGCCGGTGAGCGGATCGACAATCTGAGCAAGGGCGATCTCGCCGAGCTGCGGCTGCATCGCATCGGCTTCGTGTTCCAGGCGTTCAACCTGATACCCGTGTTGTCCGCCAGGGAAAACGTCGAGTTCGTCATGCAGGTCCAGGGCGTGCCGGCCGCTGAGCGCCGTGGCAAGTCGTTGGAAATCCTCGAAGAAGTCGGGCTGCAGGGCCTCGAGGACCGACTGCCCTCCGAAATGTCCGGTGGACAGCAGCAGCGGGTCGCGGTCGCCCGTGCGATCGTCTCCAACCCGGCGCTCGTGCTCGCGGACGAACCGACGGCGAATCTCGACTCGAAGACGGCCGACGAGCTGATCGACCTGTTCAAGCACCTCAACGAGCACCACGGCACGACGTTTATCATCGCCACGCACGACCAGCGCGTCATGGCCTACGCCAAGCGCCTGGTGCGCATGCTCGACGGCCGTATCGTGGAGCAAATCGACCAGAATGCGGCCTGAGCTCTGGCTGCTGCTATTTGTCGGCGCGGCCGCTTTCGCCGACGAACCCCCCTGGGAGGTCGGCGGCCACACGAAGCTGCGATTCATTGGCACGACCTTTCCCGATGACAGCCTGTTCCGGCAGCTGAGCGGCAGGGAGTCGCTGGACGTCGAAGGCGACCTGCGGCTCAACTTCAAGGCAAAGCCGGGCCGCTGGACCTTCAACGCCGACTACCAGCTGATCGGGCTGTATGGCGACCGGGTCGAGTACACGCGCGACCTGCCGGCCGCGATCGAACTGCTGTCGCCGCGCCTGCCGGACGACCGGCGGCGGCTGTTCGATTTCACCAAGGTGATGCACGACCGCGACAAGGCCGCCCTGCTGCATCGCCTCGACCGCTTCTGGTTGGGCTACGCGAGCGAGAAAATCGTCATCCGCGCGGGTCGCCAGGCCATCTCGTGGGGTAACGGCCTGTTCTATGCGCCGATGGACCTCGTCAACCCGTTCGATCCGGCGGCCGTCGATACCGAGTACAAGGCCGGCGATGACATGCTCTACATGCAATACCTGCAGGACAGCGGCAACGACCTGCAGGTCGCCGCCGTTGCGCGCCGCAATCCGCTCGACGGCGAGGTGGAGCGGGAGCAGGCCACCATTGCGGCCAAGTACCACGGCCTCGTCGGCGGCTCGGAATACGATCTGCTAATTGCGCAGCACTACGACGACGTCGTGCTCGGACTGGGCGGCACGTACAGCCCGGGCGGTGCGGTGCTGCGCGGCGATCTTGTCGTGACCGACACGGACACGGACACCTACATCCAGGTGGTGGCCAACTGGACCTACTCCTGGACCTGGCAAGGCAGGAACATGAGCGGGGCGCTCGAGTATTACTTCAACGGCTTCGGCCAGCACGACGGCCGTTACGATCCCGAAAGTCTTGCCGGCAACCCGGAGCTGCTCGCGCGCCTTGCGCGCGGAGAAACGTTTACACTCGGGCGGCACTACCTCGCGGGCAGCGTCCTGATCGAAATGACGCCGCTCTGGACGCTTACGCCGACGCTACTCGCGAACATCAGCGATCCCAGCGCGCTGCTGCAGATCGTGACGTCCCGCAGCCTCTCCGACAATGTGACGTTCCTCGGCAGCCTGAACCTTCCCGTCGGCCCGAAGGGCAGCGAATTCGGGGGCATCGAAAGCGGCGGCGACCTGTACCTGTCCACCGGGCCGGGCATTTTCGCCCAGCTCGCCTGGTACTTCTGATTCGCGCGGGGCTACTGGACGCGCTGCAGGCTTGCGAGGAGGTTCGAGAACGACCTGGCCGTCGTGGCGCCGAACACGGGGTCCTCGCCCATGTGCTGGCTGACGTCGATGGTTGCCGTGTCGTTATCCCGGGCCAGGGCATCCGCGCGCGGGAACAAATCTGTCTCTTCCCATTCCATGTGCCGCCGCAGGTGGCCGACGTAGTTCACGAGGTCCTCGAGCAGGTGCTGCCGCGTGACGGCCGCCCCCGAGATGATCGCCTCGATGTCCGTGCGAAGCGTCGCCCCCAGCTCCGCGATCTCGCGGTGATCGTCGGGTACGCACTCCAGCCCCTCCGCCAGGTCGGTACAGTGCTCGCGCATCGCCGTGTAGACGAGGTCCTCACGCGGGTGGTGGATAGCGTCCGGGTAGATCGTCATGTAGTGCATGATGTCCAGCAGGAGCTCCATGTCCGGCTCTCCCTCGTCCGGGACGTCCCTGCATTCATTCTCGAGCAGATCCAGGAGTCGCGTGAGGTTTCGGTGATCCTCGCGCAATTCGTCGAGAATCCGTGCGAGTTCGATGCGCATTGTCAATCCCCTCTTTATTAGCGCAAATATGATGCTTGCGGCGTGTGCGGAGAGTAATCGGGGATTCCACCTACGCTGGGGCGGAAAGGGCCCAGGACAGCCCATCGGGGGAATTGGCGCCCGTTAAGCGGCTTTTCGCGACATTTCAGCGATTTGTTACAGATATGTTGCCAGCCGGGCAGCGCCGCCGCAGCGCTGTAATAAATCCGTAACCAATCAGCAACAGAAACGTAAAAGGTCTGTAAAGCCACTGTGGTTTCTTGCCGGGATCCGATAAACCACGACAGGGAAGATGGATGTTGGCTTCGATACTCGTTGTTGATCCTGACCGGGCCATGCGCGGCCGCATGGCAAACGAGCTGAGAGAGCTCGGTCACGATGTTGCTGAAACTGAGGACGCGTTTACCGCGCTCGAACACGTGCGCAGAAAACGCCCCGATCTGATGGTGTGCGACTTTGCGCTGCCGGACCTCGGGGGTGTCGAGCTCCTGAACGACGTTCGCAGTATCGACGACCTGCGGACGATGCGCGTAATGATGACCTCGGCCTGCTCGAATCCCGACGACATCGTCCTTGCGCTGGAGTCCGGTGCGGACGATTTCATCGGCAAGCCCGTAAATATCCCGGAACTGCGCGCTCGTGTCGGCGCCTGCCTGCGACGCCCGGCGAACATTCTACTCAACAGGGAGGTTTCGGCCGGTGGTATCAAGATCGACAACCTTGGCCAGCGCGTCGTTGTAGACGGCACCTTCGTCTCGCTCGCCCCGCGCGAGTATCGGTTATTGCTTTTCGTGATGAGCAACCGCGACCGCGTGTTCAGTCGCAAGCAGCTCCTGGTGCACGCATGGGATCGCGATGCCGCCGTCGGACCGCGAACGGTCGATGTCCATGTGCGTCGATTACGCAGTGTTCTCGAGCCCTTCGGCTACGACCGATATCTGCAAACGGTGCGCGGCAGTGGCTACCGTTTCTCACTCGACGCATGAAGTTCCGTAACAAACTCCTAATGTTTCTGTCACACGACGTCCATATGCCATCTATACAGTGCGCCGCTCTCACAGAGTCGTAACAGGGGCCAGGACCCCACCTTGGAGAGGATGAAATGAATTGCACCAAACTGTTCGTCGTCGTAATTGCCGGCAGCCTGCTGGCTGCCTGCGAGAGTGGCGATATCAACATCACACCCACGACAGTCGACAACAGTGTCGATAACTCCACCGGCGGTGGCGGCGGTGGCGGAGAAGACGATATTTGTGCGTCCTACGTTCGTGACGGCGCTGCCGTGCAGGGATCGGCCGACGGCAATGGCAACTGCGTGTACGACAACACCTTTGTCGGCCCGAAGAACAACCTGCAGGAAGACCTGCTGATCCCGGCGCTGCCGAATGGCGGCGCGCACATCTTCACGGCGAGCCTGTTCGTCGGCGACACGTTCCGCACCCAGGCCGATCTCGAAGCCGCCGGCATCACGCAGGGCGGCGACGGCCCGACGCTGACGATCCAGGCCGGCGCGACGCTTGCGTTTCAGACCAACTCGGACTTCATGATCATTAACCGTGGTTCGCGCATTATCGCGGACGGTAGTCCTGACGCACCCATTACCCTGACGTCGGTATCCGACATCAACGGCACCGTGGGACCCGAAGACGTGCAGCAGTGGGGCGGCGTTGTCATCAACGGATTTGCCGTCAGCAACAAGTGCAGCTATGTCGGTACGCGCGGCGAAGCCGGTTTCGGCCTGGCGCCGGGCACCGAGTGCTCGATCGACGCGGAAGGCTCGGCCGGCGACGACGAGTCGCAGTACGGCGGCGCAAACGATGCTGACGATTCCGGCATCCTGCGCTATGTCGTCGTCAAGCACACGGGCGCGCAGGTCGGCAACGGCGACGAGCTGAACGGCATCTCGTTCGGCGGCGTAGGCAGTTCGACGATCGTCGAAAACCTCGAGGTGTACTCGACGTTCGACGACGGCGTCGAGATGTTCGGCGGCTCGTTCGACATAACGAACCTGGTTGCCGTCTATGTTCGCGATGACTCGATCGACATCGACGAAGGCTACAACGGCACGATCACCAATGCGCTCGTCGTGCAGGCAGCCGCCGACGGTAACCACTGCATCGAGTCCGACGGCATCGGTTCCTATGGCGACCTCGACCAGGCGACACGGGACGACTTCATCGCCCGCGGCCTGAACAGTGCGCCGACGATCAACAACCTGACCTGCATCATCTCCGCAAACGTGCCGGGTACCCACGATCCAGGTGCCGGCTGGCGTTTCCGCGAGGGTATTCACCCGGTCGTGAATGACTCGCTGGTCATTTCGTCCTTCGGCGCAAACGACCAGGCAAGCGGCGACGACAATTACTGCCTGCGCATCGACAACGTCGAGACGGCGGAAGCAGCTATCAACGGTGACCTGCAGCTCAACTCGGTGATCTTCTCCTGCCAGGAAAACGTCAAGGGGAACGAGATAGCCGACCGCAACGCGGTCGTCGCATTTGCCGACGAGCGGGCGTTCGCCGAGGCCGAGGGCAACCAGTTCGCGACCGTCGCGGACGGCGCCGCGGTCGATGCGTCCGATGCGGCCAACCCGGAAGTCAGCCTGCTGACGGGCGCGCAGAAGGTCTATTCGCTGCCCTGGGACACGAGCATTGTCGACACCGCGGCGCCGGCTGCGACCACCGCGCCGACCAGCGGAACGGCTACCGACATCCTCGGCGCCATTTCGGCAACCGATGACTGGACCCAGCCGTGGGCGTACGGCATCGACCCGAACAATCGCGGCCAGGCTTTGTGGTTCGAATAAGGAAGCAGACCACAGCTTGAGAATTTCAGGGCACCTGCACCGGCTTCGGGGCGGGTGCCCTTCGCACTTCGAACAGACCTTTGCAGATGTTTACGAACACAGGCCAGACAATGAAAAACTTCAAGAAAACACTCAAACGGCCGTTGCCGCTCGCGATCGCTACCGTACTCGTATCGTGGCACGGGATAGCGCTCGGACAGGACGAGCCGAGCATTCCTGCTCCCGAGGTCGAGGAACAGGACGCGGGCGGGAGTATCGATGAAGTCGTGGTCTCCGGCCGCTTCATCAGTTCGAGCCAGCAATTGATCAATGAACGCATGAACGACGCCTTCGCGACGGATCTGCTCGGTGCGGATACGATCTCGAGGCTCGGCGATTCCACGGTTGCTGCTGCGCTTCGACGTATACCCGGACTGTCGCTCGTGCAGGACAAGTTCATTTATATCCGAGGTCTTGGCGAACGCTACTCGTCGACGACCCTCAACGGTGCGCAGATACCGTCGCCTGACCTGACCCGCAACGTCATTCCGCTGAACGTGTTCCCCACGTCTATCGTCGAGTCGCTGCGCGTGCAGAAGTCCTACTCTCCGGCGATATCCGCCAACTTCGGTGGTGGCGCGGTCGACATCCGCACCAAGGGCATCCCGGATGCCTTCACGGTGAAGATCGAAGGCGCTATCGGCTATAACGACATCAACCCGAGCAGCATCAATACCTATCCCGGCGGCGGTGACGACAATCTCGGCACTGACGACGGCACTCGCGCGCTGTCTCCGGTAATCAGCGCTGGTCTTGCCCAATACCAGGGCGATCCCAGCGTAAACAACATCCGGTCGGCGCTCGTTCAGTCGGGCAGCGACCTCGGTCCGGGCGAGCTCACGTTCGAAGCCGGGCGCCTCAATCGCGACCTCGGGGTGGCGCTGAACCGCAACATCGGCCTCCAGAGCGAGAGCGTGGACCCGAATTACGAGCTGCGCGCCAGCGTGGGCAACAAGTTTGATATCGGCCAGGACTGGCAGGCCGGGTTCGCGGTCGGCGGTTCTTACGAAGAGGATACGAGCTGGCGCCGTACAACGACCGCGAATTTCGCGCAGCCGGAAGAGCAGAACGGCGTCCGTGAAGAGTCGACCAGGAGCGTCAATATCGCCGGGACCCTCAACCTGGGCCTGAACTTCCTCAGCGACCACGAGATTTCGACAACCAGCCTGTTCCTGCGCAACACGGACGACGAGACCGAGGTGTTCGATTACTTCAACGAGAACCGTTTCAAGTCGAGTGGCCGCGGCGTGCGCGAGTACCGCCTCGAGTTCGAAGAGCGCGAGCTGGAAACGCACCAGGTTACGGGCACTCACTACATCGGTGCCGATACCCGATCGCGTTTCGGGTTCCTGGATTCGCTGGCGGGTTTCTTCCGCCTGCCCGAGGAATCGCGCATCACCTGGTTCTATTCGGACTCGGAGTCGACGACGGATATCCCGAACCGGGTGCAGATCGACTCGTTCACCACCACGGATCCCGTGACCGGCGCGGTATTGACGGAAGCCGTCCAGCTCAGTTCGGCGGCCGGTGACTGGCGGTTCACGGAACTCGAAGACAAGGTCGAGAACTATGGCTGGAGTGGCACGGTGCCGTTCGACTTCGGTAGTCACTATGTAGAGTTGAGCGGCGGCTGGGACCATGCCCAGAAAGCCCGCACCTACAAGCAGACGCAGTTCAGCCTCGGCTTTCTGAGCGTCGAGGACCAGTCGGTTCTGGAAGGTTCACTGGACGACGTATTCTCGGATGCGAACATCCTGGCGACGACGCCGGATCCCAACCCGGGCAACCCGGTGCCGGGCGCGGAAGTATTCGTGAACGACGCGGTCTTCGACCGGCAGGGCGCGAACACCAACAGCTATCTCGCCGCGACGATGACGGATTCGGCGTGGGGCAAGCTCGACTGGACCATCGGCGACACCTGGCGCGTTGCCGCCGGCGCGCGCTGGGAGGACTACAGCCAGGCCGGCCTGCCATGGAACCCGTTCAGCTACAGCCAGCAGACGCCGCAGGTGACAACGGACCCGGACGAGCTCGCGGACGCGGTGTTCAAGGAGGACAAGGCCTACCCGGCGGTATCGTTCACCTACATGAGCGACTTCTGGGCGGAGACATTCCAGCTGCGACTCGGCTACAGCGAGACGACCGTGCGGCCCGACCTGCGCGAGATTACCGGGTCGAGCTATATCGACCCGATAACCGGCGACCTGACCCGCGGTAATTCCAGCGTCGTGCCGTCGGACGTGGAGAATATCGACCTGCGCGCCGAGTGGTTTTTCGGCAATGGCGATACGTTCACGGTGACGCTGTTCGACAAGCAGATCACGAACCCGATCGAGTTTTTCGAGATCCCCGCGTCGGATACCACAATTGCGCGGGAAATCCTGAACGCCGATTCGGCCAGCATCCAGGGCGTTGAGGTTGAGTTCCTCAAGGAACTCGGGTTCCTCGGCTCATTCGGCGATATGTTCTTCGCGCAGGGCAACGTCACCTACCAGTGGGACCGGGAGCTCACTCCGGGTAACTCGGGTGGCGACGTCAGCTGTGAACAACGCGACAGCAGCGGAAACGTTGTCTCCAATAACTGCGAACTCTCGGGCGCCTCAGAGTACATGGTCAACTTCATGCTCGGATTCGACTCGCCGAACTCGAAGCACACCGCGTCGCTGATCTACAACGTGTTCAGCGAGCGCCTGTTTGCTTTCGGGCGTTTCGGACCGGATGCGTTCGAGCAGCCGTTCGACTCGCTCGATTTCACGTACTTCTGGTATCCGACGGATCGCGTGACGCTGAAGCTGAAGGCGCAGAACATCCTCGATTCTTCGGTCGAGATTCAACGCACCGACGAGTCCCTGGGCAGGACGGTCACGGTGTTCGAAGAGAAGCCGGGACGGTTGATATCTGCATCGCTCGCCTGGGGCTTCTGAGTCCGCCCGCAGGCAGGAAGCCCTCGCGGCCCCGTTGGTAACAACGGGGCCGCTTTCTTTTGGGCAAGTGTAACGCCAACCCTTGATATGACGGCGGTCCGATAGCACTGTATGGGCTATGAGTAAAAGACTATTGGCAGTTGTACTTCTCGCAGCCTCGGCGACCGGCTGCGCGGTGAACCCGGTAACCGGCAAGCCGGACTTCATGATGGTCAGCGAGACACAGGAGCTTGCGCTCGGCGAGCAAAATTATGCGCCGATGCAGCAGGCCGAGGGTGGCGTCTACGATATCGATCCGAAGCTGACGGCCTACGTGAAGGAGGTCGGCGACAAACTGGCAGCCGTGAGTGACCGGCCGCTTCCCTATGAGTTCGTGGTGCTGAACAATTCCGTGCCGAACGCGTGGGCGCTGCCCGGAGGCAAGATCGCGATCAATCGCGGGCTGCTGACCGAGCTGAATTCGGAAGCGGAGCTCGCCGCGGTGCTCGGGCACGAGATCGTGCATGCCGCTGCAAAACACTCGGCGCAACAGATGTCCCGCGGCGTGTTGTTGCAGAGCGCGGTGCTGGCCACCGCGATGGTGACGGGCGACAACAATTTCGGCCATTTCGCGGTTGGCAGCGCAGCCGTCGGCGCGCAGCTTTTGAACTCGACCTACGGTCGCGGCGCCGAACTGGAGTCCGACAAGTACGGCATGACCTACATGTCGCGTGCCGGCTACGATCCTGCGGGTGCGGTTACCTTGCAGGAGACCTTCGTGCGCCTCAGCGAGGGGCAGGAGAGTGACTGGCTCACCGGCCTGTTCGCCAGCCATCCGCCGTCGCGTGCACGCGTCGAGGCCAATAAAAAGATGGTTGAGAGCCTGCCCCCGGGCGGCATCCTGGGAGTGGATCGCTACGAGGCCGCCCTGCAGAAGACGATGGCGGTGAAGCCGGCCTACGATGCGTATGACGAAGGTCGCAAGGCGCTGGCGGAAGAGAATATGGAGGAAGCGCTGGTGCTCGCAGAGAAGGCGATCAAGCTGTTTCCCGACGAGGGGCACTTCTATGCGTTGCGCGGTGATGTTCGTTCCGTGGACGGCAAGTACGACATGGCCGTCGAGAACTACGACAACGCGATCCGCCGGCGCGACGACTACTTCTACTACTACCTGCGCCGCGGTGTGGCGGAGAAGGAGATGGGCGATCTCGACAGCGCCAGGTCCGACCTCGAGCGCAGTATCAGCATGCTGCCCACCGGCCCGGCGCACTATGTGCTCGGCGATATCGAAGCGGAGCGCGGCAACGAACGCGAGGCGATGGAACACTACTCGATCGTTGCGAATAGCGGCGGGGAGATCGGGGAAGCAGCGACCCAAAAGCTGCAGCGGCTCAAGCTGCCCGGCGCCCCTGGCGAGGTCATACCCCGACGCTGCGATGCGGACAGCGCCGGAAACCTGGTGGTGTCGGTAAAGAACACGACGCCCTGGGTCATCGAGGATGTGCAGATCGAGGTCCGCTACACGGATTCGGCCGGCGTCGTTCAAAGCGTCAGGCAGAGCATCTCCGGCCGAATTCCGCCGGACGAGATAGCGAGCGTCAACACCGGCCTCGGCCCCTATTCCGGCGGGTCCTGCCCCGCCGAGGTAGTAGCGGCCCGCTACGCGGAATAGGCTGGGGGTCGGACCATCGAAAGTCGTTGATATAATTGATTTTTACATCGACAGAGCGATCTATCAGCAGCTTAAATCGCCGATTTTGGCTGCAAAATTGCGCATTCGCAGATCGCCTGGTGATGACTAATCCGTTAAATCATCCATTCGGAGCCGAAAACGGCCTGATTAAGGGCACTAAACGAAGGAAAATAGGGTCAAAACGGCGTGTGATCAGATACTTACGGTGGTCCGACCCCGATGAATAAAACAATTCTTGCGATCATCGCCAGTCTGGCCGCGGGCTTTGCGGCCGGTGCGTGGTCGACGATGGAGTCTTCGACTGTGGAGACACCGGCCGCCACGGCCGATGCTTTTGATGCCGATGCGCCCCTCGAGGCGCGCATTGCCGCACTGGAGCTGGCCGTGTCGGGCGAGCGCGACGCTCGGCTCGTCCTCGAGGAACAGCTGCACGGACTGTATGCCGAGCTCGAGCGTTTTGATTCGCCCGAAATGAACGAACTGCTCCGCACCCTGGCGGAGAACAGCGAGGCCAGGGAGCAGGCTCAGGCTCAGCAGGCTCTCAGGCGCGAGCGCGGCGCCAGAATGCAGGATTTCAAGGACATGCGTGTCGGCCGGCTTGTCGCGGGCGGGTTTTCCGAGACCCGGGCGCAGAAGATTCTCCAGTTCGAGGACGAGGCACGCATGGCTGCGCTGCAGGCCGAGTACGAGGCCCGGCGCAATGGCGAAGCGTTCGATCCGTGGGGGCGGTCGTTCGATCTGCAGGCGACTCTGCGGGAGCGCCTCGGTGACGCGGAGTACGAGAAATATCTCACCGCGCAGGGCGGCCAGGCATCCATTACAGTCCGCGAAGTGATCGGTTCATCGCCCGCAAACCAGGCCGGACTCCGGCCCGGTGACCGTATCCTGAGCTACGACGGCGAGCGCGTATTCGGCATGAACGATCTGAAATCGATGGCGTTCTCGGGTGATCCCGGCGAAGACGTCATCGTCGACATCGAGCGCAACGGGCAGCGCATGCAGCTGGTTTTGCCGCGCGGGCCGCTCGGAATCACCGGTAGCGGTGGTGGCGCGGGCTTCCGTTCGCCCTTTGGCGGGTAGCTGCCGGCTGGATAATATCCTCGCCCGAATGCAGAATGTGTGCCGGTCTTACCGCACGGGCACGCGCCGGTCTTGAATAACGTCCTCCGCTACACGATTCCGAACAGCTTCACCGCGCTCAGCCTGTTGCTGGGAATCGCATCCATCGTCACGACGCAACTCGGGGGCAGGGAATATCTCGAGCTGGCCGGCTGGATGATCGTCTGGTGCGGGCTGCTCGATACGATGGACGGCGTCGCCGCGCGGGTACTGAAAGCGACATCGAGTTTCGGCGCCGAGTTCGACTCGATGGCCGACCTCGTCGCTTTCGGAGTCGCGCCCGCAATCCTCGTGCTGAATGCGGGCGTGCAGATCGGCGGCATCGAGTACGGCACGGGCCAGTTCTGGGTGCTCGCGGTCGCGGCGGGTGTCTTTGCGCTGGCCGGGGCCCTGCGTCTTGCGCGTTTCAACCTGCCGACCTCGAAACCCGAACGCGGCTGGTTCGTCGGGGTGCCGATAACCGCGGCCGGCGGCGGAATGTGTTCGTCGCTCGTGCTCGTACTCCTGTATCACGAACCGATCGCCACGGGCATGCCACTCAACCTGTATTTGCCGGTGTTGTTGTTCGTGCTGGCAATGCTGATGATCTCGCGCATCCGCTTCCCGAAAGCCGTCAAGCGTGAGAGCAAGTTGATCAATGCGTTCCAGGTAGTCAACATCGTGCTCATCATCTACTGCGGCGTTACCCGATCCTGGCCCGAGTACCTGTTAGGCATCGGCGTCTTCCTTCTCGTCGCAGGAGTCATTGCCGGCCGCATATCGAAGCCCGTTACGACCGCTGACGACGAATGACGGTCACCGTCGCCGTACTCGTCGGCTACCTGGCTACGCTCGCCGCGCTCGCCATCTGGAGCCGCAAGGAAACCCACACGCTCAAAGGCTTCTACCTCGCCGGCAAAAAACTGCCGTACTGGGTGGTGGCATTCAGTGCCAACGCGACCGGCGAGAGTGGCTGGCTGCTGCTCGGCCTGACCGGCATGGGCTATGCCGTGGGTGCCCAGGCTTACTGGGTTATCGTCGGCGAGATGATAGGTATCGCCGCATCCTGGGGCTTCATATCCCGCAAGCTCAAGCGGCTCAGTGACGACACGGACTCGATAACGCTCCCGGACGTCCTCGCTGCGAAATTCGACGACCGCTGGCACCTCATACGCGGCGTCGCGGTCGCGATCATCGCCGTCATGGTGACCACGTACGTGTCGGCGCAGATGGTGGCGACCGGCAAGGCCTTCAGCGGCTTTATCGGCCTCGACTATCGAGCCGGTGTCATCATCGGCGCAGTCATCATCATCAGTTATACCTTCGTTGGCGGCTACAAGGCCGTGTCCTACACCGACGTCGTGCAGGGCGTACTCATGCTCGCCGGACTTATCGCCGTGCCGCTGGTTGCCATCAATGCCGCAGGCGGCTGGGGCGGGATGACGGCCACGCTGCGCGAGTACGATCCCGGATTCGTCGACATGTTCTCGGTGCTGGACGGCAGCACCGCCGGCTTCGTTGCGGCCGTGAGTTTCGCCGCCATCGGCCTGCCGTTTCTCGGTGTGCCGCAAATGCTGATTCGCTACATGTCCGCCCGCGACGATACGGAGCTGAAGAAAGCACGCATCGTATCGATCACGGTGTTGTTTATTTTCCTGTTCGGTGCGGTTACCGCGGGTATCGCCGGCCGTGCCCTGTTCCCGGGGCTCGAGGATAGCGAGCAGGTATTTCCGACGCTCGCCAGCGAACTTTTCCCACCGCTCCTGACCGGCGTGCTGTTCGTCATCGTGCTCTCCGCGATCATGTCGACGGTCGATTCGCTGCTGTTGCTGGCGTCATCGTCGATTGTGCGGGACACGATGCAGAAGATCCTCGGCAACCCCGCCAGCGACGCGACACTTGCCGGATACGGCAAAATCGTCACCGTAATCATCGGGGTGATCGCCGTGTTCGTGGCCGTGTACATGGCCGAGAACAAGCTGATCTTCTGGTTCGTACTGTTTTCCTGGTCCGGGCTGGGCGCCGCGTTCGGCCCTGTCGTGCTGGCGCTGCTGTACGACCGGCGCACCACGGGCGCAGGCGTCGTGGCCGGCATGCTGGGCGGTTTCCTGACCAGCGTGGTGTGGGTGCAGTTTTTCAAGGCCGGCGCCTACGGCCTGTACGAGGCCATTCCGGGCTTCACCGTGGCGGCCGTGGCGACGGTGGTCGTGAGCCGCATGACCGGCGAGCCGCGTCGATAAGCCGGTATTTCTGTAACCAATCCGGCCGCAGCGCGCTATAAGCCTGCAGATGACCAATCAGAGGATCCAGAACATGCGTTTTTGCAAACAGTTTGTTGCCGTACTGCTACTCGCTCTGCCGGCACTGGGAGTGGCGGAACTGTCCGCTTCCGGTCTCCCCGCGACGTCGACCTGGTATTTCCATGCCGACTTCGACGAAATGCGCGGTTCCGATGCCGGCAAGCCGCTCTATGCCTGGCTGCAACGCGAAGTGTTCGCGGATGTTCGCGAGGACGCCGGTATCGACCTCGACAAGGAGGCGGATAAGATCACCGCCTTTTCCGCGGAAGAGAGCGGCGCCGTCGTCCTGGTCGAAGGCAATATCAGCCAGGAGACCCGGGACAAGCTGCTGGCGCTCGCGGCCGGGGGTGACGAGTTCGATACCCTCAAGCACAAGGGCACGACCTTTTACTACGCGAGGAGTGACAAGCACGGCAAGGACGGCGACATCAACGTGGATTCGTTCGAAAATGGCGTGTACTTCACGTTCGCGCTGAAGAATCGCCTCCTGGCGACATCGTCGCGCGAGCAATTGGAAAGCCTGCTGGACAACAAGGGCAAGCTGCCGCAGCGTAAGGCGGATCGCGGTACGCTGATCGTGCTCACGGCCGAAAAGAGCCTGATTCAGGCCGGTATTCAGGCCGACCAGGTCGAAGACAGCGGCGACGGCGGCTGGCAATCGAACATCCTCAGGAACACCGAGCAGCTCGCGGTCATGGTCGCGGACGCGGCCGGCAAGATGGCCATACAGACGCAGCTCATTGCCACGCAGCCCGAGATGGCCGAGTCCCTCGCCAGCATCGTGCGTGGACTCATCAGCCTTGCGATGTTCAGCGACGACATGGACCCGGATGTGGCGGAATTCCTGAAAGGCACGACCGTCGACGTGGACGGCTCGTCGCTGAACATCAGGCTGGCGCTGGACCCGGAAAGCGTCGTCGTGATGCTGGACAACTAGCGATACGGCGGGAGTACGGGCCAGCAACGTGAGCGATGAGCTGCAACTCGTCGATGCCGCGAAAGGCGGATCCGTGGACGCGTTCACCGAACTCGTCCACGGTTACCGTGAGCGCCTGCTGCGCTTCCTGCTAACGCGCTGCACGAACCATGCAGACGCCGAAGACGCGCTCCAGGACACGCTCATCAACGCCTATCGCTATATCGGCTCCTACGATCCGCGCTGGCGGTTCAGCACCTGGCTCTACCGCATCGCCATCCGCAACGCGGGCAGGCTGCGAACCGAGAATCTCGCCGAACTGGGCGAACCTGAAGACGACGGCGCCGATCCGCTCGCGCACTGCATCGCGGATTCCGAGCGGGACAATCTGTGGCGCAGTGCGAAGCGCATCCTGTCGGATGAAGTGTTCGCGGCGATGTGGCTGCGCTACGTCGAGGACATGTCGGTGCGCGATATTGCGAACGTTCTCGAACGATCGTCCTCATGGACCAAGGTCAATCTCCACCGCGGCCGCCGCGCGCTGGAGGCGGAAATGAACGATTCGGCCGGCAACACCGGAAGTGAAGCTTATGGATAAACTTGCCAACAGACTGCGTGATGACGCAGCGAAAATAGACGCGGAAATCTCCGCACAACTGGACAGCCGCATACAGGCGTCGCTGGCCGCGATCGAGCCGGGCGCTGCGCGGCAGCGCAAACCGGTTCGCCGCTCCGTTTCATTCTGGCTGGCAAGCAGCCTGACGGGCATTGCCGCGGCGCTTGCCGTGATAGCGGTGCTGAACGTCGTCGATTCGAACAAGCCCGCAGCGGTCCCCCGGACCGTGGCTGCCAATCCGGCACAGCCGGTCGAGATTCCCGCCCTGGACCTCGACGTCGAAGCGGCGATGTTGACCGCACCCCTCGCGCAGGAGCTCGAGGACCTGCAGGCGGATCTGAAAAAGGCGGAAGAGGTCGTACGCGGCGACGTCAGGATCGATTTCTGAATTGCGCCGTCAAGCGCAACCGGCTGATGATAAAGTTGGCGAATGAAACGCGCGATCATCCTGGTATTGGACTCCTTCGGTATCGGCGCCACGGCTGATGCCGACAGGTTCGGCGATGCGGGCTCGGATACGCTCGGCAGCATTGCCCGGCAGCGCGCACAGTCGGCCGATGGCCCGCTACGCCTGCCGAACCTGGCGCGGCTCGGGCTTTTCGAGGCGAGCCGTGAGAGTACGGGAGAGTATCCGGAAGGCGCGAGCACCGGTGGCGAGATTATCGGCGCTTACGGCTTTGCTGAGGAGCTCTCGAGCGGCAAGGACACCCCCAGCGGGCACTGGGAAATCGCCGGGGTGCCGGTGCTGTTCGACTGGGGTTATTTCACCGACCGGACTGATACCTTCCCGCCCGAGCTGATCGACGAACTCGTGGCGCGCGCCGGGCTGCCCGGCGTGCTCGGCAATTGCCACGCCTCGGGAACGACGATCATCGCCGAACTCGGCGACGAGCACGTCCGGACCGGCAAACCGATCGTCTATACCTCGGCGGACAGCGTATTCCAGATCGCGGCCCACGAGGAGGCGTTCGGCCTGCAGCGGCTCTACGATCTCTGCGACATCGCGCGCGAACTCGTCGACGAATACAACATCGGCCGCGTCATCGCGCGGCCGTTCGTCGGTGACGGTCCGGAGAACTACGTGCGCACGGGTAATCGGCGCGACCTCACGACGCCGCCGCATTCACCGACAGTGCTCGACAAGCTCGTGGAGGCCGGCGGCGAGGTCATCAGCATCGGCAAAATCGCGGACATCTATGCGAACCAGGGCATTACGAAGACGATAAAGGCCAGCGGCAACGCCGCGCTGTTCGATGCAACGCTCGAGGCCATGGCGGAGTCAGGCGACCGTTCGATCATATTCACGAATTTCGTCGACTTCGACATGCTGTACGGGCACCGGCGCGACGTCGCGGGTTACGCAGCGGCGCTGGAGTATTTCGACCGGCGGTTGCCGGAGCTGCTCGATTCGATGCGGCCCGATGACCTGCTGATCATCACGGCCGACCACGGTTGCGATCCGACCTGGGAAGGCTCGGACCACACGCGTGAACACATACCGGTGCTGGCTTACGGCGGTGAACTGGCGTCCGGGTCGCTCGGCAGGCGCAAGACGTTTGCCGATATCGGGCAGAGCCTGGCCACCTACTTCGGGTTGCCGCCCATGGACTACGGCGAGAGCTTTATCCCGGAAAAAGTCCGCGCCGCCTGAACGCGAACAGCCCCAGCAGCGGCAAGAGCCAGAGTACGGCGCCACCACCACTGCTTTCTTCCTGCGGCGGCGTCACATTGACCGTCGCACTCGCGGTGTTGTCGGTCGGGTCTGCCTCGTCCTCCGCGGACGACATCGAGAAGCCGATGGTTTTCGAGCCCTCGGTCAGCGCGGTTACGCCAAGGCTCAGTGTCGTGTTCGAGAGTGCCGCGAAACTGGCGCCGTCGCAGTCGACCCGGGAGTTGCTGACGGTGCAGGCTCCGAGCGGCCAGCTCGCGCTGTCCACGCGCAGCCCGGCCGACGGCGTAATGCTCAGCGAAACGCCCGTCGCGTCGAGGATCGACGTGTTTTCCAGCAATGCCGTGAGCCCGGTGCTCCGATCGACCGTAAGCTGCCGCGTGCTAGGCGGCGTAACTGACAGGTTGACCGCCGGGTCTACAGTGAGCGTGAGGCTGCTCAGGTTGTTGGTGTTATCGTCGTCGATATCGGCGGAGACGCTCGCATTGAACGTGCCGCTGCCGACGGCCACCGTGTCGGACGTCAGCGTGACCGTTACCGTTGAATTGCCCTGAACGATGCCAATCGCGCAGTTCACCATGCCGCCGCCGTCGGTACAGTTACCCAGTGACGCTGCCACGGCAGCCAGGGAGACATTGGATGGCAACGTGAAGTCGGCCACGACGTTGGCCGCTTCCTCTGTTCCCATATTGACGACGTCGAAGGTAACGGTCGCGGTGTTACCGAGGAGTACGGCCGGTACCGAACCCCCGGCTCCGAAGCTCATGTCGACGCTCGGCAGGGGCGTGATGCAGCTGGCCTGCGCGATATCGTTGGCCATCTGGTCGAGGCTGCACTGCGAAAACGTGCTGGAGCCGTTGAGTGAGGGTTCCATGAGGTACTCGTTCGGGCCGGAAGTGTCCACGGATTCACAGGCAGACCCCGCCGTGCCGTCGTGCGGCGCGCCGAAGTTGTGGCCTATCTCGTGCGCGGCGACCAGGCTGTCGAAGGTCGAGTTATTGCTGCCCTCGCTGAGACCCGCGCCGAAACGTTGCCTGCACAGAGCGCCCTGGTAGGCGATGCCCACGGTCGACGTGTTGCCGCCACTTCCCTCGATGTCCTTGCCCGTCCACAGGTGGGTCAAACCGTTTGCGTGCTGGTTCGGTTCGCTGTTTCGGAAGTCAGCCAGCTGATCGAGGAGGTTGTCACTGGCCGGGACGTCGTTGCCGACACTTACCGTGGCCGTAAACGGGTATGAGCCGTTTGCGGGATCCGTGAAGATCTGCACCAGTGGCCAGTTGATCTGGACGCCTACCTGGGCGCTGAAATAGCCGTCCACGAGGCTCATTCTATCGATGATCTCCTGGCCGGAGTTGTTGCCGTGCCTGCCGAAAAACTCGGCATCGGCAACGATACCGATGTCGATTTCCGACACCGCGCCTTCGGCCTGCGCGGCTGCCGCACTGAGCTCGGCGGTCAGCGTCTTGTAAACAGCGCTGCCGTTCATCAGGCTGCCGTCTGCACCGCAGGTCATCGATCCAGGCGCAATCATTGCATCCGCGAGCCGGTAAATGATCGTCGAGTCCGAGCCGGCGACATTGTCGCCGGGCCGTTCAATCGCGAAGAGTTCGTTGCCGTCCCAGATGAGCCCGGCCGGCGCACCGTCCGCTATGACGATGCGAACCCAGGAGTTCTCATTGCCAGCCAGCTTTCCCAGGTACGGGATTACGGAGTTGCCCGCAAGGTCGCGGGCCGTATCGAGCAGCCGGCCGTTGGGAGACAGCTCGAGCTCGAAGCTCCGGCCCAGCGCATCGAAGTTCATCTCGACGGGACCGACCGCAGCAATCTTCTGGCTGCCGACGGTGCTGGAACCGCTGATACTCAGGCGCTGCAGCGGCTCATGATGCGAAAGGGAAATCGTGGCGGCCTGCGCCGCCATCGAAACGCTCAAAACTGCCCAAGCAGCTAACCATCGGAAGCCTGACATAATGTACCCGGGAACGCTGAAACTGAAGAACCGATAGCTAATCAAACGGCACGAGACGCGACAAGGAATTATCCGTCGGTTCACAGCGACATCGCTCTGTAAAGTGTGTCGCAGTTCTCAGAATGTCGACAAAAGCGCGGTTCGAGAGTTCCGCGCGCGTCAAGTCACTCGCCGGCGCCCAGCAACAGCGCGCAGTCCGGAACGGTACCGTCCTGTTGCCACGCATCGTATTCCGCATCCGTCAGCAGGTAGACCTGGTCCGGGCGACGCACGAGGTGCAGTTCGGCGGCGAGATTGCCGACATCCGTGACGAGGCTCACGACGTCATCCTCGATCGTGTAGGTGCCGCGTACGGGAAAGCCCGGGAACGGGTCGATCTTGTTGCCGGCCTCATCCACCGATACTTCGTCGGTGAATTTGTCCCACATGAACCGGTTGTCCGTCAGTTCGATCGTGTTGCCTTCGAACGCCACGCAGGAAGGTCTGTAGGTGCCCGTAACCCCGCCGTCCGTCGCGCAGCCGGCGACGCAGGCCAGGAAAGTGAGAAGTACCGGTACCGTTGTTTTCATCGTCAATCCTCGTTGTCTGAACGCCATGTTTCCGGCACCCGAATAGCGATCACTTCGCCTGTCGCCGCCACGCCACCGTCGGATATCACCCGGCAATCCACGATGGTTTTCCTGTCGCTGCATTCCCGTATCGTCGCACGCAATTCCACGGCCCTGTCGATGCGTATCGGCCGCAGGTACCTGACATTGAGATTTCCCGTCACGCACCAGACCGGCGCTCCTTCTCCGATTTCGCGACCCTCGCGCTCATAGTAATTCGCAATCGACGTGCCAACGCAGTGGCAGTCGACAATGCTGGCGATCGTGCCACCATACAGGTACTGCGTCGGTCCGGCAGACTGCTCTGGCCGTGGCGTGTACGTGCAGACGGACTCCTTACCGTCCCAGTGGCTTTTTATTTGCAGCCCGTCGGGATTCTCGGGCCCGCAGCCGTAGCAGTGGTTGTGCGGGATTCGATCCTGTATCGCGGTCATTCTGCGCCTGCCCCGGTGTTGCGTTCCGCAAGGGCCGACTGGATGCGCGCGGCGAGGGCGCTGGCCTCGGCCGCTATGCGATCGGTATCGAGCGTCAGGAACTCGCCCTCGCGCATCAATAGCGCACCATCGACGACGACCGAAGCGACATCCTGCTCGTCGGTCACGTAGACGAGGTGTGACATCACGTCGAAGGTCGGCACGTGGTGAACGTCATCGAACGCGACCTGGATAATGTCGGCGCGTTTGCCCTTTTCGAGCGAGCCGATTTCGTCGCCGAGCCCGATGGCCGTTGCGCCGCCGATGGTAGCCATCCTCAGCACGGTCGTCGCTGGCAGCACTTCCGGATCCATGCGCGTCACTTTCTGCAGGAACGCGGCCAGGCGCATCTCCTCCCACATATCGAGGTCGTTGTTGCTGGCCGGGCCGTCGGTACCGAGGCCGACCCGGACCCCGGCAGCGAGCATTTCGGCCACTGGTGAGACGCCCGACGCCAGTTTCATATTGGACGAGGGGTTGTGGATGACGCCGACCTTGCGATCGCGGAGTATCGGGATCTCGGTTGCGGTTGGCCAGACGACGTGCGCCGCGATCGTCGGGCCGTCGAAGAACCCGATGTCGTCGAGCATCTCGATGCTGGTCTTGCCGTAATTGTCTTTCGAATACTGCGACTCGAACGGCGACTCCGACACGTGGATACTTATAGCGACACCGTGTTTTTGCGCGGCTTCGCGTGTCTTCCGCAGCTGCTCCGCATCGAGCGTGTAGTTCGCGTGCGGCCCGAAGATGGGCGTGATGCGCGGGTGGCGATTCTGCCAGCGGTCGATGAAGCCTCCGCCCTTCGCGATGGAGTCGGTGGCGCCCTCGGCGTCGGGGCTGCGCTGGTCGATGACGGTCGCGGATACCAGGGCGCGCATGCCGCAGCGCTCGACGACATCGGCGATCGTGTCCGGGTAGTAGTACATGTCGACGAAGGTCGTCGTCCCGCCGCGGATCATCTCCCAGCACGACACTTCCGTGCCGATGCGCACGAATTCGGAATCCACGAATTCGACCTCGGCCGGGAAGATGTAATTGGTGAGCCAGTCCATGAGTGCCAGGTCGTCGGCGATGCCGCGCAGCAACGTCATGGCGGCATGCTGGTGACCGTTGACCAGCCCGGGCATGACCACGCGCTTGTCGCGAGGCAGCGTCTGCCGTGCGCTGTAGCGGGTTTCGATGTCGGCTGCGGTGCCGACGTCGATGATGACGCCCTTGTCGACGGCCACCGCGCCGTCCGCGATCACCGTCAATTCCGGGTCCATCGTCACGACGTAGTCGCCCGGGACGATCAGGTCGATGGCGTCGTCGGTCGTCTCCGGCGGTGATTCCGCTGGTGTGCAGGCGGCGAGTAGCAGGATGGACAGCGGCAGAAGGGCGAATCGAATCATGTCTCGTTCCAAATGAAGAGGGGCAGCCTGGGCTGCCCCTCCAAAGGTACTACAGTTACCCGTGTGCTCAGAAGCGGAAGCGCACGCCCAACTGCAGGCGGTACGCCGACGCGATACGTGCGATCGCCGGCTGCGACACGACAGACGACGCGCCAACGGCCGGATCGTACGACGCGTTGGGTGTCAGCACGTACTGGTTCGGATTGCCTGCATCGATACCGACGATTGCCGGAGCAACGTTGGAAGGCGCCGTGTAGCTGTCGACGCGGCCCCAGTCGCTGTTTAGCAGGTTGCCGAAGTTCTCGATGTCGAGGAACAGGTCGACGGCGGTGCCACCGAACTTGATCTCCTGCTGCAGTCGGACGCTGAGG
>Ga0193945_1000013_pt1 | contig 22065 bp, 21 predicted proteins | sample BRT_01_MG_FD_161665 | JGI IMG/M metagenome (GOLD analysis project Ga0193945, IMG submission 161665) | Sediment microbial communities from the Broadkill River, Lewes, Delaware, United States - BRT_0-1_MG | ecosystem: Environmental > Aquatic > Freshwater > River > Sediment | place: USA: Delaware... | reverse complement strand
CGGCGCTCGTTCCAGGACAACGAGATCTACAAATCGACGTTTCGCCGCTACATCGACTACCTGATCGAAAAGCGCTTCTCGCTGCTCTGGGCGCTGGAAGGCACGCGCTCTCGCACCGGCAAGCTACTGCCGCCGCGATTCGGCCTGTTCAATTACGTCTTCGAGTCGATTCAGCGGACGCGGCTGTACGACGTGACGTTCATCCCCGTCAGCGTCGCCTACGACCAGATCACCGAAGTCGAGGACTACTCGATCGAGCAACGCGGCCAGAAGAAGAAACCGGAGGGGGTCACGTGGCCGCTGCGTTTCCTGCGGCGCGGCCGCTCGCGCGGCCAGATACATTTGCGGTTTGGCGATGGCCTGACCGTCAGGGAACTCGTCGAGACGGCGGAACTCGAAGCCGGCATCAACGACGAGCGCAAACAGACGCTCGTCGCAACACTGGCGTTTGAAGTCGCGGTACGGATGAACGCCGCGACACCGATAACGGCCACGGCGATCATCACCCTGATCCTGCTGGCCGGCGGCAACCGTGCGCAGAGCCTGGCCGAAATACAGGCGCTCGCCCGCGCGGGTGCGGCACTGATCCGGCGCCGGCGCCTGGAAATCGTCGGGCGCTCGAACTTCCAGGATGCCGATGCCGTGCTCGCGACACTCGCCGAACTCAACGAAACCGGCATCGTCAGCTACCTGGACGAAGGCACCGAGCGCCTCTACACCGTCAGCCCGGACCAGCACCTCAATGCCGCTTACTACCGCAATACAGCAATCCACTATTTCATTCTCGATGCCTTTGTCGAGATCGCACTCCTTGACTCGGCGTCCGCTACGGATGACCCCGTCGAAGCGTTCTTCGCGCGGACAAGCGAGCTCAGGGAGCTCTTCAAGTTCGAATTCTATTTTCCGCGGCGCGCAGAGTATCGGAGCGAGATCGAAAAGCGCGTGCATGAACGCTTCGGTGAATGGGAGGACATCGTTTGCCGGGACGAGACAGCCATACACGACGCGCTCGATGCGGTTCAGCCGCTCGTCGCGCATGCGGTGCTGCGATCGTTCGTAGATGCGTACCGCATCGTGGCCAGCGTGCTCGAGAGTTCAGGCACCGATGCCGTCGATGACGAGGGCGCCTTCCTTTCGCAGTGCCTGAAGACCGGTAAGCAGGAGCTGCTGCAGGGCCGCGTGTTCTCGGCCGAATCGATTTCGAAGTCGCTGTACCAGACCGGGCTCAAGCTCGCGAACTACCGCGGGCTGCTCGCGGCCAATCAGGCTGCGGAGCGCGCGGGGTTCCACCGAGAATTCCGCAATATCAGCGACCGGCTGGACGAAATACTCGCGATCACGCTGGCCAAATCCTAGGGCCGCTTTGACGATCAGCACATGTATGCATTCCTGAAGCAGAATTTCCGCTGGATCGCCGGTGGCTTTTTGCTCACCTATTTTTCGAGCTTCGGGCAGACGTTTTTCGTGTCGGCATCGATCGCCGAGTGGCAGGCGGCATTCGACCTCAGTCACGGCGAATTCGGCCGCCTGTACATGTTTGCAACCCTGGCCAGCGCAGTGTGCCTGCCGTTTCTCGGCCGGCTGGTGGATGTCGTGCCGGAACACCGCAGCATACTGCTGGTGATACCGGTCCTCGCATCGGCGACGCTGCTGGCCGCTTATGCCCCGTCCGTAACGGTTCTGGCTATTGCCATCTTCCTCCTGCGGCTGTTCGGCCAGGGAATGATGACGCACATTGCGCTGACGGCGACAGGACGATGGTTCGCGTTGCAGCGCGGCCGTGCCGTGTCGCTCGTGGTGCTTGGCCACCAGGGCGGCGAAGCAACGCTGCTGCTGGCCTTTACAGGCCTGGCTGCCGGCTACGGCTACCAGGCGGGCTGGGTGGCCGGTGCCGCCGCGCTGATGCTGGTGGGTCTGCCCTTCGCTTACTGGGCATTCAGCAAGCCGCGCACCGCCCGGCACGACCTGGACGAACACGGTGAAATGCCGCAGCAGCGCCATTGGACCCGCGCGGAAGTGCTCCGCGATCCGATCTTCTGGATCTTGCTGACCGGCGTGCTGGCACCGCCGTTCATCGGCACGATCATCTTTTACCACCAGGACTACCTGACCGCGCTCAACGACTGGCCGCCTCGTTACTATGCGATGTCGCTGTCGGTCATGGCGCTGACCACAGTCACTTTTGCCCTGCTCGGCGGCGCCATTATCGACCGCTTTCGCGCCGCCACCGTGTTGCCTGTTTTCCTGTTACCGCTCTCGGCCACCTGCTTCGTGTTCGCCAGTGGCGGCTCCACCACGTCCTTGCTCGTGGCCATGGTGCTGCTCGGCATGAGCTACGGATTTTCGTCCACGCTGTTCGGTGCCGTCTGGCCCGAGGTATACGGGACCGCCAACCTAGGCTCCATCCGCTCGATCATCATCTCGGCCATGGTTTTCGCGACCGCGGCCGGACCCGGGCTGACCGGCACGCTGATCGATCGCGGCATAGCCCTGCCCGAACAGATGACGTGGTTCGGCGCTTACTGCCTGCTCGCGGCGCTGGCAGTGGGATTCGCATCACAGCGGCTGCGCTCGCGGCATTTTCGCGCGCGGGCCGGTGTGGTTTAGAGTAGTCACAAGGCACACAAAGGAAGCGATGATGCGGCGAGAACTGAAACTACTACCGATCATTACGATTTTTTGCTCGCTCTGCGCCGCTGCCGAAGAGCGCGTGGTATCAAGCCTCGGAAGGCTGGAGCCCGAGAACGGCGTGGTGCAGCTCGCCGGGCCGTCCGGCGGCGGCATGACCGGTGCCGTCATCAAGACGCTGCAGGTTGCCGAAGGAGACTGGGTGGACAAGGACCAGGTTGTCGCCCGTCTCGACAGTTATGACCTGCGCAATGCCGAGGTGGCCAGGCTGAACGCTATTGTCGCCAATGCGCGCAGCGAAGTTACACGGCAAAAGGATCTCGACAGGTCCTCGCTGACCAGCAAGGTCAAGCTGGACGAGGCACAACTGAATCTGGACATCGCGTTGGCCGATCTCGCCGCTGCCGAGGCCAGCCTCGAGCTGGCTCTCGTGCGTGCCCCCCAGCGCGCCCAGATACTCGAGATACATGCCTACCCCGGTGAGCGGGTCGGACCGGAGGGCATCATGGAACTCGGCCGCACGGATCGGATGTACGCAGTTGCCGAGGTCTATGAAACCGATATCACCGATGTAAAAGTCGGCCAGGTTGCAACAATCCGGGCGCCGGCAATGAGTACGGAACTGACCGGAAAGGTGGAGCGCATCGCGCTCAAGGTGGGACGGCTCGACGTGGTTGGCACCGACCCCATTGCCAAGACCGATGCGCGGGTGGTCGAAGTATTCATCCTGCTGGACGACAGTGAAGCGGCATCCCGCTTTACCAACATGCAGGTCAGGGTAGAGATCCAGCCCTGATGTTCGGCTCGATACCGCTGGGCTGGCTGCAACTGAAAGCGCAAAAGCTGCGCCTCGTTGCCGCGATCATGGGCATCACGTTTGCCGTGATCCTCATCTTCGTGCAGCTCGAGTTCCGCGAGGCGTTGTTTGTCAGCGCGGTGCGCTATCACTCGGCGATGGATTACGACCTCGCCATGCTGAGCCCCAAGACCGATTTCATGGTTTCGTCCAAGCAGTTCCCGCGAAGCCGGCTTTACCAGGTGCCCGGCATCGACGGGGTCGAGTCGGCTACCGCGGTCTATATGCGCCTGGTCAGCTGGCGCAACCCGGTCGACCCGGCGAATGCGCGCAACATCCTCGCGATCGGTTTCGATCCGGTGGAGCCGGGCTTCGAACGCCTGCTCAACGCGGAACAACGGGAGGCGATCAGGATTCCCGACCAGGTCATTTTCGACCGGCGCGGCCGCGACGAATACGGTCCGGTCCGCGAATTGCTGGATGCGGGCCAGCCGGTCAGCGCCGAGATCAACGATCGCCGCGTCGCCATCGCCGGCATGTACGAGGTCGGTACGTCTTTTGGCCTCGACGGCGGGATCATCACGTCCGATCTCAATTTCCTGCGGATATTGCCTACCCGCAGGAAGTCGGCCATCGATTTCGGCCTGATCAGGCTGGAGCCGGGGCGGGATGCAGCGGAAGTACAGGCGAGGATTCGGGCGGCGATTCCGCAGGATGTGCGCGTATTGACCCGGCAGGAATTCATGGGCCTGGAAATCCGGTACTGGAACAAGACCACGCCCATCGGCTATATCTTCGCCTTCGGTGCCGTGATGGGCCTGATCGTCGGCCTGATCATCGTCTACCAGATACTGTTTGCCGACGTGCAGGATCACCTGAAGGAATACGCCACGCTCAAAGCCATGGGGTATACCCACGGCTACCTGCGCAACGTGGTTTTGCAGGAAGCGATCATTCTGGCCGTACTCGGCTTTCTACCGGGAATGGGAATCGCCCACCTCGTGTTTACGAAGGGGGCGGACGCGACGCGGCTGCCACTCGAAATGAGCCTCGACAGCGCGCTTTCGGTATTCGCATTGACCGTGGCGATGTGTGCGGGCTCCGGGTTGATGGCCCTGCGCAAGCTGCGGGCCGTGGACCCCGCGGAGGTGTTCTGATGGAGCCCGCTGCGCGGATCGCCCTCGAGGACGTCTCCTACTCGTATGGCAAGGGCGCCCTGAAAAAACAAATCCTGTTTGATATCGGCACCCGTATCGACGGCGGCGAGATCGTCATACTGACCGGGCCCTCCGGCTCGGGCAAAACCACGTTGCTCACCCTTATCGGCGCGCTGCGCTCCGCCCAGAAAGGCAGCGTCAAAGTGCTGGGCCAGGAACTCCTCAACGCCGGCGAGAAAGACCTGATCAGGGTGCGGCGGAAAATCGGCTACATATTCCAGTCTCATAACCTGCTCGACAGCCTCACCATCCACCAGAACGTGCAGATGGCGCTGCAACTCGGCGGCATCAAGGCGAGGGAAGCGAAAGATCGCATCGCCACGGTCCTGCAGCGGGTCGGGCTGGCCGAGCACGAACACAAGTTTCCGGGTGAGTTATCGGGTGGCCAGAAGCAGCGCGCAGGTATCGCCCGGGCGCTGGTCAATCGGCCGCAGATCGTGCTGGCCGACGAGCCGACCGCATCGCTGGACAAGCAATCGGGCCGTGACGTGGTGAGGCTGATCGAGGACCTCGCGCGCGAGGACGGTTCGGCGGTAATCCTGGTAACCCATGACAACCGTATTCTCGATGTCGCCGACCGTATCCTGCATCTCGAGGATGGCCGCATGAAGTCATTGAGCGAGGTGGTTTCCGAAGGCACCAGCCGAATGCTCAACCTGCTGGAAAAACACGACCCGCAGTCGGCGAACTACCTGGCCACGTTCTCCTTCGCCCTCGCCCGGGTCGCCTATGCTGACAGCGAGATCACCGACAGCGAACGAGACGAGATGCGCCGCATACTGCACGAGGTAGCCAGGCTGGAGCCTGCCGAGGTGGAGTTCATCATGGAATTGTCGATGATGCAGAGGCGCGCCAGCTCGAGCCTCGAAAATCGCTCGATGGATCCGGCCCTCGACAAAGACCGCGCAGAGCATTTCCTGAACTCACTGCATGCCATTGCAGAGGCGGACGGCATCACGACCCGCGAAGAACTCGAAGAAATTTCTGCGATCGTTGCGGAATTCGGCCTGGCCGGCGAAAGCCCGGATTGACGGGCCTGATTAACCCTTATTGGCAGGTTGTTTTGTCGTTGGCATAACGAGGTGAACGCGTCCGCGTCTGCCTGCCCGGCGTTCATTAAGCTGGAAGACCAGTTGCCTGACCGCCTCCTTCACGCTGTTCAGGCTCCCTTGCCGGTAGCCACGGATGGTATTGGAGCCCTGCACGATTTCGTACCTGTGCCAGTTGGAACCGTCCATATCGGCCGGCGGCTCCGTTGGCCGTACCGAGACAATTTCGTAGTGTTCTTCAATCATGAGGCGTACGTCTGCAGCGCGTCGAAATGAAAACGAATTATAACAGCTAAACGTACCCGGGCCGGGCCGGATACCGGTTCCTGGCAACGTTATCTAGCTGTCATTCGCGTATTTGGTCAGGAAACGGTCCAGATTGTTTGCAAACGCCTGCTTATCGCGCTGGCTATAAGCGCTCGGGCCGCCGCCCATCTCCACACCGCTCGATCGCATGGTGTCCATGAAATCCCGCATGTTGAGCTTCGCGCCGATATTTTCAGGGGTGTGTAACTCGCCGCGCGGGCTCAGCGCATGACCTCCCTTCTTAATGACTTCGGCAGCCAGCGGGATATCGCTGGTTATCACCAGGTCTCCGGCATCTAGCCGCTTGACGATTTCGTCGTCTGCAACATCGAAGCCCTGCAACACCTGGATCGTGCTGATGTTCTTCGACTTCGGTATGTTCAATGGCTGGTTGGCCACCATGGTCAGTTGCACACCCGTCCTGTCGGCCGCCCGGAAGAGAATATCCCGGGCGACACCAGGACAGGCATCGGCATCGACCCATATTTTCATGTCGCCTGCTCCAGCTTCTCGCTCGCTTCGAGCCACTCCCATTCGAGCGACTCGACCGCTGCTTTCGCGGCCGCCTGATCCCGGACCAGCTGCATCAGCTCATCCTTCCGGTCTGCGTCTGCATAAATTGATTCATCCGCAAGCCGCTCCTCGAGCTCCGTCAGCCGGGCGCGACTCGCGACGAGTTCTTTTTCTACGTGCCTGACCCTGTCGTGGAGCGGCTTGAGGCGCCGTCGCTCCTCTGCCTGTTCCTGCCGTTGCTGCTTCCTGTTCACATTACCAGCGGGAGTGTCGTTCCACCTTGCCTCGGCCTGTTCGAGCTTCTCCTCCTGCTCCCTGAGCCAGGCCGGGTAGTCGTCGAGGCTGCGACTGAAACGATCGACGATGCCATCGTGAACGATGAGGAGTTCGTCGCAAACAGTCTTGAGGAGATGGCGATCATGGGAGATGACGACCAGTGCACCACTGTATTCGATGAGTGCAACGCTCAGCGCCTGGCGCATCTCGAGGTCGAGATGGTTGGTTGGCTCATCGAGCAGCAACAGGTTCGGCCCCTGGCGAATCATTAATGCCAGCACCAGCCGAGCCTTCTCACCACCGGAGAACGGAGCAACCGGCTCGAAGATTCGCTCCCCGCCGAATCCGAAGCGGCCCAGGTAGTTGCGAAGATCCTGCTCACGATCATCGGGCGCGTACTCTCTAAGATGATCGATCGGACTTTGCTCAGGTCGCAAGAGTTCGAGCTGGTGTTGCGCGAAATAGCCGATCTGCGTGTCCTTGCTCAGAACCCGCTCTCCCTTGAGCAAGGTGCTACCGGTTGAAAGGGCCTTGACGAGCGTCGACTTGCCGGCGCCGTTTACGCCGAGCAGACCAATTCGATCGCCCGCGGAGAGCTGCAGATTGATGTCGCCGAGAATGATCTCGTCGCCATAGCCAACTGCCGCATCCGTCAGTCCCAGCAGGTGCTGCGGCTGCTTGCGCGGTTCGATGAAATGAAACCGGAACGGCGAGTCGACGTGGGCAGGGGCGATCTGTTCCATGCGTTCCAGCATCTTGATGCGGCTCTGGGCCTGGCGCGCTTTCGAGGCCTTGTAGCGAAACCGGTCGACGTACTTTTGAATATGCTTTATCTGTTTTTGCTGCCGAACGTACATCGCCTGTTGCTGGGCGAGTTGCTCGGCGCGCAGGGTTTCGAACTGGCTGTAATTGCCGGTAAACAGGTTGATCGCCTGGTTCTCGATATGCGCAATGCGGGTGCAGACCTCGTCCAGAAAGTCCCGGTCGTGCGAGACGACCAGCAGAATTCCCTCGTATCGCCTGAGCCAGCGCTCGAGCCACAGAATCGCTGGCAGATCGAGATGGTTGGTCGGCTCATCGAGTAACAGGATGTCCGACCGGCACATCAGCGCCTGGGCGAGATTGAGCCGCATGCGCCAGCCGCCGGAAAAGGTCTTGACCGGTTTGCTGTATTCGTCCGCCGCAAAGCCGAGTCCGTGCAACAGCCGCGACGCGCGCGATTCGGCGGTAAAGCCGTCGATGGCCTCCATGCGTTCGTACAGCAAGTGAAGGTCCGGCTTGTCCGCGGCGGCCTCACCCTCGGCTATGGCCGCCTGCACTTTTCGCAACTCACGGTCGCCATCCATGACGTAGTCGACGGCGGAACCGCTTCCGTGCGGGCTCTCCTGCGCGACGTGGGCAATTTCGTACCGTGGGTCCAGGACGAGTTCGCCTTCGTCCGGTTCCAGCTCACCGAGGAGCATCGCGAAAAGCGTTGACTTGCCACAGCCATTGGCGCCGATAACGCCCATACGTTGTCCGGCGTGAACCTGGAAACTGGCGCCCTCGATCAGGACTTTCGGGCCGCGGCGCAACGAGATATTTGTGAGGGCGAGCATGTCCGGCGGGATTATAAGTCACACGGATTCCCGCGCCATGCTCTGCGTGCCGCAATCGCGATACAATCGTCTTTCCTCGAACGCACCCGAACTCCCCGACCCCAGGACATGACTTCTTTCCCGATCCGCGGCGTGCTGGTGCCGCTACTTACGCCGTTCAACGACGACATGACTGTTGCGAACGACCTCTACGTCGACCACGCGCAGCGGCTACTCGGCCAGGGCTGCGCCGGGCTGGTGCCTTTCGGCACGACGGGCGAGGCGCTGTCGGTCGGCATCGACGAACGTATCGACGCGATAAGGGCGCTCGTCAACGCGGGTATCGATCCGGCGCTGATGATCCCGGGAACGGGGCTGTCGAACGTCGCGGACACCGTGCGACTGTCGCGCGCCTGCCTGGACATGGGCTGTGCCGCCGTGATGACGCTGCCGCCGTTCTACTACAAGGGCGTTAGCGAGGCAGGTCTCTACCGGCATTTCGTGCAGCTCGTCGAAGCGATCGGCGAGGATGCCCGCATCTTCCTCTATCACATCCCTCCGATCGCAATCGTCGGTATCCCGGTGACCCTGGCAGAACGCCTGCATGCCGAGTTCCCCGCGCAGATCGTCGGCATCAAGGACAGTTCCGGTGAATGGGACAACACGCGCGCTCTGCTGGGTATCGACGAGCTGATCGTTTACCCGGGGTCGGAGCTGCCGCTCGTCGACGCGCTCGACCTCGGTGCACCGGGCTGCATTTCGGCAACGGCGAATATTAACGGCAATGCCATAGCCATGCTCATCGACGCGTACTTCGAGGGAGACTCGGAACGCGTGCGCGAACTGCACCGCGAAGTGAAGCGTTTTCGGCTGCTGGTGCAGGACTACGCACCGATCCCCGCGCAAAAGCGGCTGCTTGCGCTCTCCACCGGCGACGAACGCTGGGCCAATGTGCGCCCGCCGCTCATCGGGATGCCCGAAGGACAGGGGCGAGAGTTGCTGAACAAGCTGCGTCGCGAATTCGGGTTCGAGACAGCGGCGAGTTAGCCCGGCAGCGCTCTACAGGACGATCGACGCGTACCCGACGTAGGCGATCGCTGCCAGGGTCGCGGCGATGACCGCGTAAGGCAGCTGCGTCAGCGCATGCTCCATGACGTTGATCCCGCTGCTCTGGGCCGACAGCACGGTCGCATCTCCGTAGAAGCAGGCATGACTGCCGAAGGAACTTGCCGATAAAAGGGCACCGATCGTGAGGGCGGTCGGCACGTCCATCGCCGCGCCGAGCGGCATGACGATCGGGATCGCGATAGCAAACACGCCCCAGGACGAGCCCGTCGCGAAGGACACGAGCGCCATCGTCAGGAACACGATGACCGGGTAGAGAATCGGCGACATCAGTGGCTGCACCGACTCGATGACGTACTGCGGCAGCCCGAGCTGGTCGTTCACGGTCTTGAACATGAAAGCGACGACGACGATCGCGAGCGGCGGAATCATGACCTTGAATCCGTCCAGAACCGCGTCGAGCGCTTCGAACGCGCCGAGCAGCTTCATCATGACGACCAGTGGAATGGTCAGAGCAAGCGTGGCGATGATGCCGCGCAACAGGTCGATTTCGAAATACCAGGAAAAGCCGATCAGCGCGAGCAGCGGCACCAGAAACACCCAGATGTTGCTGCGCGGTTTGCCGTTTTCGTCGACCGGCCCGTCGACGACCTCGATCTGGGCAACGGGCTCTATCGCGACGATGCCCTGCTGCGCCAGCTCCTCCGCGGCCTTCATGGGGCCGATGAGCGGAAAACGCCCGGTTGCGACAAGCGGCACAAGCAGCAGCGCAATAATCGGGTAGAACATGAAGGGGATACCGGAGATATACATCATCATGCCCTCGTCGGCCCCGGCGGCGCCGGTCGTTTCCAGTACCGCGGCAAAGAATACAGCCCACGTCGAGATCGGCACGAGCACGCAGGTCGGCGCCGCCGTCGAGTCGACGACGTAGGACAGCATCGCACGTGACACCTTGAAGCCGTCGGTGACTTTTTTCATCGAATTGCCGATCGCGATCGCGTTCAGGTAGTCATCGATGAACAGGACCATGCCGAGAAACCAGGTGACGAGCATGGACTTGTTGCGCGTGTTGGCGTGCTCGGCCATCTTGCGCGCAAAAGCCGAGGCGCCGCCCGTCTTGATGAGGATGTAGATCAGGCTGCCCATGAGCCCGCAGACCATGATGACCCAGGCTATGGTCTCGTCCTGCATGACCTCGAGCATGATGTCCGAAAACGTGCTCACGACAGCGGTCGGCTCGAGCAGAAGAATGCCGATGACGACGCCGACCAGCAGCGCCGCCACGGGCCGGTGCGTGAGCACCGCGGTCGTAATGACGAACACGGTCGGCAGGAGGCTCAACAAGCCGTAATGGTCCACAGGCACCCCCGGTAAGGTTTCCGGCATTGTAGGCAGGCCGGCGCGAAGTTGGAAAGAGCTCGTGCCACAGCGGTTTCGCAGGTGGAAACCATGCGGAGGGCGCTCTCCCCTTGATCGGGCTTATAATCGGGCGAAAAGACCAGGGGATATCATGGAATACCTGATGCTCGCATTGCAGGCGGTCGCGACAATCGCCGTGCTTGCGCTGGTAGCGCGCTTCGCCAACAACCGTCTCGTCAAGCACTTCGAGGGCAAACCCCACCTGGCCTTTCGGCGTCAGCTCATTCAGCTGGCCGGTGTGCTGGCGATTGTCCTCGCGCTCATCCTCTTCCTGCCCCTCGATACCGAGCTGCGCGGTCAGCTGCTCGGCCTGTACGGCATCGTCGTCAGCGCGACCATCGCATTGTCATCCACGACGCTCGTCGGCAACGTCATGGCAGGCATCATGCTGAAGACCATCAAGAGCTGCCGGCCCGGCTACTACATCACGGTCGGGGATCATTTCGGGCGAATCACCGCAATGGACCTTCTGCACACGGAGATACAGACGGAAGAGCGCGACCTCACGACGCTGCCCAACCTGTACCTGGTCAGCAACCCGGTACGGGTGATGCGCACGTCGGGAACGCTGCTGTACGTCGAACTCTCGCTCGGCTATGACGTCCCCCGCCAGGAGATCGAGAAAATACTGCTCGCGGCGGCGACGGAGACCGAACTCGAGTCACCGTTCGTGCAGATCCGCGAGCTCGGCGACTTCTCGGTGACCTACCGCATCTCCGGCCTGCTCACCGAAGTGAATCGACTCCTCGACAAGCGGCGTGAACTGCGTGCTCGCACGATGGACGCCCTGCACGCAGCCGACATCGAGATCGTGTCGCCGAACTTCATGAACACGCGCAATTTCGACACCAACGAGCGGTTCATTCCGGATGTCCAGGCCGCCGAAGAGCCTGTCGAATCGGGCCCATCGACGGATGCGCTGGTGTTCGACAAGGCCGAGGAAGCGGAGTCGGTAACGAAGCTCCGCGAAAAACTCGAGGCGACCCAGGAGCGAATCCGGATCTGCAAAGAGCTGGCCGAAGACAAGGGCAAACCCGACGCGGCCACGGCCGCGGCAGCCGAGATCGAGTCGCTGGAAAAGAAGGTCGAACGACTAACGGCGTTGATCGATCAGAAGGAAGCGAAGATCTCGGAGGAGTAGCCGGCGGTCGTTTTGCGGCCGGCGGTGTCTTTAGGATAGGCTTCCCCGATCTGTTTGGGGGAGCAACCTATGACCAAGCGCGGCTGGTCGATCGATTCGCTGGTTCTCATATTCTCGTTCGTCGTCATCGCCCAGCTGTTGTCGTATGTCGTCTCGCAGGGCACGTTCGACCGGGAGCCGGTGCCCGACAGCCCACACCGCATGATGGTGGTCGCCGGCACCTATGAAACGGTTGCCGCAGACGAGCGCGTAACGCTGTCGCCCTGGTATTCACTTATAGGTGTCACGAAGGGTCTGGCCAGCGCCCAGGACATCATCTTCCTGATCTTCCTCGTCGGCGGCGTAATCGAGGTCCTGCGCAGGAGTGGCGCCATCGACGCTGCACTTCACGGCGCCGTCGCGCGGCTGGGCCACAGCCCGTGGATACTGATCGCCGGCTGCTTCGTCATGTTCAGCCTGGGCTCGTTCACGATCGGCATGGGCGAAGAGTACGTACCGCTGATTCCGATCATTGTCACCATGTCGCTCGCGATGCGCATGGACGGCGTCGTCGCGATGGGAATGGTCTGGATTCCGTACGGCATCGGCTGGGGCTGTGCCGGCATCAACCCGTTCGGCGTCCTGATCGCGCAGAACATCGCCGGCGTACCGCTGACGTCGGGCTGGGAGTTCCGGGCCGTGATGATGCTCGCGTTTCTCGCGCTGGGCTTTCACCACCTGTATTCCTACGCGAGGCGAGTGCAGCGCGACCCGTCACAAAGCCTCGTTGCCGACGTCGACTACAGCACCGGCTTCGAACCCCCGCATGACATCGAGATGACCGGCGGCCGTACCGCGATCCTTTCTGTTTTCCTGCTCGGCATCGCCGTCTTCGTGTGGGGAGCGGCAAATCAAGGCTGGTACATCGAGGAACTCAACGCCGTGTTCCTCGCCATCGGTCTCGCCACGGCCCTCATCGCCCGCATCCCGCCGTCCGAGACCAGCCAGGTGTTCCTCGAAGGCGCTGCGAAGATGACGGCGCCGGCGCTGATCGTCGGCTTCGCGCGCGCGATCGCAGTCGTCCTCGAGGACGGCCAGATCATCGACACGGTCGTCCACGGCGTTGCGAACCTGCTCGAAGGGATGCCGCCGGACATTTCTGCGGTCGGCATGCTGTTGGTGCAGTCATTGTGCAATTTCTTCATCCCGTCCGGCTCGGGACAGGCTTTCGTGACCATGCCGATCATGTCGCCGCTCGCGACGCTGACCGGCGTGCCACAGCAGACAGCAGTCCTTGCCTTCCAGTTCGGCGACGGCTTCACGAACATGATCGTACCGACGAGCGCGCTGGTGATGGGTGCACTTGCGCTCGGCAAGGTGCCTTACACCGCGTGGCTCCGATTTCTCGGGCCGCTGATGTTGAAGATCCTGGTGCTTGCGTCCGCGTTCCTGGTGTTCTCGGTGCATTTCGGCGATAGGGTGGGCCTGTACTGATTGACCTGCATTTTGAAACCCGCCCACGATCACGGATTGTAAAACGGCTGGAACCCCCCATTTTTCCGGGTGAACCAGCGCAGCATAGATGCTCAGGGAGTAACCATGGCCGATTCGCCTTTCATCGTTGATGTCACCCGCGAGAACTACGCGCAGGTCATGGAGGCCTCCTTCCAGGTTCCCGTGCTCGTGGACTTCTGGGCCAGCTGGTGCCAGCCCTGCCATGCGCTGATGCCCGTACTCGCGAAACTCGCCGACGAATACCAGGGCAAGTTCCTGCTGGGCAAACTCAATACCGAAGACGAACAGGAGATTGCCGCCCAGTTCGGCATCCGCAGCATTCCCAACGTCAAGCTGTTCCGCAACGGCCAGCCCGTGGACGAGTTCATGGGTGCACTGCCGGAGAATGCGGTTCGGGAGTTCATCGACCGGCACGTGGCGCGCGAGTCGGATGCAGCCGTGCAGCAGGCCCGCGAGCAGCTATCGGCCGGAAACGCCGATGCCGCGATCGCCCTGCTGGATGAAGCCCGCGAGGCCGACCCGGACAACCCGCGGGTCATCCTTACCCTGGCGCAGGCGCAGATGGCTGCCGGCGACACGGCCGCCGCGGAAGCGACGCTCGACAGCCTGCCGGCCGGCGAAAGGGACAAGCCCGAAGCTGCCTCGCTGCGCAGCCACCTGTTCTTCGAAGGCCAGTTGGCGGAAGCCCCCGCCGCGGCCGAACTCGAGGCGCGGCTCGCCGCCGACCCGGACGATCACGAGGCGCTACACCTGCTTGCGCTGCGCAAGGTGGTCGGGCAGGACTACGACGCAGCGGTGGAATTGCTGCTGCAGCTCATGCAGAAAGACCGGAGTTTCGGCGACGATGCCGGTCGCAACACGCTGTTGAAAGTGTTCGAGTTGCTCGGCGACGACCCGCGCGTCGGCCAGTATCGCCGCCGCATGGCAAGCCTGTTGTACTGACGGCAGGAACCTCCGGCCTGACCGCGAGACGCTGGTTGGATGCCTTTCGTTCGTGTAGATTTTCGATAACCGCAGCGCAAAACAACACCTGGCAGCTGCTCAATTCACGTACTTAAGGACTTCCGTCATGATGGTAGTGACGCGCCACGCAATTGCATCGATCACGATCCTGTTCCTGGTTCCGGCCGCCGTTAACGCCGATGTCCTGCACCTTAAAAACGGCGACCGGATCACGGGCGAGATCAAGCGTATCTGGGATGACGAGGTAACGATCGAGCCCGAATATTCGGACGAGTTCGAGGTCGATTTGCCGCTCGTCGAACGCATCGAGTCAGACCGGGATTTCGAAATCGAGATGCCCGACGGCACCGATGTCGTTGGCAGGATGCAGGGCGCAGATGACGACGGCAACCAGATCATCGAGATCGATGGGGAGCCGGTGTCGGTGGCATTGAGCGCTCTGCGCGAGGTCGAGGAGCCCGAGGATTTCTACGATTGGCAGATGCTCATCGATTACTCATTGTCCGTGAGCAACGGCAACACGGACAGCCTGAATTCCAGGCTCTCAGGTGAGGGCATGTTCAAACATGGCGATCACCGGCATATAGGTAATGTAACGCAGATTCGCGAGGAACAGGACAGCTTGACAACCAAGGACCAGTCGTTGATCGCCTATACCTACAACTGGTTGTTCAGCGACCCCTGGTTTTTCGCCGCGAACGGACAACTGGAGCGCGACCCGATCAGGGATCTGCAGCATCGGTTAACGGCTAGTGCTGGTATTGGCCGGGACATCTGGAATGATCCGGACCGATTCCTCAACATTCAGCTCGGCGCCGGTCTTACGGAGGAAGAAATCGGGCTCGATAAAGACACGAGCACCGTGGCGGCATGGTTGCTCAGGTTCCATCACGACTTCTTCGGCGACGATCTCGAGCTCTTTCACAACCACAGCATCGTCGAAACGATCGATGGCCGCGACAATACGGTCATCAAGACCTCGACCGGCTTCCGCTACGAAATCACGGACCTGTTGTATCTCAACATTTCGCTCGACTGGGATCATGAATCACAGCCCGCCGGAACGGCGGAAAAGACGGACACCACGTTCGCAATCGGGGCGGGACTCGAGTTCGACTAGGTGATCGAGCGGGCCGAATCTGGTTATGTTTCCTTGTGAATGCGCGTCGGTCATCATGCACTGAGTATATGATGAGCGCTCCTAGTTCTTTTTTTTGCAGGAGCTGTCCTTGAAAATGCCAGGCATTATTCGAACGATATTTGTGCTGTCAATCAGCAGCCATTACCTGGTTGCTCCCGTCGCGGCTCAGGAAGTCATCGTATTCGGGGGACCCGAAGACGCGAAGCAATGGCTGACCGGGGAAGACTGGTGGGGTGAAGAGAAGCGGGGTGAGCAGCTCTCGGTACCGAGGGCGATCATCACCGGTATCAACCCCAGCTGGCGACAGACAGCTCAGGAACTAACGGTTCCCGAAAAGAAGGAGGTCTTTTATCGATTCATGTTACCCCTGGTCGTGCATGCGAACAGTATGGTCCTCGATCGCCGCGCAAAGCTCGAGCGCGCTCGTCAGCAAATTCAGGCTGGCGAGAGTATCAGTGCACTCGAGCTGCAGGATCTCCGCGATGGCGCTGATCTGTTACGCGTGCTGAGCCGGGAAGAGGCAGACGCGCTGACCGTGGACAGCCCGCAACTGGCCGATGTTATCGACCAGCTGCTCTATCGACTGGACGTGATTCCAGCAGGTCTCGTGCTCGGCCAGGCAGCCTACGAGAGCGGCTACGGCACGTCACGATTTGCCGTCGAAGGCAACGCGCTGTTCGGCCAGTGGACCTACGGCGGTCAGGGACTAAAACCGCAGCAACAACGCGAGCACCTCGGCGATCACCGAATCGCGAGCTTCGACTGGCCGTTCGACAGCGTGCGGGGCTACTACATCAATTTGAGTTCTCACCCGGCTTACGAAGATTTCCGCAGACTGCGCGCCGAGCTCAAATCGAAAGGCCAGCCACTGACGTCTCTGACTCTTGCCGACGGGCTGATTCGTTATTCCGAGCGCGGTCAGGAATATGTCGATACGCTGAAGAGCATCATCCGGGTCAACAAGCTCGATGTCGCCGACGACGCCGTTTTTCGCGACGAGGCGTTACGTTTCCTGGTCGGCGCTGGTGACCCCGAATCGGCGGAAGCGCTCCGCGTCGAGATCGACAGACTGCGGGCTTCGGGCGAACTCGAAGAAATCGTTGACCGAATGCGACTGGAGTGAATGTCCCGCAGGATTGGGGCCGCAACCTAATATTCGAGCCGGCCGAGACGTGCGCGCAGCTGCTCGAGTTCATCCATTAAATCGAGCACCAGCGCGATACCTGCCGTGTTCACGCCGAGATCTTCTTGCAGGCGCTGGGCGCAGCGAAGCCGCCGCAGACTGGCACCGCGAAAGCGCCAGCGCTCGGGGCTCCTGCCGACGGGCTCGATAACACCTTCCTCGGCCATCTCGATGACACGCTCGGCGGGGAGCCGGGAAGCCCGGCACACCTCGGCGAGACTCAGCACGACTTCTTCCTCGAGGATCGTGCCGACCAGCGTCGTGGTTTTTACGTCTCGGCTCGTCATCGGTCACATTCCGATATCCGCGCGCGGCTTGAAATCGAAGGCCTGGCGGAGCGCGTCGTAAGCGGCCTTTGCCTCTTCGGTGTCTGCTTTGGGCAAAGCAATCTTCAGGACAATGAACAGGTCACCAGGCTGCTTCGCCGGAATGCCCCTCTCTTTCAGGCGCAGCTTGCGCCCGCCTGACGAATTCGCTGGAATCGTCAGGTCAACGTAGCCAGCGGGCGTCCTTACCTTGACGGTGCTCCCGAGCGCTGCCTCCCAGGGCGCGACGGGGAGATCGATGAAGACGTCCGTGCCCTCGACCCGGTAATAACGGTGCGGCCTGAATTCGACTTCGAGGTAGAGATCACCCGTCTCGCCGCCCCCGATACCCGGGCTGCCTTGCCCAGCGAGCCGGATGTGCTGGCCCTGGCGAACGCCTTTCGGAATCCGCACGTTCAGCGTGCGCTGCCTGACCGATGGCCTTCCGTCCGGGCCGATCTCGGTGTGTTCGAGCGAGACCGCGCGGCTCTTGCCGGTGTACGCGTCTTCGAGGTCGATCAGGATTTTCGCGTAAGTGTCCTCGCCGCGCGCGCGGAACGAGCGCCGGGATGAGCGGGCAAACCCGCCACCAGCGGTACCGCGCCCGAACAGGCTGTCGAAGAAATCGCTGAAGTCTTCCGCGGTAGCGCCGGTGAACTCACCGCCGTGGAACTCGAAGCCTTCGTTCCAGTCCGGTGGCGGACGAAAATCCTGCCCCTCCTGCCATTTTGCGCCAAGCCCGTCGTAAGCCGCCCGCTTCTCCGGGTCCTTCAGGACCTCGTACGCCTCGCCGAGCTCCTTGAAGCGCGCCTCCGCGTCCGGCTCCTTGCTGACGTCCGGGTGATACTTGCGGGCGAGCTTGCGATAGGCCCGCTTGATCTCGTCCTGCGTGGCGTCACGGTCGACGCCCATCACGGCGTAATAGTCCTTGTAGCGCATGGCTTCTATTTGGGTGCGAGAACGGGAGAATCAACGCCCGCGAGGCTTGCGACCGGCAGGCCGTCACTGTGAATATGCGCGCACACTCTCCAGGCGCAGCTCGAACGGGCCGTCCTGCTTGTCGTAGATCATCAGGCCCATGCCGGTGATCTGTGCACGATCCAGCTCCGGTCCGTCGAGCCGGGTGCCACGATAACGGGGAACGAAACTCGAAAAGGGAATGTCGACCGTGCGCCAGGCGCCCTCGACCGTGTCGAAGTCAGCCCAGTAACCGATCTCCTGGCCGCGCCAGCGTGCAGTGGTCGTCAATCGCCAGGTGTAACGGCGGCCGTCGCCCTTCACCCGCAAGCGGATTCCATCGTACCCGGCGAGGTCGAGCTCGACGGCGTCTGTACGGATCGAACTGAAACCGCCGCCGTCGGTGTTCGTGCGGCCGGCGAAGTGCAGCTCGCCCTCCTCGATCCTGAAGTCGCCGTCGCTGCGGCCACCCATGACGTTGTCGTTGACGACGTACCAGCCGGGCTCGGACATTCCCGAGGCGAGCGCGACGAGTTCGAGTTCCGCCCGCGCATCGGTATCGGAGGCGCCGGACGGCGGGACGGGAACAGTCATCAAGAACACTCCTAGAATCCACGCGGAAGCGACCGCGCCGCTCCCTCGACCGCAGATGTTAGCCGCTGTATGCGAGGAGTTCATGTTCGTATCGGGGAAGCCGCGCTTGCCATTCCCGGCAGCTGATCGCTGTCCTGTCATCGCTCGTCACGGCGGCTCGCATCGATCGGCTCATCGCGCTGGCCAGCAACCGTTGATAATAAGGAAGCCTGCCCGCGTAATAAGGCAGGATATCCTCGAGCGTCAGGTTCGTATCCAGCATGCCGGCGAACCCGTGGAAGAAACGGCGTACGGCGGCGGACGCGGGGCCTTCCTCGGAAAGCCGCTCGGATGGAGAGATCGTCCAGGTCATGTCGGGCTGCAGGACGCAGGTACCCGCGAACCCGGCGCGTCGTTTCTCGGACCATTCGTATGGCGCGATGAGGCTCAGGGACCACTCGCCATCGATCCAGTACAGGTAATTCGGACGCCCGGGAACCGGCCGGTACTTGAATGAAGCCGACAGCACCAGCAATGACGTGAACAATTCAGCGAGCACCTGCCGCTGCGGCTTTGCAACGACGCCGCGCGGCTCGGTCGCAACCCAGTCATCCAGGAAGCCGTGGGCGCCCTTGCCCTCCGGATTGCCGGCTGTCTTGGGTACGGGCAGCCGGCTTTCCGTGGAATGGCTCGAATTGCTCATCGCCGGGACGTCGAGCTACGGCTTATGCCGCAGCCCGGTCAGCGTTGTAGTTCTGCGCCGCGAAGTCCCAGTTAATGAGCTTGTCCAGGTACGCGTCGATGTAGGCGTCGCGCTTATTCTGGTAGTCGAGGTAGTAGGCGTGCTCCCAGACATCGAGCGTCAGCAGGGGCGTCAACCCGTCCGTCAGTGGCGTCTCTGCATTGCCCGTGCTGACGATCTCGAGCGCGCCGCCCTTGCGCACGAGCCAGGTCCAGCCGCTGCCGAACTGGCCGAGCGCGGCCGCCTTGAATTTCTCCCGGAAGCCGGCCACGTTACCGAAGCGCGCATTGATGGCTTCGGCCAGTGCGCCGGTGGGTTCGCCGCCACCGGACGGCGCCATGCTGTGCCACAGGAAGGTGTGGTTCCATATTTGCGCGGCGTTGTTGAACACGCCGGCATCGGCGGCCTTGTGAGAAGCGGCGATGATGGACTCGAGCGAATGACCTTCATAGTCGGTCCCGGCAATCGCCGCATTCAGCTTGTCGACGTAAGCCTTGTGATGCTTGCCGTGGTGGAATTCCAGTGTGTTCGCTGAAACGTGCGGTTCCAGCGCGTCGATCGCATAGGGCAGATCGGGCAGTGTGATACTCATTTGTTGCTCCGTCGGGAATCTGGGAGGTGGAGGTTACCGCGGTGGCAGGAAATTGCAGCAGCCCGATACAAAGTGTTACGCATATCCCCGGCGATCCGAAGCGGATTCGCGTAACGTTGACGTATGGCGACTCTCGCGGTTATTGGTGCCGGGCTTGCCGGGCTGGTCGTGTCGCGCAAGCTCGCGCGCTCGTACGACGTGGTCCTGTTCGAGAAGTCCCGGGGCGTCGGGGGGCGAATGGCTACCCGGCGTGCCGGCCCCTTCCAGTTCGATCACGGTGCGCAATTCTTCACGGCACAGACGCGGGCTTTTCGCACGTTTCTCGAACCCCTGATCGAAGCGGGCATCGTTGCTGGCTGGCCGGCCCGGTTTGCGGAGCTTCGGCGCGACCAGGTCGCCGGGAAACGGCAATGGGATAACGAGCACCCGCATTACGTTGGCGTTCCAGGCATGAATGCGATCGGTAAAGCGCTGGCGTCCGGCCTCGACGTCAGGCTGGACACCGCGGTCACTTCGCTGGAGCGCACTGGCAAACGCTGGCGACTTGTCGGTGACGGGCAGAGCCCGCTCGGTGAGTTCGACTGGGTGATCGTTACGGCACCTGCTGCACAGGCGGCAGACCTGCTTGCCTCGACCTCGATCACGTCCGCTGCGGAACGTGTTCGGATGCACGCCTGTTTTGCGCTGATGCTCGGCATCGACGAAGCCGTGGATTTACCGTGGCAAGCGGCTCTGGTGCATGATGCCGACATCAGCTGGATCTCGGTCAACAGCAGCAAACCGGGTCGGTCGGCGTCATCGAGCCTTGTCGTTCACTCCACCAATAACTGGGCAAACGCGCACACGGACGACGATACGGAAGCCGTTCGACGACATCTTCTCGACGAATTCCGGGAAGTTACGGGTATCGACGGGGCGTCCGCACCGTTCGTCGACGTGCATCGATGGCGTTACGCCAACGTCGATGCACAGGAGGGCGATTTGTACGTGCTGGACCCGGATAAGCAGTTGGCCGCCTGCGGCGACTGGTTCGTCCGGGGCCGGGTCGAAGGTGCGTTCTGCAGCGCGGACGCCCTGGCGAATCGACTGATGCTCGGAGGCACCTGAGCCTACATCGACTCGGCCGTCTCCCATATCCTGGTCGACTGACCACCGGAGCGACCACACACCATCAACGGCCGGGCGAGCTCGTCACAAGCTTTCATGAAAGCCTCGGCGACCTCCCGCGTCATCGACCCGGCATCGACGGGGAAATGCAGAACCGTAATCCCGAACTCATCCGCGGCCTTCGCAAGATCCGAGGCCAACGGTTGATCCGCCGCCTCGTTGTCCGGCCGGGTGATCACGATGCTGCGTACTCCCTGCCTGGCCAGAAGCTGCAAATCAGACTCGAACAACTGCCCGGAGGCATAAACCTGGGGCGCCAGCTCGAGCACCCGCATCTGCAAGTAATCCTGCTTCACTCTCTTACCCTCACTTCGCTTACAGGCGGCCGAGTTCCGCGGCCGAAAGTTCCGCGATACCGAGCGACTCGGGCGTGCGAAGCCCCTCACCCGCATAGTCGCGCGCCATGAGCACCGACGTGACCTGAATCACGGCGTCGATCGTCGGCGTTTCGACGTCGACCTGGCGGCCGAGTTTTGACAAAAAGACAAGGCCGTAGCCGACGTCTTCGTTCAGGTAGCGATGATCCAGCTGCGGCTGGGCGCCGATACCGAGGAAACCCGGCGCCGTGCGATACGCCTCGCCGTAATCATCGGCGAGCATGTATCCCTGGCGCATCGCGAGTTCAGGGTCGGGCACGACACCAATCCCGAGCTTCCTGCCGATGGCAATTCGTTCATTGTCGAGCGCCTCGATGAGCCTGCCGGTCGCATCGCTTACGCCTTCTTCGTAGAACAGGAAATCGCCACCGGTCTGCTCGATGCGTGCCGCGTTGGTCAGCGTCACGGCGGGATGGATGATCGGGTTGGCGTTCTGCAGGCTCGTTTGCATGACGCTCGCGGCCGCCTCCATGCCCGGGTAGACGTCCTCGATCAGGCGCAACACCGCATCCGTCTGCGTGGCCGGCAACGCGGCGAGCAGGTTGCCCGCTTTGAGCTTCAGGAATACGCGGACCCTGCCG
>Ga0193945_1000011_pt1 | contig 23138 bp, 18 predicted proteins | sample BRT_01_MG_FD_161665 | JGI IMG/M metagenome (GOLD analysis project Ga0193945, IMG submission 161665) | Sediment microbial communities from the Broadkill River, Lewes, Delaware, United States - BRT_0-1_MG | ecosystem: Environmental > Aquatic > Freshwater > River > Sediment | place: USA: Delaware... | reverse complement strand
ATGTAGGCTTCCACGTCAGTTCCGTATCGGCTGCACGTTGTCGGGCAGCCGGTGTTCCTGCTGCAGCGATTTCTCGTGTGCGCGCAGAATCTCCGCCGCGGCCGCTATAGCAATCTCGGCAGGCTTCTTGCCGCTGATGCCGGCGACGCCGATCGGGCAGACGAGCTGCTCGATTGCAGTCTGCGGCAAGCCCTGCTGGCGGAGGCGTTTCTCGAAGCGACGGCGCTTCGTCAGCGAACCGATCAGCCCGCAGTAGGCGGCATCGCCGCGCCTCAGGACGCGATCACAAATGTCGAAATCCAGCGGGTGGCTGTGCGTCATGACGAGGTAAAAGCTCGACGGCGGCATTGCGGCAACTTCGAGCGCAGGCTCGCTGGTTTCGATGGCCTTCGCGTTGCGCGGCACCGCGCGGAAGATGCCCGGCCGGCTGTCGATCCAGCGTATGTTGCAGTCCAGTCCGGACAGCACATTGACGACAGCGGCGCCCACATGGCCGGCCCCGAAGACGGCGATATTGAACTCGCTGGCGCGAACGGGCTCGTAGAACGTGGCACGATTTACGCCGGCCTCGCCGTCGTGCAGGATGCCGCGCGCCCTGGCCAGGATCTCCGGATCGCACGAGCCCGCGTCGATACCGAACACATCGTCGCCCGTGACGACGAATTTTGTGCCCGAATCCGTGGCGGTCACCAGCACCGATGGCTCGCGCTGGCCGTGCAGTGCGCGCAGGTCGCGCAGCCATTCGGGCAGACCACTGCCGACGGGCTCGAACAACACGTCGACGACCCCGCCGCAACACTGGCCCAGCGACGGCCCGAGAGGAAATCGCCGTGTCTCGGGCTTTGCCGCCTCTCCCAGCAGCCCGGCTGCAATATGGGTGCACTGGTGTTCGAGCTGGCCGCCGCCGATCGTGCCGATCGTCTCGCGGGCGGTGACGATCATCTTCGCGCCCGTCTCCCGTGGCGTCGAACCACGGATGCCGGAGATGGTAACCAGCACGGCGCTATCGCCGGCTGCGGTCAGGTCGGACAGTTCATCGATCCACTCGTTCACGACTGCACGGCCTCGATTGCCCGCAGTACCGCCTCGGGCGTCGCCGGTGTATCGAGTGCCGGCAGCGGATTGCTTTCTGTGGCGATGGCATCCCGAATGGCATGCAGCACGGAGATCGCCAGCATCAGGGGTGGTTCACCGACGGCCTTGGAGCGATAAATCGTATCTTCCCGATTCGCGGCATTCTCCAGCAGGGTTACGTTGAATTCGGGCGCCAGGTCCGAGCAGGTCGGGATCTTGTAGGTCGACGGCGCATGCGTCTGCAGTTCGCCGGCGTCATTCCACCACAGCTCCTCCGCAGTCAGCCAGCCCGCCCCCTGGACGAAACCGCCCTCGACCTGGCCGAGATCTACCGCGGGATTCAGGGAGTCGCCGCAGTCGTGCACGATGTCGACGCGCAGGATGCGGTTCTCCCCGGTGAGGGTGTCGACGACGACTTCGCTGACGGCCGCGCCGTAGGCGAAGTAGAAAAACGGCCGCCCGCTGAACGTGTCGCGGTCGTAGTTGATTTTCGGGGTCTTGTAAAAGCCCGTCGCCGACAGCGACACACGATCGAGCCATGCGAGCTGCGCGAGCTCGGCGAAGTCGAGCGTGTCGGACCCGACGGTCACCTTGCCGTCAAAAAAGTCGATCGCACTCTCCTTGACCGAGAAATACCGCGCCGCAAACGCGGTCAGCCGCTCGCGTATCTTGCGTGCCGCGATCTGCGCCGCCTTGCCGTTCATATCGGAACCGCTGGAGGCGGCCGTCGCAGATGCATTCGGGACCTTGCTGGTATCGGCGGCGTTGATGCGGATGGCGGATACGGGGACGCCGAGCTCGTCCGCGAGGACCTGGGCAACCTTGATGAACAGGCCCTGGCCCATCTCCGTGCCACCGTGGTTGAGATGCACACTGCCGTCCTTGTAGACGTGCACGAGCGCGCCCGCCTGGTTCAGGTGCGTTGCCGTGAACGAGATACCGAACTTGACGGGCGTCAGCGCGATGCCGCGCTTCAGTATCGCGCTCGATGCATTGAACTCGCGGATGGCGGCCCGGCGCGCGCGGTAATCGGCATTCGCCTCCAGCTTGTCGGCGATCACGTCGAGGATGTTGTCCTCGATAGCCTGACCGTACGGCGTGACGTCGCGTTCACCAATCCCGTAGAAATTACGGCGCCGCACATCGAGCGGGTCGAGCCCCAGCGTGCGCGCGATGTCGTCGATCACGTATTCGATTGCCACCATGCCCTGCGGGCCACCGAAACCGCGGAATGCAGTGTTCGACACGGTGTTGGTCTTGCAGCGATGCGAGACGATATTGACGTTCTCGAGGAAATACGCGTTGTCGCAATGGAACATCGTGCGGTCATTGACGGGACCGGAAAGATCGGCGGAAATTCCGCAGCGTGACGCGAACGTGAAGTCGATGCCGCGAATCCGGCCCGCGTCGTCGAACCCGACGTCATAATCGACGACGAAGTCGTGACGCTTGCCGGTCATGATCATGTCGACGTCACGGTCGAGGCGCAGCTTGCAGGGGCGCCCGGTCTTGACCGTCATTAGCGCAGCCATGCAGGCGATCGTTGCAGCCTGGCTCTCCTTGCCGCCGAAAGCGCCGCCCATGCGCCGGCAGATGCAAACGACGTCTTTCGCCGCGCGGCCCGTCGCTTCTGCCACGAGGTGCTGCACTTCGTCCGGGTGCTGCGTCGAGCTGTAGACGAGCAGGCCGTTGTCTTCCTGCGGCAGGCACATGGCGATGTGTCCCTCGAGGTAGAACTGGTCCTGCCCGCCGATCGTGACACGCCGCTGCAGCCGCCGTGGCGCGTCGCTGATCGCCGTCGCAGCGTCGCCGCGCGCCAGCGTCTCGCTGGGCAGCACGAACGACCCTTTCTCGACCGCCGTAAGCGGATCCAGTATTGGCTCGAGTTCCTCGTAGTCGATCGCTGCGAGCAGCGCGGCCCTGCGCGCCTGCTCAACCGTTTTGGCAGCAACGGCAAAAATAGCCTGGCCGGCATACTCGACCATGTCGGTCGCGTAAATCTTCTCGTCGTGCACGATCGGGCCGCAGTTGTTCTCGCCCGGTATATCCGCGGCGACGCAGACGTCAACCACGCCTTCTGCAGCAAGCACCTCGCCGAGATCGACGGCGCACAGTCGCGCATGCGCCTTGCTGCTCATACCGACAGCGACGTGCAGTAGATCGCGCGGTTCCGGCACGTCGTCCGTGTAGGCGGCCCTGCCACTGACGTGCAGATGCGCGCTGTCGTGCGGCAGCGCGTGACCGACGGCGGCCTTTCGCCGCTGCTCAGCCCTGGCGTCCATAGCCATACACCGTTTCGGTCAACTCGCCGCGGGTCTCGAGGTACAGGCGCCGCAGCATGTTCCTGCCAACCTGCAGCCGGTACGCGGCGGAGGCCCGCATGTCCGTGATGGGCTCGAAGTCCTTCGCAAAAGCCTCCATGCCCTTATCGATCGTTGCCTCGGTCCAGGGCCTGCCCGCCAGCGCCTGTTCGCAGTGCAATGCCCGTTTTACGATCGCGGCGAGGCCGCCGCAGGCAATGCGGATGGATTTGACGCAATCGTTCTCCAGCTCGAGGTGGATGGCCACGCAAACGGCCGAAATGTCCTGGTCGAATCGTTTCGACACCTTGTAGCAGTTCAGACGGGTGCCGGGCGCGGGCAGCGGTAGACGAATGCGCTCGATAAACTCACCGGGCCTCAGGTCATTGACCTGGTAGTCGTGGTAGAACTCGTCCAGCCCGAGTTCCCGGGTGCTATCGTCGAACCGCAATACGAGCGATGCACCGGCCGCCATCAATGCCGGCATCGAATCCCCGATCGGCGAACCATTGGCCACGTTGCCGCCGAGCGTCGCGGCATTGCGAATCGGCGGCGATGCAAAGCGTCGCAGCATTTCGTCGAGCAGCGGGTAGTGTTCGAGAATAACCGGCATCGCATCGCTGAAGGTCGCGGCGCCGCCGATTTCGATATGCGTATCGCTGCATCGTATGTCCGACAGCCCGTCGACCTCGCCCAGGTACACCAGGGTCTTGAGCTGACGATGCTCCTTGGTGACCCACAACCCGATATCGGTACCCCCTGCAAGCAACGTCGCATCGGGCAGCGCATGCAGCAGGCTGGCCAGCTCATCCACCGTCCGCGGAGCATAAAACGCCCGTTTGCCGTGATGCGCCGCCAGCGAACTCGTCCGCGCCACCTGTCGCAGCCGCTCCACTCGATCAGCTGCCGCCTGTTTACTTCCGTGGGGCTGCCTCAGCCAGTCATCTGCATCGCCCGGCGCCTCGTACATCGCCTGTGCCGCGGCCACGATCGGTCGATATCCGGTGCAGCGGCACAGATTGCCCGCCAGCGCATCGTCGATAACACGACGCGACGGATCGCGTTGTGTCTTGTAAAGCGCAAACAGCGACATAACGAAACCCGGCGTGCAGAAGCCGCACTGCGAACCATGATGATCGACCATGGCCTGCTGCACCGGGTGCAGTCCCGGACCGCCCCGGTCGAGGCTCTCCACGGTGATGAGTTCCTTGCCGTCCAGTGTCGGCAGGAGCTGGATGCAGGAATTGACGGCTTTGAGCGACAGGCCTTTGCCGACGTTGTCGAGTTCCGCGAGTACGACGGTGCACGCGCCGCAATCGCCCTCGGCGCAGCCTTCCTTGGTGCCGGTGCGGCGAAGGTCTTCGCGAAGAAATTGCAGGACCGTGCGCGTGGGATCGACGTCTTCGAGTTCGATGACTTCCCCGTCGAGCACGAAGCGGACGATGCCCTTCGCGACCGTGTCACCTGACGTTTTTGCTGACACCGCGTTCAACTTCCCCGGTACGTCGAATAACTCCACGGCGAGGCCAGCAGCGGAACATGATAATGCTCACCTGCATCGACCGAGAAGCGGATCACGACCGTATCCAGGAAAGCCGGCTCACCGGTCGCCATGCCCCGCGCGCCAAAATAGGGACCGATGTCGAATTCGAGTTCGTAGCAGCCGGTTCGCATCGCATCGCCCTCGACCAGCGGCTGGTCGGTCCGGCCGTCGGCATTGGATACCGTGGACGCAACCATCCTGCGTTCACCATCGACGGCAAACAGGCGGATATCGACGCCGGCCGCGGGGCAGCCCTCTGCCGTGTTCAGAATGTGCGTCGTCAGTCGTCCCATCGATCCCCCGGCTTGCGCCTCGTGCTGCAAGGCCATCATTATACGTCGCCATCGCGCGCATGATGGTCGCGACGACAAAAATACGCTCCGCCGCATCGCGTGCTGCAAGTTGATTTCGGAGATAGAGAGATGAGAATACCCACCATCGTTCTCGCTGCGGCAATTGCCTGCGGCTGCGAGGTGCACGTCCACGACGACACGGAGGTCGAATTCCTGCAGGAACCCGGCACCGAGGACCTCGACCTGCCGTTTTCGTCCGCGGTGCGCGTCGGCGATACCCTGTACCTTTCCGGGAGCATCGGCATCATCCCGGGAACCATGGACCTCGCGGAAGGCGGCATCCAGGGCGAAACGCGCCAGACGCTGGACAACATCAGCCGCACGCTGGAGACCTTCGGCTCATCCATGGACAAGGTCGTCAAATGCACGGTATTCCTGGCCGACATGGGGGAATGGGGCGCGATGAACGAGGTCTACCGGACGTATTTCGAGAATCCGCCCGCGCGCAGTGCGCTCGGTGCCAGTGGACTGGCGCTGGATGCACGGGTCGAGATCGAGTGCATCGCCGTGACGGGTAACGACGAAGAGAGCTAGTCTGCGAGCAGCAGGTCGCGCCGCGCGGCCAGCGCCTCGCGGCGGCGTTTATCGAGGAGTCCCTCGAACTCCCGTTCGATGACGTCGTCCGTGAGCGCGCCTAACGCGGCCTTCCAGCCGTCTCCCACATCGAGGTCCAGGGCTTCGAGATGCCGCGGCCGGCCCTTGTCCTTGTGGAAGGCGCGATCGTGGCCGACGAGGATCAGCTGCCAGTCATCGGTCCTGTACGTTATGCGCTCGGGCGTCCTCCCTTCGTTGAAGATCAGCACGTCGAACACGTACATGGCGGACCATTGCTCCGGCAGCGGGCAGTTTGCAGAGCCACCGCGCCCCGCTTCGGACCGTTGCTGCTCGTTCATGAGCTTGGGCGGCAGGAACTGCAGCGATCCGTCGTGGCGCCCGAGGCTTCTTTTTACGGTAACGGGGACCATATCCAGCTCGATCAGGCGGTCCAGGCGATACGCCGCAGCGTCCGGATAGGTCTCCCTGTTTTCGCGTTTCACGAAGACGGCATCGATGCTGCGGGTCCCGTCACTCACGGTAACGATGGTCCGGCCTGCCGCATCCTCGCGCTCGTTCGAAATTTCCCCGGACGCGAGCAGCGCTTCGGTTGCCTCGGCCGAGAGGAAACCACCGGGCCTGCTGCCAACCTGCCGGGGATGCGGCTGCGGCGACGTGACCTCCTGGCTGTCCTCGCTGATCACCGCGAGGCGGTCATCTTCGATGATCAGTGCATTACCGCTGCCGCCATATCGCTCGCTGAGCATGCCGGTGTCCACCTCGATGACGTCGCCATCGAAACGCTCGAGTATCCTGCGCCCCTGCGTCGGCGTGTGGCCGATGACGACACGCGTTGCGCCGATCGCATCGAGGGCCGCCTGCAGGCGTTCCTCTTCGACGATGCGGCAGCACGCCACGTTGCCGCGGTACCACAGCGGACCGTTCGGCGCGTGCACCTCGGACTCGGCGAGTTTCCGCGTTTCGGCGACCGCGTCCATCAATGTAGATTCGGCATCGACCGGTGGCATGTAGTTTTGCAGGATGCGCGGGTGTGCGTAAAAACTGTCCATGGGCGTCAGCACGCCAGCCTCGACCAGGGGCTCGAGGTTCTCCACGTACCGCTCGAGTTCGCCGGCCAGCGTACCGTTTACGCCGTCCAGCCCGATATCGGCAATCATTGGCGAAAGACCGCCGTGCACAAATGCCGTGCCGTTGATTACGACGACAATGGGCTGCGACAGCAGCCAGGCGCCGTACTTGCCGTCCGCCTCGAACTCACGCCGGTGCGCGAAGTAGCCCGCGGGAAAACGCTCGTCGAAGTCGCTGCGAATCTCGTCACCGATGTCACCGTCGCTGCCCTTCCGGCGTGCGTATTCGGCCAGCCATTGTTCGCGTTCCTCGTCAGTCTCCTCGGCGGCGAAATCCGCAAACTCCTCCCTGGAGACATACCGCAGGTCGCCGACGAGGTTCATCGCTTCATGATTGCCGATCAGAACGTGCACCATGCCGCCGGCTGCTTCCGCTTCCTGCTCCAGCCGCATGAGAAGATCCATCGCTTCGCGCGAATCAGGCCCGCGGTCGAGGATGTCGCCGACGATCACGAGGTGGGTGGTCTCGCCCGACCAGCCGAGGTCCGCATCGAGGACCTCCGCGTTCCGCAGCGTGTTGACCATGGCGTCATACGCGCCGTGAATGTCGGAAACGGCGACGATGCGCTCAACACCGCTGAATTGCCACTGGCTCGCGCCCGCCGGGAACGAAAACGAGCAAGCCAGAAGCAGTGCAATTAATTGGGTCAGGTATCGAATCATTAATCCAGCCATGCCGTTCCAGCCACCAGTGTAGTTACATGCGGAGCATGCGGCAATTTGCCCTGCTGCCGTCCCTCGAAACCAGCGCCCGCATGCTAGACTTTTTCCTGTGGAGAATAAACGGAGCCCGATAAACCCATGCTGAATAGCCGCTTTTTGCTCGTGGCCAGCTTTTTGCTCCTGGTGGTTTCGGGTGCTCGGGCACAGGAATCGGACGATGCAGACCGCCTGTTCGAGACGGACGAAATTCTCGAGATAAGCATCACGGCGCCGATGAAGACTCTGCTCGGCGAGCGTCCGGACGATTATTACCTGCGTGGAACGCTCTCTTACGCCGAAGCGGATGGCACGGTTGTCGACTTCGATATCGGAATCCGTACCCGCGGTAACTACCGGCGCCAGCCTCGTGTATGCCCATTCCCGCCCCTGCGCATCAACTTCAAGAAATCCCAGGTCCGGGACACGCTGTTTCATAAACAGGACAAGCTGAAGCTCGTCGCACACTGCCGGGACAATTCCGACCGCTACGAACAGAACATCCTGAAAGAATATCTTGCATACCGGATTCTGAATACGCTGACGGACATCAGTTATCGCGTAAAGCTCGCCCGGATAACCTACATTGACAGCGAGCAGAAATACGAAAATCGAGTACGACTCGCGTTCTTCATCGAACACAAGAAACGCTTGTCGAAAAGGCTGGACTTACCGCTGATCTCGACTGAGAGAATTGCGAGTTCGAACCTCGAGGGCGAATACTCGGACCTGACGTCCTTGTTTCAGTACATGATCGGCAACACCGATTTTTCGGCGATCGCGGGACCCGAAGGCGAGGACTGTTGCCACAATTCAACCTTGTTCGGCAATGAAGGCGGCCCGATTTACTCGATTCCGTACGACTTCGACATGTCCGGGCTGGTCGACGCGCCTTACGCGGAGCCCAATCCACAATTCAGAATCAGGAGCGTGACACAACGGCTTTACCGTGGCCGCTGCAAGTTCCAGCACCACCTGCCCGAGTCGCTGCAGTTATTTCAGGACCACCGTAGCGCCATCTATGCACTGATCGAGGAACAACCCGAACTCGAGCCGAAAACGCGTAAGACGTTGTCCAAATTCATCGATCGATTTTATGACGTAATCGACAATCCCAAGAAGCTGGACCGCGAAATCAAATCGGAGTGCATCTGATCAGATGACGTCGTCCGGCAACTCGATCCAGTCGACGATAATCTTCGCCGTGCGGGGGTGGATGAAGTAACCGAGCGAGCAGTGCGGGTTCGACTTTCCGTAACGCATCGCGTGGTTGTAGACACGGTAGTCATTGATCGAGCTGATGACGTGCTCGCGCATCATCGCCTTCAGGTCGTCGGCCACGGTCTTGTCATGACACATGTAGTCGTCTTCGGCCGAAAGGTTTTCCCAGGTGATGATGTTCGTCGGAAACCGCTCGGTAGAGCGCCGGCCGGCGCCGAGCAGACGCCTGCGGACCATGTTGTCACTGATGGGCGAACCCATCGTCACGAACACGTCGACCTTCGCCTCGCTGAACTCATCCCTGTAGCGCTCGTCGTGGGACAGCTGCCACAGGACGTCATAAGCGACGGCGCAACCCGTACCGTGACTGATAAGTGCCACCTTGTCGCCGCGGCGCAGGAGTTCGGTGAGCTTGTCGCGAACCCGCCCGCGAACCTGCTCGGTGAAATCCGTGTTACCGCGCAGATACAGTGCGAAATCCTTCGCAACCAGCGAAACCAGCAACGTCGTAAGGCCCAGCACGCCTAACACGGGCGAGGCTACATCCGCGATCGCCTCGGGCAGCGCCGATTTGCCGCGCAGCTTGTCGTAATACTGGAGTCCGAATCTCTTGCGCTGCGTGATCTTCCTGAGGCTTTCGAGCGCATTGCGGCGATCGCCGATGTCGAGTTGCTCATCGTAGTGACGGCCCTTCGAGCGCAGATAGGCGTTGCCGAGGTCCCCGTAGTAGGCGAGCTCGATGCCGACCGTACCGAACGACTCGACATGGTCCGGAAAGTCTCGCTGCACGGCTTCGCGCAACGCTGTCGAAGCCTCGTCCATGTAGACTTCTGCTGGCGGCTTGAAGTCGCCTCCATGAACAATGAGTATGCTGCGCCGTGCGCTTTTGGCTGCTTCTGTCATCCTGAACCCAGGGCCGTACGTGGACGGCTAATATTCGTCTTCTTCTGTGTTCCGTCGTGTCAGCATCGTCAGGAATGAGCCGGTCATGGCCTTGCCGTACTCGAGCTTCCATATCACCAGCGTCGCCATGACGAACGCGAATGAAATCACCACCGATATGGCCACGGCGCCGATACCGCACCCGAGGCCAATGCCGATCGCGACAAAGATATACATAGCATCGGACGGTAATGCGAGTGAAAAACGAAACCGGACCGCGGCGACGACGCCGGCAAGGCTGAAGGCCAGCGCGATGCTGTTGACGACGATCATTGCGATGCCGGTAACGACAATCGGCAGTATAACGATAGTCTGCAGGAAAGACTGGTCCAGCTTGCGCGCACGACTCGTGATGAAGTAGACCCATGAGACCGGTACGACGGCAATAATGGACCCGATGATCGCGAAAAACAGTTTGATCGGCCCGCTGGGGGCCAGCACCGTTCGCTCGACCCGCGAATAGACAGGCTCGAAGGTTTCGAAATTTGCCTCTGCCAGTTCGCTGATGCCGCCGACCGGAAAATACTCGCCCAGCCCGGGAAAGCGACGCAGCACGAACCACGTCAAACCAATCCAGAATGCATAGTAGGAGAAGATAATCGTTATCGGTATCAGCAGACCCGCCGATCGTCTCATTTTGTCCTCCACCTCCCCGGCACCGACAAGATACCCTGCCGCCGGTCAGGACGCCACACGTTGCGGAGACACGCGCCGCGGCACAATGGTAGGCTATGCGCCGCATTCAATCCGGAGTAACCGCTAAATGACCGACGATGTCCAGCTTCTCGGCATCAGTAACGCAATCGTGGACGTACTGGCGCATGTCGATAATGCGCTCATCGAAGAGATCGGGGTCGTGCCCGGGTCGATGAATCTCATCGATGAGCGGCGAGCGCATGAAATCTACGAGATGATGGGCCCGGCGACAGAAATGTCGGGCGGCTCCGTTGCGAACACCATCGCGGGGTTTGCGAACCTCGGCGGGCGGGCTGCCTATATCGGCCGTGTCAGTGACGACCAGCTTGGCGAGATATTCAACCACGATATGCGATCGCTGGGCATCGACATTCGACTCCAGCCGTCGCCGGACGGTGCGCCGACCGCGCGCAGTCACATCATGATTACCGAAGACGGACAGCGCACCATGAACACCTATCTCGGCGCGTGTACGGAACTCGGCGTCGCGGATATCGCGCCCGAGACCTTCGGCAAACCGAAAGCGGTGCTCATCGAGGGCTATGTATGGGACATCGCCGAGGGTCCGGCGCTTGCGAAAAAAGCCATGGAACTTGCCGCCAAATCACGCAGCACCGTCGCGCTGTCGCTGTCCGATTCGTTTTGCGTCGAGCGGCACAGGGAGTCGTTTGCGGAGGCCATCCGTGACGGGGCGCACATCGTCGTCGCCGACGAAGACGAAATCAACGTCCTGATGGGAACCGACAATTTCGACGATACGCTCGAGGCCATTCGCAACTACGACAATCTTTTTGTAATGACTCGCTCGGACAAGGGCTCGGTCATCGTCCACCGAGGCGAGCAGCACGTGCAGGAAGCGACGCGGGTAGAGAAGGTCATCGACACGACCGGGGCCGGGGATGCCTATTGCGCAGGTTTCCTCTACGGCTGGGTGCACGACAAGTCGCTCGCGGAATGCGCGCGCGCCGGGACCCTGTGTGCAACCGCGGTGATCCAGCAGTTGGGCGCGAGAATCGAGAAAGGCGTGCTGGACTAACTACCGATAGGATGCCAGGTGGTTTTGACTTCCTGGGTGTCGCGGATCAGGTAGGGGTGTTGCGACGACTCCCGGCTCCAGTCGATATCGGCACGGGAAATGACGCGCTTGATGTTGTCCGACGCGAGCTCCTGCACCATCTTTGCCGTCTTCCTGGCGCCGTCGCAGAAGACAATCGCGTTGACGTCCATGTGCGACGCGAAGTGTTCCGTCAGTTCGGCGCGCAGCCCCGTGATGATGTTGACTACGCCAGCGGGCACGTCCGACGCGTGCAGGACCTCCGCGAAACTCACCGCGGACAGCGGCATCGACTCTGACGCGAGCACCACGCAGGTGTTGCCACCCACGATCGTCGGCGCCACGTTCGAGACCAGGCCCAGCAGGCCGCTGTCGTCCGGCGCAATGATCGACACCACGCCGGTGGGCTCGAGCACCGAGAAATTGAAATGCGATGACGCGACCGGGTTAACCGCACTGAACACCTGCTGGTACTTGTCCGACCAGCCGGCGAAGTAGATCAACCGGTCGATCGACGTGTCGACCTCCTTCCGGGCCGCGCTTTGCGTTGCGCCCTGGAGCTTCAGCTCTGCGATGAACTGCTCGCGGCGGCCCTCGAGCATCTCTGCTATGCGATACAGTATCTGCCCCCGCAGGTACGCGTTGCTGCCTGCCCATCCGCCCTGCGCCTTGCGCGCTGCCACGGTCGCATTGCGAAAATCCTTGCGGCTGCCGCGGCACACGTTCGCGATCACCTTGCCCTTGCCGTCCTCCAGCGAAAAGTAGCGGCCGGACTCCGTGCGCGGGAACTTGCCGTCGATGTAGATCTTGTAGGTCTTCGCGACCGGTACGCGAACGCTTTGTTGCTTGGGCCTGGCTGCCATGATTACGCCTCCAGCGCCAGGTAGGCGTCTAGTCCGTGCAAACCGCCCTCGCGGCCAACACCGGACTCCTTGTAGCCACCGAAAGGCGACGTCGGGTCGAACTTGTTGAACGTGTTGGCCCAGATCACCCCCGCGCGGACGCTTTGCGTCATCTTGAAGATCTTCGCCCCCTTGTCCGTCCACACACCGCCGGACAGGCCATAAGGCGTGTTGTTGGCTTTCGAGACCGCCTCGTCAAAGGTCCGGAACGTCTGGATGGCAAGCACGGGCCCGAAGATTTCTTCCTGCACGACGCGGTTCGACTGCGACACTCCCGTGAAGATCGTGGGCCGGCACCAGTAGCCCTTGTCGGGCACCGGGCAGGAACTCTGGTACATCTCGGCACCTTCCTGCCGGCCGATTTCGAGATACGATTCGATCGTCTCCAGCTGCGCCTTCGAATTGATTGCGCCGATGTCCGTGTTCTTGTCCAGCGGGTCGCCAACGATCAGCGTCTCCATGCGGTCCCTCAGTTTCCGGATGACCTGCTCCGCGACCGACTCCTGCACGAACAGGCGGGAACCGGCGCAACAGACGTGCCCCTGGTTGAAGAAGATGCCGTTGACGATGCCTTCGACCGCCTCGTCGATGGCGGCGTCGGCGAAGATGATGTTGGCTGCCTTGCCGCCCAGTTCGAGCGTGTATTTCTTTTTGCTGCCGGCAAGCGCCTTCTGGATGATGCGGCCGACTTCCGTCGAGCCGGTGAACGCGATCTTGTCCACGCCCGGGTGTGAAACGATGCTTGCGCCGGTCTCTCCCGCCCCGGTCACGATGTTAACGACGCCCTCGGGAAGCCCGGCATCCGCCACGACCTCGGCGAGCTTCATCGCGGTCAGCGGCGTCGTCTCCGCGGGCTTCAGCACGACCGTGTTGCCGCAGGCCAGCGCGGGCGCAACCTTCCACGACGCCATCAACAGCGGGAAATTCCACGGGATGATCTGGCCGGCCACGCCCATCGGCCGGACGCCGCGCCCCGGAAACGCATACTCGAGCTTGTCGGCCCATCCCGCGTAATAGAAGAAGTGCGCAGCGGCGAGCGGAATGTCCACGTCTCGCGCTTCACGGATCGGCTTGCCGCCGTCCAGCGACTCTATCGCCGCAAATTCGCGGGCACGCTCCTGGATAATCCGCGCTATGCGATAAATGTACTTGCCGCGCTCCGCGGGTTTCATACGCGACCATGGGCCATTGTAGGCCTTGCGGGCCGCCTTGACGGCCTTGTCGACATCGGCGTCGTTCGCGAGCGCGACGCGGGACAGGCGCTGCTCGGTGGCGGGGTTGATCGTTTCGAAGTACTTGCCGGATTCCGGTTTGACGAAATCGCCGCCGATAAACAGCTCGTACTTTTTTTGAACCTTGATGTGGTCGGTGCTCTCCGGGGCCGGCGAATATTCCCAGCCGCCGTCGAACGCGAGTTTGTTTTCGGGTGTTGCCATTGTCAGTCCTTCGAAAAATAATCTGCCGACTGGTACACGCCGGTCTGCTGCTTGACGATCTGCATCAATACGTCATTCGCGAGCGAACTCGCTCCGAAACGGAACCACTCCGGGGTCATCCAGGCGTTGCCGAGCGTTTCCTGCAGCATCACCAGGTAGTGGATTGCGAGCTTTGCGCTGGAAATACCGCCGGCGGGCTTCATGCCGACCATGCGGCCGGTCTCGTAGAAATAGTCGCGAATCGCCTGCAGCATGACCAGAGTTACCTGCATCGTCGCCGCGGGCTGGATCTTGCCCGTCGACGTCTTGATGAAGTCTGCACCCGCATGCATCGCAAGCGCGCTCGCGCGGCGCACCCGGTCCAGCGTGCCGAGTTCGCCGGTCTCGAGGATCACCTTGAGGTGGGCGTCGCCGCAGGCCTCCTTGATGGCCACGATCTCGTCGAATACAAAACCGTGGTCACCGGCAAGGAACGCGCCGCGCGAGATGACCATGTCGATCTCGTCCGCGCCCTGCTCGACGGCCAGGCGGGTATCTTCGAGCTTGACGTTCAGCGGTGCCTGCCCGCTCGGGAACGCCGTCGCGACCGATGCGATGTGTATACCGCGGCCCTCGAGTGCCTGGCGCGCAACGCCGACCATCGTGGGGTACACGCACACCGCGGCAACGTGCGGCAGGCCTGGCACTGCATCGTGCAGATGCATCGCCTTCTGGCACAGCTGGCGCACCTTGCCGGGCGTGTCCTGGCCCTCCAGCGTCGTCAGGTCGATCATCGACAACACCATCTTGAGCGCCTCGAGCTTGGATTCCTTCTTGATCGAGCGGCTCTGGAACCGGGCGACGCGTTCGTTAACGCCGACTTCATCCACGCGCGGTACGCGGTCCAGGTCCGGCAGCTTCCTCTTGGTGTCGACGGCAGCGAGGCTCATTGTCAGGAATCTGCAATCGCGGTATCGAGCGCGACCCTGATCATGTCGTCGAACGTGGTCGCCCGGTCCTCGACGGACAGGGCATTACCGGACGGGATGTCGTCGCTGACCGTGCAGATCGCCAGCGCCTCGGCACCGTGTTCCGCCGCGATCGGGTAGATACCGGCCGCCTCCATCTCGATGCCGTAGACGTTGTACTTCGCCATCGTCTCGAACATGTCGGGATCGGGCGTGTAAAAGAGGTCCGCGGAAAAAATATTGCCGACGTGATAGCGCACTTCATGCGCCTCGGCCGCCGCCACCGCCTTGCGAACGAGATCGAACGTCGCCAGCGCTGCGTAATCGTAGCCGCCGAAGCGCATGCGGTTGACGCCCGAATCCGTCGAGGCGCCCTGGGCAATGATCAGGTCGCGCAGTTTTACATCCGGATGCGACGTGCCGCAGCTGCCGACGCGAATCACGCGCCTGACCCCATAATCGACGATCAGCTCCGTGCAGTAGATGGATGCCGACGGAATTCCCATGCCGTGCGCCATCACTGAAATCGGCGCGCCGCGGTATTCGCCCGTGAACCCCCACATGTTGCGGACATCCGTAACACGGCGAGGATTGTCGAAATAGGTCTCCGCAATGTACTGTGCGCGCAACGGATCGCCCGGCATCAACACCGTATCGGCGAAGTCGCCGGGCGCGGCATTCATATGTTTGGTAGCCATGGATTATTCTTTCTTGCTCCGACCCGAAACAATACCGCGAACCTTGACCGACTACCAACGACACCTGCACGCCTTCCACGGTAACCTGGCCCTGGTTTGCGCCGCGCTCGGGCTCTCTGCATGCTCTCCGCCGGCCAACGAATCCGTCGCGCCATCGGCCCCGCGTGCTGAACTGGTCGTTGCCGGCCAGCTGCAGTCGAGCGAACTTGTCGAGGCGAGCGGCCTTGCGCGCTCTCAGCGTAACCCGGACCTGCTTTGGTCCATGAACGATGGCGGTTCGAAAGCCCGCATCTACGCATTCGACGGCGCCGGCTTCCATCGCGGCCGGATCAAACTCGACGACATTAAAAACCGCGACTGGGAAGACCTGTCGTCGTTCACCGTCGACGGCACGCCCTACCTGCTCGTCGCCGACACGGGCGACAACGACGCCAAACGCGACGAGGCGTCGCTGCACATCGTGCTGGAACCGGACCTGGCCGACGACGGCAAGATCAAACTCGACCCGGCCTGGAGCATCGACTTCCGCTATCCGGACGGGCCGCGCGACGTGGAGGCCGTTGTCGCGGACCCGGCGAGTGAGCGTATTTTCCTGCTAAGCAAGCGGGAATGGCCTCCCGTGCTTTACGAAGTGCCGCTGTACCCGGCCTCCGACGGCACGATCGTGGCGAAGCACGTTGGTCCGATCGAGAGCCTGCCGCCACCGACGCGGCAGGACCGCGAACAAGCTGTGTTCACGAAAGAGTGGCACTGGCAGCCGACGGGCATGGATGTCTCGCCGGACGGCCGCCTCGCCGTGATACTGACCTACCGCGGCGTTTACCTGTATCACCTCGATCCCGGCCGCAGTCTCTACGAATCGCTGTCGGGGCAGGCGTATCGCTTCGGCCTGGGCAATTTCCGAAATGCCGAATCCATCACTTTCAGCGCCGACAGCAAGTCCATTTTCGTGACGCTGGAAGGGCGTCACGCTCCGCTGCTGCGCATCGACATCAATGGAGCGCTCCCCGAATGAACGTCACTGCATCTGCCCTGAAAACGTTGCTCTTCACGCTCGGCCTGGCGGCATTCGCCGGCTGCAATCACACCGCGCCCGGCGAGCATCGCGAAGCGGCGGAGCCGGCCGGCAAGGCGTCCGTGACGATCATGGCCTTCAACGTCGAGAACCTGTTCGACAACGTCGACGACCCCGGCAAGGAGGACCGCACCTATCTTGCTCTCGCCGACAAGCAAAGCCGGGAGCACAAGGCCGCGTGCAACGAGATCGAGGTGGATCGCTGGCGCGAACAGTGCCTCGACTGGGACTGGAACGACGCCATCATCGAGAAGAAACTCGGCGTCGTTGCCGGCGTCATCCTGCAGGTCGGCGATGGCCGCGGACCGGACATCGTGGCACTACAGGAAGTGGAGAACATCGGCATCCTGGAGCGCCTGCGCACGGAGTATCTCGCTGGCGCCGGTTACAAGCCGGGCATTCTTATCGAGGGTGACGACGCTCGTGGCATCGACGTTGCGTTCCTGACCCGGCTCGAACTCGCGGAACCGCCGACGCTGCACCGCATCGATTTCACCGGCGTTGGCGAGGATCGCGTCTACGACACCCGGGGCATCCTGGAAGCGACCTTCGTGCGCCCGGACGGCACGCTGCTGACCGGCTATTCCGTGCATTTCCCCGCGCCGTTCCACCCGACGGAGATGCGCGAGGCCGCTTACCGGGCCCTCAACGCCCTGCGCGCCAGCCTTCCGGCGGACCGGGATGCGTTCGCGGCGGGCGACTTCAACACGACAGCAGTCGAGGATCGCGACAAGAACATGCTGGCGCGCTTTGCGCGGCCCTACTGGACGGTCGCGCACGAAGTGGGGTGCGATGGCTGCAGGGGTACATCGTATTACGCACCGCGCGACGACTGGTCGTTCCTCGACATGATCCTGTGGTCGCCGGCGACCGTTCGTAGCGAAAAAACAACATGGCAACTTCGCGCAGATTCGGTGCGGATCGCCAATGCGGCGCCCGCCCAGGTGCGTCGTGATGGCACCCCCTGGCGCTTCGAGATGCCGGGCGGCGCCGGTGTGTCCGATCACTGGCCTGTGGTCGTCACGATCGAAACCAAGTAGAAACAATCCCTTGTAACGTGATCGTAACCTCCTTTCGATCCAACGTTTCGGACGGGCTTCGGAAATCGGCCAAATGTTCGGTTTTTCCGTATAAGCCCTTTATTGAATTAGCTTTTTTACAGGGGTAGATTACCGACAAAACAACCTGCAGGAGAAGCCGGAAGCAGGCATCCCGGCTCAGATCCCGCTATCGAACCCGCGAAATAAAACGGTCATGTTCGTGACCTATTATCTCGCCCTACATCAAAACCCTCGGGGAATAACAATGTTAAGCAAGCGAATGATCCTCGGCGTGCCACGAAGCTGGCGTCGTAACTTGACGCAGTGCATGGCGCTCGCCGCTCTCCTCATAGCCATCCCTGTTGCAGGATACGCACAGGAAACTACCGGCGTTGTCCGCGGCGCGGTATTCACGCCTGAAGGCGATCCGGCGGCCGGAGCCAGCGTCACCGTGACGGATACGCGTACGAACGCGTCGCGCACGTCAGCCGCCGGTGCCGACGGCACATTCCGCATCAGCGGGCTCGCAATCGGCGGCCCCTTCGAAATCCGCGTGGCATCCAGCGACTACAAGAGCGCCCTGGTAACGGACGTTTACACCAGCCTGTCGGAAGCTGCGACGTTCAGCATCATGCTCGAAGCCGGAGAGGTTGAGGAGATAGTGGTCACCGCATCGAGGGACGTTGCCGTTGCAAATCTCGCTATTGGTCCGAGCGCGACCTTCACGATCGATCAATTGGAGGCGGCGCCGGCCATTAATCGCAATATCACGGACGTGATCCGGGCGGATCCGCGGATTTACGTCGACGAATCGCGTGGCGACATTAATGCCGTGCAGTGCGCCGGCAAGAACTCGCGCTTCAACAGCCTCACGGTTGACGGCGTACGCATGAATGATTCGTTTGGTCTTAACTCAAACGGTTACCCAACAGAACGCATGCCGTTCTCCTACGACGCAATCAACCAGGTCGCCGTCGAAATGGCGCCCTTCGATGTTCAGTACGGCGGTTTTTCGGCCTGCAACATCAATGCGGTCACCAAGTCGGGCCAGAATGATTTCTTCGGTTCCGCTTTCTATGACTACACCGACGATGGCCTGCGCGGCGACAAGCTCGAGGGCGACAAGATCGAGACCGGCAGCTATGACGAACAGCGTTATGGATTCAGTTTCGGTGGCCCGATCATCCAGGACAAGCTGTTCTTCTTCGTCGCTTACGAGAAACTCGATGGCGCCAATCTGTTCGACCGTGGCGCAATCGGATCGGGCGCGGTGAATGAAGTGAACGTCACCCAGGCGGAGCTGGACGAAATCGTCGACATCGCTCGCAATATCTACCTGTACGATCCCGGCCAGATTCCGACCAGCCTGGACCATGAAGACGAGAAGTTTCTCGCCAAGGTGGACTGGAATATCAACGATAATCATCGTCTGGCATTCACCTACACGTTCAACGATGGCGAAAACTTCACCGAATCGGACAGTGAGACAACCGAGTTCGAATTCCAGAATCATCTGTATGAGCGCGGCGCGGAGCTTAATTCCTACGTCGGCACTCTTTATTCGGAATGGACGGACCGATTCACGACCGAATTCCGGGCTTCATACATCGAGCTCGACAACCGCCAGATTCCTGTCGGCGGAACGGATTTCGGTGAGATTCGCGTCGAGCTACCCGATGTCGACGTCTATCTCGGCGCGGACGACAGCCGTCACGCCAACAAGCTCGACTACGACCTGTCCAGTTTCCGCCTGAAGGGCAGCTACGACCTGGGCAATCATGTAATAACCGCCGGCTTCGAATACGAGTCGCTGGACATCTTCAATATGTTCGTTCAGCACACGGAAACGGAGATTCGTTTCGACGGCATCGACAACTTCCGCAATGGCTTCGCGGACGCGATCTACTATAACAACGCGCCGTCCAACATTCCGGAGGACGCGGCGGCCCTGTGGGGTTACGAGGTCACTACGCTGTTTGCGCAGGACGAGTTCCAGATCGGGGACCGCTGGACGATCGTCGCTGGCTTGCGGTACGACTGGTACACGACGAGTGACGCGCCTGCGGAAAACGCCGACTTTGTCGCAGATTACGGTTTCTCGAACTCGGCGACATTGGACGGAGAAGGGCTCGTCCAGCCACGAATCGGGTTCACCTTCGACTGGACCGCTGACACGACCGTGCGTGGTGGCGTCGGCCTGTACTCCGGCGGCAACCCGAACGTCTGGTTATCGAACAATTACTCGGCAAACAACGTGCTCCAGTTCGGGCAACGAGGCCGGTCCTTCGGCTACACGGATGGGTCACGGTCGCTGTTCGACCCGGACGTCGTCTACGAGGCAATCGAGTCGGGTGCACCGGCCGGAGCGGGAGCGGGCTGGGGTATTCCCTCCGAACTTTACGATGCCGTGGCGCAAGGCGTGGGCGATAATTTCGAGATCAATTACCTCGATCCGAACTTCGACCTCCCGTCCGAGTGGAAATTCGCCCTTGGCGTAACGCACGTGTTCCCGGGTGAGTATGTATTTACCGCGGACTACCTCTACTCCCGTGGCGAGAATGCGGCCATAGTTCTTCGCGGCGACCTGGAGCAGGTAGGCACCACCGCAGACGGCTATCCGCAATACGATAGCGTCCGCGAGCCGAGTTTCGTGTTGACCAACAGCGACCGCAACCCGGTGTCCCAGTCATTCTCGCTCGGACTATCGAAGGCCTTCGACAACGGTTTCGACTTCACGGTGGGGTACTCGTACAACGACGCCGAAGACGCTCAGCCGATGACCAGCTCGGTGGCGTTCTCGAATTACACCAACCGGGCATTTTTCGATCCGCAGGAGGATGTACTTTCGACCTCGAACTACAACATCGAGCACCGCTTCACGTTCACGACAACGTGGCGCAAGACGTTATTCGAACGGTTCCCGACGGTCATGTCCTTGTATGGTTCAACCAACACGGGCCGACCCTACAGCATCGCCTTCGATGGCACGATTGATCCGTACGGCTTCACACCATTCCTCGACTTTGCGACGAATGTGCTTGAGCCTGGCGTGGAACGGAATGGCGAAAGGGGCTCTACCTGGACCAAGATCGACTTCCGTTTTGACGTCGGAATACCGATCCTGAGCGACGCCGACAGGCTGGCGTTCTTCATGGTCATCGATAACCTGACCAACCTGTTGAACGATGACTGGGGCATCCTCAAACAGCATGCGTTCCCGCGCACTGTTGCCGAGGGAACAGCCGAGCCGCGCATCGGCGATGCCTCACGCTACGAGATCCGTTTCGGCGTCAAGTACGACTTCTGATCCGGTTCCCGTACGGCACGAGACAAAGGCGGCCTCCGGGCCGCCTTTTTCTTTTCCCCTGGGGACGTCGGGACGTCGGGGTCGGACCACCGCAACCCTTTAATTGGAAAGACAATTCACTTTCTTTGGGCCGGGATATTCAGCTTAATCAGACGATTTCATGGGCAAAATGATCGGTTCAGGCTGAAGCGCAAGCGCTTAGCCGCGCTCAAAGCCAATTTTCACCATGTTTTGCGGTGATTAAGGCCAAATTAAGCTAAGAAAAACACCTAAATCATTTTGTAAACAGGTGCCTATGAAGGTCCGACCCCATCACTCCCATCACTTCCAGCACGGCGTGCCGGGTTCGTCGAGGATGACGATGCGCGGGTTCGCCGGGTCGACGGGCGCGCCGATCGCCTGGCCTTCCGCCTGCGCGTTGATGATGGCGTCGAGCACGAGGTAGACCAGTTCCGAGGCGGGCCGCGACGCTTCGCGATCCTGCGGGAACGTGTAACCGTCACCGCCCCGGTACAGGAAGTCGGGTATCACGACGCTGTATTCCCGTGCATCCTCGATTTCCTGCCATTGTTGATCGCGGGGCAGCTGCAGGCTCACGATGCGATCGCCTTCCGGCCGTGACCGGTCGACGCATACACGAAAGCCCGACACCTGGGGGAAGTAGCCCTTGCTCGGCCCCGTGCCGCGATAACCCGCTTCGAGCAACTCCCGGAATTGCGCGCCGGACATCGTCATATGCCGGAGGTAGGAGGAAAAACCGAATGTCCGGCCGATGTCCTCGAACGTGATGTCGCCAATGATGTAATCGTCGATGCGCAAAGTCCCGCTGTTGACGAAAGCGAGATCCGACGTCGGTTTGCCGAAGGCACCGCGCATCTGGTCGACGACGAAGTTCCCCCAGTTGCTTTCCTCGTTGCGTATCGTGACCTCGCGCGCATCCAGCGGCACCGCCGCCTCACCGACCTGTGCCGTCAGGAACGGGAATCGCTCCAGCAGCCTGCCGCGCCATTTGTCTTCGATTTTCGCGTAAGCCTCGTCCGGGGCGATGGTCTCGTCGACATCGATGATCTGTGTGTCGATCGCGGGCACACCGTCCGCATCGAACGACACGTCGATACGCCAGATCCGGCGCGCGTTCGATGCGCCCTTCATGACGGCCGCCCTGTCGTCGCTCAGCTCGCTGAATTCGGGTTCATGCTCGTGACCGCCCACGATGAACATGAATTGCGGGTACTCGGCGCGCAGCGCGGCGATTTCCACGTCAGTCTCGAGGTGCAGGTGCGTCAGCCCGATAATGAGGTCGGCGCCGGCCGCATCCAGCGCCTGGATGGCGCGCTCGGCGTATGCGAAATAATCCGGTTCGGTCGGCACGTAGTCACGATCGTTGCCGCCGTCGTTGGCATGCAGCAGCAGCCCGAAAAAACCGATGGTGCGGCCGCCGGCATCGACCAGGAATCGTTCGTGCAGCGCACGGTCGACATCGGGCTCGCCGGTCGCAAACCGGTAGTTGTTACCAACCCAGTCGAAGTCCGACGCCCTGACGGCCTCGACCAGATGATCCGCCGTACGCGGATCGAATTCGTGATTGCCCGCAACGACGTACATCGGAGCCAGTGCATCCATGAAGTTGAAGGCGTCGACGATCTGCATGCCATTCCATAGCTGGCTCTCGAGCGACGGATACAGGAAGTCACCGCCGTGCAGAATGCGCACGTCACGGCCCTCTGTCTGCAGCTCGCGGATCAGCGTCACCACGCGACCAAATCCGCCGGCAGTTCCGTCTTCGACTGCGCCGACCCGGTACGTATCATTCAGATGAAGAAACGTAATGCCGGTGGCTTGCGGGCGTTGTTCCGGGGTCGCGGTGCATGCAACGACAAAGAGCATGCATACGGCGATGAGCGATGCTGTTCGATTCATGGTGTCGCCTTGTTATTCGAGGTCGGCGGAATTCTGCCTCAGATGCCGCCACTTTTGCGATTGCGGATTCTACGGGCTGGTACAATTCGCGCATGAACGTTCGATACCTGATGCCTTTCGGCTTCCTTTTCCTGGCGGCCTGCGCAACCGAGCCAACCGCACCCGATCCATACCGTGACGGCGGCCTGCTGTGGGTGAAGCACTCCGCTGAATACCGGGCCATCACCGAGCAGGTCTATGCCAAAGCAA
>Ga0193945_1000010_pt1 | contig 23363 bp, 21 predicted proteins | sample BRT_01_MG_FD_161665 | JGI IMG/M metagenome (GOLD analysis project Ga0193945, IMG submission 161665) | Sediment microbial communities from the Broadkill River, Lewes, Delaware, United States - BRT_0-1_MG | ecosystem: Environmental > Aquatic > Freshwater > River > Sediment | place: USA: Delaware... | reverse complement strand
GGCCGATCTCGGTGGCTCTTCCCGTCGCGACCACGACGCCACTGCCACGCCCGCGAGTCACGAGGGTGCTCTTGTAGGCCATGTTGAGCCGTTCGCCCGGGGCCGGCGCTTCGATGTCCATGACTTCTTCAGTCTTGGAGACGGGTACCGACTCCCCGGTTAGCGCTGATTCGTCCACGCCGAGGTCGACCGCACTGATCAAACGCATGTCTGCCGGTACGACGTCGCCCGCTTCGATGTGCGCAATGTCGCCAGGGACAATCTTCCGCGCGGGGATCGTTGTTATTTCCCCATCCCTCAGTACCCGCGCCGTCGGGGCGCTCATGCGCCGCAGCGCCGCTATAGCCCGTTGCGCGCGATACTCCTGGATCACCCCGACCGTTGCGTTCAGCGCGACGATGACGAGTATGGCGACAGTATCGATTACATCGCCCAGCCAACCGGAAATGACTGCCGCCGCAATCAGCAGCGCGATCATGACGTCCGCGAACTGATGCGCAAACAAGCGCAACACGCCGTACCCGCGTTGGCGCTCGATCTCGTTGGCGCCGACCTCCCCGAGCTTTTCGCGAGCGTCGCGCCCGCTTAATCCGACATCAGGCGACGTACCCAGCGAACCCAGTATCGCAACCGCATCCTTGCGGTGCCATGGCTCGACCTCGACCGCACGAGGACGGCTCATCGCTCAGCACTGGAAGGCGACGTATTCATCCTCCCTCAGTTTTGCATTCGCTGCCGCGAACCTCGCGACAGGAACCCGTGGCCCGGAACAGGACACGTAATTCAGGCCCACGTGGTGGCAGAACCGAATCGATTCGGGATGCCCGCCCTGCTCCCCGCAGATGCCGATCTTGAGGTCGCTGCGAAACTGCCGTCCGTTGTAGACGGCCATGTTGATAAGCTGGCCGTGACCTTTGGCGTACGAATATACGAGCTTCCTATCCATGCAGTTACAGCGCCTGCCAGTGATACTCAATGTCAGGTAAATGCTGCCCCCCTCCTGACAGCCAGCCTATTGGGGCAAACCCCTAGGAACGATGTCCGGGGCGAACTGCTTGCCGGGAAACCTCTAAACGCGAATTTCAGGGGCCGCGCGCGCGAAGCGCGTCCAGCGCCCTGGAGGTGCCCGAGCCGACCTGGAGGCTCTCGTCCCGGTCCAGCAGTTCGATCAGAACCCAGCCGGCCGATTCCTCTCCATCGAGGAACAGTTTCTCGAGCCAGCCCGCTGCCTGCTGGCTATCGAAGGTGGCGTAGAGTTCGCCAATGTAATAGTCGATGTGCCACGACGATCGTGCTTCGGCCCGCAATGCCGCCGATATCGACTGGAGCGTCGGGATCAGGCGTTCAACGCTGATCGCCTCGCACCGAGTTGCGCTGTAGACATTTACGACGTTCGAAATAGCCTGCGACACTTCGATGGTGAGTTCCCGCCCCGTAACGTTCGCAAGCTGGGCATGAAGTTGCTCATCCAGTGGCGCGCCGGTGGCGCATTGAACATAGAGCTTCTGTAATCGAGCCCGCAGCGCTTCATGCGGGGACTCGGCGATTACCCTGTCCAGTAACGCCACGGCCGGTGCTACGTTGCCTTCTTCGAGATAAAGCTGCGCCATGCCGCCCGCGGCCCGTGGAGAGAGATAGTCTCGTTCCAGCGCGAGGCTATAGGCCAGTCGTTGATCCGACCAGGTAACGGCTTTGCCATGGGCGACAAAGGCAATACCGACGATATAGATCACGACAATCCCGGCTGCGTAGCGCATCGGGATTCGCTGCAATAGCCAGTAAGCGGAGACGACGAAGGCCAGATAAAGGCCCGTGGATGGCAGGTAATTTCGATGCTCGTAATAAAGCTCCAGCGGAAACACGGAGCTTTCGAGACCATGTCCGGCGAGGAAGAAAGCCAGTCCGAACGCAATGATTCCCAGCGTCTGGTGGCGACTATTCATGACCGCAAATACGGCCAGGCCTGCCAGACCCGCCACTGCCGCGACAGTTGAGGCCGGCGAAAACAGTCCGGTCGATACCGGGATACCGTCCTGATACAGGCCGATCGCGCCGGTGGTGGGAACGAGCAACTGACCGATGTAGATCCAGAGGATGCGTGCCTGCGTCAGCACCCGCTCCCCGAGCGTAAATGTCCGTTCGCTGTAGTCGAGCAGACCGCTGCCGGAAAATACCCCTATCAGCAATGCGATGAGAGCCAATGACACTGTCGCCGCTGCCGCTTTTCCGGCCTTTGTCCCAAGCCACTTCGGCAAGTCCGGGAAAAGGAATATCTCGATGAGCAAGATAAATACCGGAATGAGCAAAGCATTTTCCTTGCACGCGTAGGCAAGCACAACCAACAGGCTGACGCCTGTCATCAGCGCCGCCCACCTCGCCGCGGAACCTGGTCGCCCGGCCGATGCAGCACGAACCCTCAAGTACAGCACCAGCGCAGCGAGCGAAAACAATGTCGCCAACTGGTTCATTCTCTGAACGGCATACAGGACCCCGCTCACGTTAACCGCCGAAATCAGCCACAGCAGTGCAACAGCTGCCGCAAGAAGATGGCTCTGTTCGCAATACCGTGTTCTCTGCAGCACCGTCGCGACGAACAGGAAGACCATGAACGCGTTGATGAAGTGAATGACGACGTTCGTGAGCTTGATCTCGAATGGATCAACCCCGTCGCTGGCAGCGATATTAAGGTAGAAACTGAGCTGCGGAATGACGCGGCCGAATTTCCGTGCGAAGCTCAGGTCCTCCAGCCCAACAGCAGAACCTTGCTCGCGATAGACTTGCTCCACCTGATAGAGCTTACCGGAGTCGAGGTGAAGATCGCCGGACAAGCCCGGCGCGTAAACCAGGCCCGTAAGCAGTGCGGCGAACAACAGGCCGGATAGCCAGACAATCCGGGCTCTTTTTTGCGGAAATGAGTGAATAACCGGTCCTCGTCGCAGGGTTCACAGGCCACGCAACATGCCGTAGCCGCGTGAAAATGATTTGTGGAGGATACCAGCTGGTCGTTGATCCGAAGATAGATCTCCGTCTCAATCTGGCGAGCACCGGTATGTACGGTTCCTCAGAATTTGTCTGGCCGCAGGACGCGGACGTCACTTTCGAAAAGTATCATGGCGTAGTCGTTGTAGTAGTTGTCGCGCAAGTGCGTGATTATTCGCTGGGCGACCTCTTCCTTGCAGACGACTTCGACGCGAACATTGCTGCTCGAAGACCAGCCCGCATCGCGGATGCCGCGATTACCGGAGCCCCTTGCGTTCGTTACCGTGTAACCCGTCGCGCCAAGCTTCTCCAGGGCCTCGCACAGTTCAACCTCGAGAATTGCTTCGGTAACGATCGTGATCAGTCGCCGGCTGTCGTCTGGCACGGCCTCATCCTCCCCACTGATGCAGTGCAGTGGCTATCCAATAGTAAAACGGAATTCCCGCGAATATATTGAACGGGAACGTTACACCGAGTGACGCGGTGAGCGACAGCGAAGGGTTTGCCTCGGGAACCGCGATTCGCATGGCTGCCGGCGCCGCGATGTAGGAGGCGCTGCCGGTCAGCACGGCCAGGAGCGTGGTGCCGCCTACCGACAATCCCATCAGCCATCCCGCGGCGGCACCCGCCGCGGCGAGCGGGACCGGCGCCAGGATTCCAAACAACACGACAGCCAGGCCCTTGTCGCGGAGGACCTGCGCCTGGCTCGCGGCGATGAGCCCCATTTCCAGCAGGAACAGGGCCAGGACGCCCTTGAATAGGTCGAAGAACAGCGGCTCGAGCGGGGCGATACCCTCCGATCCGGCAGCCCAGCCAATCCCCAGTCCGCCGACCAGCAGCACGATGCTCTTGCCAAGGAAGATCTCGTGCAACAGTTTTCCCCATCGCTGTCCGCTGCGCAGGCCGCGCGCCAGCAGGATGCCGACAACAATCGCCGGGACCTCCAGCAGCACCAGGAACAGGGGTAACTGAGAGTCGTAGGACACACCGCGTTCTACGAGAAACGATACGCCAACGGCAAACGTGGCGACGCTGACGGATCCGTAGTGCGCGGCGAGCGACGCCGCATCGGCTCTGCCGAATCGCCCGATCGCTCGCAGGACGGGGAACACCAGCAGCGGCAACACGAATCCGATTGCCAGCACCCCCGCAGCCTGCGGCAGCACTGCCGCGACGTCCGACCGTGCAAGTTCGACCCCGCCTTTCAGGCCTATCGTAATCAGCAGCAGAGTACTGAGCAGGTCGTAGATCGCCGGCGGCAGCCTGAGGTCCGACTTGGCCAGCCCCGCGACCAGCCCGAGGACAAAAAACCAGATGACAGGATCCATGCTCAGCCCCGGCGCAACGCTTCACGTACCTGGCGAATCTCGTCGGTCAACGCTTCGATCTGCCGCGACAGTGCCTCGCGCTCGTCATGCGCTGCCAGCGCCTCGGCCCGCACGTTCTCATTCGTCTCCATCTGCATCGACTGCATCGAGTTGACGATCAGCGCGATGAACAGGTTGAGAACTGCAAATGACGTTACGATGATAAACGGGACAAAAAACAGCCACGCATAAGGATACTGCTCCATTACCGGCCGCACAATTCCCATCGACCAGCTCTCGAGCGTCATGATCTGGAACAGGCTGTACATGGATCCGCCGATGCTGCCGAACCAATCCGGGAAATCAGCTCCGAACAGCTTGGTCGCCATTACGGCCGCCACGTAGAACACCAGCCCGAGCACGGCGATCACCGACCCCATACCGGGAAGCGCACGAAAAAGTGCACCGATAACCGTCCGCATCTGCGGGACGATCGTCAGCAGCCTCAACGCGCGTACAATGCGCAGCGCGCGCAGGACGGATAGCGGCCCGGCCGCCGGCAGCCATGCAATGGCGACGATTACGAAGTCGAATATGCTCCACGCGTCGCGAAAGAAACGGCCACGGTAGAGCCATAGCTTCAGGCCGATCTCGACGGTGAAAAACCACAGGGCCAGGCGATCCAGCGCAAGCAACAGCGGGCCCGCCGTCTGCATGGCAAGCGGCCACGTCTCCAGACCGAGCGTGACCGCATTGATCGCGATGACGATCGTTACAGCGAACGTAAAGCCGCGAGATTCGACGAAATTCCGTAGCCGCGTCGGTGCAGGTGGCGCCAGGGCGCCGGCGGTCCCGGTCAAGATTCGGTGGCCTCCGTGAGGCCCGCGCTTATCCGCCACCTGTGCCGCTGCTGCGATTTTTTCAGGCTGCGACGAACCGCACGCCTGGCTTTCCGCGTCACGACGACCACCGCTGCGCGAAAGTTGGCCCGCGTGATCTCGGTGGCAATGACCTGCCGGTTTCGCAGCCGGATGCGAATCAGAACCTGCTTGTCGATGCCGCCCTTGGGGCCGTTGATATCCTTCAAAAAAGCGTCGACCGATACCACCTGTTCTTCGAACCGTTGCAGCGCTGAAAAGATTTGCTCACGAACGAAAACATCGGTAGCAGCCTCCAGCCGGAGGCCCTGGGCACTGATTTTGATATTCATGGTAGTCACCTCTTGATGAGCGCTTAGCCTAGCCTGAAATTTATTTCGGTGCTGTCGATCTATTCGATACAATACTTCGTAATTCTCGATGTTTTGGGTTCCCTCCCGAACAGAGGTAAGCGAAGAATGCGCCACCTGAACTACAGTCACCTGCAGTACTTCTGGACCGTCGCCCGCGAGGGTAGCATCGCCAGGGCGTCCACTGTCCTGCACCTGACACCGCAGACAATCAGCGGGCAGCTCAAGCTCCTCGACGAGGCAGTGGGACAGCCGCTTTTTAATCGCGTTGGCCGCCGGTTAGTACTTTCGGACATCGGCCATGTCGTATTCCAGTACGCCGACGAAATTTTTTCGGTCGGCGCGGAGTTGGCAAATGTCGTACGCGGCAACCAGCTCAACGCGCCAACGACATTGAACGTAGGTGTCGTCAGCTCCATGCCCAAACTGATTGCTGAACGCATTATCGCGCCTGCGCTGACGGCGGAGCACCCTGTCCGGGTCCGTTGCCAGGAAGCGTCGCTGGAGAGCCTGCTGTCCGAGCTCGCAATTCACAGGATCGACATCGTGTTATCCGATCAGCCTGTCCCGGACGGCCTCAGCCTCAAAGCTTACAATCACCGCCTGGGCAGCAGCGGCATGTCTTTTTTTGCACAGCGCAGAAACGCGCGGCGCTACCGCAACAAGTTTCCCGCAAGCCTGCAGGACGCACCGATGCTGCTGCCGTCACAGCATTCGGCGTTACGGCGTCGGCTCGACGACTGGTTCGAAACCCATGATCTCTCGCCGCGCGTCGCCGGCGAATTCGACGACAGCGCCCTGTTGAAAGCGTTCGGCGAAGCCGGCGTTGGCCTGTTCGCTGCGTCAACGGCGATCGAAGAGGAGATATGCAGGATGTACCGAATGGCAGTCATCGGCCGCACGAACGAGATTGAGGAGCGCTTCTACGCAATCTCTTCCGAACGCCGCCTGAAACATCCCTCGGTCGTGTTGATCACCAACACGGCGCGCTCGGACCTGTTTACGGCAAGCTGAGCCGGGGCACGGGCTACATCCAGATGTCGCGCTGCAAGATGACCTCGGACAGTCGCCTTATGGCCTCGACCAGTGCCGCGTCACGCAGCGTGGGCAACAAGCCATCGTCGCGTTCGCCGTCGTTACCAATCAGCTGCCATCGCGCGACGACGGCATCAACCGCCGTCTCCATCCTGGACTCCAGTTTTTTCTCTATTTCTTCCAGCTGCCACTGCTGGTTCTCGAGATTCTGCACCCATTCGAAGTAGCTCACTACGACCCCGCCGCCGTTCGCGACGATGTCCGGCAGCACGATCACCCCTCTCTTCCGCAGCAGCTCGTCAGCCTCCGGCGTTACGGGCGCATTTGCCGCTTCCACGATGAGCTTTGCACGCACCGCGTCCGCGTTGTCCGCCCGAATCTGGCACTCGAGCGCTGCAGGGATCAATATGTCACAGTCGCAGGCGAGCAGATCATCATTGGTAATCGTTTTCGTCTCGGGCAAACCGACGACGCTGCCGTGTTCAGCCTTGTGCTCGAGCACCTCCCGGGGATCGAGGCCGGCCTCGTCGGCTACGCCGCCCTGCGAATCGGTTACGCACACGATTCTCGCTCCCGCCTCGTGAAACAGGCGCATGCTGTTTGCACCAACGTTACCGAGCCCCTGGATTGCGACGCTCGCGCCGGCAAGGCCGTCCAGACCACCGACAAACCGATGCTCGAGCAAGCGCTCGGTGGCGTTCAGGCAGCCGCGCCCGGTCGCGGAATCGCGGCCCAGCGATCCACCCAGCCGCAGCGGCTTCCCTGTGACGACGGCGCGATTATTCTGGCCCCTGTGAAAGACGTCGAACGTGTCGTAGATCCAGGCCATCGTTTGTTCATTGGTGTAGACGTCCGGCGCCGGGATATCCGTGTACGGGCCGATTGCATCCCCGAGTTCGATCACGAAACGGCGCGTGATGCGGCGCAGCTCGGCGCGGCTGAGTTCCTTGGGATTGCAGACGACGCCGCCCTTGGCGCCGCCGAAAGGGAGATCCATGAGCGCCGTTTTCCACGTCATCAGTGCCGCCAGCGCGGCGACTTCGTGCTCCGTTACGTCGGGGTGGTAGCGAATGCCGCCCTTCCCGGGGCCGCGCGCCGTATTGTGCAGGACCCGGAAGCCGTGGAAGGTCTGCACCGAATCGTCATCCATGTGGATCGGGAAACGCACATGCACGGTGCGTTTGGGCGTAACCAGGTAGTCGATGAGCCCGGACTTCAGATCATCGATCCATGACAGGGCCCGTTCGAACTGCTGCTGCGCGATGACGTAGAGATCGAGACCGTCGCCGGCCTCTGCCGAGTCGCTCATGCGGTCCCTCCTCTCGAGGAAAAGGCCTGCCGAACATGATGACACCTCCGCGCCGGCACCGCGCTACGTAGAATCGCGTACGGCCTGACGCTGCACGGTCGATCTGTAACAAATTGTCTCAGTTTCAGTAATTTACGGTCTGCACGCAGGTTCCGCACGTATACTCGCCGCCTCTGAAATGGTGTCGCCGCCGTAGTTTCGGCGGCCGCGCGAGCGATCGCGTTTTGCCGACCCCTGCCAATGAGGTTGCTCCGAATGCCGAGACGGTTGACTACAACGGTAATTTGCCTGAGCGCACTGGCCACCGCCGCGTGCTCGGATACATCGCAGGAGCCACGTGTTGCCGGCAGCCGCGACGTGCCGGTGCTCGTCGAGCCCTTGCGTTTCGAAGCCGCGCGCACCCGCGCGGATGCCGTCGGTACATCGCGTGCGGTGTTATCGGCCGAGCTTTACCCGGCTGCATCGGGAGAAGTGACAAACGTCAATTTCGAACCGGGACAGTTTGTCCGCGAAGGCGACATACTCGTCGAGCTCGACAGTCGCAAGGAAAGGCTCGCGGTCCAGCAGGCGACCCTGCAGGTTGAGGACGCGGAGCGGCTGTACGATCGCTACCGGCGCTCCGCGGGAAGCGGCGCCGTTGTGCCGACTGCGCTCGACGCAGCGAGAACGGCTGCAGACCTTGCACGAGTGGAACTCAGGCGGGCGCAGATCGCGCTGGAAGACCGTTCCATCAAAGCGCCGTTTGACGGCCATGCCGGTTCGACCGACATTGACCGCGGCGACCGCGTGACCCCGGATACTCCGATCACGACGCTGGATGACCGCGGTCATCTGTTCGTGAGGTTCGATATCCCCGAGATCTTCATTGGCGAACTCGCCCCGGGCGACGATGTAAAACTGGAGACCTGGGGCGCCTCGGTCCCGCGCGTCGCAGGAGCGATCGTCGATATCGGTAGTCGCATCGATTCGCAAACCCGGACATTCGCCGTGCGCGCAAAGGTCGACAACAGCGATGACCGGTTACGCCCCGGGATGAGTTTCCGCGTCGCCGTAGAACTGGTGGGAGAAATGTACGCGGTAATCGCCGAAACCGGTGTGCAGTGGGGCACTGACGGCGCCTATGTCTGGTCGGTCAGTGACGGCAAGGCCAATCGCAAGGCCGTCCGAATCATCGAACGCCGCGAAGGTTATGTCCTCGTGGATGGTGACCTCGACAGCGGCGACATCATTGTCGTGGAGGGCGTGCAACGTATGCGCGATGGTATCGATGTCAGTTTCGATATGCCCCGCCTTGCCGACGAACGTGCGTCTCAGCCAGGAAGCACCCCGTCCGACGGCGGCACGTCGACCACGTTACTCAACTGATCGAACAGCCGTGAGTCTGCCTGACAGTCTTCCCGGCATGAGTGTGCGGCGACCGGTACTCGTACTGGTCGCGAATCTGCTCATTGTGCTTGCGGGCATCGCCGCAATGCTTGCCGTGGAAGTACGCGAACTTCCCGATGTCGACCGGCCGTTCGTGACGGTTCGCGCCAGCTACCCCGGCGCGTCGCCGGAAACGATGGATGCCGAAGTGATCAGCCTGCTCGAGGGCGCAGTCGCACGGGTTTCGGGCATCAAGAACATACGCTCCGCCTCCGAGGAGGACTCCGGACGAATGTACGTCGAGTTTCGCCCTGGCACGAATCTCGACGCCGCGGCCGCCGACGTCCGGGAAGCGGTGAACCGGGTATCACGCCGATTGCCGGAACGCGTCGAGCAGGTCGTTGTCGTTAAAGCCGACGACGACGCACAAGCTGTCATGAACCTCGCGGTATTCAGCGACACGCTGACGCAGGAGGAACTGACCCGGCTGGTCGAAAAAGACGTCATTCCGATGCTGATAACCATCGACGGCGTAGCGGACGTGCAGCTTTCGGGCAATCGCCAGCGTGTCCTGCGCGTTGCGCTGGACCCGCTGCGGCTGACGAGCTTCGGCCTGTCGGTGAACGAAGTTGCTTCCGCCCTGATGCAGGCGCCTTTCGACGTGCCGGCCGGAAGTTTTCGATCCCGCGATCAGCAACTGCTCGTGCGCGCGAATGCTTCGGTCACACAGGCGGCCGAGATTGCGGACATTGTCATTCGGGACAAGGTTCGCATCGGCGATGTCGCGGACGTCTATTTCGGCCCGGAGGACGCGGCCACGCTGACGCGGCTCGACGGCCGGCCGGTGCTGGGTCTCGGCGTGGTCCGCCAGGCCCGCTCGAATACGATTGAGATCTCCGATGGCATCAGCGCCGTGGTCGGGCAGATCAACGATCGCTTCGACGATCTCGAGGTCGTGGTAACCGATGACCAGGCGACGTTCATCCGCAGCTCGATTTCGCAGGTGCTGATAACCCTGGCGATGGCGATTGCCATTGTCATCGCCACTATCTGGCTTTTCATGGGAAGCCTGCGCGCCACATTGATACCCAGCTTCGCTATTCCCGTTGCGCTCGTCGGCACGATCGCCGCAATCTGGCTGTTCGGTTTCTCGGTGAACCTGCTGACATTGCTCGCGCTGGTGCTGGCTACCGGGCTCGTCGTCGACGACGCCATCGTCGTGCTCGAAAATATCCAGAGACGGCGTCAGGAAGGGCTGCAGAGCCGCGCGGCGGCCGTACTCGGAACCCGGCAGGTGTTTTTTGCGGTCGTTGCCACGACCGCCGTGCTGGTTTCGGTATTCGTTCCGATTTCATTCCTGCCGAGCACGGCCGGCCGGTTGTTCCGGGAGTTCGGCATCGTGCTGGCCAGCGCCGTGATCATCTCGAGTTTCGTCGCGCTCTCGATCGTGCCGGCTGCTGCCGCGCGACTGCTCCGGCGCAGTGACCATGGCGAACTGCCGGAATGGCTGCCGCGCCTGGGACAGCGATTTGCTGCCGCCTACCGGCAATCCCTGTCCATCGTGCTGGCAAGGCCGCTGGCCACGGTAGCCGCGGCGCTGCTGTTCGCAGGGGGCGCCGCGCTTGTGTACCAGGCTCTCGATAAGGAACTGATCCCGTCGGAGGATCGGGGCATCGTCCGTGTCTTTGCCAGCGGGCCCGACGGAACAGGCGTCAACTACATGGACCGGCAGACGCAGAAGATCGAGGATATTCTGCGCCCGATCGTCGAGTCCGGAGAAGCGCAATCTCTGTACTCACTGGTCGGCATGTGGGACCCCAACCGCAGCTTCATGTCGATGCCGCTCGCAGACTGGGGCGAGCGCGACCGCAGCCAGCAGGAGATAAGCGACTCGCTGCGCGGGCCACTGTCTGAAATTCCGGGCGCGCGTGTCAGCGTCTGGGGCGGCAACAGCCTGAACCTGCGTGGCGGCGGCGACGGTATTCGGATCGCGCTGCTCGGCAACGATTACGATGACATATTTGCTGCGGCGAAAACGTTCACCGCCGCAATCGAAGAGCGATCGACCAACCTTACGAGGCCGCGCATCGCATTCGATCCCACGCAACCCCAGCTGTCGGTCAACATCGACCGTCGCCGCGCCGCCGATCTCGGTGTCGACCTGCCGTCACTCGCGGCAACGCTGCGCGCAATGATCAACGGCGACGAACTCGTCGACCTCAGTATCGACGACGAAGCCGTACCGATTCTTCTCGAGTCGGTCAATGGTGAGATCAACGATCCCTCCGACCTCGTCAACCTGTATGTCGGCACGGCGGACGGCGGCCTGGTTCCGCTGTCCAGCATCGTGTCGCTCAGAGAGGAAGGCGTCGCCACCGAACTGAATCGGCAGGCGCAGCGCCGCGCCATCGAAGTGGGCATCGTGCTGGCGGAAAGCCTGCCGCTGCAGTCGGCTGTCGACGAATTGCGAGACATAGCCGATGACGTCCTGCCGACCGGTGTATCGATGATATTCCTTGGCGAGGCCGCGACGCTGGAGCAAACCTCCAACGAGGTTGCATTGACCTACATGATCGCGCTGCTCGTCGTGTTTCTCATCTTGTGTGCGCAATTCGAGGGCTTCACCAGTGCGCTCGTGGTTACACTGATCGTGCCCTTCGGCATCGCGGCCGCCGTGTTTGCGTTGTTCCTGACCGGAACCTCGCTCAATGTCTACTCGCAGATAGGCCTGGTGCTACTAATCGGCCTGATGGCAAAGAACAGCGTGCTGCTCGTCGAATTCGCGGACCAGTTACGGGACTCCGGCATGGACGTGAACTCGGCGATTGCCGGAGGCGCGGAGCGGCGGCTGCGCCCGATCATGATGACCGTGGTATCGACGGTGCTGGGGGCCCTGCCGCTCGTGCTCAGTTCGGGCGCCGGCGCGGAAGCCCGCAGTGCGATCGGCTGGGTCGTGTTTGGCGGGCTCGGCATTGCTGCCATTTTCACGCTCTATCTGACCCCGGCTCTCTACGTGCTGCTTGCGCCGCTTTCGAAGGGCCGCGTTGCCGAGGCTGCCCGCCTCGAAAGGGAACTCGACGAGGTCGCCGCCTGATTTATTGCCGGCGGCTCTTTATGTCTTCCATGTGTTCGATGAGGGCGTCGACGTTCTCTTTGAGCAGATCCAGTTCCTCGACCGAGAGCTGGTCGAGTTCCTCGAGACTTGTTTCGATGGACTCGACGAGTTGATCCGTAGGGCGTTGTACCGGCCGCATGAAATACGCCGTTACCGTGCTCACGATGATGCCGAAAAACATCACGGAGCCGACGATGATCCAGGTTCCTCCGATCAACTTCGACAATCCCGATATCGGCGAATCCGCGATGCCCGCTGTCGATAGCGCCGCAATGCCCCAGTACATCGCATCTCCCAGTGACCGGATCGAACTACCCTCTGCACCTTGCTCCGCCATGAACAGGGCCACGGAAAAGAGCAGCCACAAGACCCCCAGCGCGCTGGCCATCTGCAGGAACAGCGTCCGGTCAATTATGTCCTTTATGAACTTCTGAAATTTCCGTCCCAACATCGCCAGTTTCCTTTCACAATGCTTGTGGGTTATTCATCGCAAGAAACGCCTGCTGTGCATCATCACGCCAGGAAGAACATTGCGCCCGCCCCGCCCAGGTAAATGACGGCCAGCAACACGCTCTCCACGCCGATATTGCCGATTCCGTGGCGCTGCCTGTACAGCAGGCCCATCAGCAGAACAGCAGTCATCAGGATCGTGATAGCCAGCCACAAGACCTCGGCGTTCGAAATCGCGCCGTAGATCGGCCCCGCGCGGTAGACCATGTCCGAAATCGCTACGAAGAGGGTATCGAACGCATTGCCGCCGATGATGTCTCCCACGGCAAGGTTCAATGCCCCCATCCGGACCGCCGTTATCGCAATGATGAGTTCCGGCAGCGATGTCGCAATGGCCGTGAACGTACCGCCGACGAAGCTCTCGGAAAGCCCCGTTTGCACGGAGAACGGTACGGCGACCTGCGCAAGCAGCCAGCCCGAGCCCGCGACGGCGACCGCACTCGTAGTGAAAATCAGCCAGAGCCGTGCCGCGCTGCTCTGCAGCCCGCTCCTGTAGCCGATGCTCTCCGGCCGCGTGTCGTCCGTCCGCCTTGGAATCCACATGGGCGACCGATGCGTCTTCACCAGCACGTAGAGCCCGAAAAAGTAGGCGACGACCAGGATCGGCGTCACCGGGTGGATGCCCAGAAAAGAGACCGACGGCGTGGCCGCACCGCCAACGTGGATGCCCAGCAGGCACAGCAGAAATGCACAAACCACGAGGTTCTCGACGGATGCGGCCGCGTGTTCCAGGTTGGCGCGCCGGTACACGATATCCGCGATGGCAAGGAATGCCGTCTGCGCGGCGATGCCGCCAAATGCATTGCTGACGGCCAGGCCGGCATGACCCGTCCAGGCCGCGGTCACCGACGTTGTGATGCCGGCGAGTGAAGTCGCGGCGCCGACCAGGACTGCACCGACCAGGAGCTCGCCCAAACCGGTACGATGCGCCAGGTCGCGCGCTGCGCGGGTCATCCTGACGCCGAACACCGCGATCGTCACGGCGCATAACAGAAAGGCTCCGGACAACAGCGGCAAAGACCAGGTTGCAGCGTTCATCGAGCGGTCTCTACGTTCGCGTGCAGACCAATGCTAATGCAAAATCCGGACGCTGTCGCTGTGAGAACTGCTGGCCATGATCCTCGTTTCTCTCGTGTTCTTCACAGGCCTCGTCGCAGCGATTACCTGATGATTCCGGGGATGATTGCCTTCGCCGATCTGTCCGTTCTCACCTGAGTTGCGCCAGATGCGCTGACGCGGGCTGCGCCGGCGTCTATGCGCGTTAGACCATCGGCTAAAACGACTCCAAGCGCCCCGTTTTCTGAGGTACCCTTGTGCTTTGGGGGCGATAACGGAGACATAAGAAGATGGCGTTCACGGCGGACAAAAAAAAATTCGAATTCGGTGAAACGTACAGATCCGCCTTTGCTGGCAAGCGCGTGCTCATCACGGGCTCCGGGAAAGACGGCGGCATCGGCCAGGCGCTGGCTTTGGCCGCGGCTGCCAACGGCGCTTCCGTTGTCGGTGTTCACTTCCACAGCAGCTACAGGGACGGCTTCGACCTCGTCGATGCAATTCGCGATATGGGGGTCGATGCGTTCGCGCTGCAGGCCGATGTGACCAGCCTCTCGGATCTGTGGGCTTCACGCAGCTATATCATCGAGCACATGGGCGGCAAGAGCCCCGACGTCATCGTCTGCAACTCCGGGCTCTCGGAAAAAGGTTATCGATTCGGCCGTGCATTGCCAGAGGTCGAGGGCGAGAGCCGCGCCGAACGTCGCGTCCGGGTTCGGCAGTCCTTCATGGACAACCTGCGGGAGTCCCGTCTCGTGATGGATACGAAGATCGACGGCTTCGTGTCCTGGACACATCTGTGGGCCGGCGAGGCCGTGTATCACAAGACGCCTCTGCAGCTTATTTACGTGTCGTCGATGCAGGCCATCGAGCCCGGCATTGCCGTGCCCGGGTACGTCGTCGCCAACTGGGCAGTACTGCGTTTGCCCGAGATCCTGCGTGTCAATCTCGGCAAAGCGTCGGACATGGTAAGCGCCTGCTGCATCATATTCCCGTTCATACGCACCGGTCTGACCGAGGCTTATGCCGACAATCCGAAGGTGTTTGGCCGCTGGCAGTCCCGCATGCTGGAAACCCACGAAGCAGCCCAGAGCATGGCACAGTTGCTGATGCAGCCGGCCGACGAGTTGAATCTCGGTAATTTCAAGCTGAACGTGAAAGGCGAGCCCGACGACATCAGCATGAAATGGAGCAAGGTCCGCCTCGAAGTCGAGGAGGATCAGCTCAACTGGGGCCCGTAGCTCGCGTGAGCGATTGAAAAACGGGCGTTTTTGACCCTGCCCGGGTTTCGGGTTCCGGGATGGCTGGCCTTGACTAACGGCCTGAAAAGCTTATACTTTGTGCTGCCTGTAAGTGCGCTTTTCACTATGCACACCATTTCGAAGTCCCTTCAGAAGTTTCTTCCGTAGTACCTCGTCCGGTCTTTCATACGTACTAGCAACACTTCCAGCCAAACCGGCCCTTGGACAGGGCTGTTATTTATTGATTAATTCAGGAACAAACTATGTCTACCACAACAGGTACTGTGAAATGGTTCAATGAGGCCAAAGGCTTCGGTTTTATCGAGCAGGAGAACGGCCCTGACGTGTTCGCACACTTCAGCGCCATCCAGGGCGACGGCTTCAAGACGCTCGTCGAGGGCCAGAAGGTCCAGTTCGAAATCACCCAGGGCCAGAAAGGACCTCAGGCGTCGAACATCGTCGCCGTATGACCTTCATACCCGTATGAACCAGGAAGGGCCCCGATGGGGCCCTTTCTATTGGTGCGGCCGGGTCCGTGCCTTTACCGGAAACACCAGAATCACCCGCACTCGGAGCGACTTTCATGAGCCAAGCAAAATCCGGAGACACCGTAAAAATTCACTATACCGGCACCCTCGACGACGGCACCCAGTTCGACTCGTCTCAGGGCCGGGACCCGCTGGAATTCGAGGTGGGCAGCGGCCAGGTCATCCCCGGCTTCGATAAAGCCGTCGAAGGCATGACTGTTGGCGACAGCAAGAGCGTCCGCATCGAAGCCGACGAGGCTTACGGCCCGCGCCACGAGCAGCTGGTCCAGCAAGTCGAGCGCAGCGTGCTGCCGGACGACCTGAACCCGGAGACCGGAATGGCCCTGCAGAGCAGCAGCCCCGACGGCCAGGTAACGCAGTTCATGGTCACGGACGTGACGGACGAGACCATCACGGTCGATGCCAATCACCCGCTCGCGGGACAGGCACTCAGCTTCGATATCGAGCTCGTCGATATCAAGTAGGAGCGGTTCTCGAACCGCGAAATCCTGCTACGACGACGCCCTGTTCAGCTCGGTTTCCACGTCGAAGAGTTCCTCCAGGAGCCTGTGCCACTCGGCGTACTTCTCGTCGACCCAGGTCTCCAGTTCGGCAATTCGTGCCTCCATCGCCTCGACAACGGGGCCGACCTCGTTGTTGAAAGCGATGGCCAGGCGATCCCGCTCCTGCGCGGTCACCCGGTCCCATTTGTAGTTGTCGTAGCGGGTCTTGATCGCCTCGTAGCTGCCACGCGGTGCAGCCGACCCGGATTCCTGTGCGCGTTCCGCGTTCTGTCTGTCGTATTCGACGGACTTGCGCCGGTATTCGCGCCACAGCGCATACGTCGACGCAATCTCCCCGTGCAACTCGCGAAATTTCGCGTCAACGGTATCGGTGATCACGTACTCGGTCAGCCGAATCCGCTCTACCCTGTCGAGCATGGGATCGCTTCGTGCCGGCAGGCGTCGTAGCACATACCGACCCTGCTCGTCTTCCGCCAGGTATTGCCCGAACGCAGACGGTGACAGTTCGGCCGCATAGCGCAGCAGTGAAATTTCGGTAATACGCCCAAGCGCGCGATCGTCGAACTGCTGTCGCGCCTCTAGCAGGGCCTTCGCAATCGCGTCATACAGTGCCTGATAGGGAGACCCCGTTTCTCCGGAATCAGCCGGGGGACCGTCGTCGGACAGGCTGGCCGAAAAGCTGCGGTCGAACCACAGGCGCCCGGTGGCATCGACCGCCCGAACCCGCAGCTCGAGGCGCTCGCCGTCAGAATGAACAATCGATCCGCTTATCGCTACTTCGGCGGCATCGTCCGGTTCCGTAACGACCCGAACCGCGCCCCATTCTCCGCTCTCTACAAGCGTCTCACGCAGCACGAAGGGCAGGAACTTTGCCTCCACCTCCCGGATTCGCGGAAAAATCTGCAGATCACGGTGCAGTGACCGATTCTCCGGCACGCCCGGATCGAACACGGCTATCGATACGTTGAGCGCCGTGACGTCCCGTGCATGGCCGGTCGCCGGGTACTGCAGCAGGCTGCCGCTCATTACGGCCAACAGCAGGAGCCGCGCACCGAACGTCACAACCCGATCTCGCCGGTGCTGCAGACGCGCTTCATGCTCAGCGTCTCGATACAGTTGAAATCCGGCGGCAATCGTTCGAATTTCCTGTAAAAGCGTATGAGCGTGACGGGCACACGAGCGGTGTTCGAAGCCACCGTTGTGACCACACGCAGCTGCTGCTGATCGGCGGACACCGTAAACCGGTGGGTGACCTGCAGGCCGTCCGGCAGAATCAGGTGAGAAACCAGCTGGGCACCGTCCCAGCCACAAATCTCGGTGCCGTAGTCGCTTTCCGTGCCCTTGGCGATCCCGTCATAGAATGCACACAGCAGGGAAAAATCGTCTTTGCGATCGACGGTGATCTCCTGGTCGTTCTGGGAGATGGTCAGCACCTGGGGACGTGTAATCAGTTCGGCGAGTCGCGCGAGCGCACTTATCGACTGCATATCCCTCGACGAGGGTCTTACCGGTCCGGGACGGGTCGTATAGGCCCTGTCTGCCGATGTGCGACTCAGGTAGTAATAGATATCACGCAGCACCTGGTTGACGTCGTCGCCGCGCGAGTAGTCGCGTTCCCATGAGCCGCTGAAGTCCGCCGGCATTTCTCCGTCGATCCGCATCATCTGCTCATCGATGACGGGCTTCGCCGGCGTGCAGGCCACCATCACCAGGCACATTGCTACGATGTTCCAGCTACGCAACATGTCTGTTTAGAGTATCGGGCTCCGAATGGGTTCGGGCCCAATACTCGCATTATTCAGCGTGCGGCGACACGTCCCCTTCCGGAGCGGCGCTTGCCCGCCGGACGTTGTGCACGGCCGCCGCGAGAGATCGGCTCGGCGGCGATACGGGGATCGGGCGCATAGCCCGGCACCGTCTCGCGGGTGATCTTCTTCTGCAACAGCTTCTCGATGTCGGCAAGCAGCTTGTGCTCGTCGACGCAGACGAGCGACACCGCATGACCCTCATGACCGGCACGCGCAGTACGACCGATGCGATGCACATAGTCTTCCGGCACATGCGGCAACTCGAAATTCACGACATGCGGCAGCCGTTCTATGTCGAGTCCGCGTGCAGCCACGTCCGTGGCGACCAGGACCCGTACCTTGCCCGCTTTGAAGTTATTCAGCGCCTTTATTCGTGCTGCCTGGGATTTGTTGCCATGGATCGCCGCCGAGTTCAGGCCATCGGCCTCGAGCTGCTTGGCCAGCCGGTTGGCACCGTGCTTCGTGCGCGTGAAGACCAGCACCTGCTGCCAGTTCTCCGCACCAATCTTGTGCGACAGGAGTTCCCGCTTGCGGTTGCGGTCGACGGGGTAGACGATCTGGCTTACGCCCTCTGCCGGCCGTCCGTTTGCGGCGACCTTGATCTCCATCGGCGAATTCAACAGATCAGCGGCCAGCCGCCGGATCTCGTCTGAAAAAGTCGCAGAGAACAACAGGTTCTGGCGCTTCGCGGGCAGCACCTTCATGATCTTGCGGATGTCGCGGATAAAGCCCATGTCGAGCATGCGATCCGCTTCGTCGAGAACCAGGATCTCGATTGCATCGAGTTTTATCGTTCCCTGCTGCAAATGATCGAGTAATCTGCCCGGCGTCGCGACCACGACGTCCACGCCTTTGCGCAGGTTGGCTATCTGGGTATTGATGCTCACGCCGCCATAGATGACGGCCGTGCGAAACGGCAGGTGCTTTCCGTAGGTGCGAACGCTGTCCGCAACCTGCGCCGCCAGCTCCCGCGTGGGTGTCAGTACCAGGGCACGAATACGGCGCCGGTTGACGCTGCCCTGCTGCAGCCGCTGCAACAGCGGCAAGGTAAAGCCGGCCGTCTTGCCGGTGCCCGTCTGGGCACCCGCGAGCACGTCATTGCCGGCGAGAATATGGGGGATTGCTTGCTGCTGGATCGGGGTCGCATGGACATAGCCCTGCTGTTCGACTGCACGCAGCAGTTCGGCCGTGAGGCCAAGTTGATTGAATAACACTGGTTTTGATGCTCCGAATCCGCCCGACACGATTGCGGCTCGATGCCGCGAAAGTTTCGATCCAGGCTATGATTCTGGGTTAGCTCCGAAGACCGCAGGAGTGCAGCGCGGAGGCAATGGCGCAGACCGATGTGCGCCAGGACGGAGCGGACTATAACAGACTGGCGCACGAATGGAAGGAATCATTTACCTGTGTAAGCCGGCTCTTTCGCGACGGGCAGTTCGGTGCGACAAGCCGGTGAGCGCGCGGTAAAGTAACGACATGCCGGCACCGCCCGACAATCTCGAGCCTTCGAACCTGGCGCTTTTCCTGGACGTCGACGGAACCCTCCTCGAAATCGAGGATCATCCCGCAGACGTACGCGCGGATCAGGCCCTGATCGCCTTGCTGGAGCGCTTGTCACAGGGTCTCGATGGCGCCCTGTCGTTGATCAGCGGCCGAACTGTCGCCGACATCGATCGCATTTTTGCGCCTGCCAGGTTTGCCACCGCCGGCGGCCATGGCGCCGAGCTGCGCCTGCACCCCGACGATTCGGTAGCGAGTGCGAAATGGTCGCTGCCGCCATCGATTATCGAGCGTGTCCGGGCGTTCGCGGCGAACAGTCCGGGTTTGTTACTGGAAGAAAAGCGCGGCGGTATGTCGCTGCACTATCGGCGTGCTCCGGAGCTCGAAAAGCAATGCACGACATTCGTGCAAAGCCTGCTGCCGGAAATCGAGCAGGACTTTCGCCTGATTGCCGGTAAAATGGTGTTCGAATTCGCGCCCAGGGAACACCACAAGGGCGCGGCGATCAGCGACATGATGCAGCGAGACCCGTTCACCCGGCGCCGCGCCGTATTCGTCGGCGACGACGTGACGGATGAAGACGGTTTCCGTGCCGTCAACGCTCTGGACGGGATCGCGATTCGTGTTGGCGGCAGCCGCGGCAGCGAGGCTCAATACTCCTTACCGGACGTTGCAGCGGTGCACCGCTGGCTCGCATCAATCGAACAGAGCATTTATCAATAACCGGAACCAGGGAGAGCGTTTCTTGTCCAGTCTCAACATCGGTTTGGTCGGTAACTGCCAGGTGGCATCGTTCATCGATGAATGTGCCACGATGGTCTGGGCCTGCATGCCGCAATTCGATTCCGACCCGATCTTTTGCCGCCTCCTGCGCGACGACAGTGAAGTCGAACTGCCCGGCTTCTTCGAGGTGGAACTCGTCAATTTCTCCCACAGCGAACAGGTTTACCAGACGAATACCGCGATCCTGGACACGGTCCTGTACGACACGAATGGCGGCGCGGTTCGCATCACGGATTTCGCACCCCGTTACGAGTACGTCGGGCGCATGTTCACTCCCATGATGCTGGCACGGCGCGTCCGGCCGGAAACCGGTGCGCCGAGGATCCGGGTCCGACTGCGGCCAGCGCGTGACTATGGCGCAAAGCCGTGCAAGACGACGCATGGCAGCAATCACATTCGCTATATCTGCTCGGATACGACACTCCGGCTGACGACCGACGCATCGCTTACGCACGTTTTGGAGGAAAACGCGTTCGTACTCGACAGGCCTCTGCACCTCATTCTCGGTCCCGACGAGACGATCCCCGAGTCTTGCGAGGATGCTTTTCACACTCACTTTCGCGCGACGCGCGACTACTGGCAATCCTGGTCGCGCGGCCTGTCGATTCCGTTCGAATGGCAGGAAGCCGTCATTCGCGCGGCGATCACGCTGAAGCTCTGCACCTTCGAAGACACGGGTGCGGTTGTCGCCGCGCTCACTACGTCGATTCCGGAGGCCGCGGACAGCGGGCGCAACTGGGACTATCGATTCTGCTGGCTGCGTGACAGTTATTTCGTCGTGCAGGCGCTGAATCGGCTGGGCACGACCGTCACGATGGAGCGCTACCTGGCCTATATCATGAACATCGCCGCCGAGGCGGGCGACGACGAGCTCAAACCGCTGTACGGCATCAGCGGGCGCTCGGTAACCGACGAGCAGATTATCGAGTCGCTGACCGGCTACCAGGGTATGCCGCCGGTTCGACGCGGCAACCAGGCGTACGAACAGGTGCAACACGACGTCTACGGCGCCGTTGTACTCGCGGCGACGCAGTTTTTCTTCGACAGCCGGCTCATCAAGTCCGGCACCCTCGCGGAATTCAAACGTCTGGAAGCGCTGGGGAAATGGGCGCGCGAAAAATACGACCAGCCGGACGCGGGGCTCTGGGAATACCGCGGGCGGCAGCGCGTACACACGTTTTCGAGCATCATGTGCTGGGCTGCCTGCGATCGCCTGGCGAAGATTGGGCATAAACTCGGCGAAGACGAGCGCGCCGACTACTGGCGCAACGCGGCGGACGACATGCGAGCGGATATCCTCGAGCGCGCCTGGGACCCGGAGCAGGAATCCTTCACCGAGAGCTTCGGGCGGCCGGAAATGGATGCCAGCCTCCTTACGATGCACGACCTCGGCTTCATCGACGCTGACGACCCGCGTTTCGTGTCGACGGTCGACTGCATCGGCCGCCACCTCCTGCGAGACAAGCATATGTTCCGGTACATTGCGGCCGACGATTTCGGCGAACCGGAAAACGCCTTCAACATCTGCACGTTCTGGTACATCGACGCGCTCGCCAGTATCGGCCGAAAGGACGAAGCGCGTGACCTGTTCGAGAACATGCTGGCACTTCGCAACCCGCTGGGCCTTCTGTCCGAAGATATCGACCCGCAAACCGGCGCGCTGTGGGGCAACTTCCCGCAAACCTACAGCATGGCCGGCATCATCAACGCAGCGGTTCGCCTGAGCCGCACCTGGGAGGAATCCCTGTAGCCCGGACTAACGATCATGACTGAGCCATCGGACAGACGCCTTATCATCGTTTCGAACCGCGTTGCGATGCCGAAGAAAAAGGGGGCCGCAGCCGGCGGTCTGGCCGTCGGCATCCTGGCCGCGTTGAAGGACCAGGGCGGCATGTGGTTCGGCTGGAGCGGCAGACTGACGGAGAAGTCGGATTCACAGGTCGAGGTCGTCCGCAAAGACAATATCGAGTTCGCGACGATTGCCCTGAACGAGCACGATTTCGAGCACTATTACAATGGCTACAGCAATCGCGTCCTGTGGCCGGTCTGTCATTATTTTCTCGACTTCCTGCAGTACGAAACCGAAGACTTCGATGCATACCGTCGTGTCAATTCCCTGTTCGGGCGGAAACTCGCCTCGTTACTGCGCCCGGACGACGTCATCTGGGTGCACGACTACCACCTGATACCGCTGGCAGCAGAATTGCGTAATGCAGGGATCGATAACCCGATCGGATTTTTCCTGCACGTACCTTTCCCGACGTTCGAAGCATTGCGGGCAGCGCCCGGTCACGAGTACCTGCTGCGCTCCCTGTGCGCCTACGATGTGCTGGGATTCCATACGGCACGGGACCTCAACGCATTCAAGACCTGCATGCAGGAGCCCATCGTCGACGCGAAAGCCACGGGAAGCAATACCATCGAGGTGTCCGGCGGTTCGCTCATCGCCGACGTATTCCCGATCGGCGTCGATGTCGGGGAAATTCAGGCACTGTCGGCCGAGGCGAACAGGATGAAATCGGTTCGAAGAATGGTCAAGAGCCTTGAGGATCGGCAACTGATCATCGGCGTCGACCGGCTCGACTACAGCAAGGGGCTGCACCAGCGTTTCCTTTCCTACGAGCGCCTGCTCGAGAAATATCCGAATACGCAGAACAACGTCACCCTGATGCAGATCGCCCCGCCCACACGCGCAGGCGTCCGGGCGTATGACGAGATTCGTTCGGAACTCGAACAGGTCTCGGGACGCATCAACGGCCGCTTCGCCTCGTCGGACTGGGTGCCGATCCGTTACCTGAACAAGGGGATCAGCCGCAAACCGCTCATGGGTTTTTTCCGCAACGCCGATGTAGGCCTGGTGACGCCCGTCAGGGACGGGATGAACCTGGTGGCCAAGGAGTACGTGGTGGCTCAGGATCCCGACGACCCCGGCATGCTCGTGCTATCGAGCCTCGCTGGCGCGGCGTGCGAACTCACCGACGCCGTGATCGTGAATCCCTACGATCGCGACAGCGTGGCCGACGGCATCGCGTCGGCGATCACCATGTCGCTGAAAGAGCGGCAGGAGCGGCATGCATCC
>Ga0193945_1000008_pt1 | contig 26324 bp, 22 predicted proteins | sample BRT_01_MG_FD_161665 | JGI IMG/M metagenome (GOLD analysis project Ga0193945, IMG submission 161665) | Sediment microbial communities from the Broadkill River, Lewes, Delaware, United States - BRT_0-1_MG | ecosystem: Environmental > Aquatic > Freshwater > River > Sediment | place: USA: Delaware... | reverse complement strand
AGGGCGCCAGATCATCAGCGCCAGGCAGGCAAAGCAGATGACATAGTAGGCCGCCCGGGCGTCCGGCAGCGACTCCAGGAACGCCACGCGAACGTTGACCCCCGCGAAATAATCGAGGAGAAGAAATACCGCGGTCGCCGCGTAGTACCAGGGGAGGATGCGAATCACGCTCATGTGCAATATTCTTGGCCTTTATCAGGTCTTACTCAAGAGCCAATTCTGAAGAGAGCCAAAGTGCTTATAAAAAAACCGTCCGACATTCGACCTTCCGAGATTACGAGCCAGCAGAATTATCTGAATCGGCGCGATTTTATTCGTGCCGGCGCGATAGCGGGTGGCGCCCTGCTCGCCCCTGGTGCATTTGGAGCGATTGTTCCGGAGGCGCAGCGTGCAAAACTGAACGGCGTTATCGAGAGCCCGTTCAGCACGGACGAGGCGCCCAACAGTTATGACGATATAACGACCTACAACAATTTCTATGAATTCGGCACCGGCAAGAATGATCCGGTGATGAACGCACGGGATTTCAAGCCGCGCCCCTGGACGATTACCGTCGAAGGTGAAGCAGAAAAGACCGGTACGTTCGACTTCGACGAATTCATGAAACCGTTCGACCTTGAAGAGCGCATCTATCGGATGCGTTGTGTGGAAGCCTGGTCAATGGTCATACCGTGGGTCGGGATCTCGCTGGCCGATGTCATCAAGCACCTGCAACCCACGTCCAGGGCAAAGTACGTTGCCTTTGAAACGCTCAACGATCCCGAGCGCATGCCGGGCGTTCGCCGGCGAGTTCTCCAATGGCCTTATCGCGAAGGGCTGACAATCGAGGAAGCAACCAACCCATTGCCCATTCTTGCCGTAGGCCTGTACGGCGAAGTACTGCCCAACCAGAATGGCGCACCGATCCGGCTGGTTGTGCCGTGGAAATACGGCTTCAAGGGCATCAAGAGCATTGTAAAGATTCGCTTTAGCGAACGACGCCCGAAAACCAGCTGGAACATGTCGCAGTCGAACGAGTACGGTTTCTACGCCAACGTGAACCCCGAGGTCGACCACCCACGCTGGAGCCAGGCACGGGAACGGCGGATCGGTGCCAGCGTATTCGCCAGCAAACAACCCACTCTGATGTTCAACGGGTACGGCGAACAGGTCGCGGATCTCTACAAAGGCCTGGACCTCAGGCGTAACTTCTAGACGTCGCTTGGACACGCTCAAACAGATTCGGCTGATCTGGAAGCCGCTCGTTTTCGCTGCTTGCCTGTTGCCGTTCGCGCTTGTTGTCGGCGATGCGTTCGAGATCACGGGGCGACTGGGAGCAAACCCGATCGAGGAGATCATGGATCGTTTCGGCAACTGGTCGCTGCGATTCATCCTGATAACGCTGGCGGTGACGCCGTTGCGGCGAATAACCGGCTGGAACTGGCTCACACGCTTCCGACGCATGCTCGGCCTGTTCACTTTTTTCTATGTGCTCATGCACTTCCTGACCTGGCTGATTCTCGACCAGGGCCTGCTGATGTCGGCGATTCTCGAGGACCTGGTGAAGCGTCCGTTCATCACTATTGGCTTCGCCGCCTTCTTGTTGCTGCTGGCGCTGGCTGTGACCTCGACGAATGCGATGCGACGCCGCCTGGGGCGACGCTGGCAGCAGCTGCACAACCTGGTCTACGTAATCGGCATCCTCGGCGTCTGGCACTACTGGTGGCAGGTAAAGAAAGACATCACGGAACCGCTGATCTACGCGGCAATACTCGCAGTGCTGCTCGGCTACAGGGGGACAGTCACCTTTTTCCGCCAGCGTAGGCAGAGCGCCAATCTCGGGAAAAGGTGACTGTCCCCTAAAGTAAAAACCGGGGCGGCCGCAGCCGTCCCGGTAATCACAACACAGCTACTTCGTCAGGCAACTTTCACTGTGTGTCGTTCCGCCACCCGGATCTTCGGAAGCGTGACTGTCAGGATTCCTTCCTTTAGTTCGGCGTGGATGTTTTCAGGATCCACTTCAACTGGCAGGGCAACCGTTCTTGTCAGTTTGCCGTAGCCAAGTTCATGCCGATAGAAGTCTTCCTTCTCGTCTTCTTCCTCGAACTCCCTCTCAGCTTTGATCAACAGGCGGTCGCCCGAGATCGTCACTTCGACGTCATCTTTTTCGACGCCGGGCAGTTCTGCACGGACCATGAGCTCTTTGTCGCGGTCGACGATATCCAAGCGGAATGCCCGCTCATAATCGATACCTACCGGCCACTTCCATCCAAGAGGCTCAAACGTCTCCATCCAGCGGCGTGGTGGGAAGTCCTCAAAGAACTCCTCCATGCTGTGGGTGAGAGGCATAGCCCGTCTTACGTCAATAGCCCTTTTGCGGGGCTCGAGTTTGCGCAGGATTGACATAGACTCACCTCCTTCCCTTACAACACTGGCGATCCTCTGCCAGCACATCAGTTATACGCGCTCTTTGGAAGGTGACAATTCGGAGTACTACCCATTGACAGAATTTCCGCGGCGACGCGATTTAGTTCGCGTCCCCGTTCGACGAAAGTGATGCCGAAACCCTCATCAGTTCGCCACCGTGATTGACAGTTTTTCGGTGATCACTTTGCGCAAGCTCTTACCCGCATCCGTCCTGTTATCAAGTATCGTGATCGTCGCATAGCCTCGTGCGAACCACTGCCAGTCAGCATCGCTGTCCGATGGCGCGCCCGGCTCCAATACCCGCAGCGCAACATCGAGCCTTCCTGCTTCATCCGTTTCCAGGTAGTCAATGCGAACACCGACATCCCAGGTCGCGGGTGAAACCCGGACACCTCTCAGCGCATCAGGCGTCAGCGGCGGATAGTTGATATTCAGAATCGTGCCGACGGGAAGCAACTCATCTTCGCCCGAACGGTTTTTCTGCAGATCGCTTATGAGTGTTGAGGTAAGCTCCGCTGCGCCTGCAAATGCCTTGAAAGTACTCGGAAACGGGATTGGCGTCTGGTCCTGTTCAGCTGGATTTATGCCGACAGAAACAGCGATAGCCGGCACGCCAATGTTCGCCGCCATGGTTGCTGCACCAACGGTCCCTGAACTACCGGCGAAACCGAGGTTCGGTCCGAAATTAGCTCCCGAAACGACAAGATCTGGAGCCTCGTCCGCGAAGTGTTCCTGCAAAGCAACCAGCACGGAGTCAGCCGGGAACCCGTCCACAGACCATACTCCTTCGCCCTGTTCCTGCACGTCGATTGTGCCGCCAATACTCACGCGAATGCCGCTGCCACTCCGATTCTGCAGCGGCGCAACGACCGTAACGTCATGACCTTCGGCAAGCAGCGTTTCCCGCAGGACCTTGAGTCCCGGCGCGTCATAGCCGTCATCGTTTGTTAGCAGAATCCGTAGCGGCCTGCTTTCGGCAGCGGCAAGGCCAATGGTCCAGGCGCCCAGCAGCAAGCCCAGCAGCCCCGTTCTTAAACAGATGCCAATGCATTTTCGAAAACGTGATTTCACAGTGATCCAATGTGTAATTGCAGAGCAACTACGATGACACTTCCAGCGCGCAAAGGAAACTGACCCGGTGTCGCCCTCGTGACAGGGGCTGGTGCTGTATCTTGTTAATGTGTTGCGAATATGGGGACGACTGCCTGACCGGGCCATCCCTCGACAAATAGAACATCCTTCCAAGGGGGGAATCAGGATGAATAAGTTCCAACGCGGCCTGGCTTTAGTGCTGGGCATGTCACTCAGTTTCGCCGCGCCGGGCACGTTTGCCCAGTCAAACAGTCTGGCAATTGAAGAGATCGTCGTTACGGCACAGAAACGTGAGCAGAGTCTGCAGGACGTGCCCATTTCGGTCTCAGTCGTCACGGGCGAAAAGCTGGTTGAGGCGGGCATTGACAACCTCGACGATCTTGCCCTGTACGTGCCCAACTTCAGCAAGAGCGAAACCGGCATCGGCCCGGTCCTTCAGATTCGCGGTATTGCAACAGGCAACAACCCCGGTTTTGAACAATCTGTCGTTATGTACATGGACGACATTGCGCTCGGCCGTGGCAGCCTGGCGCGCATGCCATTCATGGACCTCGAACGTGTTGAGGTTCTGCGCGGTCCGCAAAACGTGCTGTTCGGAAAGAACAGCATCGCAGGTGCCATTTCAATGATCACCGCCAAGCCAACCGATGAGCTCGAGGGCAGTGTCAGCATCCGCTACGGCAGTGAATACGAGGATGGTGAGGTTATCGGCGTGCTCTCCGGACCGCTAACTGAAACGCTCCGCGGCCGACTTGCCATTCGTGGTGCTGAGCGCGGCGGATATGCCGAGAACTCCGGCAATGGCCGCAACGAGGAACAGCGCGATGAAACTGCCATTCGCGCAACCCTCGCCATGGACGTCCAGGACAACGGCGAGCTCATCCTCAAATATGAACACGACACCGTGGACAGCAAGGGTATGAGCCAGGAACTGATGTTCGAATATGGGAATCCCTTCCCGTTTGACCCCGTCCTTAATCCGTTCGCCGGGTTCACCTATACACAACAGGTTGGCACGCTAGAAAGTATCTACAACGGGATTCTGGCTGGCCTTGGTGCGCCACCGATCAGTGTAGGCAGCGACGTGGCCGTAATAGATCGTATTCGACGTTCGAACGCGGACGAATTTCAGGACCTGGATCTCGATAACATCGTGCTCACCTACAACGGGGACTTTGACGGATTCTCTGTCACCTCGGTCACCGGCTTCAGCAAGTACAAAGAGACCCGCCTTACCGGCTCTTCGTCGGGCATCGACATCAGCAACATCCTGACCCGGGAAGAATACGAGCAGCTCAGTCAGGAAGTTCGTGTCATGTCCGACCTCGAAGGACCTGTTAGCTGGATTGGCGGCGTATTCCTGCAGCGCTGGGAGCTTGAAGCCGACGAGAGCACACTTGTTGATGAAATGAACATGCCGGTCCTTCTCGGCCTGATGGGTCTTGCGCCGGGCCTCGAAGCGGTCGCTAATCTCGACAGCACGCGCTACTACACAAGCGATAGCATGACACTTGCCGCATTTGGCCAGGCCACCTGGTCCGTATCGGATGCGGCGCGCATCTCGCTCGGTGGTCGCTACACACGTGAAAATAAGAGCGGTCGCCGCTTCGTCGACATTTTCAGCACCGCTACAGGTGAGTTTGATGTGGCCCAGGCGATCTTTGCATCATGCGCGTTCGGAGTCGACTATCAGTCGCTTGGCGTCTTGTCAGGACTCGCACCACTACCCGGATGTGATGGCGTTCCTGCATTCGGTAATTTCAGCACACACGATGCATCCGGCGATCGAACCGAGAACGTATTTACACCTTCGGTTATTGCCGAACTCGATATGGGCGACAACCATATGGCCTTCCTTTCGTACTCGAGAGGATTCAAAGCCGGCGGCTTCGATGCACGAGCGCCCCGCGAGAGCGACTTTGATTATGAAGATGAGCACGTTGACAACATTGAAATTGGTTTGAAGAGCACCCTGGCAGATGGGCGGGCACAGACAAACCTGGTCGCGTATCACGCCACGTACAAGGACCGCCAGGTCACAACGTTTGACGGAATCGCCGGGTTTGTTGTCGGTAATGCCGCCGAATCGGAAGCGCTGGGCTTTGAATTTGACGGTCGCTGGCGCGCAACGGAAAACCTGACTTTGTCAGCATCGGTTGCGTACATGGATTACGAGACCATCAAGCATGACAACGCGCCGTGCGCGCCGATTGTTACTCTGCTGACAGGTGAATCACTGTGTGATCGCGCCGGTCGCACGGCGACATACGTGCCTGACTGGTCAGCCAACCTGGTCGTCGATTATGCGCTGCCGATTACGGGTGAACTCGATTTTCGCAGCACGCTTGACGTTAATTATGAAAGCGAGTACTTCACCGACTCCGGTCAGGACGTAAACATGATGCAGGATGCCTACACGATGTATAACCTGCGACTGGCCCTCGAATCTGACAACTGGACATTTGCCGTGCTGGGCAAGAATCTCTCCGACGAGCAAGTCATTGAGTTCAGCAGCGTTGTGCCATTGTCCGGCTCGAGCCTGAGCGCACCGGCTTACGCAGGCTTCCTGCAGCCGCCGCGCACTATTGCAGTCCAGTTCGCGTACCGCTTCTAGGGCATTAAGCGGATGAACGGCGTCCCGGAAACGGGGCGCCGTTTTTTTATTGCGTGAAAGTAACGCGTGCACCGTCCACGGCAATTGCCGACAGGCTCTGTGCAAGGTTCGCATTTCCGTCAACCAAAGGCGCGTAGAGCTCCAGGCTAGATTGCAGCAACAACCCTCCGTGCAGCGCGGCGATCTCTTCACGATGCAGGCCGGCCCTGTGAATTATCCACTCCCTGTAGTCGGCAGCGGCACCCTTCTGCTGCCATGACTTGTCTGCAGGACCACCGAGCACAAAAACCTCGGGCTGGAGATTCTCAGCGAGCGATCCCGCAAGTTCGCCATCAACATAAAGCAGTGACTCGCCGCGAGCGACATAATGGGTCAGTGTCACGTAGTGCCAATCATCATCAAGCCCGTTAACAGGTGATGAGACCAGATTGCCGTCTGCGCCTCTGTACGTGACAGCACCGTCGGCAACTGACATCACAGCCATGAACCGGTCTTCCTGCCTGCCCAGCTCCGCAGACTCGGTGTCCCAGGAAAAGTCACCGTAGCTGCGCCGAAATGGTTTGAAACCCGGCGACAGCGACTGGCCTGCTATGGAAGCAACCACACCGTCCCGGTCCACACGCACCTGGAAAGTCAGCGAAAAGGAGCGCATCACATCGTGGGATTGGAACGTGAGCGGCGCAGTACTGTTGCGGCGTACTCGCGCAAATCCCGAGGCGCCTGATTTCTCCGGAACTGCTTTCCCCGCGTCCAGTGCAGCAAATAATGTGGGCACGAACGCATGCATTATTTCGGTGTAGCCTGCTGCATTCGGATGGAATGGATCGGCCCAGAATCCCCTGGCCCACCGCCCCTGGCCATCATCGATGGCGCCCAGCAGGTTAACGCTGGGCACGTTCCATGAGTTGATCAGCAGATTCATGCGCCGCGTAAATGCGTACTCGCGCTCGGAAAAATCCAGCCGCGCATACGGCAGCGTGACGATCGGTATCATTCCGGCCGCCCGTGTCCTGGCAACGAGTTCCTGCAGTCCGTTGGCAAACCCCTCATACACCTGTTCCGCCTGTTCCGGCGTTGAAGTACAACCCGTCGTCTGCCCCATCTGGCATTGCGCGATTCCTTCGTTGCCGAGAGACAGACCGATGACGACGTAGTCCGGCGCAGCATCGGTCAGGTAACGGATGGCGGAGTCCCGGGGCTCTGCTGGTTCGAATCGCGATGCGATCGTTGTCGTATTGTCGCCAGGCCGTGAACGATCGACCACCATCCAGCCCCGCGGCTCGAGCAGTCGTTGAAGCCTGCCTGAGTAGCCGCCGGACATCGACTCGTCACCAATACCCTGCGCAACGGATGACCCCCAGATTACGACACGGGGCGCTGCCTCGACTGCTGTATCGTCGGCATGACCGGCGGGCGATAGTACGAACAGAACCGCGAGTGCCATTCCGGGTACACGAAAGGTGCTTATCATCCTGCAGATCTCCTGTGTTCCAGACTCGAATCCCTGATGTTGCGCCAAAATTACGTTGCGAGTCCGACAAAGCCTGTCGCGTTCGCGACATCGGCTTGGCAGTATCACACCTAGTATCGCGAAAACGCCGAGACGAGGGTTAGCAGTGCCAATAGCAAGCAGCAATGGAATCCAACTCGCTTACGAGACACACGGCGATCCCGGCAACCCCGTTCTGCTCATGGTACAGGGACTTGGTATGCCTCTATCCGCCTGGCCAAAGCCACTGCTCGACGCGCTGGTTGATGAGGGTTTTCACGTCATCACTTTTGATAATCGGGACATCGGCAAGTCCACGCTCATGCGAGACCTTCCGGTTCCCAACATGCTGGTGCAAACGATCCGGCGGATGGTGAAATTCAAGGTGCGCGCGCCATACAAGCTCACCGATATGATGCGCGATCTCGTCGGCCTGATGGACGCGCTGGAAATTGAGACCGCACATGTTGTCGGCGTGTCGATGGGCGGCATGATCGCGCAACTGCTCGCGATCCATGAGCCACAACGTCTCGACAGCCTGACCCTCATCATGTCGACCACGAACGAACGCAAGCTGCCCGGCCCGACTCGCGAGGTCAGCCGCTTTATTATGCGCGGTCCAAAATCGCAGACAGATAAGGATCGCCTGGCATTTCAATGGCAGCTTTGGCGCCTGCTGGGCAGCCCTGCCTACCCGCTTTCCGACCAGGAGCTGGCGGGATTCCTGCAGATGGTCTACTCCCGGGGAGCCACGGCCGCGGGTACGGCGCGGCACACGCTCGCCATCCTCGCCGCGCCCGGGCGTGCCGCGGACTTACGTCGAGTGCAAGTACCAACCCTGGTAATTCATGGTGATGCCGACCCACTTGTTCCGATCGAGTGCGGTCGCGACATAGCAAAAGCTATTCCCGGCGCTCGCATGGAAACCATCGAGGGCATGGGGCACGACTTGCCGCTGCAACTTGTACCCAGACTGAGTCAGCTGATCTCCGGGCATGCCCGGCGCACTTGATCAGGCAGTCGACCTCATTTCCTGAATACGTTGCGAGATTTTCGCGTGCTCGGCCTGCGATATCGGGTAGGACCGAATGATCAGGAGGCTCGACAAGAGCAGCACCATCGAAACCGGGCCGGACAACATCGCCAGTCCCTGCAGAGCGTCCGCCCCCACATCTGCCGGACTTGCACCGCGCGGAAAGCGAATAATATCGAGCCCGACACCGGCCGCAAAAGCCCCGAAGCCGAAGCTGGCCTTTTGCGCAAGCGAGCCTGCGGCGAAAAACAGGCCCTCTTCGCGCCGACCCGAATCGAGCTCATGCTGGTCTATCGTGTCAGACAGCATTGAGTCGACGATGATGTACAGCGCTATGAAGAATATTTGAGACATGCCGGTTGCGAGATAGACAAAGCCGAGCCGCTCGCCGATCGCCATCGGTTCGATCAGGCCAAACAAGAAGGAAATTGGCGGCGAGAACCCGAATATCGACCCAAAGACCATGCAAATCATGAACGCCTTCTTCTTGTCGAAACGAAGCGACAGGCGCTTCGCCGCAAACGGTCCGAGCAGTACACCGATGATCGGTGAACTGGCGACGATAGCCAGTTGCTCAGGTGTGAACCCATAGAGATACGCACCTGTGTAGATGATCAGCGTTTGAGTCAGTCCGACGATCGTCGTAAACGCGAGGCTCGTAATGAACAATTTTCGAAACGCATACTGCCTGAGTGTTTTGAAGACCGTGATGAACGCCAGCAAGGGATGTTTCGCGTCAGGATTGGGCACCGGATCCGACAAATGCGGAATAGTGGACCGCGTTGAGAAAATCGACCAAAGCATGGTGACTGTGGACAAGACCCCGGCGAACGCGGCAAAACCCGGATAACTTGCCGCATTCAACATCCCATTCGGAAAGGCCTCGCTTGGCGGAAAGAAGACGATAAACCCGGTCATCGATACCAGGAGCCCGCCGGCAAACTGGCAGAACTGCCGATAGCCGATCAATACCGTTCTTTCATGGTAGTCGCGTACCATTTCCGCGCCCAGCGACAGGTGGGGCACGTAGAAGAACGTCAACAGCACGCGCACAACAATTGCAAAACCGAGCATCCAAGCGAACAGCCCCTGCTCGCTCAGGCCCGCCGGCGGGGAGAAGAGCAGATAGATCGTCAGGCCGAACGGCAACGCGCCGAGCAACATAAATGGATGACGACGTCCCCAGCGCGACTTGAAGCGGTCGGAAAGCTGTCCCACCATCGGATCGGTCACGGCATCGACTATCAGGGCGAGCAGGGAGGCCATGCCAACCATGCTGCCAGAGACGCCAAGGACCTGGTTGTAATAGAAGAACAGGAAAATCGTGAACGTCGCGTTCTTTACGCCAGAGGACGTCTGTCCCAGCCCGTATCCGAGTTTGAGTGCAGTTTTCATTTGGCCGGTCTCGCCCCGCATGCGCGCTTGGTGATTGAATAGCCGACAACTATAACCTGCCGGCCCGGCGCGAGGCTGTCGCCGCCGCGACTAACCTTCAGTCGTCATCGTCCTTGAGTTCCAGCTCGGCATGCAGCGCGTTTAAGTCGCGAATGATGTAGTGATTTGACTGCGCCTCCAGAATCCCCCGCTCGCGCCACTCGCTGAGAATCTTGTTGATGCGCTGGCGTGAACCCAGGCTCAGCTGGGCAAAGTCCGTCTGGCTTAGATTGATGTCGATGGACACGCCTTCGTCAGTCTGATGCCCATGCTCCTCGATCAATGCCAGCAATCGACCTGCCAGCCTCGACCTTAGCGGGTAGAACGCCATGCCCACGAGCAGACGGTAGATTCCGCGGGACCGCATGATGTGATGCCTGAATATATTCCTGTACATCAACGAGTATTCCTCGCCTACGGCGAGAACGACAGCGCGCGGAATCACGACGGCGGTGGCACGCTCCAGGACCCGGGCGTCAATTGCTGTCGGCAAATCATTAGCGATGAACTGCTCCCCAAGCCACGCCTCCGGCTCAAGGTCACGGATCGCAAATTCCTGCCCGATGGTACTGCTTAGCAGCAGCCTGACACGGCCCGACAGGATGCAATAGACATCGTTGCCTGCCTCACCAATCGTGTAGAGGTAACCGCCCTTGTGGTAATCATGGACGTTCGCAGCTTCGGCGAGGCGCTGGTGCGCTCGCCCGGGCAGGCCGTCAAACCATGGCGACCGAGCGATAATTCCCGTCAGGTCATAACCATCTTTCTCTGCAGTCATTGCGGCGCACGCCTATCCACCCTGGACTGATGGTGAACCAGGCGCACGACGCGATCAAGCAAACTATGGTCTCAGGCGACCTCGAACAATGAAGCTGCGCCCTGACCACCGCCCACGCACATGGTGCAGACGACGTATTTCACACCGCGGCGCTTGCCCTCGATGAGTGCGTGGCCGACCATCCTGGCCCCGGACATACCATACGGGTGGCCTATGGAAATGGCGCCGCCATTTACGTTCAGGATGTCATCTGGAATGCCCAGCACGTCACGGCAGTAGAGAACCTGAACCGCAAACGCCTCGTTCAGTTCCCAGAGGCCGATGTCATCCATCTTCAGACCCGCCCGGTCGAGTAACCTTGGCACAGCAAAGACTGGCCCGACACCCATTTCATCGGGTTCACAACCCGCAACAGCCGTACCACGATAGATACCAAGCGGTTCGAGGCCGCGCTGTTCCGCGACTTTCGCTTCCATGACGACAGAAGCCGAGGCGCCATCCGACAGCTGGCTTGCATTACCCGCCGTAATGAACCCGCCTTCACGGACAGGATTGAGGCCCGCAAGTCCTTCCAGTGTAGTTGATGGACGATTGCCTTCGTCCTTGTCGAGAACCACATCCTGCAAGGAGATTTCCTTGGTCTCCCTGTCCATGACTCCCATGCTGGACAGCAATGGCACGATCTCGTCGTCAAACCTGCCCGCCTCCTGGCCAGCCGCAGTTCGTTGCTGGCTTTGCAGCGCGTATGCGTCCTGCGCCTCTCGACTTATTTCATAACGCTGCGCCACGATCTCTGCCGTATCGATCATCGGCATTAGGATGTGCTCATGCTCTGCCATGAGGCGCGGGTCGGCCGCTCGGTGGAAGTTCTGATGCTCGTTCTGAACCAGGCTGATCGATTCAAGTCCGCCGCCAACCATGATGTCGACGTTGTCACAAATAACGGTCTTTGCCGCCAGCGCGATCGCCATCATGCCCGACGAACACTGCCGGTCGACGGTCATGCCGGCTGTAGTCACTGGCAGGCCTGCCGCCAGGGCGATTTGCCGACCAACGTTCTGCCCCTGCGTGCCCTGCGGCATGGCGCAGCCCATCATGACGTCTTCCACGTCGCCCGGTTCGAGCCCAGCACGTGCTACCGCATGTTTGACAGCATGCCCACCGAGGGTGGGTGCTTCAGTGTTATTGAATGCCCCTCGATAGGCCTTGCCAATGGGCGTTCTCGCGGTCGATACGATGACTGCTTCTCTCATGTTTGCTTTTCCTTTGTGGTCCTAGCCGCCCAGATCAATTCCAAGACTCGCGGCGCCCTGTTGGGCGAACTTTCCGGTCTGCTCGAAGCCGCCGGTAAATTCCTGCATGCCATCTTCGTTGTTCATGGCTGCCCAAGCCTCCGCAACTCCTTCGGCAGAGAGATTGTCGGGCAGAAGATTCACGCCGATAGTCTCGAAGCCCTTGAATACCGAGAAGCTGCCTCCGCCGGCCCCAATAACCTTGCGGCTCGGAGCATCCGGTCCAGCCATAAACACTACTGCCGGACTAACCGACTCCGCCGACAACAGCTTGAAAACGGGTGGCGGAATAAGCCCTTCGGTCATGGCAGTGCCTGCAGTTGGCGCGAGACAGTTCACGCGGATGTCACTCTTGGCACCCTCGAGGTGCAGCGTGTTCATCAGTCCCACCATTGCCATTTTGGCTGCTCCGTAATTGGACTGCCCGAAGTTTCCGTACAGGCCCGAGCTGGAGGTCGTAAAGATGATGCGGCCGTAGCCCTGCTCGCGCATGATGTCCCAGACCGCCTTGGTGCAATTTACCGAACCCATGAGATGTACCTCAATGACCAGTCGAAAGTCGTCGAGGGGCATCTTGGCAAACGTCTTGTCGCGCAGGATGCCGGCGTTGTTGACGAGAATGTCAATGCGTCCCCATTTGTCCATGGCCTGCTGCACCATGTCCTGCACCTGGGTGAAGTCAGCAACATTGGCGCCGTGACTCATCGCTTCGCCACCCGCCGCCGTGATTTCCTGCACAACGGCATCCGCATGCTCCGACACGCCGTTGTCGTTACCAAGGTCGTTTACGAAAACTTTTGCACCACGCTCAGCCAGTGCAAGGGCGTGACAACGGCCAAGGCCCTGGCCGGCACCGGTAACAATGGCAACCTGGCCATCAAGTCTGATACTCATTTTGTGTTCCTCACTCTTTTCTTTCAGGCCGTCGGATTGACGACGAACATTGACAGGATTTCGGCAACCAGGGCCGGTGTCTCTTCATTTTCGATTTCTACTGTCACCGCGGTCTTCATCAGCCATTGGCCGGGACTTTTTTCGGTCACATCGAGAATCGTTTGCCGGGAGCGAATCCGTTTGCCGACGCGCACGGGCTTCAGGTAGCGCACTTTGTCAGATCCGTAGTTAATACCCATCACGAGATTTTCCGGAATGACCGCCGTTTGCGCATTGAGATAGGACAGCAACGACAGTGACAGGAAACCATGTGCGATTGGGCCACCAAAGGGTGTTTGTGCAGCTTTGTCCGGGTCGACATGAATGAACTGAAAATCATTGGTCGCGTCGGCGAACTGATTAACCCGTTCCTGTGTAATCTCAAGCCAGTCAGACGGCGCGAGCTCCGAACCAACCAGTGTCGGAAGATCGGTTGCTTTAATAGTCTCTGTCATTAGGGTACCTGTCGGGATTGATTCACTCCGCCACGTCATGCTGGCACGTTTGCATGTATGACTGGTGTCGCTTGGGTGACGAATCGGCCTTCTTTGGTGTCTAACTGGCACCCATCCCAAGGAATTTCCCAAAGTGAAACGGTTGCCATTCATCGCGCCGCTGGGACAGACGATCTGCGATGACGAAGAGGGCCTGGGCATTTACACCCATGCCGGTGTGGCTCCCGATCACTTCGACGTTTTCGATCTTGTCGTGACCGCCGTGCTGGAGGCAGGCACGCCAATGACAGACGCCATCCATTTTGCTGTAGATCGATGTCGTCGGGACCGGCGGCGCTGCACTGATCTGCCACTGCTCGTGTTCAATTTGTTCTGATTTCGTCGCGTGGTCGGGGTTGAACATCTTGTAGACGTTGGACACCCGTGATGCGTCACCTTCAGGATCGTTGAAGGGACTACCCAGCGTAACGACCTGGCGAACGGCGTCGGGAAGACGTTTGGCGAGCTCACGGCCATAAATACCACCCAGGCTTTGGCCAACAATACTCACGCGGCATTCGTATTCCTCGTGCAGCTGCATCAGCAGTTTGCCCACACCTTCGAAGAGCTCATGTCGTATGCCGAAATTTACGCCCTGCTTCCATCCGCATGGCAGGTACCCAAGGGATGAGAGGAAATGTCTTAGCACCGTGGTCGACCGATCGCCGGTCGTGAAACCGGGAATAACCAGGACCGGGTGACCGTCTCCTCCGCGCAAGGTGTTGAGCCATGGCTCGGAGAGATGCAGCGTTCCAAGTTCGACCGATGCCCGCAACGGCTCAGTCAGATACAGGGCCTCGCTGGGGGGACGGAATCGCTCTCTCAGTTGCCGGCTCATGCCTGTGCTTCTTGTCCGTCTGTCTCGCTATGTGGAACCGCCGCCAGTTCGGCGAACGATGCCTTTAACAACTCCGCGTAACGTGATGGGTCCGGCATCATTACCCGGCAACACGTGACGCCAATATTGACTTCGCCGCAGTAGCTCCCGACGGAATGGAACAGTCCATTGCCGTCAATACAGGGCCCTGTTCCCCATCCGCGAATGTGTTTCGCGCCATTACTGTAGAACGGTATGGGTGAACCGGGGACATTGGTGATAACGGTGTTGAATTTCGGCGTCGTGAAGTTGGCCAGGCCCTGTTCGGCGGCGACGCGTGCACCAAGTACGCCCAGTCCCATGGGAATGAACTCCGACATCTCGATCATCGTCTTCGCACCGATGGCGTTCGTGTAGTGCTTGGCCTCCTGTGTCGACGCCCGAATGGCAAGCAGGCGTTCGTGCGCATCTGCAAGATCGGTATGCAATGGCACCGACATGGAAACCACTTCATTGCCACCAGTAGCAGTGGAGTTCGGGTCACGCACACTTATCGGACACATGGTTACCAGGCTGGCCTCTGGCAGCTCGTCCTTTTCCAGCAGGTACTGGCGCAAGGCGCCGCCGCAGATCGCGAGGACCACATCGTTGACCGTAGCGCCAATCCTGTTCTTGATTTGCTTGATGCCATCGAGAGGAAGAGTCACGCCTTCGAAGACACGGTGTGGAGAGACGACGCGATTGAAGCGCGTACGAGGCACTTCAGGCGGCGGTTTGAGATCTCCACTGATCGTTGCCTCAACGGCCTTTTGCCAGATTGGAGCGGATTTTTGCAGGAACTCAAGATAACGGAGCGGCTTGGTGGCATTGTGCTCGGTTGCCATCATCAGCAATTCGAACGGCGTCGGTGGCGTATCGGCTTTCCAGGAATCCGCACCTTCTACTTCGCGTATTTCCGGGGTCGCATCGCACAGCGCCGTTGCGACCTGCTGGCTCGCAACACCGTCTATGGCTGCGTGATGCAGTTTCGTCACCATCGCAAAACACCCCTCCGGAATGCCCTCGACGTTGTCCAGACCTTCGATGATGTAGAGCTCCCACAGCGGCCGTGAACGATCGAGTGCTCTCGCATGCAGGCGGGCGACCTGGATGCAAAGCTGCCGCCAGTCTCCCGGCTTGGGCAAGGCGATATGGCGAATATGAAATTCCGGGTCGAACGATTCGTCACGAACCCAGTAAGGAAAATCAGCGTTAAAGGGGACCTCTACAATCCGCTGACGCAGGTAAGGTGCGAGATGGGCTCTTTCCTCTACCGTCTGAATAATGCGCTTGAAGCGAACAATACCCTCAGCCGCTGTTGATGGATCGAATATGCCAACCGAACCAATATGCATCGGTGCATTCTGTGTCTCCGTGAAGAGGAATGTCGCGTCCAGTCCGCTTGTCTGTTGCATATTAGATCCAGGGTTACCGATTGAGCTTTAGTGACCGGGCTCCCGCATGGGAGCCCAGTCTACCCAATATTACTCAGGCAGCCTTCTTCTTCGGCGTTGCCTTGGCTTTCGGCGCTTTCGTAGCCGGCGTATAGATGCCTTGCAGGGTCTTGACGAGAGACTCCCAGGCCTTTGTGTTTTCTTCCTGCAAGCTGGCGAGGTCTTCGCGGACCTGCTCTTCGAAGCCCAGATTGGCTTCGAATGCCTGGTTAAATGTCTTCGCTTCGGTCATTTCCTTGAAGCTTGAGATGCGAGCATCGGTCAACTTAGTGAATGCTTCACCATTGCGCTTTACGAGTGCGTCGTAGTATCCCGCCTGGGCTGCCCAGGCATCGGTGTACGACTTGGCCGCATCGTCAAAGAACTCTTTGATTTTTTCGGGGGTCATTTGTGTCATGGCTAACGCTCCTGTTTTTTTGCGCTGCAAAAGATTACGGTTTAATATAGCAGCAAGAATCAGAAAGTCAAGAAATCTTTTTGCAATAGCAAATCTTTTGATTCATTATAAAACAATCACTTAATGATTTTTTTATTTATTTTTTCTGCAATGCACATGATAATGGAGCTCGGCCGTGAGAATTCTCAAGAAATACCCGAACCGGCGCATATACGACACCGAAACCAGTAAGTTCGTCGCGCTGAACGAGATCCGCCAGATGGTAATCGACCGCGAGACCATCCAGGTCGTGCACTCCAAAACCGGTGAGGACCTGACCCGCAGCGTGCTCTTGCAGATCATCACTGAGATGGAGACGGAGGGATACGAGTCGCTTCTGACCAATCGCGTACTTGAAGAGCTCATCCGTCTTTACGGAAATGAATTCGTGGCGATGATCGGACCTTATATAGAGCAACAGATTCTGCAGTCGCTCGCGATGCAGGATCTCGTTCGAGATCACCTTAAAACCACGTTCGCCCAGCCCTACCCGACTCCCGACCAGGCCATGAAGCAGATGCTCGAGCAGTACCAGATTCTGACCGGGCAAAAGCCGCCTGCACCGGAACCACAGGAAGACGATCCGGAGAACGACGCATGAGCGACACCAATACAAGCTCGATGAAAGAGATTCTCGAACGGCAGAAGGCCGGGAGTATTCGAGAACCCTTCCCGTCCGCGGAGCAACGCATCGAACGCCTGGACAAGTCCATCGACCTGCTGCTCACACACCGTGACGCGCTGTGCGATGCCATGCGAGACGATTTCGGGCATCGATCACCGGACGTGTCACTCGCGTTTGACGTCAGCGGCTCGATTGACGCACTCAAGCACGCCAAGAAACACCTGCGTAAATGGATGCGCCCGGAGAAGCGATCGCCGCAGTTCCCTCTGGGGCTGTTCGGGGCCAAAGCCGTCGTGCGATACCAGCCCAAAGGCGTTGTGGGCATCATCAGCCCCTGGAACTTCCCGGTTAATCTCGCATTTTCTCCGCTGGCCGGCGTGCTTGCAGCCGGCAATCGGGCCATGATCAAACCCTCGGAGTTCACGGAGAAGACTTCGGCACTCATGGCTGAGCTGATAGGCCAGTACTACGAGGAAGACGAGGTTGCCGTCGTTACGGGCGGCCCCGAGATTGGTGCCGCATTTTCTGAACTGCCTTTTGATCATCTTGTATTTACAGGCGCCACATCGGTTGCACGGCACGTGATGCGCGCCGCGGCCGAGAATCTCGTGCCCCTTACGCTCGAACTGGGCGGCAAGTCGCCGGTCGTAGTCGGGGTATCCGCAGACATCGCGAAAGTCGCGCTGCGAACGATGACCTGCAAGACCCTGAATGCCGGGCAGATCTGCCTGGCCCCGGACTACGTGCTGTTACCTGAAGGCAAGCAAGACGAATTTGTGGCCGCCGCTAGGGCCGCGGTCGAGACGATGTACCCGTCCGGCGTTACACGAAGCGACGACTACACGGCTGTCATCAACGAACGACATCGCGACAGGCTGCAGGCCTATGCGAACGACGCTCGCGACAAGGGTGCGAAGATCGTCGAACTTGACGCTGGCGAGAGCTCGGCAGATTCGCCTTTCCGGATGCCCCCCGCACTCGTCCTCGATCCCGTCGATGAGATGCAGGTTATGCAGGACGAGATATTCGGGCCCTTGTTGCCCGTCATGGCGTATAGCGACATTGAGGAAGTCATAGCCTATATCAATGCGCGCCCCCGCCCTCTTGCCGTGTACTACTTCGGCGACGACGCGGCCGAGCAGGACCGCATTCTCACGGAAACCGTGTCCGGTGGCGCGACAATAAACGACGTCCTGTTTCACATCGCGCAGGAAGATCTGCCCTTTGGGGGCATCGGCCCGTCTGGAATGGGCTGCTACCACGGTAAGGACGGTTTTGATGAGTTCAGCCACAGAAAGGCTGTCTACACGCAGACCAGGGCAGACCTGTTGAGTGTGTTGCGGCCGCCGTACGGCGAGAAGTTCCGCAAGCTCATGGAGAGCCGCTTGAAACATTGACCATGTCGCACTAGTGACAGTCCGGAAATGCCCGTTGGCGCATAGTTGGGGACTTCAAAAGATATTTCCCGACCTGCATCGAAGAGGAATCCAACGTGGCAAACCTGGACGAATTTCGCCAAGAAACCCGTGCCTGGCTAGAAGAAAATTGCCCGGCAGCGATGCGTCAGCCCATCCGGTCCGACAAGGACCAATGCTGGGGTGGACGCAACTGGAAGTTCGAAAACGACGACCAGCGTATCTGGCTTGAGCGCATGGCAGACCGTGGCTGGACGGTTCCCGAGTGGCCTTCAGAATACGGCGGCGGCGGCCTCAGTAAGGCCGAAGCAAAAATTCTGAAGCAGGAAATGGCGCGCATTCACGCCCGTCGCCCGCTCGAGAGTTTCGGCATCGACATGCTCGGGCCTGCACTGTTGAAGTTCGCGAGCGAGGAACAGAAGCAGCGCTTTATTCCGCCGATCATTCGCGGCGAGATTCGCTGGTGCCAGGGCTACAGCGAACCCAATGCAGGGTCAGACCTTGCCAGCCTGCAAACGCGGGCCGAGGACAAGGGCGATCACTACCTGGTCGACGGCTCCAAAGTCTGGACGTCCTATGCGGATAAGTCGGACTGGATCTTTTGCCTGGTGCGCACGGACTTCGACTGTCCGAAGCATCAGGGAATCAGCTTCCTGCTGTTCGACATGGCGTCTCCGGGTGTATCAACTCAGCCGGTCAAACTGATCAGCGGTTTCTCGCCCTTCTGCGAGACGTTCTTCGATAACGTCGAGGTACCAAAAGAGAACCTCGTCGGCGAACTCAACAAGGGCTGGGATATCGCCAAGTACCTGTTGACGCATGAACGGGAAATGATTGGTGGTTTCGGGTTGTTGCGTGCCGGCACGACGACGCTGGGCGAGAAGGCCGTGGCCGCCATCGGGACCAGCGATGAACGGCTGGCTGATGGTGGCCTGCGCGCTGATATCGCCGCCTTCGAAATCGATGAGATGGCATTTGCCGCGACTGTAGAACGCGTCGTCGACGAGGCCAAGGCCGGACAAGGCACGGGCGCCGCATCGTCGCTTATCAAGCTCTATGGCACGGAACTGAACAAGATCCGTAATGAACTGCTGATGTCACTCGGCGGCAGCGATGCCCTTTCCTGGGGCAGCGATGAAGACATGACGGTCGCCAAGGACTGGCTGCGCAGCAAGGGGAATTCGATTGAGGGCGGCACGTCCGAGATCCAGTTGAACATCATCGCAAAACGAATTCTGGGCCTGCCGGGCTAGGAACGGCGGGACGAAGGGAGAACACTATGGCTCTGATACTGAACGAAGAGCAACAGATGCTTCGCGATTCGGCGAAGTCGTTTATCAAAGAAAGCTCGCCCGTCAGTGCGCTCCGTGAACGGCGCGATCGCGGCGAGGAGTGGTCGCCCGAGCTCTGGCAGGGTATGGCCGAAATGGGCTGGGCTGGCATTACCATACCCGAGGCCTACGGTGGCCTGGAGTTCGGCCATGTCGGCGCGGGACTGGTCATGGAAGAGTGTGGTCGCGAGCTGGCTGCCTCGCCACTGTTGTCGTCATCTTTTGTCTGTGCATCGCTCATCACGAGCCTCGGCAGCGACGAACAGAAAGAGACCTTGCTGCCGGCGATCGCAAGCGGCGAGTCAATATTCTCGCTGGCTATCAGCGAATCGGACCGCTTCGACCCAACCGCAATGACGCTCACCGCACAAGCGGATGGCGATGGCTTCCTGCTTGGCGGAAGCAAACGCCATGTTCTCGACGGCCAAATTGCGGGAACGTTCGTCGTTGCCGCCAGCGCGGCGGATGATGCGAGAAAGACAAGCCTGTTTATCGTCGCTGCCGATGCGCCGGGCGTCACTATCGAGGCCACCCGCAACGCCGACAATCGCCTTGTAGTCAGGATGCAATTCGACAGCGTGCGAGTCGATCCCGGGAATATCCTGGGTGCACCGGGCGAAGCATGGCCAGCGCTTGAGCGCGCGCTCGACATCGGCGCCGTGTTGTCTGCCGCCGAGCTGAGTGGCGTCGCTCAAGAAGCGTTTGAACGAACGCTCGAATACCTGAAAGAACGCAAGCAATTCGGCGTTCCCATAGGCAGTTTCCAGGCGCTGCAACACCGCGCAGCGCAACTGTTCTGTGAACTCGAACTGTGTAAGTCGGCCATTCTCAAAGCGGCACAAGCGATCGATCAAGACTCAGCAGAACGCTCGCGGCTTGCGAGCCTGGCCAAGGCGAAAACCGCGAAGACGGCAAGACTCGCCGTGAATGAGGCTGTGCAGATGTTCGCGGGCATCGGTATGACCGATGAGTTCGACATCGGGTTTTTCATGAAGCGTGCCGCAGCCGCATGCCAGGAATTCGGTGACTACTACTACCATGCTGACCGCTTTGCGCTGCTCGGAGGATATTGAGTTATGCATTATCCGGAGGTCTTTGCTGCCATCGCAGGGGTGACGAGTCCCGAAGGGCCGTTTCCAGTAATCGAGCAGGAAATCGACGGTGTGTCACAAAAACTTTTTGGTGGCTTGCCGGACAACCTGCGGGACTATTTCGCGTTTGCCGCATCTCACGGTGACAAGGAATGCCTGATCGATCAGGATCGGCGCATGTCGTTCGCCGACGTTGCCAGGCAGGTTGGGAGCCTGGGCTCCGCCCTGTCAGAGCAATACGGTGTCGCCAAGGGGGACCGCGTCGCGATCGCCATGCGCAACTCCCCCGAGTGGTGCATCAGCTTCATGGCGATAACATCGATCGGAGCGGTCGCCGTACCCATGAACTCGTGGTGGCAGGGCGAAGAGCTCGCCTACGGGCTGAGTGACTCCGACGCATCGCACATCATCATCGATGCGACCCGTTACCAGCGACTCGCTGCGCATCTGCCGAGTGCCGGACTCACCGTGATAGGAGTCGAGAACGAAGGCAAGACGCTGCCGGACCATGTCGAACGCCTTGCACCATTGCTCGCGGGCGACGGCATGCTGCCCCTGAACCAGATCGGTCCGCAGGACGCGGCAGTTATCCTCTACACATCCGGCAGCACCGGCCGTCCCCGGGGCGTGCTATCGACGCAGCGTAACGTGCTCTCCGCGCTGGGCACCTGGCTGGCCCTGGGCACGGCCGTGGCAGTAGCGTCCGGCACCATCGGCCAGGAGCCGGAGGAACAACCGGCTATCCTCCTGACCGTGCCGCTGTTTCACGTAACAGGCTTGAACAGCCTGTTCCTGCTATCGCTCGGTATCGGGCGCAAGATCGTGATGATGTACAAGTGGGACATCGACGACGCGCTCAAGCTTATCCACGCCGAAAAAATCACGCACTTCAACGGCGTACCGACGATGTCCATGGAACTCATGAACCACCCGCGTCGCGACGAATTCGACCTCTCGAGCCTCGTAGAAATTTCGTCGGGCGGAGCGGCCAGACCGGCCGACCAGGTCGGGACCCTTATTGAGCTCTTTCCCGGTGCCAAACCAACTGCCGGCTACGGACTCACCGAAACCAACGCTGTGGGCTGCATTATCGGCGATGACGACTATGCCATGAGACCCGGCTCAGTCGGCCAGGCGACACCGCCGCTCGTAGACCTGAAAATTGTCGACGAGAATGGCGATGCGGTCGAGCAAGGTGAGCGTGGGGAGATCTGCCTGAGATCACCCGCGATTGTCAGTGAGTACCTGAACCAGCCGGCGGCGACCGAAGCCGCCTTCAAAGACGGTTGGTTCCACACGGGAGACATTGGTTACCAGGATGCAGAGGGTTTCGTTTACATCGTGGATCGCATCAAGGAACTCATCATCCGCGGCGGCGAGAACATCAGCTGCACAGAAGTTGAAGAAGCAATTTACTCTCATCCCGACATTGCCGAGGCGGCCGTCTTCTCGTTGCCGGATGAACGTCTTGGCGAAATTGTTGGTGCCGCCGTTCATGCCCGACCAGGCGCGCAGGTCAGCGCCGACACAGTGCAGTCTTTCCTCAAGGACAAGCTAGCAGCCTTCAAGATTCCGGTGCATGTCTGGGTTCACGACGACAACCTGCCGCGTATCGCATCTGGGAAGATCTTCAAGAAACAAATCAGGGCTGACCTGATCGCCAGACTGGGGCTTTAGGCTCCGCCGATGCCAGAAGGAAATCACCATGTTTGAGTTCGATCCAATTGCCAGGTACATGATGCCGGCCCACTTCGGTGTTCCTGTCATGAAGCAGCAACCCACCGGCTGGTATCGCGATGTAACAACAATGAACGTGCAGTACCTGACGGATCGCCAGCAACTGCAGGCGCTGCTCCCCGCCCCGTTCAGGGTGGCGGACGAAGCATTGGTGACGGTGACCTATGCCTGCAGCAAGAAGGTCGATTGGCTGGCAGGTCGTGGCTACAACCTGATCAGCGTAAACGCGGCGGTGGTCTTTGAGGGCGACCAGGAAGTGCTGGAGGGTTCGTTCGCACTCGTCGTCTGGGAGAACCTGGCGGACCCGATACTCTCGGGCCGGGAAATGACCGGAATACCCAAGATCTTTGCCGACATCGATAACCACACCATCAGCGACGGTGCGTGGCATTGCCGGGCAAGTCACTTTGGCAGCGCCATTGTCGACCTGTCGATCTGTAACCTCACCACACCCACGGCAGAGCAGATTGCCGCCGCACAGGCGGAAAAAGAGGGCAAAGACAACCCCATGGCGTGGCGCTACATTCCGGCAGTCGGTGGATTCGGTGCCGCACTCAGCGAGCCGACGATCTACCCGTCCGAGAATGTCATCACCGAAGCACAGATCGGTGAAGGGCGGATTGAGTGGCACAGGCTGACCTGGGAACAAAACCCCACGCAGTTTCATATCGTCAACAAACTAGCCGATCTGCCCATTCTCGAATACCGGCCCGCTATCGTGACCAAAGGCAGCACCAATCTTCTGCTCCCAGAGCGCTGGCCGCGCGCGCTGGCTCCAAGCGCTAACCGGACGATCAAGGAGATTCAGAAAGTCTGCTACGTCGGCGCCGGCACGATGGGCTGCGCCAACGCGCTCGTGGCTGCCATTTCAGGCTACGACGTCGTCCTCTACGACCCACAGGCCGAAAGCCTGGCGCAGGTGCCTGCACGACATGTTGAGATGGGTGCATACCTGGTCAGCATGGGCTACTGCTCGCCCAGTGAATTGGCAGCAAGCGCTGCGCGAGTAACCTGCTCAGACGACCTGGCCGCCGCTGTCAAAGACGCAGACCTGGTCAGCGAGTCGGTCATTGAAGATCTGGCGGTCAAGCGTTCAGTACACGAGGAACTCGACAGGATTTGTCCGCCAAATACTATTCTGACCACCAACACGTCGGGCATGCTGGTATCCGAAATTGAAGATGTCGTTGAGCGCGGCGATCGTTTTGCCGCGTTGCACTCGCACCTGGGCACGTTCCTGATTGACATTGTCGGTGGGCCACGTACCAGCGCATCGACAATCGATATCCTGAAGCGCTACGTCAAGAGCGCCAAGTGCATGCCGCTCGTGCTCAAGAAGGAAAATAGCGGCTATGTCCTTAACGCCATCCTGGGACCATTGGTGACAACGGGCGTGATGTTGGAAATAGACGGAGTAGCCACTCGGGAAGAAGTGGACAGGGCCTGGATGAAGGGCCAAAACGCTCCAATGGGCCCATTTGGCATGGTGGACCTTTTCGGTCTCAACGTCGTTTACGATGGCTGGCTGCACCAGGAGCCAGATGACACCATCGGGGCCCTTCGTCCGAAGCTTCTGAACCTGCTCAAGCCCTATGTCGAGAGGGGAGAACTTGGCACCAAGACCGGCAAGGGTTTCTATACCTATCCGAATCCGACCTTCGAGCAGGATGGATTTCTTGATGAGGCCGTAAACGAAGCTGCCCGTCTCGCCCTGACAACAATGGTCATTGGCAAGGCGATCATACTTGCTGCGAAAGGTGTGGCGGAACCTGCCGACATCGACCGGGCCTGGAAGGTCGGCATGCGCCTGGGAACAGGTCCATTTGAAATGCTTGGACAGCTGCCGCCCGGTGCAATCATGAAGATGATTGATGCTCAGCCGGGTATCCTGCGTCCGGTTGACATCGAGTTGATAAAGGACTTTCTCGGGACCACGGAGCCAGGCGAAGTTGTCAATCGATAGACTGGATCTCAAGAGCCTCTTTAATCTCGAGGACAAGATCGCGCTCATAACCGGCGGGTCGCGCGGCATCGGCCGAATGATGGCAGAGGGCTTGCTGCAGGCCGGCGCCAGCGTCTACATCACTGCTCGCAGTACAGATGTCTGCCAACAGACGGCCGAGGAGCTTGGGGCGTTCGGGATATGCAAGGCCATTCCGGCGGATATCAACGATGCCGACCAACGGCAGGAACTGGTTTCCAGGATTAGAGAGAGCGAGGGCAAACTCGACATCCTGATCAACAATGCGGGAACCGCCTGGGGAGACAGCTACGAGAACTACGCTGTTGAGGCGTTCGACAAGGTAATGCAACTGAACGTGGCCACCGTGTTCGCGATGACGCGTGACTTCACGCCATTACTCGAGGATGCCGCGAGTCAGGACGAACCAGCCCGTGTCATCAACATCGGCTCAATGGACGGCCTGCACATACCGACCGTGCACGGCGTCGGGACCTATGCCTACACCGCCAGCAAGGCGGCAGTTCATCATCTGACGCAGCACCTCGCCGTAGAACTCGGCCCGAAGCACATCACGGTCAACGCTATTGCGCCGGGCTTCTTCCCGAGCAAAATGACTGACAAGATCTTCGAGCATTTCGGCGAGCAGATAAAGCACAACAGTCTGCTGGGGCGTGTCGGTAAACCGGAGGATATCGCAGGTCTGGCCGTCTGCCTCAGTTCGCGAGCGGGCGCCTATATTAATGGAACAGTCATACCGGTCGACGGCGGCACGATCATCAATCACCGCCACGCATAACGACTATGGCTTGGCGACATCTATCGAAATGAGTTCCGCACCTCTCTTGCCTGCCGACATCACGGTGAGGCGGTAGCCGCGCCAGTCAAGCGTGTCCCCTTGCGTGGGTATGCGGCCCAGCGACTCTGATAACAGCCCGCCCAGCGTCGCGATCTCGATGTCTTCAGGCATCTCGACGTTGAGCACGCGGCAGACGCGGTGTAATTCCGCACTTCCAAATGCCCTGACAGTGCCATTCGGATGTTGCCAAATATCCTCATGCGGCAAATCGGATTCATCGAAAATATCGCCGACGACTTCCTCGATTACGTCTTCAAGCGTCACGATGCCCTGAAAATCACCATATTCGTCGACGACCAACGCCATGTGTCGGCGCCTTTGCCGGAATGTTCTTAATAAAGAATCGAGCGCGACGGTCTCTGGCACGACGATCGACTCGTGCACCAGCGATTGCCAATTAATCGTATCGGACCGCGCATCGACGAGCTGTGACAGGATTTCCTTGGCAAAGACGACGCCAACAACCTGATCGAGGTCACCACTCGGGGAGTACGGGAAGCGGCTGTATCCGGACTGCCCGATGGTCCGCATCACGTCTGCGGGACTATCGTCGTGTGACAGGAACACGACTTCCTGTCGCGGGACCATGACATTGGTTGCCGCCAGCTTGCGTAGCTCCGACGCACCCACAATCATCCCGGCTGCCTGCTCGCCGACTACACCTTCGCTGTGGCCGATCGTGGCAAGAAGCCTGATCTCGTCCAGTGATGTGATCGGCGCCTCCTTGTCACTGCGCAATGATCTGGAAACAGACTCCGTCACAAGCACCAGCGGACGCAGCAGAATAGTAAGACCCCGTATCCCATAAGCCACCGGCTTCGCCAGCTTCGCGGCATACGCCACACCGAGCGTCTTCGGGATGATCTCCGTCAACAGCAGTACCACTACGGTGAATACAATCGTAAACATCCACAGGGATTCTGCGCTGAAAACATCCGCATAGCTGGCACCGGCCACGGCGGTTCCTATCGTATGTGCCGCGGTGTTGGTAATGA
>Ga0193945_1000006_pt1 | contig 28093 bp, 26 predicted proteins | sample BRT_01_MG_FD_161665 | JGI IMG/M metagenome (GOLD analysis project Ga0193945, IMG submission 161665) | Sediment microbial communities from the Broadkill River, Lewes, Delaware, United States - BRT_0-1_MG | ecosystem: Environmental > Aquatic > Freshwater > River > Sediment | place: USA: Delaware... | reverse complement strand
TCGAGGGCAAGCTGCAGGTGGAGCTCGCGCAGCTGAGGCACCTGTCCACCCGTCTGGTTCGCGGCTGGACGCACCTCGAGCGCCAGAAAGGCGGCATCGGGCTGCGCGGGCCGGGCGAAACCCAGCTCGAAACGGACCGCCGCCTGCTCGGGCGCCGTATCCGGCAGCTGAACTCACGCCTCGAGCATGTGGACGCGCGCCGAACCATGAACCGCCGCAATCGAGTGCGCGCCGAAGTGCCGACGGTGGCGCTGGTCGGCTACACGAATGCCGGCAAATCGACGCTTTTCAATGCGCTGACGAATGCCGGCGTGTACGTGCGGGATCAGCTGTTCGCAACGCTCGACCCGACGGTTCGGCGCCTAGAACTGCCCGACGGCACGGAAATCGTGCTCGCCGATACCGTCGGCTTCGTGCGGGATCTGCCGCATGAGCTGATCGCCGCATTCCGCTCGACGCTGCAGGAGGCACGAGAGGCCGACCTGATACTGCACCTGATCGATGCAAGCGACCCGAATCGCTGGCAGCGTGTCCGGCAGGTCAATTCCGTGTTGAAGCAGCTGGATGCGGATCGTGTACCGCAAATACGCGTGTACAATAAGATCGACTTGATGGATCGTGCTCCGCGCCTGACGAGTAATCGCGAAGGCGAGGGGCGGGCGGTCTGGCTGTCGGCGACAACCGGCGAAGGAATCCCGCTGCTACTGCAAGCGATCGTTGATCGACTGCGTCGCAAAACCCTGCATCGCCTCATTCACCTGCAGCCGTCGCAGGGTCGGCTGCGTTCGAGACTCTTCGAACTCGGCGCGGTACTGAACGAGCAGACGGACGAAGAGGGTGGGTGGACGCTGGAACTGGAAATGGCGGAACAGGATCTGAAGCGCTTCATGAAGCGCGAGAACGTCGATCCGGAACTACTTGAGCCGCTGCCGGTCATCAAGACGGCAGCAACGGCAAACCTGAAATAGACACACTGACAAAGACTAAGTTGTAAAACTATGGCCTGGAACGAACCTGGAAACGGCAAGGACCCCTGGAACAGGGGCAATAAAGAGCCAAACGATCTGGACCAGATCGTGCAGAACTTGCAGCGACGCCTCAGCAGCCTTCTCGGAGGCGGCGGAGGCGGCAGCGGCCGCGCGCCCGGCGGAGCTGGCGGCTACATACTGATCGTACTGCTGCTGGTCGCCTGGGGTGCTACGGGCATCTACCGGGTCGACGAAGCAGAGCGCGGCGTTGTCCAGCGCTTCGGCGCTTACACCGATACGACGATGCCGGGTTTGCACTGGCACCTGCCGGTGCCGATCGAGTCCGTCGACATCGTCAATACCAACGCGGTGCAGAACTTCCCGTTCCGCACGGAGATACTGACCGCGGATGAGCAGTACGTATTCATCCAGATGGTCGTCCAGTACCGGCGCACGGATCCCGTGAAATACAGCTTCGAGGTCGTCGACCCGGAGGCCACCGTGCAGGATGTAACCGAAAGCGCGCTTCGCGAAGTCATCGGCACCAGCGCGCTCGAGACCCTGGTAACCGGGGAACGCGACCAGATCGCGCAACGCACCCTGGACACCCTTCAGGCTACGCTGGATCAGTACGAATCCGGCATTACCGTTACATCCGTGTCGATCATCAATCTCGACTATCCACAGGACGTGCAGGCAGCAGTCAACGATACACAGAAGGCAACCAACGATAGCGCGCGTTTTCAGCTCGAGGCAGAGAAATACGCCAAGGACATCATCCCGCGTGCGCGCGGTGACGCGCAGCGCATTACGCTTGATGCTATGGCGTACAAGGATCGCGTAACCCGGGATGCGATGGGTGAGGCATCGCGATTCGAGGCGTTGCTCACCGAGTACCAGAAGGCGCCGCGGGTGACCCGGGATCGCCTGTATATCGAAGCGGTCGAACAGGTTTACGGCAGCACTAACAAGGTCTTGCTGGATTCAAAGGGCAGCGGCAATCTACTCTACCTGCCAATCGACAAGCTCATTGAAGGCGCCAGCCGGCAACAGTCCGCCCAGGAGCTCGATCGTCTCACTGAGCAGTCGCGTAATACGTCGCCGGAGAGACGTCTCGAGTTGGAGAATCGGGAAAGGAGGACGCGGCAATGAGTAACGCAATGTTTCGTGTATTCGTCATTATTGGCCTGATTGCCGTTGCCGTCGGCCTGTCACTTTTCACCGTCAACGAACGCGACCTTGCCATCAAGCTGCAGCTCGGCAAAGTCGTTGAATCCGGCTACGAGCCTGGTCTGCATTTCAAGATTCCCGTTGTTCAGAATATTCGCAAGTTCCCGCGGCGTATCCTGACAATAGAAGACAGCCCGGACCGCGTGTTCACCGCAGAGAAGAAGGCGCTCAAGGTCGATTTCTTCGTCAAGTGGCGAATCGTCGATCCCGTGCGCTTCTACACATCGACGGGCGGCAGCCTCGTGTTTGCCAACGATCGCCTTGGCGAGATCATCAAGAACGCGGTGGTAACCGAGTTCGGTAAACGTTCTGTACGGGAAGCTATCTCGGCGGAGCGTGCGGAGTTGATGCGCGACATGCTGGTGACTGCTACGACAACCGCAGAGGACCTCGGCGTCGAACTGATCGACTTTCGCGTGAAACAGGTCGAACTGATGGACGAGGTCAAGAATGCCGTTTACGCGCAGATGAACGAGGAACGCGCACGCACCGCGGCCGAACTTCGCGCGGAAGGCCGCGCCGAAGCCGAGCGGATTCGTGCTGAAGCAGACCGTGAGCGCACGATTATCCTTGCAGACGCCAACCGTGAAAGCGAACAGATCCGTGGTGAAGGGGACGCGGAGGCGGCCGAGATTTACGCGAATGCTTACAAGAAGGACCCGGAATTTTACGCGTTTTACCGCAGCATTAATGCGTATAAACGGTCGATGGGTAAATCCAACGATCTCCTGGTGCTTGATCCCAATAACGAGTTCTTCCGCTATCTGAACCAGTCGAGCGGCGAGTAACCCGGCTGGCATGGCCTGGACCGAGATCCTGACGGCCCTTGCGCTCGTCCTCATCATCGAGGGCATGGTGCCGTTTGTCGGTCCACGCAAATACCGGCAGATAGTGGCGCAGATGGCCATGCTAAGTGACAATCACCTGCGCACGGTCGGGCTCGTCATCATGATTGCCGGCGTCGTCCTGCTGTTTGCCGTGCGCGGATTTTGAACCAACAACAAGAGACCTAGACCGTCATGGGTAAGAACGTCGTCGTTATTGGCACCCAGTGGGGTGATGAGGGTAAGGGGAAGATCGTTGACCTGCTCACCGATCGCGCGAAAGCGGTCGTGCGTTTCCAGGGCGGACACAACGCGGGGCACACGCTGGTTATCGGCGGCAAGAAAACCGTCCTGCACCTGATTCCCTCCGGAATCCTGCGCGACGGCGTACAGTGCCTGATCGGAAATGGTGTCGTGCTGTCGCTCGATGCGCTCGTAGAGGAGGCCAATGCACTGTCCGCAAACGGCGTTCCGGTCTTCGAGCGTCTCAAGGTAAGTCCCGGCTGCCCACTCATACTTCCTTCGCACGTCGCACTCGACGTCGCGCGGGAAAAAGCGCGGGGGTCCGGCGCCATCGGAACCACGGGGCGTGGCATTGGTCCGGCGTACGAAGACAAGGTCTCGCGGCGCGCCCTGCGCGTGTCGGACCTGTTCCTGCGCGAGAAGTTTGCGGCCAAGCTCGGCGAGATTCTCGACTACCACAATTTCCTTTTGAAGAATTACTTCCGCGCGGAGCCTGTCGATTTCGACAGGACTTTAGAGGGCGCACTGAAGGCTGCCGAGCATATTGCGCCGGTGACCGCGGACGTCACGCAGATCCTGCATGAGCTTTCCCTCAAGGGAGACGGCATCCTCTTCGAAGGGGCGCAGGGTACTTTCCTCGATATCGATCACGGCACGTATCCGTTCGTGACCTCATCGAACACGGTGGCCGCGGCCGCAAGCACGGGCACCGGTGTCGGTCCACGCGATCTCGACTACATTCTCGGTATCGTCAAGGCGTATACAACGCGGGTCGGGGCAGGGCCGTTTCCCACGGAATTATTCGACGATCTTGGCTCGCACATTGCGGAAGTCGGCGCCGAGTTCGGCGCTACCACCGGGCGTCCGCGCAGGGTGGGGTGGTTCGATGCGGTCGCGCTGAAACGGTCGATCATCAATAGCAGCGTATCGGGCCTGTGCGTGACGAAGCTCGACGTTCTGGACGAGCTCGAGACGATCCAGATATGTGTCGGGTACACGATAGACGGCGAAGAGATTTCCGGTTTGCCGGTCGTCGTCGATCGCTTCGCGGATTGCCGGCCGGTGTACGAGGAACACCCGGGTTGGCAGGCGTCCACCGTTGGCATCACCCGGTACGAAGACTTGCCCTCCAATGCGCGCGAATACCTCAAGCGCATCGAGGAACTGGCCGGTATACCGATCGATATCATTTCGACCGGGCCGGACCGTGAACAGACGATCGTAAAGCGGCATCCATTCGAGTGACGCGGACCGGGTCACTGAGTTTCCGGGCGGGCCCGGGTGCACTGCAGACGATCACGGAGCACGGTTTTTCTCCCGAGATGGTGGGAACGATGGCCGGCGCATCGGGCGGGGCCAAGTGGCTCGTACTGAGCAAGCTGGACCGTGTCGTTGCCGACACCATCATTCCCCGGTTGCGCGAACCCGTATACCTGATCGGCACTTCGATCGGCGCCTGGCGTTTTGCATGCTATGCGCAGGACAGGCCGCTGGAGGCGATCGCGCGCTTCGAAGAAGCGTATCTCGGCCAGACATACTCCGATGACCCTGATCGCGATGAAATTACCGCGAAGAGCCGCGAGATACTCCGTTATGTGCTCGGGGAGACCGGAGTGGCGGAGATTCTGTCCCACCCGAAGTTTCGAACGAACGTCATGACCGTGCGCAGCCGTCATGTCACGGCAAGCGAACAGCCGGCATTGCTGGTTCCCGGGCTGCTGGCGGCGGCGGCGCTCAATGCAGTGACACGACGCTCGCTCGGTGTGTTTTTTGACCGGGTGCTGTTCTACGATTCGAGAGACCTGCCGCCGTTTTTCGATGCGCGCGGATTTCCACTGAGCCGGGTGGAACTGACCGAGGCGAACCTCGAGGATGCGATTGTTGCGACAGGGTCGATACCCATGGTGTTGTCCGGCGTGCGCGACATCCCCGGTGCGCCGCGCGGCATCTACCGGGACGGCGGCGTGATCGATTACCATCTCGACCTGCCGCAGAGCGCACCCGACAGGCTCACGCTTTTCCTGCATTTCATCGATCGCATCGTGCCTGGCTGGTTCGACAAGAAACTGTCCTGGCGCAAACCGGATCCGGCGAACATCGACAGCACGATTCTGGTGAGCCCATCGGTAGATTTTGTCTCGCGGCTGCCGTACGCAAAGATCCCTGACCGACGCGACTTCCTGAACTTCGAGCCGGAAGAGCGCGTGCGCGCCTGGCGGACGGTGGTCGACATGTGTGACGAACTCGCCGACGAATTCCACGAGGTGCTGGCGAAGGATCAACTGGCGGCAAGGCTCGAGCCGCTGTGATAATCTCTGCCGCAAAATAAGAATGGCAAAGGAGAGTCGCATTGGCTGACTCGACGATCGCGGCGCACGCGGACAAACCCTATCCCGAGTTGACCTGGATCGCCGTTGGCGTGGGCTGGTTTCTCGGCGTCATCATCGCCGTCTCGATCGGCTACGCAGCACTGATACTGGGCTTCTCGATCGAGGGGTCGGAACTGGCCGCGATTCTCGGATTCGGCATATTGCGTGGCATCCTGCGCCGGCGCAGCATCATCGAAAACAACATCGTGCAGACCGTTGCCAGCGGGGTAAACGGGGCCTCGTCGGGCATGATGTTCTCGGTGCCCGCAATCTTCCTGCTGGGCTACAGCGACCGCTTCGATCCGATACTGCTGACCTTTGGTTGCATCGCCGGCGCGTTTCTCGGCATTGCCTTCATCATTCCGCTCAGGAAACACATGATCGACTACGAGCGACTCACGTACCCGGGCGGCGTCGCCGTGGCGACGATCCTCAAGTCGCCGGGTGCCGGTGTCCGCAAGGCGATCATCCTCGTCGTGGCGGCGTTAGTGAGCGCGACAGTGCACCTCATCACCCTGAATACCGGGGTGTCGAACTGGAATCTCGGGGCGCTGATCGGTCTGCCCGAGTATATGAACGGTATCTGGTACCTGTCGCTCATGACCATCGGCGTCGGTTTTATTGCGGGGCGCGGCGGCATCGCGTTCATTATCGGTGGATTTGTCGCGTACTGGTTTGTTTCGCCGCTGCTGTCCGTGACCGGCGGATTCCCGCTGAACGAAGCCGGCGAACTGATCAATACGCCGGGCGATCTTCGCCTGCTGCTATACCGGCCGCTCGGTATTGGCATGCTGATTGGCGGCGCGATCATGGGCGTCATCCTCGCCGCTCCGCTGATCCTGAGTGCGATCAAGTCCATGCAGAAAGCGGCCAGCGTGGAGACGAGCGTCGCAACCGAGGAAATGCCGATCAAGCTTCTGTACATCGCAGTCATCGGAGCGGCGGTATTGCTGAGTGTTATGGCTGTGACCGCAGTCGAGTCGATGACCCTGATGGGTGGCATCTCGATGGCCCTGCTCGGGACGCTCTGGATATGGATGGCGGGCATCATCCTCTCAGAGGCGATTGGACGCACGAACTGGTCGCCGTTGTCCGGCATGACGCTCGTCGGCATTACCTTGTTGATTATCGTGACGCAGGCGTTCGGGATGGAGCGCAGCGACTCGATCATTGCCGCGATCATGGTCGGTGCAGCCATGTGCGTTGCGATGTCGCAGGCCACCGACCTGATGCTTGACCTGAAAACCGGTTACCTGGTGGGCGCGACGCCGAGAATGCAGCAGATCGGACAGTTTGCCGGTGCCTGGCTCGGGCCGATCGTCGTGATCTTCGTGATCTTTGCGCTCAACGAAGCCTATACGCTCGGTAGCGAAAGATTGCCGGCGCCGCAGGCACAGGCGCTGGCCAGCACGATCGACGGCATCATGGGCGGTGATGTGCCGACGCAGAAATACGTCGCCGGTGCGATCCTGGGGGGCATACTCTCGACCGTCATGGGCGGACTCGGCATTACCGTCGGTCTCGGCTTCTACCTGCCCTTCAATATCGTTCTCACCTATTCACTCGGCACGCTCGGCCGCGAACTCGCGGACCGTTTCAAGGGCAATACCTGGGCGGAGCAGGTCGGTATACCGATTGCGGCCGGATTCATTGTCGGTGAAGCGCTCGTCGGGGTTGGCGATGCGATCCGGCACATAGTGATGGCGACCTAGGGGTGACGACCATGAAAGGACCGGGTTATGTACTTCTGAGTGGTGGTTTCATCATGGCAGCCTATGCGACTGCACTCGATGTCGAGACCGTCCGCTGGCCATTCTTCGCCATTGCAGCACTCGCTGCGATCGCCGGCGTTTTCCTGATCAAGCGGCATGCCAGGTCGCTTGCGCAGTCTGACGAAGTCCTGGAGACCAATCGAGCGGAATTGCGCGAATCGATCGAAAATGTCGTCAATGACCTGCGCGATATCGTCAGTAGCGGCAGTTTGAGTGGCGCGGCGCTTCGCGATCGTATCGATACAAAGCTGCGTCCCGACCTGACCCGGTTCGCCGAAGCGCGCGAGAGCATGGTGCACCTGTTCGGCCTGCAGACGTATGCCGACATCATGAGCCACTTTGCGGCGGGCGAACGCTATGTCAATCGCGTCTGGTCATCGTCCGCCGATGGCTACGACGCAGAGGCAGCCCGCTACCTGGGCAGGGCCGAAGAACAGTTTGCGGACGCGCAGCGGCAGCTGAACGAGGCGGCAAGGAAGTAGTTTCCGCTATTTGCTCTTGCGGCGTGCGCTGGGAGAGCGTTTGCAGGTCTTTGTCAGGTGCTGCTGCAGGGACTGGACGTCCTCGTCCATGAGATAGTCGGCCTCGCTTCTCCAGCCCCGGAGCATCGGCAACGTTCGCTCGTTGACGACAAGGTGGCCGTCGCCGGACTGGGTTTCGGCATGCCAGCCTGGCACTGCAATGACCGAACGAACTCGCACGGAATTCCTGAGCAGGTCGCCAAATTCCTGTTCCAGGCGTGTGGTCTTCGACGCAATGTCCGCAATGGAAATCGTATTGCCATCGGGCCTGAAGCGCAGCTCGCCCTCGGCAATTTTCACGCTTTCTCTGCGCATCGCCCGGTGAGCGACGACGTTTACCGCGTAGATGCCGGCAGGCCCGACAATGACGTGATCGACGACGCCTGCCGGTGTGACGACATCGTGAAAGACACGGCCGTGACCGACGGCGATACGTTGCAGCGAGTGCCCGACGGCGATATTCGCGTCACGCAGGAAGCGGACCTCGCGCCATTGGCGAACCAGGCAGACGAGCCGGTAGAGGGCGAAACCGGCCGCGGCGAGCAGGGTTGCGAGCAGCACGTACAACTGCCATGCGGGGTAGCCTTCGAACAGCTGATGCGCCTCGAATGTGTGCGCCACGGCAAAAATGAATACGAACATCAGGCCCGCGCCGAGGTAGGTCGACTGCTTGCGGGAAAGCGTGTCGAGTTCATCGCGGAATCGCTGCGCGGCTTCGCGCATGATCGCATCGGGAAAGTTGGGGTGGGCGCTCAGCGAGCGCGCGACCAGGTGCCAGGATTTAGCAGCCAGGAGAAATATAAACGTGCAGGCGATTGCTACGGTTGCGGAGCCGCTGATCGCCTCGATATTCATGCCAAATCTCTCCTGGATCGATTCGTCAAGGGTATCCGGAGGCGTCCCGGTACTCTGTGATGCACATCACGTAGATCGCAGAAGAACACCGACGAGCACGCACTTTTCAGCTTCTGTTCAGTGAGATAGGAGTATTTGTGAATGTCATCACGGCAGTAAACGTGATCCGGCTGTTAGCGTCGGTTCCACTGGTTCACATAAGGGCGGGGTGCGTCATGAACAGAATCTTGATAAGCGCGGGAATAGTCCTTGCGATCGCAGTACTCAGCGGCTGTGCGTCCATGAGCAGCGAAGAATGCGTCAACAGCGACTGGGCGGCTATCGGCTATGAAGACGGTTCCCGGGGCTATACCACCGACAAGTTCGGTAGTCGCCGCAAGGCCTGTGCGAAACACGGCGTCACGGCGGATTTCAAGGCTTACCAGGAAGGTCGCGAAGAAGGGCTCGTTGAGTTCTGCCAGCCGAGCCGCGGTTACAACCTGGGGGCGAGGGGCGGATCCTACTATGGAGTCTGTGACGTTGCCATGGAAGAAGAATTCCTCGACGCGTATCGAGTCGGTTCGCAGCTGCATACCCTGCGCTCCAACGTCAACAACGCGAACTCGAAGATCTACTCGAAAGAGGCGGAACTGAAACGCACAAAAGAGAAGATTCGCGCCAAGGAGGCCGAACTCATCAGCGAGGACGTTACGACCCAGGATCGCGTGATGTTACTGGCGGATCTCAAGGAGCTGTCCGAGCGGACCGGCGAGCTCGAGGCGGAAATCGAGACGCTGGTAGCCGATAAGGCCCGTTACGAATACGAGCTCAGGGACTACGAACAGACCGTCGCGGCATACGGTTACTGATACCGCTACTGGTAATCGTCTGAATCGTCGCGGCGATCTTCGCCCTTACGCCGCTCGCCGGCAAACGTCCCGGTTGCCGCAGCCAGCCCCCCCGATGTGAACGGGCTGCGGCGATCCTTTCCGGTTCGCCGGTCATTGTGGTGCGTGAAGTGACAGTCGCATTCGGCTGCGTCACAGCCGGGCAGGGGCAGGTTCGGCGCTTCCGTTGCCAGGAATCGCTGACCCGCTATTTCGTTAGCCGCGGAACACGCATATGCGCCGGGCTTGATCGAAACTGCATGGTATTTGGCACGGTCTTTCTGAGCGGGCGAGATTCGCCGGTCCTTGCGTTCTTCGGGTTTGTCGAGACCCTGCCGATAGAAGAACCACGCGATTAGCAGGCCGACTACCAGCAGCAATAGCACGGTCCTCATACCAGCCTCCCCAGGCTAACCCGATATGGGACAAGTTTACTTCAATTAGCTCGCAGATCGAGCCCGAATGCGGCTCCGGGCTGCTAGTCCTGACCCTCTGGCAGTTCGCTTGCTTTGGGAGCCCGCTGTACCTCGAAAGTGCGCAATGGCTGAAAGACCGGCATGGCGCGCATTTCGGGGGTCGAGTCGTGGATTCTCGCGAAGGCCGGTGCGAGACCGGGCAGCTGTTCCAGGGTCTGTGCAAGGTCCTGCCGGTACGATTCCAGCTCCTGTGTGCCCAGCAGGCCATTGTCGTGGGCGACCTGCGCCGAGTAATAGATGTTGACGAGGTGCTCTGCGAGCCCCTCGATCTGCGATGCCTCGGTCGCGGTAACGAGATGGTTGCCTGGCGCGCGCATCTTCGGATACAGCTTCGCGAAGTCCGGCGTCGTGGCGCGGCGCAGGTGAAGCTCGTCGAACCCGTGACCGAGTCGCATCTCGATCTGTGCGACCGCGATTCGGTTTGCCTGGTGAATCTCCCAGGCGACGAGCAGCAAGGCCGCAACAATGCTGATTACCCCGACGATCTCGACTATTTCGCGCAGATGCCTGTCTCTCATGACCCGCTCGATCCGGCTAGTAAGGAAGGACGCCGAATAGCGCCCTGTGCAGGAAGAAAATGGCGCCAAAGGCGACGCCGGCGACGACCGCGACGATCATATCGGCCGAGAACGGGACCACGTCGGGTTTCCGCCATGCACCATCCCGCTTGTTGCACAGTATGATCTCCGCCACCGCCCAGATTCCGAGCCCGCCGAACAGGACGACCGACCGCGAATCACCGTTCACGAGCAGGTGCGCGACGGACCACAGGATGACCGCCATCATTTGCGGGTGACGAGTGAAGCGCCTGTAATTGGTGGGGGCCTTCGAGGTGACGAACAGCACGAACGCGAAAAAGACCAGCGCCGAGATCACAGCTCCGCCGCCGACGGGCGGGGCATACATCATGGTCGGTGTGGCCGCCTTCCAGCCGAAGACCATGATGACAATAGAGACGACGATCACGACGGAGAATACGCCCCGGTACACATTTTCGCCGAGCTTCTCGACCAGCTGGCTGCGCATGCCGGGCGAAACTGCCGGCAGCAGGTGGGCGATCGTGAAAATCAGCAATCCCGCAATGAGTAGAGACATTAATGCCACCCTGGCTTGTAGGTCGCGGTGATTATACCGGTTTGACGACACTCGGGCTGATTCGCGAAATCATGTACCATTTCGCCACCGCTCAACCGAGGGCAGGGTATGAAGACCAACGGCAAATTAATGGACATGCTGACCGGCTATGCAGCCTCTCATCAGCACCCCGTGAATATTTTCGTCCACATGATCGGTATTCCGACGATCATGCTCGGCGTTCTGATTCCATTGAGCTGGATTTCTATCGATGTACGCGGGGTTTCTTTCAGTCTCGCACACCTGGTGGTCTTCGGTTTCTTTCTGTTCTACCTCACGCTCGACGTGTTGTTTGCAGCCGTGTTTCTCGTGTTCGGGTTCGGGCTGACGATTATCGCGGGCATGATCGCCGATTTGTCGCTCGGCACCTCTGCGGCCGTGGCTGCCGTGTTGTTCTTCGGGGGATACGCGGCGCAGTTCATCGGCCACGCCATCGAAAAATCGATGCCGGTACTCGTGAAGCACCCGATCCAGGCAAATCTCGCCGCGCCCTTTTTCACGGTCGTGGAGATGTTCAAGCTGCTCGGGCTGCGCGAAGACCTGTTCAATGAAGTGCAGCGGCAGATTGCGCTCCGAAGACAGTCGACGGCCGGTTCGAGCTAGCAAGGTGAAAGGACTCTCGATTGTGCCGGGGCTTGCAGGGCTGACGTTCTTCCTGTCGGCCTGCGGCGGCGGCAGCAGCGGTGGCCTGACGGCCGGACCACCAGCACCACCCCCACCACCACCACCGCCCTCGCTGAGCACAGGGGCCGAGGTTTGCACCAACGGCGACGCAGGGGGATTCGCCTGTTCCGGCGTTGACCTGCGTGCGCGGCTGCCCATCAGTGACATGGACGGCGTCGGCGGCAATGACATCTGGGGTTGGTTCGATGCGCAGGAGAGCCGCGAATATGCGCTGATGGGCCTGCAGAACGGCACGGCATTCGTCGATATCACGGACCCGGAAACGCCCGTTTTTCTCGGCCGCCTGCCGACGCAAACCGTGTCCTCGATCTGGCGCGACATCAAGGTTTATCAGGATCATGCCTACATCGTGGCGGATGGGGCCGGCGCGCACGGCATGCAGGTCTTCGATCTCACGCGGCTGCGCGGGGTCACGGCCGCGCAGGCCTGGCTGCCGGACCGCGTGTACGATCAATTCGGCAGTGCGCATAACCTTGCCATCAACGAGGAGTCCGGCTTTGCTTATGTGGTCGGCGCAAGTGCGAACCCCTGCGGGGAAGGTTTGCACATGATCGATCTGGCGGACCCCGGTGCCCCGGTATTCACGGGTTGTCACGTGGTGCGGCCAGGAACACACGATGCCCAGTGCGTCGCCTATCGTGGTCCGGATACCGACTATCCCGGCCGGGAGATCTGCTTCAACTCGAATGAGAACCATGTCGGTATTGCCGACGTATCGGACAAGCAGAGTCCGTTCGTGATTTCGACGACTGTTTACCCGCAGCTGGGATTCGTGCATCAGGCCTGGGCCTCGGTGGATCATCGCTATCTGTTCGTGGGTGACGAACTGGACGAGCTCAACTTCGGCGTGCCGACGCGCACGCACGTGCTCGATGTTTCGGATCTCGATAGTCCGGAGTATCTGTACGCCTACGAAGCAACGACGTCGTCCGTCGATCACAACCTGTACGTGCGCGGCAATCGATTGTTCCAGGCCAACTACAGCGCCGGCCTTCGGATACTGGAGTTCGGCGATCTGGCCAACGCGGAGATCGCCGAAGTCGCCTTCTTCGATACCGTGCCGGAGACCGGGGTCGGGTCATTCGACGGCGCCTGGAGCGTGTATCCTTACCTGCCTTCAGAAAACATCATCGTAAGCGACGGTATCCATGGGCTGTTCATTCTCACGCTGCAACCGTAATTTTCTTTTCGCCGTGCTGCTGGCCGGCACGGCCGCCTGCTCCTCGCCTGAAACACCCGGTGCGTCACTCGTCGTGACGGGTGCGCGCGTCTGGACAGGGGATCCCGGTATGCCCTGGGCCGAGGCTGTCGCGGTCGCCGGCGACGAGATCATCAGCGTTGGATCGGTCGACGATATCGCGCCACTGATTGGTCACGATACCGAGGTCATAGCGGCAGAGGGCGGCATGCTTGTGCCGGGGTTCATCGATACCCACGTGCATTTCCTCGCCGGCGGAAGCGCCCTGGCGTCGGTACAGCTTCGCGATGCGCGTACGCCCGAGGAATTCGTTGATCGTATCGAAGCGTTTGCGGGTTCCGCCGAACCGGGCGAGTGGATTACCGGTGGCGCCTGGGATCACACGAACTGGGGCGGCGAGCTGCCGCGGCGGGACTGGATCGACGAGGTCACGCCGGACAACCCGATCTGGATATCTCGGCTTGACGGGCACATGGCCCTGGCGAATTCGCTCGCGTTGCAGCAAGCGGGCGTCGATGCGGATACGCCCGACGTCGCGGGTGGCGAAATCATTCGGGACGCGGACGGGCGGCCGACCGGTATTCTCAAGGACAACGCCATGTTGCTGATCGAGGAGGCGACTCCCGAGCCGACTGAACGGCAACTGGATGCCTACCTCGACGCCGCGATGCGCTATGTAGCCGAACACGGCGTAACCACCGTCCATGACATGTTCGACAACGTCGGTGATGGCTGGGCCGGTCTCGAGACCTACCGGCGGGCGGAGGCACGCGGCGGCCTGGTCACGCGTATCTATGCTGTGGCACCGCTGGGGGAGTGGCAGAGGCTCAAGGACGATATCGAGCGGAACGGCCGCGGCAACGAGTGGCTGAAGACGGGCGGCGTCAAGGGCTTCATGGACGGCTCGCTCGGCTCGCACACGGCGGCCATGCTCGAGCCGTTCACCGATACGCCGGGGCAGAGCGGCTTCCTGCTCGACTCGCTCGACAACCTTCGGGCGATGATGACGGGCGCCGACGCGGCCGGACTGCAGCTGAACATCCACGCAATCGGCGACAAGGCCATTCGGGACCTGCTGGATCTTTTTCACGATGTCGCCAGGGAGAACGGTGATCGTGACCGTCGTTTTCGCATGGAGCACGCGCAGCACATACATCCCGACGACATTGCACGTTTTGCGGTCCAGGACGTGATTGCCAGTATGCAGCCGTATCACGCGATCGATGACGGACGCTGGGCCGAAGGCGTGATCGGTGCGGAGCGAGCGCGAACCACCTATGCCTTCAGGTCCCTCATTGACAGCGGCGCACACGTTGCGCTCGGGAGCGATTGGTACGTCGCACCGGCGGACCCGATTGCGGGCATCTATGCCGCGGTCACCCGGCGCACCCTCGACGGCAGGAACCCGGGCGGCTGGGCCCCGGGACAGAAGATTACCGTCGAGCAGGCGCTCCGGGGTTATACGCTTGAGGGGGCCTACGCGTCGTTCGAGGAAGACCGCAAGGGCATGATCAGGGCTGGAATGCTGGCCGACATGGCCCTGATCGATCGCGACCTGACGGCGATACCGCCGGAGACGATCCGCGAGGCGAAAGTGCTGAAGACGATCGTCGGCGGCCGCGTGGTGTATTCGCGTCGGTAGCAGCGGTTCTCGAACCGCGGATAGATGATTGGTGCCCAGGGGGAGACTTGAACTCCCACGACCTTACGGCCACTAGCACCTGAAGCTAGCGCGTCTACCAATTCCGCCACCTGGGCCATGCATTACCGCGTACAATTGCGCGGTAAGCAGGGTGGCGCACTGTACTCAAAGCAGTCACGGCCTGTCAATTGAAAACGACCCCCGGAGTCACAGCACTTGCCGTCGAGAAAAACCAGGAAACCGTCCAGGTCGGAGAAAAAGACCTACAAGCATCCAATACCCAGCCGCACAGAGCTTATAGAGTTTCTTGAAAAAGCGGGTAGACCCCTGAAAGTTAAGGAAATTATTGAGGGATTTAACCTCAGGGGCGAGCGCATGCGGACGCTGCTCGAGGAACGCCTCGAGACCATGCACCGGTCCGGCCAGATTATCGAAAACCGCCGCCGTGAGTATTGCCTGACGGCGAAACTGGATCTCGTCACCGGCACCGTGAGCGGCCATCCGGATGGCTTCGGCTTTGTCGCGCGCGATGACGGGGATGGCGATGATGTCTATCTCTCGGCTCGCGAGATGCGTTCGCTGTTCCACGGCGACCGGGTCGTCATCAGGGTTGTCGGCCAGGATCGGCGCGGCAAGCCGGAAGGCAAGCTCGTCGAAGTGCTGGAGCGCGCGGCGCGTGAAGTCGCCGGGCAATTCATCCGGGAACGCGGCATCGGTCTCGTCATACCGGACAATCCCAAGATCGCGCATCGGGTGCTGATCGCGAAGGGCGGAACGGGCGGGGCGAAGCACGGCCAGATGGTCGTCGCCGAGATTCTCGATTACCCGACCCATATCGAGCAGGCGACGGGACGCATCGTTAAGGTCATCGGCGCGCCGGATCAAAAAGGGATCGCGACGGATATCGCCATTCACTCCAACGGTATCCCGACGGAGTGGCCGAGCGCGGTCCGCAAGCAGGTAACAAAGTTCGGCACGACGGTGCCGACGGCCGCCAAGCAAGGCCGGGTCGACCTGCGCGACGTCGACCTGGTAACGATCGACGGCGCCGATGCCCGGGATTTCGACGATGCCGTCTACTGCGAACGCGCGGGAGAGGGCTGGCGGCTGCTGGTGGCCATTGCGGACGTTGCGCACTACGTCGAGGTCGATTCGCCGCTCGACAAGCAGGCTACCGTGCGCGGCACCTCGGTGTACTTTCCGGACCGGGTGGTGCCGATGCTGCCCGAGGAGCTGTCGAACGGCCTGTGTTCGCTGAATCCGAAGGTGGACCGGCTGTGCCTGGTGTGTGAAATGCGTATCGGCAAGTCCGGCAAGGTGTCCTCGGCGAATTTTGTCGAAGGCGTCATGCGCTCGAAGGCGCGGCTGACGTATGGGCAGGTCAACGACTTCCTCACCGGAAAGTCGACAAACGCGGTGCCGCGCCGCCTGCACAAGCGCCTGAAGGACCTGCAGGACCTGTACAAAGCCTTCGCGCTGAATCGCTCACGCCGGGGGGCAATCGAGCTGGACCTGCCGATGACGAAGTTCGAGCTTAACGAGGATGGCGAAATAGCGCGGATCGTGACGGCACCCCGCAACGACGCACACCGACTGATCGAGGAATGCATGATCGCGGCCAACGTGCAGGCCGCGAAGTTCCTGCGCAAGCACCGGATCGCCTCGCTGTACCGTGTGCACGCGCGGCCGGATCCTGAACGCTTCGACGAGCTGCGCCAGTACCTCGTCTCGCTCGGCCTGAAAGTCCCGCACTCCGAGCACGTCGAGCCCATGCAGTTCAACAAGCTGCTGGAGCAGGTTGCCGGCCGCGCTGACAGTGCCGCTATCTCGATGGCCATGCTACGGTCGCTGACCCATGCCGAGTACACGCCGAACAACATCGGCCATTTCGGCCTGGCGCTCGACGCCTATGCGCATTTCACGTCGCCGATCCGGCGCTACCCGGACCTGCTCGTGCATCGCGCGATACGCCACATCGTTCGTGGCGGTAAACCGGGCGCCTTCCCGTACGACAAGGGCAAGATGGAGCGGCTCGGCGCGATCACTTCCGCGCACGAGCGGCGTGCCGAGGACGCGACGCGCGAGGTCGAGGCCTGGCTCAAGTGCCAGTACATGCTGGAGCGCGTGGGCGAGGACTACCCGGGCGTCATCACTGGCGTGACCAACTTCGGCCTGTTCGTGCAGATCCCGGAGCTGCAGATCGACGGGCTCGTGCACGTGACCAGCCTGCAAAATGACTACTACAAGTTCGAGGCGAGCCGTCAGCAGCTGGTGGGCGAGCGCACCGGGCGGCGATTCAGTCTCGGTGATCCGATGCATGTGCAGGTGCAACGGGTCGACATGGATACCCGCCGCATCGACTTCCGGCCGTTCGAGGATCAGCCGGAGACGCCGCGCCGCGGACGCCGACGGTGAGCAGGTCGAGCTATGTCACCGGCCTGCGTGCGGTCGAGCAGCTGCTCGCCGGGGACGCCGCCCAGGTACGCCGAATCTGCGTCGAATATCGCAGCGCTAATCCACGCGTCGAAGCGCTCGTCAACCTTGCAAGAGAGAAGGGCATCGACGTCCAGGAGGCGAACCGGGCGCGTCTGAAGCAGATGAGCGGCGAAGTTCGCCACCAGGGCGTCGTCGCCGAGGTGCGCCGCAGCAGCCAGCTCGACGAGGCGGGCTTGCGCACGCTGGTCGAAGCAAGGCTTGCCGAGGGTGGCCGGCCGCTGTTGTTGCTGGTACTGGACGGTATCCAGGATCCGCACAACCTCGGCGCCTGCCTGCGGACCGCCGATGCTGCGGGCGTCGACGCTGTCATAGCGCCACGCCACGGTGCCGCCGGCCTCGGCCCGACCGTCAGCAAGGTGGCCGCTGGTGCGGCCGAGACCCTGCCGTTCGCCACGGTCGCCAATATTGGCCGGGTACTGGACTGGCTGGCCGACTACGGCATCGTCCGGGTCGGCACCAGCGACCGCGCGGACACCAGCCTGTACGCGGTCGCCTTCGACCGCCACACGGCGCTGGTCATGGGGCGGGAAGAAAAAGGCCTCGGCAAGGCCGTGGCGGCGCGCTGTGATCAGCTCGTGAGCCTGCCCATGGAAGGCAGCGTCTCCAGCCTGAACGTGTCGGTCGCGACCGGGATTTGCCTCTACGAGGCGCTCCGCCAGCGTCGCTAGCCGCCTGAATTACCGGCTATTCTGCTTGCGTCACGGGGTTGCCTTGGGTAGGATTCGCGTCCCGCTGCATTGGGCGCGGGTTTACCTCTTGCCACACCGGAGAACCGGGTGGCTGTAATCCGTCGGGAAATCCGCGCGGATTTCATCCAGAAGGGACGACAATGAGACATTACGAAATCGTATTCCTGGTCCACCCGGACCAGAGCGAGCAGGTGCCTGCCATGGTTGAACGCTACCAGGGCATGGTTACCGGTTCCGGCGGTGCCGTCCACCGCACCGAAGACTGGGGTCGCCGTCAGCTGGCCCATCCCATCAACAAGATTCACAAGGCGCACTACGTGCTCCTCAACGTTGAATGCAATGACGACGTGATCGAAGAGATTCGCGGTGCGTTTCGCTTCAACGATGCGGTGTTGCGTCACCTCGTATTGAACCGCAAGAAAGCGGTCACGGAAGCGTCGCCGATGGCCGTGGCCGTGGCCGAGGAGAAGGCCAAGGAGAAGGAGGCGCAGCAGCGTCGTGATGCCAAGGCCGCGGCGGAAGCTGCGATGCGCAACGATGCTGACGAAGCATCGGACGAGGCCGGGCCGGAAGAAGAGGCGAAGCCTGAAGAAGAGGCCAAGCCTGAAGAAGAGGCCGAAGAAAAGGCCGAAGAAAAGGCCGAAGAAAAGGCCGAAGATAAGGCCGAAGACAAGGCTGAGTCGGAGAGCGAGCCGGAAGAGGCCGCTGCCGAGGTCAGCGAGAAATCGATCGACGAGGGCACGGCTGCGGCCGATGCCGCCGCGGCAGATGAAAAAGCTGCGGAAGACGAAGAAACCGCGCAGAAGAGCGCCTGAGGAGTATTGATATGAGTCGTTATTCACGCAGGCGCAAGTATTGTCGCTTTACGGCCGAGGGTATCGAAGAGATCGATTACAAGGATCTCAATCTGCTCAAGGCCTACGTCACGGAAACGGGCAAAATCGTGCCGAGCCGCATCACGGGCACCAAGGCGCATTACCAGCGCCAGCTCGCGACAGCGGTCAAGCGCGCACGATACCTGGCATTACTGCCCTATACCGACCGGCACTAGACCGCCGGGGGAAAGGGTAATGCGGGCCGTGGCCAAATGGCTGGTCGCCCGGCCGTTGAACGGAGTCCTGGTGCTGGCGGCCACGTCGTCGCCCTACCTCGGATTCCTCAGCGCCGCACTGCTTGTGTTGCTGGTACTGCATGACGGTACCCGCGTCGCGACTTTCAAGGCGGCCGGCGCTGGCCTGCTGCTCGCCGTAATCGGTGTCGTTGTCGGCACGCCGCCGTCGATGATACTGGCGGTCGCCGTCGTGTACTGGCTGCCGGCGGCTCTGCTGGCCACGTCGCTGGCGGTAACGCGTTCGTTGACGTTGACGCTGCAGGTGGCTGTGCTCGTGGCGGTGCTCGGAATGCTGGTGTTTTTCGGAATCGTCGGAGATCCGGTGGCATTCTGGGAAACCGAGCTTGCCGCCGCCGCCGAAATCTGGCGCAGCATGGGTGCCATGGAAATGGCGGACAGCCTGCAGGAAGGACAGGCGATGCTGGCCGCGCAGATGACGATGTTTATCGTCACGCTGTTGTGGACGATTTATGCCGCGACGCTGGTACTGGGTTACAAGTTGTTCCGGCAACTACCCGACGAAACGGACCGATTTGGTCGTTTCCGGGACTTGAATTTTGGCCGGGTGCTGGCGCTGATTATGGCCCTTTGCTCGGTAATCGCGCTGGTGACCGGCGCGGCGTGGCTGCAGAATATCGCGTTCGTGATGTTCGCGGTTTTCTGGCTGCAGGGCCTGGCTATCGTGCACTGGCTGCATGGGGCCGAGATTCTGCCGGGTTTTGCAGTCGCGATGGTATACGTGCTGATGCTGCCGCTGAGTGCGGTCGTCGTCATCGGGCTCGCGGTACTTGGCTACATCGACGCCTGGTTTGATTTGCGACGCAGGGCGCCGCTAGCACGGTAGGAACTGAATTGAAGGACGAGGCTTAGAAAATGAACGTCATCCTGTTAGAAAACGTGGAAAATCTGGGCAGCATCGGCGACCTCGTGAAGGTCAAGCCCGGCTATGGTCGCAATTACCTGCTGCCGCAGGGCAAGGCTGCGCTGGCTACACCCGAGAACATGAAAGAGATCGAAGCGCGCCGCGCCGAGCTCGAGAAAGCTGCGGCCGAGGAACTGGCGGCGGCCAGGACGCGTGCCGGTGCGATCGAAGGCATGGAGGTGGTTATCCAGGCAAACGCGGGTCCCGAGGGCAAGCTGTTCGGTTCGGTCGGCCCGATCGATATTGCGGACGCTTTCGAGAAAGTCCAGGTAGAGGTCGAGCGCAGTGAGGTTCGCATGCCGGAAGGCCCGATCCAGGAACTCGGCGAGTTCACGGTCGGTGTGCACCTGCACCCGGAAGTCGACGTCGACATTACCGTGCGGGTCGTCGAAACGGATTGAGCGCCTCTGCTGTTTCCGCTGATGTGGTACCTTTAATCAGAGGTTCACGACAGATCCGGGGAGTCAGATGGTAAGAGCACTGGAAGAGGGCATTGGCGCGTCTGCGGCCGAGCAGCGCATCAAGGTCCCGCCCAATTCCATCGAAGCCGAGCAGTCACTGATCGGCGGTATCATGCTCGACTCTCAGGCCTGGGACAAAATAGCCGACGTCGTCACTGCGCAGGATTTCTATCGCAAAGATCATCAGCTGATCTTTGCAGCGATTGCCAACCTCGTCGAAGCCGGCAGTCCCTGCGACGTTGTGACTCTGTCCGAATACCTCGACAAGCGCGGCGAACTCGACGCCGCCGGTGGCCTCGAGTACCTTGCGACGCTCGCGAATGAAACGCCGGGCGCTGCCAATGCCCGCGCTTATGCACGGATCCTGCGCGACCGCGCCGTCGAGCGCGCGCTCATACACGTGGGCAACCAGATCACAGGCAGTGCGTTTGCAACCGATGGCCGCTCGGCCACGGAGTTGGTTGACGAGGCGGAGCGCCTCGTCTTCGAAATCGCCGAACGTGGCGCGCGCGGCCGCGCCGGTTTCAGGTCGCTCAAGCAGATCCTGCCCGACGCCGTGGACCGAATCGACGTGCTGCACCAGTCGGACGGCGACATCACCGGCATTTCCACGGGCTACACGGAGTTCGACAAGCTTACGGCAGGTCTCCAGCCGGGAGACCTGGTCATCGTCGCCGGCCGCCCTTCGATGGGCAAGACGACGCTCGCCGTGAACATTGCCGAGAACGCGGCCATCGGAGCGAAGGTGCCGACCGCTATCTTCTCGATGGAGATGCCGTCGCAGCAGCTCGCATTTCGCATGATTTCTTCACTGGGCCGCGTCGACCAGACGCACCTGCGTACCGGCCGTTTCCCGGACGAGGACTGGTCGCGCATCAACACGGCGGTGCAGTTGATGTCAGACGCGCCGCTATATATCGACGACACGCCGGGCCTTTCGCCAACCGAAATTCGCGCGCGAGCGCGGCGCCTGCAACGTGAGCACGGACTCGGACTCATCGTGGTGGACTACCTGCAGCTCATGCAGGTGCCCGGTAACAAGGAAAACCGCGCGACCGAAATCTCCGAGATTTCCCGCTCACTCAAGGGGCTTGCCAAGGAACTCTCGCTGCCTATCATCGCGTTGTCGCAGCTCAACCGCAGCGTCGAGCAGCGAACCGACAAGCGGCCCGTCATGTCCGATCTGCGCGAATCCGGCGCCATCGAGCAGGATGCGGACATGATCGTCTTCATCTACCGTGAAGAAGTCTACAACCAGGACACGCCGCGCAAGGGCATCGCAGATATCTCGATTGCGAAGCAACGCAACGGGCCGATCGGTGACTTCCCGCTGACATTCGTCGGCCGCTACACGAAATTCGAGAACTGGGTTCCGGACACGTACGGCGAGGAGCCGTATCCGTGAGCTTCGGGGCTCGGGCTCTTATCCGGCTCGGCGCGCTAGAACACAATCTGGATGTCTTGCGCAGCGTGGCGCCCGGGGCGCGCGTCATGGCCGTGATCAAAGCCAATGCCTACGGCCACGGCCTGGTTCCGGTGGCGCGTCACCTGGATGCAGCGGACTCGCTGGCAGTTGCACGTTTGCCCGAGGCATTGCTCTTGCGCGAATCGGGCATCGACAAACCCATCGTGTTGCTCGCAGGCGTTTCAACCGAGGACGAACTTCGTGTGGCCTTCGCCAGGGGCTTCGAACTGGTCGTTCACGATATCGAGCAGGTCAGAATGCTGGAGCACGCCGGTGAGAGCCGGGGCACCGTCTGGCTGAAGTTCGATACCGGCATGAACCGCCTGGGATTTCCGCCCGGATCAGCACAGGAACTGCTTCGCCGCATGGAGGCGGCCGCAGCGGTGCGGGAGTTGCGTCTCATGACGCACTTCGCCAGCGCGGATGAACTGGACAACGCAATAACGGAAACCCAGCTTGCCGCTTTCGCGCCAGTGACCGGCGGCTTTCCCGGCTCGGTCAGTATCGCTAACTCGCCGGCCTCGCTCGGCTGGCCACAGCTTATAGATGCCCGTGCGGAACTCGGCTTCGAAGGGGATTTCTGGATCCGGCCGGGCATCTCCCTCTTCGGCATTTCGCCGTTCGCCGGCAAAACCGGCGGCGAACTCGGCCTGAAGCCCGTCATGCAGTTCGAAGCGCGCCTTATCGCCGTGAAGCCGCTGCCCGCGGGCGCCCGCGTCGGCTACAAGGGTGCCTATGTCTGCGAGCAGGATACGACGCTCGGGATCGTTGCAGCCGGTTACGGCGATGGCTACACGCGCCATTTCCGCAGCGGCACGCCCGTACTTCTGAACGGTCGGCGAGTATCGCTCATCGGGAACGTATCGATGGACATGTGCGCGGTCGACCTGGGGCCAGGTGCCACCGACCGTGTAGGTGACATCGCGACGTTGTGGGGTGACGATTTGCCGGTCGAGGAAGTGGCGCCCTGGGCGGACGCCATTCCTTATGAACTGGTGTGCGGCGTCATGAATCGCGAGGACAGCGAAATCGTTCCGTAGTCGGAGTGGGATCTGCCGAACCGCTCCTGCCGTATGCGGTCAGCTTGCGAAAAACCCCATCTTGACCCCGGCAAGCTGCACCACGTCGTTGTCCGATAACTTGCGAGCCTGCGCACCGATAGGCTGGCCATTGACCAGCGGATAGTCGCCTTCCTTTCCGGATTCGACGTGCACAATGTAGTAGCCTTCCGCGCGGCGCGTAATGGCTGCAACCTGCACGCCGGGGCGGCCGAGGGTAGTCAGCGCCTTGGTGAGTTCGAGTTCGCGTCCCGCGAACGCTCCGCTGAGAACCTGTAGCTTCGCAAGCGGCAGTGCGTTCGGCACGCTGGATGGATCGATGCCGGTGGCGGTGGCGGTGTGCGAGACGGGTGCCGCGGTCTCCGTGTGAGCGACGGTCTCGGTGTGAGCGACAGTCTCCATACGTCGTGGAGGCGGCTCTTCATTCAGCGCTGCAGCTTCCTCCGGGTCCAGCCTGACAGCTGCTGCGGCATCCGAGACGGGCTCGACGGCTTCAGCGGCGGCGGCAGCCGCTGCGGCTTCGGCCGCTTGCTCTGCTTTCGCGAGCTGTTCGGCGCTCTGTTGCCCGCTCGGTATGACCATTGTCTTCTCGAATTCGTCCTGCTCGGCTTCCGGGACTTCCTGGTCCGTGAATCGCAGCTGGTGATGACCGATCGTGATGACGTCGCCGTGCTGCAATGCGTGCTTCTTGATCAGCTTGCCGTTGACGTAGGTGCCGTTGGTGCTGTTCAGGTCTTCGAGAAAAGAGTCGTTCAGGATATTGATGATCAGGGAATGGTGCCCACTGACGGCTGGATTATCGATACGCACGTCGTTGTCCGGAAGACGGCCTATCGTGTAGCGTTCCTTGGTCATGTTGTATTCAGCCAGAACCTGGTTGTCCAGGCTAAGAATTAAACGTGCCATGATTTCTCGCCGTCCTCAGTGAGACCCAACCACGCAGGGAGTGAAGCATAAATAGAAGCGCCAGCCACGGAAGCGGCTGTATCGCTCGTCTTTGACTGCAATCTCCAGACTATCCCTGCAACCCCAACATTAGCGGAACAAGTTTGCGATCCTGACGAGCAGGTTTTTCTTCGCCGCAAACGGTCCGAGCACCTGCGCCAGCATTACCGACACGTTGTCGCGTCCGCCGTGGTCATTGGCCAACTCAACAAGCTGTTGACCAATGACGTCAAGACTAGCATTAAAAGTACTGATAGTTAAGTGAATATCCTCATCTTCCACCATGTCCGGCAGGCCGTCGGAGCAGAGCAGATAGATATCGTCAGGCAGCACATCGTGTTCATGCACTTCGACCTCGACGGTCGGTTCCACGCCCAGGGCGCGGGTGACATAGTTTCGGTTGGTCGACCGCTGCGCTTCGTCGTGGGAGTAGAAGCCTCGATCCACGAGTTCCTGCAGAAGCGAATGATCGAGCGTCAGCTGTTCGAACGATTCGCCGCGCAGCCGGTAGGCGCGCGAGTCCCCGACATGGGCGATGCTGATCTTGTTGTCGTAAAACATGCAGGCCACGATGGTCGTACCCATGCCCTCGCAATGCGTCTGGCTCTGCGCGGTCTGGAAGATGATCTTGTTGGCGCGGTAGACCGCATCGCGCAAAACGATGGACTGGCGCATCAGCCCGCTGTGTGGATCGATATCTTCGCGTTCTTCGCGGTTTGCGCCCTCGACCGCCAACTCGGAGACTATCTGCACGGCGATCCCGCTGGCGACCTCGCCGGCGTTGTATCCGCCCATGCCGTCGGCAAGGACCATGAGCCCGATATCAGGGTTGGAGCCGACCGCATCCTCGTTGTGGTCGCGCACGCGTCCTGTATCCGTGATTTCAGCGAAGTCAATTTTTCCACGCAGGCTTTTCAAAGTCGCTCTACCAGGTCGGCCGAAACTATGTGTACCGGGCGCAGTTGCGCAATGCGATTGCCATTTCGGCACCGCATGAGAAGCGATCTTCGGGACGTTTGGCCAGCGCTTTTGCAAGCACGGCGTCGATACTCGGCGCCAGTCCGGTACGTTTGCCTGCGATCGGGGCGGGATCTTCGGTCGTAATTTTTGCCATTAGAGCCGCGATGTTGCCTGCTTTGAAGGGCACCTCGCCGATCAAGAGCTCGTATAGAGTAACACCAAGCGAAAACAAGTCCGAGTGGCCCGTCAGATTTTCCGCGCCGAGCTGTTCGGGGGACATGTACATCGGGGTGCCGAGAACGATTCCGGTCTTGGTGCGATTGTTGTCCGTGATGCGGGCGACACCGAAGTCGCTTATCTTCAGTGAGCCCTCTTTCGGGTTGTAGAGCAGGTTGGCGGGCTTGATGTCGCGGTGAATTACGCCCTGGTTATGCGCGTAGTCCAGAGCTTCCGCAGTGCTTGCCGCGAGTTCCAGCGCGCGCTTCGGCGCCAACAGCCGTTTCGGGTCCGTGAAGTCCCTGAGCGGAATGCCCGGGACATACTCCATCGCGATGTAGGCAAGCCCCTTGTCTTCGCCGGCATCGAATACCGTGATGATATTGGGGTGCGTCAGGCGGCCCGCCGATTCCGCTTCGCGGAAGAACCGAACGCGCGCTTCCTTGAGTTCATCATCTTCGAACTCTTTATCGATCGGTATCGCCTTTACAGCCACGGCACGATTGATGCGGGGGTCCTTGGCAAGGTAGACGGCGCCCATGGCGCCCCGGCCGATGCGCCGTTCGATGACGTAACGGCCCAGCCGCTTCGGGAAGCCGGCGACGCCCGCATTCTTTTTCTGCTTTGCCTCGCGGGCTCCCTGGGTGCGCTTCATCCACTCGAGCACGGCCTCGGCGCGCTCCGGCTTCGCCTGTTCCTCGAATGCGATCGACAGCTTGTACATGACCGTTGCGAGTGTATCCGACGGCGAGCAACGCCTGAACTCCGCAAAGGCGGGCTCGAGCCGGCCGGCCGCGAGGAAATCGGAGCCGCGTTTGAAGGCATTCTGCGTCGCTTTCCTCGGGTTTCCGACCAGCCAGAGACTGAGCAAGCCGACACCGATAAAAATAAGTGCGGCGCGGCCGATATCCAGGCGCACCCGCAGCACGTAGAGAAGCAACATCTCCAGGAGCAGCAACGCGACAACAGTCGCAATACTGATGACGATGATGTTACGGCGGCCGCGCTCAGGCAGGAACAGTACGGCGACAATTGCGAGCAATACCGGCGCCAGCCACTGCAGGGCGGTGACCCACGAAGGAACGACGACGCTTCGATCGGCTTCGATGTCCGCGATAAGCGCGGCCGTCAGTTCCGAATGGGTGACGAACTGCCCCGAAGGCAGCACAGCTGACGCGCCCACGAGCGCGGGTTCGTGGTCGACGAAGATGGTGGCATCGTTCAACCGGGTGCTTGCGAAATCGCCAAACAGGATCTCGTCGATGGCTGCCCGGGGCAGGTCTTCGTAGTTCGACAGGTAAACTGTATCGTCGGACGCCGACATGCGGGTGCTCGGGGGGACGTCTTCATTGTCGAGGGCCACCGCCAGCGGCAACGACGGCGACATTATGGCGCCATTAAGCTGCCAGAGGTTGGTTCGGCGCAATACGCCGTCGTCGTCGGGCATGAACTCCATGAAGCCGGTATGCGAGGTCAGCTCTGCCAGTCGATGGTTGTTCGGGACGTAGACCGGAACGGGCCCACCGAGCGCAGCAGACCATCCGGGCAGGCGCTCGTCAGCCGCGAGTTGCGGTGGTTGCGGCAGGATGATCCGGCGCGCCTGGCTGCGCGACAGTACCGAGAGTACCTGACCGTAGTCCGCAAGAAGCTTTTCGTGGCTTGCCCGCGACGGGTCTATGCTGATGATGAAGGCATTGTCGAGCGGCCGGTTTGGCAGCCCGGACGCGAAGGTGTCGTAGAGAAACCGGTCTGCGGTGAGAAACCACGGTGCCAGCGGCCCGTAGACGAGCAGCAGTAAGACACTCGCGAAGCTCAGTGCGATCAGGCGGTTTCTTTTCTGGTTCGAGCCGATGTTCAAGTCTGTCAGGTCCCTGTTTGAGGGGGAAAATTATAGAAAATAGCCACCACAGTTAATGAGAAAGGGTTGGCATTTTTTTGTCATAAGCGGCTGATTTGCGGTGCTATCATCGGTTGCGGCAGCGAGCCGGCCGTGTTCCGGTTGCTGCACCTGAAAAATAGATAAAAATATTATATAACAATAGTTTATCGGTTTTTTCTCGAGTATTTTGAGAGATTGAGCTGGAGTGTGCGGCCTTTTGTGTCGTCAGGAGCGGTATGGCGAAGCCGAAAACAGCGTATGTATGCGCCGAATGCGGCGCGCACAGTGTGAAGTGGGCCGGCCAGTGTCCGGATTGTGCGGCCTGGAACACGCTGTCCGAAATGCGAATCGCCGGCGCCGCACCTGTGGCCGCGAGCGCGACCGGGGCCACCGGGCTCGATGCATTGCAGCTGGACCCGGAAGAGCGGTACGCCACCGGTTTTGTCGAGTTCGATCGCGTGCTGGGTGGCGGCCTCGTGCCCGGCGCCGTGGTGTTGCTCGGGGGCGACCCGGGCGTTGGCAAGTCCACGCTATTGCAACAGGTCAGCGGCCAGGTCCAGGCAGGGATGCCGGTTCTATATGCAACGGGCGAAGAGTCGTTGCGCCAGGTTAGCCAACGCGCACGGCGGCTCGCAGTCGCCAACGACGGACTCAAGGTGCTGGCCGATACGGCACTCGAAAACGTCCTTGCCGAAGCGCGGCGCAACCAGTCACGCATGCTGATCATCGATTCCATCCAGACCATGACAAGCTCGGAGCTGACATCGGCGCCCGGTTCCGTGGGTCAGCTGCGCGAGTGCGTAGGGCGTATCGTGCAGTTTGCGAAGCAGAACGAGGTATCCGTGTTCGTGATCGGCCACGTGACCAAAGAGGGTGCCATCGCCGGACCGAGAGTGGTTGAGCACATGGTGGATACCGTCCTGTATTTCGAGAACGATCCGGCGAGTCGCTACACGATGATCCGTTCGGTGAAGAACCGTTTCGGTGCGACCGGCGAGATGGGCGTATTTGCGATGACGGGCAGCGGGTTTCGTGAGGTGAGAAATCCCTCGGCGATCTTCCTCTCGAGAGACACGCTGACGGAGCCGGGCAGCGTGGTGTCGATAGCC
>Ga0193945_1000004_pt1 | contig 31698 bp, 33 predicted proteins | sample BRT_01_MG_FD_161665 | JGI IMG/M metagenome (GOLD analysis project Ga0193945, IMG submission 161665) | Sediment microbial communities from the Broadkill River, Lewes, Delaware, United States - BRT_0-1_MG | ecosystem: Environmental > Aquatic > Freshwater > River > Sediment | place: USA: Delaware... | reverse complement strand
AGAAGCCGTTGACGATCATGTTGACGGCATCCTCTTCGGATATTCCGCGCTGCCGGCAATAAAACAGCTGGTTCGCGGATATCTTGGACGTCGTCGCCTCGTGTTCCACCCGCGCGGACGGGTTCTTGATTTCCATGTACGGGAAGGTGTGCGCGCCGCAATCCTTACCGATCAGCAGTGAGTCGCATTGCGTGTGATTGCGTGCGTCACGCGCCTGCGGCATTACCCGCACCAGGCCGCGGTACGCATTCTGTGCGTGCCCGGCGGAGATACCTTTCGACACGATCGTGCTGCGCGTATTGCGGCCGATGTGGATCATCTTCGTGCCCGTATCGGCCTGCTGAAAGTTGTTGGCAACCGCGACCGAGTAAAATTCGCCGACCGAGTTGTCGCCGCGCAGAATGCAGCTCGGGTACTTCCACGTGATCGCCGAACCGGTTTCCACCTGGGTCCAGGAGATCTTGGAATTCGCGCCGCGGCAATCGCCACGCTTGGTGACGAAGTTATAGATGCCGCCTTTGCCGTTCTCGTCGCCCGGGTACCAGTTCTGGACGGTCGAGTACTTGATTTCCGCGCCTTCCAGCGCGACCAGTTCGACGACGGCTGCATGCAGCTGGTTTTCGTCGCGCATGGGCGCCGTGCATCCCTCGAGATAGCTGACGTAGCTGCCTTCGTCGGCAACGATCAGCGTGCGCTCGAACTGACCGGTGTTGGCGGCGTTGATGCGGAAATACGTCGACAGTTCCATCGGGCAGCGCACGCCCTTGGGCACGTAGACGAACGAGCCGTCGCTGAACACGGCAGAGTTCAGTGCGGCGTAAAAGTTGTCGCGCTGCGGCACCACGCTGCCCAGGTATTTCCTGACCAGCTCTGGGTGGTTCCGCACCGCTTCCGAGAACGAGCAGAAGATAACGCCGGCTTCGGACAGCTTCTCCTTGAACGTCGTCGCTACCGAAACGCTATCGAACACCGCGTCGACGGCGACACCCGCGAGCCGCGCACGCTCGTGCAGCGGTATGCCGAGCTTGTCGTAGGTCTCCAGCAGCTTGGGGTCGACCTCGTCGAGGCTCTTGGGCCGGTCCTTGTCTGACTTCGGCGCCGAGAAATACGAGATCTCGTTGAAATCGATGGGCGGGTAGTGGACATGAGCCCACGCCGGCTCGGTCATTTCCAGCCACAGGCGATAGGCGCGAAGCCGCCACTCGAGCATGAACTCGGGCTCGTTCTTGCGTGCGGAAATTGCACGAACGACATCTTCGTCCAGGCCGGGCGGGAAGCCCTCGCTATCGATATCGGTGACGAAGCCGTGCTTGTATCGCTGGTTGACGAAACTTTCGATGTTGTCGGTTTCAGTGGCCATGGAGTCAGGTTTTTTCCTCAACGTTGATGGGCAGGCCGGCAAACCGGAACCGTGGCACCGGGCTGCTCGAGCGCAACAGGTCGACGAGGCTCACCTCGTGCAGGGCGTTGCGTATGGCGACGTTGATCCGCTGCCAGGCATTGCCGACGCCGCAGGCTTCCTCGATGTCGCAATGACTGTCGGAGGCGCTGCACTCGGTAATTGACACGGGGCCCTCGAGCGCGTCGATGATTTCTGCCGCACTGATCGCGCTGGCGTCACGGGCGAGCTTGTAGCCGCCATTGGCGCCGCGCGTCGATGTTACGAGCCCGTTACGGGCCAGCGATTTGAGCAATTTGCTCGCCGTGGGCAGCGAAATTCCCGTGCGCGCAGCAATCTCCGCCGCGCTACAGACCTCGTCCGGATTGCGGGCGAGATGAGCCAGCAGCACGGTGCCGTAATCGGTGAGTTTGCTGATTCTGAGCATTCGCCGTTTCTGCCGTGTTTTAAAGAGGACCATTTTAGTCCCATTTTGTTCCGGAGGCCAAGTTTTTTGGTATGCTGCGCGCTTTCCCGGCCCCGGTAGTGACGCTGCCGTCTGGACCAGAACCGCCATGGATGCACTCTCCGACAATCTCATCGAGATTCACGACCTCGACTATTCGTTCGGGGCGCGCAAGATATTCAATGGACTGAACCTGACCATCAAGCGCGGCCAGGTCACTGCCATCATGGGCCCGAGCGGCACCGGCAAGACCACGCTGTTGCGACTGATAACGCGCCAGATCGTCCCGGACCACGGCGTCATCCTGGTGGATGGCGTGGACATCGCAACGCTGAACCAGACCGAGCTCTACGAAATGCGCAAGCGTTTCGGAATGCTGTTCCAGGCCGGTGCGCTGCTCACGGACCTGTCCGTCTTCGAAAACGTGGCGTTTCCGCTGCGCGAGCACACGCGCCTCACCAATCGGCTCATACGCCACGTCGTTCTCACCAAACTGCACGCGGTGGGCTTGCGCGGCGCTGCGGATATGATGCCGCAGCAGTTGTCGGGCGGCATGGCCCGGCGCGTGGCGCTGGCGCGCGCGATGGTGATGGACCCCGATATCCTTATCTACGACGAGCCGTTTGTCGGGCTCGACCCGATCTCGATGGGCGTCATCGTGCGCCTGGTCCGCAAGATGAACGACGCGCTCGGCATTACGAGCATTATCGTCAGCCACGATGTGCAGGAGATCTCGACGGTTGCGGACTGCAGCTACCTGATCTCCAAGGGCAAGGTTGCCGCATCCGGAAGCCCGGACGAACTGAACAAGGCGTCTTCCGAGCTCGTTCGGCAGTTCATGCACGGTATGGCCGATGGTCCGGTTGCGTTTCACTATGACGCCCCGGACTACGCGGAACAGCTCCTCGGACGGGACACGGAATAGCCGGCATGTTGCGGGATCTTTACAACACGCTTTATGCTTTCGTCCGCACGTTCGGCGCGCTGCAGCTCTTCTTCCTGCGGCTGCTGATTCATTCGCCTTCGGTCCTCTCGCGACGGTTCAGCCTGGTTGTCGCACAGGTCCACAATGCGGGCGCGCTGTCGCTCGTGATCATCATCATCTGTGGCTTCTTCGTCGGCGCCGTGCTGGGCTTGCAGGGCTTTTCCAACCTGGCTCGCTTCAACGCCGAGGATTCGGTCGGCGCCGTTGCCGCTCTGGCCCTGGTCAAGGAACTGGGACCGGTGATTACCGCGCTATTGTTCGCGGGCCGGGCCGGCACCGCGCTCTCTTCGGAAATCGGGCTGATGAAAGCCACGGACCAGCTATCGGCCATGGAGATGATGGCGGTGAATCCGATCCGGCGCGTAGTCGTACCGAGGTTCCTGGGCGGGGTCGTGGCGATGCCGTTGCTCGCCGCCATATTCAGCATGGTCGGCCTGCTCGGCGCCCACCTGGTGTGCGTATCGCTGCTTGGCGTCGATGTTGGTTCATTCTGGCAGCAAATGCAGCAATCGGTGGAAGTTGCCGACATCAACGAAGGCATCGTCAAGAGCGTCGTCTTCGGAATAGCTGCGAGCCTGCTGGCCGTTTGGGAAGGATATAATGCGATTCCGACCGCTGAAGGTGTCGGGCGCGCAACGACACGAACCGTTGTAATTACAGCCATCGTGGTGTTGATCTTCGATTTCATGATCACTGCCGTGGCGATATAGGGAACGATTTATGCAACAGACACGCACAGTAGAGCTGGGTACAGGCCTTTTCGCGCTGCTCGGTATGGGCGCGTTGTTCTTTCTGACGACACAGACGACGGGCGGAGAGGATTTCTCGGCGGACGAGACCTTCAGGATTACGGCGCGCTTTGACAACGTCGGCAGCCTGCGGCCGCGAGCCCCGGTCTCCATGTCCGGCGTTACGATCGGACGGGTAACGCGCATCGATTTCGATCCAGCCGCACTGGACGCGGTCGTGACGATGGATATCGATGCGCGCTACGACCAGATTCCGGAAGACTCCGACGCGAGCATCCTGACGGCAGGTCTCTTGGGCAGCCAGTACGTGGGGCTGCAGGCAGGCGGTTCCGAGTTTTACCTGGAAGAGGGCAGTGAAGTACTGCTGACACAATCGGCGATCGTGCTGGAAAGCCTGATCGGCAAGTTCCTGGTGGGAGGAGGGTCCGATGACGGCTCTGATTAACTGGCGCCTGCCGGCGGCATTCGTCGCTTCCCTGTTGCTCGCATCGACGGTCGTCGCCGATCCCGGGCCACCCGATGCGGTCATTGAAGGGGCGGTAGCGGAACTCAGCGAAAAGCTCAACGGCCGAAAAGAGGAGCTGGCGGAGAATCGTCACGAGCTTTATGCCCTGATCGACGACATCCTGCTGCCAAGGTTCGACCGCAAGCTGGCGGCGCAGCTGGTACTGGCCAAGCACTGGCGTACCGCGAGCGACGAGCAGCGTGAACGTTTCATCAATGCTTTCTACAATTCGCTGCTGCGAAAGTACTCGGACGGACTGCTCGAGTTCGACGAGGACCGGATCGATGTCATCGAGTTCCGTGGCGACACGTCGGCGAAACGCGCTCTCGTAAAGACGAACGTCACGCTCAACGACGGAACACAGGTACCGGTCCACTACGACCTCGTCAATCGCGGCGACCACTGGCTGATCTTCAACGTCAAGGTCGAAGGCGTGTCTTACGTCAGCAACTATCGGACCGAACTCGATTCCGAAATTCGCACGTCGAGCCTGCAGGCGGTGATCGATCGCCTCGAGTCCGAGACCAGTTCAAAGCCGGATGAGTAAGTTCGAACTGCAGGATTTGGGCGAAGGACGCTTCGCGCTGACCGGCGAGATAACGTTCGAAACCGCCGAGCGCGTCCTGCTCGCCAGTGAAGAGCCGTTCGAACAACACACTCGCATCGAGGTCGACCTCGCGGGCGTGACCAGAGCGGATTCGGCCGGCCTTGCGTTGCTGCTCGAGTGGATAACCTGGGCCAATCACACCGTCCGCGAAATCCGCTTTCTCTCCATGCCGGAGCGTATTCTCGCAATCGCACGCACCACGGAGGTCGAGCAGTTGCTGCGGCGCGGCGAGCGCTGGGCGGGCTTCATCGAGGCGCCCGGCAGCTAAGCGTCGCCTTACTCCTCGTCGAAGAATTCTTCGAACAGGTCTTCTTCTTCTTCCGTGCTGGGTGGGTTGCCGTCGTAGACCTGGAAGCGTCGGTTCTGCAGGTAGGATTCGCGCAGGGTCAGGTAGGGATCCTTGGAATCCTCGAGGAGCGTATCGGCGGTCAGCAGGCGCATGCGCAAATCGATCAATCTCAGCCCATAGATCTTGTCGCGGACTGACGAATTATCATAGTGATAGAGCGGGTCGGACGCGATGTTGACCGGCGTCGCCACGGCATCGAGCAGAGTTTTCGGACCCAGTAGCGGGATAAACAGGTATGGGCCTTCGGATATACCCCAGACGGCCAGCGTCTGGCCGAAGTCCTCATCGTACTGCGGCATTCCCTGAGCGGTGGCCACATCGATGAGGCCGCCGATGCCGATGGTGCTGTTGATGATGAAGCGGCCCAGCTCGCTGAAGCCCGGCCCCGGCTTGCCTTGCAGGAAGTTGTTGACCGCGGAGCGTGGTGTGAACAGGTTGCGCGAAAAATTTGTCACGCCGCGTCGCGCGAACTCCGGCACCACGGCCTTGTAGCCGCGGGCAATCGGCTTGAGCGTGACGCGGTCGACGGCATCGTTAACGGCGTACAGTCCGCGGTTGAGGGGTTCCAGGGGATCGTACTCGGCGCGCGCCTGCGCCTGCTCGTTATCGTCTGCCGGTGCACTGGCGCAGCCTGCCAGGAGCAGACCCAGTGTGAGCAACACGCATCCCGGGGCATAGGCGGCTCTGGCTCGCATCATGGCGCCCAATGATTGCCCGGAATCAGCCGGCGTTGCGCGCGGAGGCGCCGACGGGTTGGCTGCGCTGCAACTGCTTGAGCTGTTCTTCGCTCATGTACTCGCGAATGAAATCGATGCGAGCTTCGAAACGAATTCGCTGGATTTCCTGGAGTTCGGGAAGCGCGAGCGCGCGTTGCAAAAAATTGATGCCGCCGACGAGGTTGCCCGTCATCAGGTGATACTCGGAGAGGTAGTAAAGCGCCTCCGCGGTATCGCCGGCCTGGTTGGCCGCCCTCGCGATCAGGCGCACCTGCTCGGGCGTCGGCGGCACGTTGTTCATCAGGTCGAGGAGTATCCTGTGGGCCTTGTCGGCCTGCCCGAGCTTCAGCAGGCCCTCGCCGTAGTGAATGACGAGCGGCACGTTACGTGGAAACAGGCTGACTGCGCGTTCGAACGTAGCGATGCCGCGATCGTTCTGTTCCATCGCGAGTTGCGTCTCGCCGACGCCAATGTGGTAGGCGATGATCTTCTGGTTGCGCTCGAGTAGTTCCTCGAAGATCCTGTTTGCATCCTGATGACGCCCCGCTTGCTGGTAGGCGACGGCGCGCCCGTATTTCTCGATATCGTTCTGCTGCTCGTAGTCGCGAGACTCGAAGTAGGCAATTGCGGCTTCGTCTGTGTCGAAGCTCCCGACTTTCATCCGCGCGCGGGCGATGCCGTAATTGATGCTGTCGTTGCTGGGCCTGCGCGGATACTCTCGCGCCCGGTTTCTCGCTTCTGCGATGCGCTGCGTCGTAACCGGGTGGGTGCGCAGAAATTCGGGCATGCGCATATTGATGTCAGCCGGGGACTGCCGCGACATGACTTCGAAAAATGACGCCATGCCGTGGGGGTCGAAGCCGGCATCCGCCATCGCCCGTATGCCGATGCGGTCGGCCTCGTATTCGTTGCTGCGGGTGAAGTTGATCTGTTGCTGAGCCGCGGTGCCCTGGGCGACCACCATGCCGGCCTGCGCGGCATCGCTGTCACCTGACGCGACGCCCGCCAGGATGGCGCCCAGCATCAGCGCTGTCGTAATGATGCTCTGGCGCTGGCTCGCGTGAATGGCGCGGGCGATGTGGCGCTGAGTGACGTGCGCGACTTCGTGCGCGAGCACGCCGGCGAGTTCGTCTTCATTGCGGCTGGCGTCGAGCAAGCCTGTGTGCACGCCGATGTAGCCGCCGGGCAGGGCGAAGGCGTTGATATTCGGATCATCAATGACGAAGAACTTGAAGCTCTGGCTACCGTCGTTCGCCTGGGCGGCAATGCGGCCGCCTACTTCATTGATGTATTCGGTCACCAGGGGATCTTCGACGACGCTCCCGGTGAGGCGAATCTGCGCCATGATTGCGCGCCCGATCTGCGCTTCATCCGACTTGGATAACACCGCATCAGCCGGACTTCCCATGTCCGGCAGCTTGATATCGTCGGCCCCGGCTCCGCTGGTTACGACGAGCAACGTCGCCAGCAGCGACAAGGCGAATTTATTGAATTTGCGTCCGTTCAAGGCAGCAGCCCGCTTTTGGTGTCCTGGTGTATCCGACTGAGTACTCTGAGAACCGTTCCCAATAATACCTGCTGCAGCGGCCCCGGCGGCGGCAATTTTACCGTCACCGGGAGATGGAAAACAGCTAACTCACTGATTGTAATGCGTTTACTGACCAAGTTCCTTGACGGCAGCAAGGACCTCGTCGGCGTGGCCCTTGACCTTCACCTTGCGCCATTCGCGGCGTAGCTTGCCGTCGGCGTCAATGAGAAAGGTACTGCGCTCGATGCCCATGAACTTGCGCCCGTACATGTTCTTCTCACGGATGACGTCGAATTTTTCGCAAATCTTGCCGTCGGGGTCCGAGAGAAGGTCGAACGGGAATTTCTGCTTCGCCTTGAATTTTTCATGCGACGCAATGCTGTCCTTTGATACGCCGAGGATCACGGTGTTCTGCCGCTTGAAGCGCGCATGAAGGTCGCGGAAATCCTGGCCTTCCAGCGTACAACCGGGGGTACTGTCCTTCGGGTAGAAATAAATGACGACGTTCTTGCCGCGCAAATCCTTCAAACGCACGTTTTTGTCGCCGGTTGACTCGGCCGCGAAATCGGCAACGACTCGATTCATCGTGGGTCCGCTCACTGGTGTCTCCTTCGAAGCAGGTTTCAGCTCTTGACCGGCTCGAGTATGGCGTCGAGATTGAGCCGGTCACTCAATTCCAGGAATTCCTCGCGCAGCTGGGCGATATGAATGGAGGAGGGGACGTTTACCGCCATCTGTACGGCGAACATCTGTGCGCCGGTGTGCGCGGCCGGATAGCTGCGGGTCGCGACGTCGGCGATCTCGATGTTGTGAGACGCGAAGAAGTTCGCAAGGCTGAATACGATCCCCTCGTGATCCAGGCTCACGACGTCGACCGCGTAAGGCATACGGTCTTGCTTGACCTCGCGCTCGCCGGTCTTGCGGATCGTGAAGGTCAGGTCGACGTCGTCGAGCTTCTCGAGCCCTTTTTCGAGGCGGTTGAGCGTGTGCCAGTTGCCGGATACCAGCATCAGCATCGCAAACTCGGTGCCGAGCGTGGTCATGCGGCTTTCCTCGATATTGCCGCCGCAATTGAGGATGACTTCGGTGATATCCTGAACCATGCCAGTACGGTCAGAACCAATTGCTGATAAAACAATGAGTTGTGTCATTTTATTAGACTTAGAAGTAAAAGATTGTCGTTCAGGATCCAGACCTGCTGCGTGGGCGCCGCCCAGCGATCACCGGAATTACCGGGTTTCTTGCCAGCACCGACCGTGAACAGTAACATCGCCGCCTCATTTTAAGCGAGGACAACCTGTGCTTAAGGGCAGTCTTGTCGCCCTTGTGACGCCGTTCGATGACCATAATCGGGTCGATTACACGGCTCTCAAGAGGCTGATCGAGTTTCAGGTCGCAGAAGGCACTGATGGCCTGGTCGTTGCCGGAACGACGGGCGAGTCTGCGACACTGGCCACAGAGGAACACATCGAGCTCATCACGCGCGCCGTGGAGCTCGCAGACGGCCGCCTGCCCGTTATCGCCGGTACCGGTTCGAATTCGACGTCCCAGACGGTGGACCTGTCGGTGGCGGTGGGCGATACGGGCATTTCCGGCTACTTGCTGGTAGTTCCGTATTACAACAAACCGGCTCAGGAGGGCATGTATCGGCACTTCTCGTCCGTGGCTGACGCGGTCGACAAGCCGGTAATGCTTTACAACGTGCCCGGCCGCACCGCGTCGGACCTGCTCCCGGAGACGGTGGCGCGCCTGGCTGAGCACGAGAACATCTGGGCTATCAAGGAAGCAACCGGCGATATCGACCGTCTGCGTGATATCCAGGCGCTGGTGCCGGCTGATTTCGGCCTGTTCAGCGGCGATGACTTCACGGTGCTGCCGTTCATAGAGCAGGGCGGCCATGGCGTCGTGACGGTAAGCGGCAATGTGGTTCCGGCGCAAATGGCGGAACTCTGCCGGCTTGCGAGTGCCGGCGAGCGCGATGCGGCGAAAGCGGTCGACGATCGCCTGCAGCCATTGAACACCGCCTTGTTTCTGGAGTCGAACCCGATTCCCGTCAAATGGGCTGTTTGTCAAATGGGTTTGATTGCGCCGCATATCAGGCTGCCGCTGACCGAGTTCAGCGAGCAGTACCATGAACAGATGCGAGCAGCGATGTCGGGCGCTGGCGTGGAGACAGGTGCCTGATGCGAAACCGCATAGCCAGGGGCTTGTCGTTCACAGTCCTGCTCCCTTTCCTGGCCGCGCTGTCTGCATGTGGCGGCGAGGCTGACCTGACCTGCGACGACCCGCGGCCCTACCAGGAAGCGGTGGAGAACGAGCGACTGAAAACTCCGGAGGATCTGGACACGCCGCAGCCGTACCTGGAGATGCCGGTACCGGAAGCCAATCCGAGGCCAGAGCGGCCGAAAGGATCGCCGTGCCTGGATTTACCGCCGCGGTTATAGCCAATGGAATAAGAAATACGGAGAGGTGGCTGAGTGGTTTAAGGTGCTCGCCTGGAAAGCGAGTGTACGGTGATACCGTACCGGGGGTTCGAATCCCCCCCTCTCCGCCAGAAAAACAAAAAGGGCCCTCGTGGCCCTTTTTGTTTTTCTCGCCGAGTGCGGTGGCGGATGAGAATCCTGTTCGACGGGCGCAGCGGCGCAGCCGCATGCCCGGTCGCGAAGCGACAATCCCCTTTCCCCCCTAAGAAGTGTGCCGGCGATTCCTCTATACTCAGGGGTGGCATTAGAAGAAAAGCTCCTCCAGGGGCTACCAAAAACAACAACTTGTAGGGGAGAAAAATGAGAAACACAAAATTGGCCGGCGGTCTCGTCGGTTTCGTGGCATTGCTGTTTTCTTTTAACGCACTCGCCGATGCCCATGAAGAAGAACGTGGCGCAATCAGCGACGTCTGGGTTTTTGCTGTGAAGCGAGGCATGGAGGAAGAATTCGATACCGCCATGAAGGAACACATCGCGGTCCGCAAGGAAATGGGTGAACCGCGGACCTGGTATGGCTATCGCGCTGAAGTCGGTCATCATCCCGGGCTCATCATGTACCGCAGCACACCGATGAGCTACGCGGACCACGATGCGTACCTCAGCAGTGATATGGGTGCAATTGGCGAAGCCTTCAACGAGAACATCGATCCGCTTGTGGATCACTATCACCATTACATCGACTCTTACGACTGGAAGAACAGCCACTGGCCTGAAGGTAAGGCAACCGAAGGACCTCTGTTTACGGAAGTCTTACGCAAGTGGAAGCCAGGCGGCGGCTATGCCTCTAACAAGGCGCGGGAAAGGATGAGCCAGATTGCACTCAATGACGGCTGGGCCGAGAAAGGCTACGAGTGGCTGTGGGTCGACCGCACAGGTGGTGAACCGGCGCAGGCAATCGTGTTCCCCAGGGCCAATTACGCCGAGATGGCGCCGAGTGGTGAAGGGTTCGGTGCGTGGCTCACGGAACAAGTAGGCTCCGATGAAGAGGCCGCGGAGATTTTCGAGACCTGGCTCTCAGGCTTCTCGGCCGTCAAGGTGACGATCTGGCGGTATGACCCTGGACTGTCGACGCCGTCCGACGACGAGGACTGACGAATACACACAGCACCGGGAACAGCCGGCGTTAACTGGCTGTTCCCGTTGCACTGAGAGGGCCATGTCTGGGGCCCGAGGGTATGGTTGCATTGCGGCGCGTCTGATCGCACCAGCTGTTCTCGCCGTGGGTAATCACCCGTCCGTGAAGGCATCAGGGCCCGAATTCACGCGGGCCCCGTGCGTTCATGACACGAGCGTATTCAACCTTTCAGTTTCCCTTCGAGGTGATCCATCAGTTGACCCATCTGGTCGCTTGGACTGAACTCGATCGCCTCGTAGTCCTCGTCAACTCTGACCGTGTGCCCCGGCGGCCAGTAGTAAACCTCGCCCGCATTGACCGTCTCTTCCGTGCCGTCGGCATAGGTCACATGAATTGAACCTTTGACCACCGTCCCCCAGTGCGGACACTGGCAAAGATTATCCGGTAGCCCTTCGAGCAGCGGTTTCGCGTCTGCGCCGGCAGGGAACCGAACGCGAGCAACGTTGATGCCTCCCCAGTCGTGGCCCTGGAAGCAGACGCCGCCCGCTTCGAGACGAGTCGGCAGTTCATTTTTTGCTTGTTTCATCAGCATTCCCCCTTTCTTTTTAATATTGGCCGGACAACCGGTATCCACATCCCTTGCTTCGAACGCGCAAGCAGAAACAGACAAACGGCTACCGAAGGCCGAAGTACGACAGTTTACCTCAGATTTGTCGAGCAACGGATGCCCAATGCATGGCGGTGCTCAATGGGTCCAGGCCTCATGCTTGAAGGGAGGTAAACGCTGCAGCTAATCCGGCGCAGCCAGGCTAGCTGCAGCAAGAGGTTCCCTGTTGAATCGGCGGACACTTCACGTCACCGTAAGAACAGAAGACGCAGCAATCGCCCGCGAGCGGTCGTAATAGTGCGCCACATCCATCGCAGTCGTAGTAAAACTGGCACGCGTCAGTCGGCATCAGTTCCCTGGCCTTGTGACCACATTCCGGGCAGGTCAAGGTCGAGTACGACTCAATCTCGCGCGTTTCGGTCATGAATAATCTCGTGGCTTGTGAAATCTGAACGCTATTGTAACGGTTCGGCTATGCAGGGATTACGTACTTTCACCTATTCAACGCGTCGGGGCGCTGCTGCACTGTAAATCGAATTCGCATCGGAACGTCAAACCCAGACCAGGAGACCATTCAATGTCCACCCGTCTTGATCTGTCCAAGCTCAGCCTGATGGACGCCCTCGATCTCGCAACGCTGATCGAACTGGAAGCGTACGAGCGCTACAAGATGTTTGCCTCCCAGCTCGGCCGTACCGGCGGCTACGATGCCGGCGCCTTCTTTGCCTCGATGGCCGAGAACGAGGAGAAGCACGGCCGTGAACTGCAGGAACGGCGTGAGAAACTGTTCGGCGACGCACCGGCGAGCGTCTCGCTTGATGATCTCTATGACGTTGAAGCCCCGGAAATGGGCGAAGTACGCCGCGGCATGTCTACGGTCCAGGCATTCGAGATTGGTCTCGCCGCCGAGAAGAAAGCCCACGACTTCTATGACATGGCCTTGCCCGGCATCACGGACCCCGAGGTCATAAAGCTGTTCACGGAGCTTCGCGACGAGGAGACGGAACACGTCGAGATGCTGAAAGAGGCGATGAAGAAGCTGCCCGCGAGTGCCAGCTCCGAAATCGAGTTCGACGTCGACGAAACGCCCTACCTATAGGGCTTTTCCACGCCCCTTGTGGTCGTGGCTGACGGGGGCACGCTCCGTCAGGCCGAACAGCTTGAGCGCGAACGCGTAGTCGTGCGTTCGCTCTTTCATGCGCTCGAATCGTGCGGCTGACCCGGCGTGACCGGCGTCCATATTCATCTTGAGGAAGAACGGCCCGCCGCCGGCTTCGTCACGCATCCGGGCAATCCACTTGGACGGTTCCCAGTACGTTACGCGGTAGTCGGTCAGGCCGCCGGTTGCGAGCACGGGCGGATAGTCGATATCGCCGCGGATGTTCTCGTACGGGGAGTAGGCAGCGATCGTGGCGTACGCGTCTGGATCGTTGATCGGGTCGCCCCACTCAACCCATTCCGGCGGTGTCAGCGGCAATTCCGCATCGGAAATCGTGTTGACCACGTCAACAAACGGGACGGCGGCGATAGCACCGCCAAACAGGTCAGGCCGCAGATTGAGGGTGGCGCCCACGAGCAGACCGCCAGCGGAGCCGCCGTAGATCACGGTCTCGCCCTTGCGGCCGTAGCCCCGATCCTGAAGTTCCTTTGCGGCGGTCGCAAAATCGGAAAAGGAGTTTTTCTTTTTGTCGAGTTTGCCGTCGAGATACCATTGGCGGCCTTTTGCCGAACCGCCACGTATGTGCGCGACGGCATACACAACGCCACGATCGACCAGAGAGAGAATGCCCGTATTGAACCAGGCCGGCATGTTTGCGCCGTAACTGCCGTAGCCATACAACAATAACGGCGCGGTTCCGTCGACGGGCGTGGACCTTAGCCTGAGCAACGTTACGGGAACACTGGCACCATCATCCGCCGTGACAAACAAGCGCTCGACGCTGTAGAGATCGGGATCATGGCCGCTCGGTACTTCCCGGGTCTTGCGCAAAACACGCTCGCGCGACGCCATTTCGAAGTCGAAGACCTTCTCTGGCGTCGCCGGTGACTCGTACGTGAACCGCAGGTTCATGGTGTCGAACTCGTATCCCGCGGACAGGCCGAGATGGTACGCCGCGCCGTCGAATTCGATCTCGTACACGTCATCCTGCGCGTAGTCGGAAATGACGATACGCGGCAGCGCGTTTTCCCGCTCGAGGCGTACCAGGCGATTCTTGAAGGTAACGAAGTCGTTGATATAGGTGCCGGCCCGGTGGGGCAGCCACTCTTCCCAGTTATCGCGACGCGGATCGGAGACCGGCGCACGCATTATCTTGAAGTCAACTGCGTCGCCGGCGTTCGTGTGAATATAGAAATAGTCGCCTGCGTGCTCGACAGCGTAAAGCTCGTCCTGGCGGCGCGGTGCGACGAGTAGCGGCTTCGTGCCGGGCTCGGCAGTTGCGGGCAGGTAGCGATACTCGCTCGACGTCCCTTTGCGCACACCGATGAAGATGTACTCGTTGCTCTGCGACTTGTCGACGTATAGGAAAAAACTGTTGTCGGGCTCTTCGTAGACGAGCAGGTCGTCCTTCGGGTCAGTGCCGACGATATGGTGCATGATGCGTTTGGGGCGTTGGTTGTCGTCCCGCTCCACGTAGTAGAAGGATTTCGAGTCGGCGGCCCAGACCGCCGAGCCGTCGGTAGACGGTATTGTTTCCGCGTACTCCTCGCCGCTCTCGATCGCGCGAATCCGGATGTCATAGAACTCGGAGCCCAGCCTGTCGACACCGTAAGCGATGAGCTCGTGATTCGGACTGTGTTCGACGGCTGCAATGCGGAAGAACTCTTCGCCTTCGCCCTCGAGGTCACCGTCGTAGAGGATCGTCTCGTCGCCGCCATTTCTCGGAGTACGCACGAAGACGGGGTACTCGCCGCCTTCGCGAAAACGAAGCGCGTAGGCGAATTCGCCGTCGGTGGCCGGGACCGAGCTGTCATCTTCCTTGATCCGTCCGCGCATTTCCTGGAAAAGCTTTTCACGCAGCGTCTCGAGGTCCTGCGTAGCCGTATCGTAATACGCGTTTTCGGCATCAAGATGTTCGCGGATGTCTGCATCGAGTTCGTCCGGGTCGCGCAAGACCTCCTGCCAGTTCTCGTCTCGCAGCCAGGCGTAGTTGTCGATACGCGTATCCCCATGCTGCTCTATCTCGATCGGGCGCTTTTCGGCAAGCGGCGGGGTGCCGGACAGGTCGGCAAACGGTTCGGTAGGTGCTTTGGACATGCTGGATTCGTCAGTTGCAGTTTGGTCGGGTTTCGGTCCGCAGGCGGCTACAGTCGATGCTGCAGCAAGCATGAGCAGGTACGCGACAGGGTTGCTTATTGTCATCGTGTCGTTACGTAATAAAGATACCCAGCATACAGCACGATGAATACAATGCCGTGGGATCTCAGGATGGAATTATTGCGGCTGGCTACCAGCGCGAAAATGATGAGGGCGCTCGAACAGATAACCATGACGAGGTCGGTATTATTGACCACTTCGAACGGAAGTTCGACCAGGCTCGAGGTAAGGCCGAGCACCCAGAGCAGATTGAAGATGTTCGAGCCGACGACGTTGCCGACCGCGATATCGGTCTGATTCCGATAGGCGGCTACTGCCGAGGCGACAATCTCCGGACTGGATGTACCGATCGCGACGATCGTCAGCCCGATCAACGCGTCATCGACGTTGATGAGGCGGGCCAGACCTACTGCGCCGTCGACGACCCAGCCGCCGCCCACGTACAAGGCGACCACGCCGAGAACAATATAGAGCACGGATCGCGAGGCGGGCAGGTTGCTCGGGTTGTCGTTGCTCAGATGTTCGCTGTTGCGACTGATCTTGTAGACATACAGGATGAACAACGCGAAGAAGAAGAGCAGTATCCCGCCGTCCAGCCGGCTGATACTGAGTTCGGTGTGGCTGGAGAAAAGAGCCGCATTGGCAAGAAAGCCCACGAGCAGGGCGGCGGTCAGCGAAAACGGGATCTCGGAAACGACGGTCGAGTCTTTTACGGGCAACGGGCGGATTATGGCCGCAATGCCCAGAACCAGCAGAACGTTGGCAATGTTGCTGCCGATGACGTTTGCGATGGCGAGGTCGGAGTTTTGCCTGAGCCCGGACACGAGCGTGACGAGCATTTCAGGCAACGATGTGCCGAACGACACCACGGTAAGGCCGATAACCAGGGCGGAGACGCCCAACCGACCGGCTATGGATGAGGCGCCTGAAACAAGCAGGTCCGCACCCTTGATCAACAGGGCCAGGCCACCGAGTAAGAGCAGAGTATCGATCAAAGCGGCTGTAACACTCGATTATCGGGTCGATTCGACGATTGTGACCCGGTGTAACTGCAGGCCACCATTTGATACAAGAATTACTATACTGTTCGTCCTGCCCGCTGGCTCGGCTACGGCAGTGGCCCACAATTCTAGCAAAAGGTGACCGGGAGCAACCGATGATGTATCGAATAATGATCTGCGCAGTGCTCGGCACGGGTCTGGCACAGGCGGCGCCGGCAACGATCGATACGGAGAGGTTGTCGTCTATCGTCAGGGAGCTGGCGTCGGACGAGTACGAGGGCCGGGCGCCCGGCACGCCCGGCGGCAGGAAAACGGTCGAATACCTCGTGGAGCAATTCAGTGCGCTCGGTCTCGAGCCTGGCGGTGCGGATGGCCGCTGGACACACGATGTGCCGATGATCCACACGCTGTTCGAAGAGCCGCGCAAGCTGCAATTTGTCGTCGACGGCGAGCCACAGGCGCTGCAGCAGAAAATTGATATCGAAGCGAGCACCGTTCGCGCCGTCGACACGATAGCGATCGACGCACCGGTCGCATTCGTCGGGTTTGGGGCCCATGCGCCCGAGCGCGACTGGGACGATTACGGCGATATCGATCTCGAAGGCAAGGTGGCGCTGTACCTGGTTAACGATCCGGACTTCGCTGCGGAACCGGGCGAGCCGGCTGCCGGGCGTTTCGGCAATCGCCGAATGACCTATTACGGCCGCTGGGCCTACAAGTTCGAGGAGGCGGCACGCCGCGGCGCGATCGCTGCGCTGGTGATACACGAAACAGAGGCGGCGGGTTACGGATGGAATGTCGCATCGTCGTCGCCGGGCGCAAACTACGCGGTGGTCTCCGCCGCTGAGTCGGTACCTCCGGTCCTGGTACAGGGCTGGCTGCACGGCGATGTGGCCGCGGCATTGATGAAGGATGCCGGCTATGATCTCGATGCCCTGCGGATTCGTGCTCGCAGCCCCGGTTTCGAGGCTTTCGAGATGGAAGGTGTCAGCTTCGAGTCGGATATCACGGTGACCGTGGATCACTTCGAGAGCAGCAATGTCCTCGCTAAACTCCCCGGGAAAACGCATCCTGAGGAAGTGCTGATGGTGGCCGCTCACTGGGATGCTTACGGTATCGGCGAGCCCGATGAAAGGGGCCGTACCGTGCGCCCGGGTGCGAACGATGATGCGCTGGGCATTGCCGGCATTCTTGAAATAGCTCGCGTCCTGAAAGCGGGAGCGCCGCTGGAACGCAGTGTGGTCTTCGCAGCCTGGACAGCCGAGGAGAGCGGTCTGCTGGGTTCGGCCGCTTACGCGAAGGACCCTGTCTATCCGTTGGAATTGACAGTTGCGAACCTGACGCTCGACATTCTCAACACGGCCGGTCCGGCGCGCGACGTGGTACTCGTGGGCGAAGGGCAGAGCGAACTCGAGGATGATCTCGCGCGCGCGGCTGCGGCCCAGGGCCGCAGCGTCACGCCCGAAAGCCTGCCCGAGAACGGCCTGTTCTACCGGGCCGACCATTTCTCGCTGGCGAGGGGTGGGGTCCCCGTGTTGCTGATCATGCAGATTGCGGGCGGCGCCGATCTCGTCGAGGGCGGGCGCGAAGCCGGCAATCAGTGGATAAAGGACTATATCGGCAATTGCTACCACCAGACCTGCGACGCCTGGGACCCCGACTGGGATCTTCGCGGCGCCGCGCAGGACATGGAACTATTCCAGGCGATTATCGAGGACCTCGGTAATTCGCGTCGCTGGCCGCAATGGAAGGCGGGTTCGGAATTCAAGGCGATTCGGGATCAAAGCGCCGGGGTGCGCCGGGCAGAGTAAAGGGCGGACCGTTGGAATACCTGGCACTGCTATTGGGCCTTGCCGGACTCTGGTTCGGTACGGAGCTGACCATTCGAGGCGCCGTCACAGTCGCGTCGCGGCTCGGCGTTTCCGAATTCATCGTGGGCGTGGCCATCCTGTCGATCGGCAGTGACCTCCCGGAGCTGGCGATCGCCATCGACGGCGCGATCATCAATCTGCAGGCCGGTGACGCGTCCGACGTCGTCGTCGGCACGGCGATAGGCAGTTCCCTGGGCCAGATCGGTTTCGTGCTCGGTACCGCCGCATTGTTCTCGTACCTGACGCTGCCGCGCTTCATGATATTCCAGCACGGCAGCGTCTTGCTCGGTTCGGCTGTTTTGCTCGGCGTCTTCGGCTATGACGGCACGGTGACGAGGGCGGAGGGGCTCGCTCTGCTGGTGGTCTACGCCATTTACTTTGCCGCGTTGTTCGGGGACCGTCAGAAAAGCGCCGAACAGGACGGCGACGACGACTTGATCGGCACGGGGAAAGCCTGGCTTTACCTGCTGATCGGTCTGGGCATTGTCGGAATCAGCGCAGAGTTCACGGTGGATGGCGCTATCGCGGTGGCGGCGGCACTCGATATCAGTGAGGCCCTGGTCGCCGTCGTCATCATCGGTCTTGGTACCAGCCTCCCGGAACTCTCCATCTCGGTAGGCGCGGCCCTGAAAGGGCGTGCACGCATGTCGGTGGGGAATCTCATCGGCAGCAATATATTCGATACCCTGGTGCCGGTCGGCGCGGCTGCGGCGATCTCAACGCTGCGTTTCGATCGTGACCTCCTGCGCTACGAACTGCCGTTCCTGTTCTTCCTGACACTGACCGTGCTGGTGTTCTTCGTTCGCAAACGCGGCATCCAGAAGAGCGAGGCGGTCATTGTCCTGGCGCTTTACGGCGGCTACCTGCTCCTGAAGCTGTCGCGGGCTTTCTGAGGCCCGCGTTGTATCCGCGCCGCCGAGCGGCCATAATCGCGACCGGTCCGCGTCGGCTTCCCCGCGACGGTCAGCCGTGAACTCCGTCAGGCCCGGAAGGGAGCAGCGGTAGCGGTGACGCCGGGTGCCGGGGACTCGCTGGCGCGGGCCACTCTCCTCGTTTCGGCCCGCAGGTCCGCCGCGGTTTACCCCTTGCGACGGGAGGTCGGTGCGTTACACTGACTGACCCTGGTGGGCGACGGTCTACGTCTCTTGGTTACGGTATGAGCTATCTCGTTTTGGCCCGGAAATGGCGGCCAAAATCCTTCGCGGATACAGTCGGACAGGAACATGTGCTGAAAGCGCTGGTGAACGCGCTCGACTCCGGGCGCCTGCATCACGCGTACCTGTTCACCGGCACGCGCGGCGTGGGCAAGACCACGATCGCGAGAATCCTGGCAAAAGCGCTCAACTGCGAACAAGGCGTCACGTCTGCACCTTGCGGTGAGTGCAGCGCGTGCACGGAGATCGACCAGGGTCGTTTCGTGGATCTCATTGAGGTCGATGCGGCGTCGAAGACCAAGGTGGACGATACCCGGGACCTGCTCGACAACGTGCAGTACGCGCCATCCCGGGGCCGATACAAGGTGTATCTGATCGACGAAGTGCACATGTTGTCGACCAGTTCATTCAATGCATTGTTGAAGACGCTCGAGGAGCCGCCGCCGCACGTGAAGTTCCTGCTGGCAACGACCGACCCCCAGAAGCTGCCGGTTACGGTGCTGTCGCGTTGCCTGCAGTTCAACCTCAAGCGCCTGACGCCAAAGCTGATCCAGGACCGGCTGGCACACATCTGCGACGCCGAGGACATCGAGGCCGAGGCGCCGGCCCTCGCGATGCTCGCCCGAGCGGCCGACGGCAGTCTCAGGGATGCCCTTAGCCTCCTGGACCAGGCGATCGCCTACTGTGGCGGCAAGGTCGACGAGGAATCGCTGGCGCTGATGCTCGGCACGATCGATCGCGATCACGTCGTCCGGCTGCTCAGGCACCTCGCCGACAACGATGCGGCGGCGATTATCGATCTCGTGGCCGAGCTGGACGAACAGTTCCCCGATTACGCGCGGCTGCTGGAGGACCTGGCAAGGATGCTGCAGCGCGTCGCGATGTTCCAGCTTGTCGGTTGCGCCGAGCCCGACGACGAGATTGCCGAGCAGGTCGTCGCCAATCTTGCCGCCTTGTTCGAACCGGCCGACGTCCAGCTGTATTACCAGACGGCGATTATGGGGCGGCGGGATTTGCCGCTGGCTCCGGATCCGAGAAGCGGCGCTGAAATGACCTTGCTGCGAATGCTGGCGTTCAGGCCGGCCGCGGATAACGCTGCCGGCGCCGGTTCGAGTGGCAAGTCCATCGCGAAGCCTCCCGCAAAGGCCGCGTCTGGCGCAAAGTCGAAGCCCGCGGCCGCGGCTCGCAGCTGGCAGGAGCCCGACTGGGGACAGCTCATGGGCGATCTCGGGCTGACGGGGTCACTGCGGATGCTGGCCGGCAGCTGCGCGCTCGACAGGCGTGAGGGCGATACCGTGTATTTCAGGCTGGACCCCCTGTCCGAGCCGCTGCTGACCCGGCAACGCAAAGACGCACTGGCGGCGGCATTGTCCCGGTATTTCGGCGAGCAACTGAGCGTGGATGTCCGTATCGCCGAGTCGACGCCTGAGTCCCCGCACGTGCAGGAAAACCGCATGGCGGACGCACGCCTGGCGGCCGCACGTGAGTCTCTCGAGTCCGATCCCAACGTACAGACACTCAAGAACATGTTCGGGGCGGAACTCAAAGCGGATTCGATCGAACCGCTCGATACAACCCGATCCGATTAGCAAGGAGCAAGCAATGAAAGGTGGCATCGGCCAGTTGATGAAGCAGGCCCAGCAGATGCAGGCCAACATGAAAAAGGCCCAGGAAGAAATGGCGTCGCTCACCGTCACGGGCGAATCGGGCGGCGGCATGGTGAAGGTCACAATGACCTGCCAGCATCGCCTGCAGGCACTGGAAATCGACGACAGCCTGGTCGGAGACGACAAGGAGATGCTCGAGGACCTCATTACGGCCGCGTTCAACGACGCCGTTACGAAGGTCGAGAAGACTGTGCAGGAGAAGTTCTCCGGGCTGGCCTCGGGCATGTCTCTGCCGCCCGGCATGAACCTGCCGTTCTGAGAGTCGTATGTCCTTTTCGCCCCTGCTGGTCCAGTTGATCGACGCGCTGCGCTGCATGCCTGGCGTCGGCAGAAAATCTGCCCAGCGCATTGCGTTTCATCTACTGGAGCGAGACCGCGACGGAGCCTCGCACTTGTCCGCCGCGCTGTCGCAGGCCGTGCAGGGAATAGGGCACTGCAAGCGCTGCCGGATGCTGAGCGAGCACGAGCTGTGCTCGATCTGCAGCGCAAGCGGCCGTGACGAGACACTACTGTGCATCGTCGAATCTCCGGCAGATGTCATGGCCATCGAGGATGCCACCGGATTCCGTGGCAACTACTTCGTGTTGATGGGTCATCTGTCACCGCTCGACGGTATCGGGCCGCAGGAACTCGGGCTTACGTCTCTGGAAGAGCGTCTGGCGGAAGGCGCTACGAGTGAAATGATCATTGCCACGAACCCGACCGTCGAAGGTGACGCAACGGCCCATTATCTTGCGGACCTGGCGGAACGGTATGACGTGCAGGCAAGCAGGATCGCGCACGGGGTGCCGCTGGGTGGGGAACTCGAATACGTGGATGGCGGCACCCTGTCGCATGCATTCTACGGACGCCGGTTGGTCGAATAGGGGAAGCTCATGAGTGATAAAGACTGTCTGTTCTGCAAGGTTGTCGACGGGGATTTGCCCGCGGATATCGTTTACGAAAACGACTCGCTCATCGCGTTCCGCGACATTAGTCCGAAAGCGCCGACGCATATATTGCTGATACCCCGGCGTCACATCGCCACGATGAATGACCTGCAGGAGAGCGACATACCAATCGCCGGCGAGTTATTCACAACGGCGAAAAAGATCGCTGCTGATGAAGGTCTCGCCGACGACGGCTACCGCGTCGTCATGAACTGCAACGAGGCGGCCGGCCAGAGTGTCTTCCACATCCACCTGCACCTGCTGGGTGGCAGGCCGATGTCGTGGCCGCCGGGTTAGAACTGCTTTCGCGTCAGTTTTTCGGTTAATGCAAGCAGGTGCCGGTAACTGTCGTAACGGCGCTTGCTGATCGCCGCTGTCTCCACGGCCGCCTTGACGGCGCAACCCGGTTCGCGCAGGTGGCGGCAGTTCGCGAAGCGGCAGTCCCGGCCGGCGGCCGCGATCTCGCGGTAGCCAACCACGACTTCCCCGGGCTGCAGTGCCGGGGCGTAGTCACGAACGCCGGGCGAGTCGATCACGGCACCGCCACCCGGTAACTGCAACATGGCAGAGTTCACCGTCGTGTGTCGGCCTTCGCCACTCTTTTCCGAGATCGTCGCTACGCGCTGCCGGTCGTCCTGCAGCAGGCGATTGATGAGGCTGGACTTGCCGACGCCCGACTGGCCGACAATGATCGACACGCCATCGCGGAGCAGGGTGGCGACGGCATCCATATTCAGGCCCGTTTTCGCGCTGCATCGGACAGCGTGGTAGCCGATCCTGGCGTAATCGTCGAGCACTTCGTCGGCCGACTGGCCTGCCGGCAGATCGGCCTTGTTGAAGATGACGGCAGCGCCTGCATCGATCAGCTCCGCCGCGCACAGGTAACGGTCGACGATGGACCATTCAGGGTCCGGCGCTGGTGCCGCCATCACCAGTATCCGGTCGATATTGGCCGCGAGCACCTCGACCCGGCCACGGAGGTTCGGCCGCGTGAGCTCGTTTCTGCGGTCGCAGAGCGCGGTAATCAGCCAGTCAGTCTCGCCGGGAATCGGCTCCGCTTCGACACGATCTCCACAGACCGGTTTAACGCGCTTGCCCTTGATGCGCGCATCGATTCTGCGACCGTCCGGCAGCAGCAACTGCATGCGCCGGCTGTAGGTGGCGACGACAAGCGCGGCTGTGGCGGTCATGATTGTCGGCAGAAGGGGCACATGACCCGCAGTATGCCGCGCCGGGCGGCACCATGCACCGTCGTGCGTTGTACACTAGCGCCTTTGTCAGTGGAAACCGGATCCGCAATGAACCAGACCACGCCCCTGATCGACACCGCAACCAACCTGATCTGGATTGATCTCGAAATGACGGGCCTCGACACGGTCAGCGACAGGATCATCGAGGTGGCAACGATCGTCACGGACAAGTACCTGAACGAGCTCGCCGAGGGGCCCGTCTTCGCGATATCGCAGTCGCAGGAATCGATGGACGCGATGGACGAGTGGAATACCCGTCAGCACGGCGAATCCGGCCTGACGGAACGCGTATTGACCAGCGGTGTCCGCCTGGAAGAGGCACAGCAGGCTACGCTCGATTTTCTTGCGACCTGGGTCGACAAGGGAGCGTCACCGATGTGCGGCAACAGCATATGCCAGGACCGGCGCTTTCTTGCGCGCGAGATGCCGGAGCTCGAGAGCTATTTTCATTACCGCAATCTCGACGTGAGCACGCTCAAGATACTCGCGCAGCAATGGGCACCGGAGGTGGCGGCGGGATTCACGAAGGAGTCGACGCACCGCGCGCTTGCGGACATACGCGATTCGATCGATGAACTGGCGTGGTACCGGGATAATTTTCTCGACAAGGCCGTGATCGCGGCAGCGACCTCGTAATGGAAAAGCCGTACGCCCCGGCGCCGGCTAGAAATGCCGCGCCCATCCTCGGTGTGCTGCGCCACGAACTGCGAGATTGCTCGACGGTGTTCGAAATTGGTTCGGGAACCGGGCAGCACGCGGTGACGTTCGCGGCCGCACTTCCCCGCGTAACGTGGCAGACGAGCGACCTCGAACAGTCGCACGACGGTATCCGGGCCTGGATCGCGGATGCGGGGGCCGTGAACGTCCGGCCACCGCTGCAGTTCGACGTGCTCTCTGCGGTACCGCCCTCCAGTCGATACGATGCCGTGTTCTCGGCAAACACGGCGCACATCATGAGCTACGCCGCCGTGTGCAGGATGTTCGAGCTCGTTGGCGACATGGCGGGTGAGCCAGGCGTTTTTTGTCTCTATGGCCCGTTCAGTCGCGGCGGCCGTTTCAGCACGCAGAGCAATGCGGAATTCAATGCCTCGCTCAGGTCCCGCAATGCCGGCATGGGAATCCGCGATCTCGACGACCTGGAGGACCTCGCAGCGCAGAACGGCATGAAACTGGCCCGGGTCTACGCCATGCCGGCCAACAACCTGCTGACGGTCTGGACAAGAACAGGATCCAGCTGTCTCCGATAAGCGACTGATTTGATGGATTTTTGGCTAGAACCACCAGGCTCCATGTCATATAGTTGCGCCATGAGACAGGTAACCGGAATCTTCGTGGCGCTGCTTGTGTCGGCGCTACTGTTCGCGAGCGCCGCCAGCGCCGACAGCGCGTGGGTGAGCGATGAATTCGAAATAACGCTGCGCAGCGGCCCGTCCACGAGCAACGCCATCGAGCTGATGCTGAGCAGTGGTACGCAACTCGAGGTGCTCGAACGGGATAGTGAAAGTGGCTATTCACGCGTCCGCACCGGTGGCGGAACGGAAGGCTGGGTGCTGACGCGTTATCTCATGAACGAACCCGCCGCGAGGGAGCAGCTGGCGACGCTGACCAGTCAGCTCAGCAGTGAAGCGTCGCGGGGCAGTTCACTGAATGCCCAGCTCGGCACCATACGGACCGAATATGACAACGCGACCCGGCGGATCGAGACGCTGGAGCGTGAGAAGAGCGAACTCGAGGAAGAACTCGGGGAAATCAAGCGTACTTCCGCAAACGTACTTTCCATCAACAACCAGAACAAGCAGTTGCGCGAACAGCTGGCCGCGGAGGAAATCCGCGTCGCAACGCTCGAGCAGGAGAATCGCGAGCTGACCAGCCAGACGACCCGCTACTGGTTCATGTCCGGAGCACTGGTGCTCGTGGTCGGGATGGTTCTCGGGCTCTGGCTGCCGCGTATCCGCTGGCAGCGCCGGTCACGTTACGACCGATTCTGAAGCGTTAGCCGCTCAGACGGATTCGCCGGCAAGGAACAGCCAGGTCTCGATCACGCTATCGGGGTTCAGCGACATGCTCTCGATACCCTGGTCGAGCAGCCATCTCGCGAGGTCAGGGTGGTCGGACGGCCCCTGGCCGCAGATTCCGACGTATTTGCCGCGCGCCTTGCACGCGGATATCGTCATTTCGAGCATGGCCTTGACGGCGTCGTCACGCTCGTCGAACACGTCCGCCACGAGTGCAGAATCGCGATCGAGCCCGAGCACGAGCTGAGTCATGTCGTTCGAACCGATGGACATGCCGTCGAAGTGGTCGAGGTACTGGTCCGCGAGCAGGGCATTGGTCGGCAGCTCCGACATCATGATGACCTTGAGATCGTCCTTGCCGCGCTCGAGCCCGTTCTTCGCCATCAGATCGATGACGTCTTTCGCCTGTTTCACCGTGCGCACGAACGGAATCATGACCTGCACATTTCGCAGCCCCATGTCGTTGCGCACTTTGCGGATCGCCGCGCATTCCAGCTCGAAGCAGGGCCGGAAGCTGTCGGCGACGTAGCGCGCGGCGCCGCGGAAGCCGAGCATCGGGTTTTCCTCGTCGGGCTCGTACTTTTCGCCACCGATGAGATTGGCATATTCATTGGACTTGAAGTCCGACATGCGCACGATCACCGGCTCCGGCGCAAAGGCGGCGGCGATCGTAGAGACGCCCTCGGCCAGTCGGTCGATGAAGAAACTGACGGGGTTGTCGTAGCCCGCCATTTGCTCGTCAACGGCCGTACGCGTCGATTCGTCGAGCGAGTCGTATTCCAGCAAGGCCTGCGGGTGCACGCCGATCATGCGGTTGATTATGAATTCGAGACGGGCCAGGCCAACGCCATTGTTCGGCACGTTCGCGAAATCGAAGGCACGGTCCGGGTTCCCGACATTCATCATGATTTTCACGGGAATGTCTGGCAGCGAATCCAGTTCGATCTTGGTGCGCTCGTACTCCAGTCTTCCCGAGTAGACCAGCCCTTCGTCGCCTTCGGCGCAGCTGACGGTGACGTCGGTGCCGTCCTTGATGACTTCCGTCGCGTCGCCGCAGCCAACGACTGCCGGAATACCGAGTTCTCGTGCGATGATCGCTGCGTGGCAGGTGCGGCCGCCACGATTTGTGACGATAGCGGCGGCCCGTTTCATGACGGGCTCCCAGTCCGGGTCGGTCATGTCGGAAACCAGCACATCGCCGTTCTGCACGCGGTTCATTTCGCTGACATCGCGAATAACACGCGCGGTGCCCGAGCCGATCTTCTGGCCGATGCTGCGGCCTTTGCTGACAATGTCCGAGCGCCCCTTGAGCGTGAAACGCTGAATCGTCCGTCCGCTGCGGCTCTGAACGGTCTCCGGGCGTGCCTGGAGGATATAGAGCTTGCCGTCGGTGCCATCCTTGCCCCATTCGATGTCCATCGGGCGCTGATAGTGATCTTCGATCGTGACGGCCATCTTCGCGAGGTCGACGATCTCGTCTTCGCTCAGCGAGAAGCGGTGCGAGTCCGCCTCGTCGACGTCGACGGTATCGACGGTCTTGCCCGGCTTCGGATCGTCGCTGTAGACCATCTTGATGGCCTTGCCGCCCAGGTTCTTGCGGAGAATCGGGTACTTGCCGTCGCGGAGCGCCGGCTTGTAAACATAGAATTCGTCGGGGTTCACGGCACCCTGCACGACGGTCTCGCCGAGGCCGTAGGACGAGGTTATGAACACCGCGTCCCGGAAGCCGGATTCCGTGTCGAGCGTGAAGACCACCCCGGAGGCGCCGAGATCGCTGCGTACCATTGTCTGTACGCCCGCAGACAGGGCAACCTGGCTGTGGTCGAAACCCTGGTGAACCCGGTACGCGATTGCGCGGTCGTTGAAAAGCGAGGCGAAGACCTGGTGCAGCGCTTCGTTGAGGTGCTCCAGCCCGCGGATGTTGAGAAAGGTCTCCTGCTGTCCGGCAAACGAAGCATCGGGCAGGTCCTCCGCCGTGGCGGAAGAGCGGACCGCAACCGCGATGTCTTTCCCGTCACTCATTTCCTCCCAGGCGACCTGAATCTCGTCCATCAGGCGCTCGGGCAGCGGCGTATTCAGAATCCACTCCCGAATCTGGCGGCCGGCCGAGGTCAACGCGTCGATATCGTCGACGTCGAGATCGTCGAGGGTGTCCTTTATGCGGGCATCGAGAGCGTCAACAGCAAGAAAATCGCGATACGCTGCCGCCGTCGTCGCAAATCCCCCGGGGACAGTGACGCCCAGCTCCTTGAGATTGCCTATCATTTCGCCCAGCGAAGCATTCTTTCCACCGACATGCTCCACATCATTCATTCCAAGCTCGGTGAGCTTGACGACGTATGCTTCCAAACTAGACTCCCTTGTGTTCCATTGCAGGAAGTGGACAATCGATTCCAGAGACAGGGATACGCGGCGGACCGGATTGCCGCGACCGGACGAGACTGCTGAATATGACTGAACGCACTGTTTTCTTTCTGTCGGATCAGACGGGCGTGACCGCCGAAACGCTCGGTCACAGTCTGTTAACTCAGTTCACCGGTCAGGAATTTCGGCAAGTGACTTTGCCATTTATAGATTCCGATGACAAGGCAAACGAGGCCGTGGCGAGAATCAATGCGGCGGGAAAGGCCGATACCCTCCGGCCGATCGTATTCTCGACCCTGGTGCAGGACAACTTACGCAGCATCGTGAGGGAGGCCGACGGGCTCCACCTCGATATATTTGACGTATTCCTGCAGCCACTGGAGCTCGAGTTCCAGCAGGAGTCCACGCACGAGCCCGGGCGTGCCCACGGCATGACCGATATCGAGGCCTACATGCGCCGCATCGAGGCGACCAACTTCGCGCTCGCGAACGACGATGGTGGCATCAGCCGGAATTACGAAATGGCCGATGTAATTCTTATCGGCGTTTCGCGCTCCGGCAAGACTCCGACCTGTCTTTACCTCGCGCTGCAATACGGCGTTTACGCCGCCAATTTTCCGCTGACCGACGAGGAGTTCGAGAGCGGCGAGTTGCCCGACGTGTTGCTGGAGCAAAAGCACAAATTATTCGGGCTCACTATCGCTCCCGAGCGATTGCGACATATTCGCAAGGAACGGCGTCCGCTCGGCACCTATTCGAGCGCGCAGCAGGTTCGCTACGAGCTGCGCGAGTCGGAGAAAATATTCAGGCGTTATGGCATCCCGAACGTCGATACCACGGAATTTTCGATCGAGGAAATCGCGAGCCGAATACTCGATAGTACCGGCGTAGAGCGCCGGGTTCGAGCCTGATACATAACTTTGTGACGGCCGTCTTGGAACGGTATTTGCTTGCCTTTTGAGCAGGTTACCCTGTGCTATATTGACCGCATGTTACTCGATTCACAGCTGGTCCCGGAGACCGTCGTCAAGCCGCGGAGTTTTGTCGGTTTGATGGCGTTGTATGAGAGCAATTACCTCCGTCTCCTGCAGCTGGTGCCGGAACTCGAACGCCTCGATGGCTGTTTTCGTTCGAGGGTTGCGGGCGACTGCGAGCTGTTTGTCGAAGTTCTCGAACGGTGTCGATATACGATAACGATGTCGCTGACCTATCAGTTCAATTCTGATGAAGGGTCTATCGCCGATCCCGATGTAAAAGTGCGCGCGTATCTCGACGGCCGCCTTGCGGAGGCAATGAGTCTCGGCCGAGACCATCAGCATGGGGCATTACGACGCCTGATCAGGAGAAACCGGCGCGAACTCGATGCTCGCTGGCGCCGGAATATGATTCTCAACAAGTGGCTCGAATATCTGTCCGACCAGGGGCACCTGGTCCTGGAGCGCTGACGAATCACCGCTTGCGACAGTTTTTTAAACTGCCGATCAGGTCCGGGCCGCGCGACCACATAATTGACATGATTCCCTGTGCTGCGGCGGCGCCGCTGCATTTCGGATTATGTCAAGAGAACCGATATGGCAGGCAAGCAGGCTATCTTCGGAATAGCAAACGAGCAAGCTGACGACAACGAGAAGCTCGTCGAGCTATTCAGGAATCGCGCCGAACTCAAAAAAGAGTTTGCAGCTCTTGGCAAGGAAAAATATCGCCTCCAGCAACTGGTCAAGGAGCAGCAGGGCTCGACTGCCAGGGTCCTGCAGAGGCTCGAGCATCTCGAGAGTCTGCTCGTGGACCCGCAGTGGGTTCACACGGTCGTCGTCTTTTATCAACTTCGTTCTTTGAACCGGCGTTGTGAGAGCAAGCTGGCAAAATTTGCCGAGCAACTCAAGCAACAACGAGAGGGCCGGCGCCGTGACGTTCAGCTGCAGACCTGGAGCGAAAAGTGCAATGCGAGTAAAGCGGAGCTCGAGGAAAAACTCGGTGGGCATCGTGAGCGGCTGGAACTGCTCGAAGGGCAGTTGCAGGCCGAGCGACAGCGCGCGGAGTCGATGCCCGCATTGGGGAAGATCTTCAAGAGACGTTCGGTGTCCGATAGGTGTTCCGAGCTAAGCGACCAACTTGACGCGGCAAGGGACGAAGAACAGGAATTTCTTAAGAAGATCGAATCGATCGAGGAGGCGAAGCCGCCCGATCCGCCGGGCCTGACGGTCGCGGAAAAACGCTCCATCAACTTCATGATCATCGCTTTCGCTCAGCACCTTTATTTGCAGTTCGAGGACCGTAATCTGGTCGCTCTCGTCAAGGAGTCACGCGAAAAGAGCGTCGGTGCGATTAACTACGGAAGCAAACGAGACTGCGACGTTTTGCTGGACCGGATTGCCGCGCACATCGATTCGATGGAAAAGGCGAGCGACTATGTCGACGTATTGAGACGGCGCGCCGAACTCATCGCGGAGCATGCGGTTTTCAACGAGGACGACGACGCGGTAGCCATTGCGGGCACCGTAGCCACAGTGTTTGCGATCAATGGAAACGGTGTGGTCACGAAGACCGACGCCAATCTCGTCGGCGACAACTACTGGGATATTGCGAACGTACTGAGTCGCTGAGCGCGCGCCAGCGAGGCTCAGATATCCGTGCGATACATCTGTTTCCGGTAGCGATGCAACTCATCGGCCGAGAAGCCTGGGAGTTTGGCCGCAGAATCGACCGGGTTGGTCTCCAGGCCTGTAGCCGGTTCTTCGATACTTTCTGACTGGTCGACCACGAGCGGAGCGCTGAGATCTGCAGTCTGCTCCGGTTCTGACAGGCCGGGTTGCCTTGCTCTCGCTTCGTCGTACATCCGCTTCAGGATGAGGTCAACGTCAGGGCCGGTCGACCGGGTGGGCGTTCTCGTGGTCGGGTCGGCGTCTGTATCGTCGAAGGACATATCGCCGGCCGCTGCCGAGCTGACCGCGCCGTGATCGATAACCTGGAGCGGCAGCTTGTGGTCGTCCGCAATGGACATGGAGGGGGCGTCGAGCGACTGATCGCAGCGAGCATCGGTGCCGGTTGCGGCGAACGCGGGATGCGCCCAGGCGCCAAGTGCGAGCACTGTCACTGCGCTCAGAAGACTCGGTGCCACTCTACGTCGTGGTGCCTGTTTCATTGTCAAGGTCACCTCCGGAAAAACGCCCGCCGGGTGTTATACCCGAGTATAACACCTGTCGGACGGGACGCAAATCGTCCGGTCAGCCCCGATTCTGGGCCGTCTGCGCCGGAACACGCTGCAGTTCCCGCATTTCAGCGAGGTCCGTTGCGATGCCCGCGGCCTGCTCCAGCAGCACGTCGGGCAGATCCTCTTCGTCGAGGTCCTCGAGACTCTCCAGCGGCTCGAGATTGAGCGCCTGGCGGCGTTCGTTCTCGAGCTGCAGCGCGCGGTCCATTTCTTCCTCGCGTTCGGTGAGTCGCTGCTCGTAATTCAGGGAAACGGTCTTGCGCTGACGCGCTTCCTCGGCGTCACGCGTCCGGTCCACCAGGTACTGGAAATTCGGGTCGGTCTTGGCTCTTTCCATCTGGCTGACGGTCAGGGACTCGATCGTGCTGTCGAGCGGTTCGCCGGCACGAAAGCGCGTTGTCTGAATCGTATCCCATGGCAGTGCACTGTCCCGAACGCTCTCGCCGAACTGCTCGGCATCGATCAGCGAGGGCAGGGTAATGTCGGGGTCTACACCGCGATGCTGGGTGCTTTCCCCGGTGACCCGGTAATATTTGCCGATAGTCAGCGTCAACTGGCCGTAGCCCGGTCCTGCCTCCGGTTTAAGGTACTGGTCCAGCGAATACAGGTTCTGCACCGTGCCCTTGCCGAAGGTCTGCTGGCCAATGATCACGCCGCGTGCGTAGTCCTGGATGGCGGCCGCAAAAATCTCCGATGCGGAGGCGCTGAAACGGTCCACGAGCACGGTCAACGGGCCGTTGTAGGCCACGCGAGCGACCGGGTCGGGATCGTCAAGGCGGCTGATTCGCCCGCTCGAGTTGCGCAGCTGAACCACGGGTCCGTTGTCAATGAAGAGGCCGGACAGAGCCGTCGCTTCTGTCAGGTGGCCGCCGCCATTGCCGCGCAGGTCGAGAACCATCCCGTCGATTCCCTCTTCCTCGAGTTCACTGATCAGGCGCTTCACGTCTCGTGTGGTGCTGGTGTAGTCCTTGTCGCCGCTGCTCATCGCGCGGTAGTCGCGATAGAAGCTCGGAACTTCGATTACGCCGATACGCCACTCGCGCCCGTCGCGCGGTACCGTGACGATGTCGCTCTTGGCCGCCTGTTCTTCGAGCTTCACCTGGTCGCGAGTCAGCGCTATGGTCTTTTCGCTGCTGCCGGGCAGGGCGCCGGCAGGAATAATCTGCAGGCGGACCACGGTGTTCGCGGGCCCCCGAATGAGGTCGACCACGTCGTCAAGGCGCCAGCCAATGACGTCAACCATCTCCCCTTCGGGCCCCTGTGCTACGCCGGTGATGCGGTCCTTGGGCTTCAGTTTTCCATCAATGGCGGCCGGACCGCCCGGAATGATGTTCACGATCTGCACGTAGTCTTCATCGAGTTGCAGCGAGGCACCGATGCCGAAGTACGACAGGCTCATCTGGATACGGTATTCCTCCGAGTTCCGCGGCGACAGGTAGCTGGAATGCGGGTCCAGCGTATGGGCGAACGCG
>Ga0193945_1000001_pt1 | contig 43340 bp, 42 predicted proteins | sample BRT_01_MG_FD_161665 | JGI IMG/M metagenome (GOLD analysis project Ga0193945, IMG submission 161665) | Sediment microbial communities from the Broadkill River, Lewes, Delaware, United States - BRT_0-1_MG | ecosystem: Environmental > Aquatic > Freshwater > River > Sediment | place: USA: Delaware... | reverse complement strand
GGATGTCGTTACCGCTATGGACGTCGCGGGCCGCCTCGGTTTTACGCAGATCAATATCGCTACCGTCAACGACACGGCCGACGATTAGGCCGCCGAGACAATGACCAGTGCAGCTGTAGCGCCTGAAATCACGCCGACCGAGCGGGACACCGGCGTTATTTACAGGCGCCTTTGGCGCTACGTTCTGCCGCACAAGGGGGTCGGTGTCATTGCCGTAATCGGCATGGCGGCGACCGCGTTTATCGAGGCGAGTCTCGTATACCTTCTGGAGCCGTTGATGGACGAGGCGCTGGTTGCGAAGAACCTCGAAACGGCCAAGTGGCTGCCGATCGCGTTCATTGCGATTTTTATCGCCCGGGGCATTGCCGGTTTCGCGACGGAGGCGTCGCTCGGCTGGATTGGCCGCACCGTTATCAGTTCATTGCGCCGCGAGGTATTCAACAAGTTCCTCACCTTGCCGGCGCGCTTCTTCGATAAATCCACCGCCGGGCCGCTGCTGTCACGGATGACCTATAACGTCGAGATGGTCGCGGAATCCGTTACGAGCGTCGTCACGATCGCCATTCGCGACGTTTTAACGGTCATCGCCGCATTCGCCGTGATGCTGATTCAGAGCCCCAGGCTGACGGTGTTCGTCGTCATTCTGTTTCCAGTAATCGCCGTTCTCATCCGGGTGCTCGGCATCGCGTTCCGGCGCTACAGCAATCGTATCCAGGACTCGGTAGGCGAAGTCACGCAGGTCACGGAGGAGATCGTACGCGGCAACTGGGTGGTCAAGATGTTCGGCGGTTACGAGTACGAGCGCGACCGGCTGGCCGATGTCGATGAAAAGAACCGCAGGCAAAACCTCAAGCTGATCCGCGTGGGGTCGAGGGGCGTGGCCGTTACGCAGACGATCTTCGGCTTCGGCGTTGCGCTGGTGATCTACATGGCCAGCCGCGAATCGCTGGAGGGCAACCTGACGGCTGGCCAGTTCATCTCGTTTTTCAGTGCAATGATGCTGATGCTGCAGCCGGTCCGCCGTATTACCAATGTGAATGCCACGTTGCAGCGTGGAGTTGCAGGCGCACACAGCCTCTTCATGATCATGGACGAGCCTGACGAGGTCGATACGGGCTCCGTCGAGAAGACTGACGTGCGCGGCGACATTGAATTCCGCAACGTCAGTTTCCGTTACGGTGAAGATGACGTGCCAGTGTTGCACGACATCTCCGTGTCGGTAGGCGCGGGGCAGACGCTTGCGGTCGTGGGCCATTCGGGCAGCGGTAAGTCCACGCTGGCCAGCCTGTTGCCGCGGTTCTATGAAGCCAGCGAGGGCGACATACTGCTGGATGGCGTGTCGATACGTGATTACACGCTTGCCAACCTGCGTGACAACATCAGCCTCGTCAGCCAGGACGTCGTGCTGTTCAACGACACGATTGCGAACAACCTCGCCTACGGGGAGCTTCGCGTTCATTCCCGCGAAGAATTGCTGCAGGCGGCCGAGGCGGCGCACGTGATGGACTTCGCAAAGGAAATGCCGAAAGGGCTGGAAACCCGTGTAGGTGATCGTGGCACGTTGCTGTCCGGCGGCCAGAAGCAGCGTGTCGCCATCGGCAGGGCCCTGTTGAAGGATGCGCCGGTGCTGATCCTGGACGAAGCAACGTCAGCGCTCGATTCGAAGTCGGAGCGGCACATCCAGGACGGCCTCGCCAAACTCATGAAAGGCCGCACGACCCTCGTCATCGCCCACCGGCTTTCGACGGTCGAAAACGCGGATCGCATTATCGTTCTTGACGCGGGCAGGATAATCGAATCGGGAACGCACGCGGAATTGCTCGCCGCCGACGGCCATTATGCGGCGCTGTACCGGATGCAGTTCAGCGAGCAATGATCGAGTTGCAATGAAGGACGCCACATACAGCTGGATCCACCGTGCCTGGTACGGCGGTCACGGGTGGTACCGCGTCTTGTTGCCGCTTTCGGGTATTTACTGGCTGCTTTCGGCGTTGCGGCGATTCCTGTATGGCGCCGGTGTGCTGCGCACGCGGCGCGCGAAGGTCCCCGTCATCGTTATCGGCAACATTACGGCGGGCGGCACGGGAAAAACGCCGGTAACCGTGTGGCTGGCGCGTTCTCTGGCGGAGCGTGGTTTTTCGCCGGGAATCGTGAGCCGCGGTTACGGCGGCAGCAGGTCGGGTGCGTCGATGCGAGTCGATTCCCGCAGCGACCCGGCCGTGGTTGGTGACGAGCCGGTGCTTATCGCGATGCGTACCGGCCGCCCGGTCGTCGTGGACGCCGACCGGGTGCGCGGCGCGGCCATGCTCGTACAGGATGGCGCCGACCTGGTCATTGCCGATGACGGCTTGCAGCATTATGCGCTGGCGCGGGATTACGAGGTCTGTGTCGTTGATGGCGCCAGGGGGCTCGGCAATGGTGCACTGCTGCCGGCCGGGCCATTGCGCGAGCCGGTCAGCCGTATCGCCGAGGTGGACCAGGTACTGCTCAATGGCCGCCTGCGTGACCGCAAGGAATCGATGCCGACCGGGCTGCAAAATGCCATCGAATTCCGGCTCGCGGCGACAGAAGCCCGCAGGCTCAACGGTTCGCTGAGCCGGCCGCTCGAACGCTTCGCCGGCACGACCGTGCACGCGGCGGCCGCAATTGGCAACCCCGACCGCTTCTTCGACATGCTGCGCGGATACGGCATACAGGTCATCGAGCATGCCTATGCCGACCATGCGCGATTGAGTCCCGGCGAACTCGACTTCGCCGACAACTTCGATATCCTGATGACGGAGAAGGATGCCGTGAAATTCCCGCGACAGGTTTCCGATCGCTACTGGTACGTGCCGGTGGACGTCGAAATCGAGACCGTGATCGCTGCCCCGTGGCTGGAGCAGATTGAATCGCGCATGCGCAACGAGCAAACACACAATGACTGATTTCGTCGTCGTAATTCCCGCGCGCTACGCGTCCACGCGTCTGCCCGGCAAGCCCCTGCGCGAAATCAACGGAAAACCCATGATCGAGCACGTCTTTCAGCGTGGGCGCGAGAGCGGCGCGAGGGACGTCGTGATTGCGACCGATGACGAACGTATCGGCGAAGCTGCGGAAGACTTCGGGGCTACCGTGTGCATGACGGGTGACCAGCATCGTTCCGGCACTGAGCGCATTGCCGAAGTGGCCGACCTGATGGACTGGCACGACGAAACCATCGTCATCAACCTGCAGGGCGACGAACCGGCGATGCCACCGCAATTGATCGACCAGTGTGCGGCGCTGCTGGACGAATCGTCGGCCGATCTCGCCACGCTCGCATCGCCGATACTGTCAGATGAAGACTTCGGCAACCCGAACGTCGTTAAAGTCATACGCGATAACAACGGCTTCGCGATCTACTTCAGCCGCGCGACAATTCCCTATCCGCGGGATGCGGCGAGACTCGCTGACGCGAGGGCGGCGGCGCTGCATCACCATGGCATTTACGCTTATCGTTGCGGCGTACTGCGCAGGCTGGTGGCGTCGGATCCGTCGCCGCTGGAGCTGGCGGAGCATCTCGAGCAGCTGCGTGCGCTGTCCCTTGGCATGTCGATCCGGGTCGGCGTGCCCGCCGTGCGCCCCGGAGCCGGTGTCGATACGGAGGATGATCTCGTGGCTGCGGCACTCGAGCTCGCGGAACGCTCGTGAAAAGTTTCAGCGCAGCCTGCCGCGAGATTTACTATGGCCTGTCGCCGCGAGCACTGCGTGCGCAATACCTGTTCCTGGCGTTCGACCTGCTGGTGATCAGCTATTTCGTGGTAACGACGTTTCTCGAACCGGTCGACTGGATTATCACGGTCGACATCATTATCGGTGTAATCCTGGTCATCGATTTCCTGTGCAGGCTCGCGGCCCAGCGGGACCGCGGAGCGTTTCTGGTCAAGCCGATGACCGTCATCGATTTTGTCGTAATCGTCTCGCTGTTCGTGCCCGCACTGATCGGCAACTTCGCGTTCCTGCGCCTCGTCCGGTCGCTGCGCCTGTTGCGTTCCTATATCGTTGCGCGCGAACTCCGCAGGCATTCCCGTTTCTTCACCAAGAACGAGGAAGTGATCTTCAGCGCGCTGAACCTGCTGGTCTTTATTTTCCTTGTGACGGCGATCGTCTACGAGTTCCAGGTGCCGGTCAACGATTCGATCAATAACTACGTCGACGCACTGTATTTCACAATTACGACGCTGACGACGACAGGGTTCGGCGACGTCATTCTGGTCGGGAGCACCGGCAGGATGCTGGCTGTGGTCATCATGATCGTCGGCGTCGCGCTGTTCCTGAGGCTCGTGCAGACGATCTTCCGGCCTGCCAAGGTGAAGTACGAATGTCCCGATTGCGGATTGTCCCGCCATGAACTGGATGCCATCCACTGCAAGCATTGTGGGCGGCAGTTGCGAATCCGCACCGAGGGACAGCCCGGATAAGCAACCGAGGTTCCGCTTAATCGCTCTACCTGTCTAGGTGTTGTCTAGAAAAAATCCCGACACTATACTGTGCCGCGTCCCGCCACACGCGCTCGTGCGGGCCGAATCAGGCACAGCAGGAGAGGAGCATGTCCGAAAAAACCGATGACTCCCGGCTGTACGGCATCGGTGCCGTCGCCAGGCTGACGGGTCTGACAGATCACACGATTCGGGTCTGGGAGCGCCGCTACGCCGCGGTTGTGGCTGCCAGGGCCCCCAACGGCCGCCGCCAGTACACCGAGGCGGACGTGCAGAAGCTCGGGCTGCTCAAGGTGCTGACAGACCATGGTGTCTCGATTAGCCGCGTCGCCGCCGATTCGATCGATGACCTCAGGCAGCGTGTCGATAGCCTGGCCGATCTTGCAACCCCTGCCGCGGCCGCTACCGTCAATGTCGCCGTGCTCGGTGATTTCCTGCCGCGCCAGTTGCTCGAGCGCAAAAGTGGCACGTCGCCTCTCGAAATCTGCATCGCGGACAGCAGCCGGGAGCGATTTGCGGCAGACCTGCGCCAGCAAACGGTCGACGTCGTCGTGCTGGAAAGACCGGTACTCGACGCGGAAACACTCGCGGAACTGCAGCGACATCTCTCCGACAGCGGTTCTGCGCAGGGTGTGATCGTCTATTCGTTCGGGCGCACACGGGATGTCGAGGCCGCCGTGAAGGAGGGAATGGTTGCGCTGCGCGCGCCGGTCGGCTTCGACGAGCTGCGTGACGCAGTCGCACGCTCTGCGCAAACGGGCAGCCGAGTGGCACGAGAATCACGGCCAAGGGACGACACACCGATCGCGTGGGACTTTGCAGGACCGGTTGCTGCCCGGCGGTTCAGCCCGCAACAGCTGGCTAACCTGGCCTCGGCCGGCAATGACATCGAGTGCGAGTGCCCGAAGCATCTCGCACAACTCGTTTCCGATCTCAGCGCATTCGAGATTTACAGCGATCGATGCGCAAATCGGGACGATGAGGATGCCGCGCTGCATCGGTACCTCCATCGAACGACGGCCGCGGCGCGCGCCCTGGTCGAAACCGCTCTGAAGAAAGTCGCTGACGCTGAAGGACTTGGCTACTGAACCGGGCCATGAAACATCTTGATACAATTTTGTCTATAAAAAACATAGACAAAATATTGACATAATTAGCCAAGTGTTTATTCTTTGTCTCACGGTCGCACGCAAGTGCAGCCGCGAGAGACAGTTTTCACCTCCCCCGAACCCACTGTCTCTTTTTGTTCTGGCCGGCGCTTGCGCCGGCCTGTTTTTAAGGCCGAAGGACAAAGGGCATGAACAAAGAGCGTAACGAAGGCAATCTTCTCCCAACTCTCACCCGTCGCGTATTCGTAAAGACAGCCGGCGTTTTTGCAGCGCTGGGTGCGGCGAGCCTGGACACTCAGCAGGCCCGGGCGGACGAGGCAGAGCGGCTGGACGAAGGCAGCGACATGGCCAGCGCACTCAACTACAAGCATGACGCGCAAACGGTCGATGCCGCCATGCGCGCTTCCGATCGCTACTGCTACAACTGCGCACTGTTCGCCGGCAGCAAGGACGACGCCTGGGCGGGATGCAGCATATTCCCGGGCAAGGCAGTCGCAGGGCGCGGGTGGTGCAGCGCCTGGTCGCCCAAACCGTAACCTGAAGGAGCAACCCGATGCTGATCTTCCTGGTCGCCGTATCCATCATCGCCGTCATGGTTTTCGTCGAGTGGCAGTACTCTGTCATGAGCCGACGCCTGCGGGTTCGAAAAGAAACTCGCCCGGAGTCGCACTCGGTGCAGCGCAGACGGCGGCACTGAGGATCTGGAATGCCGGGCCCAGCGTGGAACGAGGCAAGTCGCAATGCTGCCTTCGCGGCATTGCAGCAGTTCCTGCCGCGTGCCGGAGCGGAGTACTCTGCGCAGCGCAATTTCGACTTCGGCCCTGACAGGCGGGACAACGTGTCCGGGCTGTCAGCGTTCATTCGTCACAGGCTGATTCACGAGGGCGAACTGCTTGACGCCACCTTGCAGCGACACTCACTCGCGGCGGCCTCCAAGTTCGTCGAAGAGATTTTCTGGCGCGCCTATTTCAAGGGATGGCTGGAACACCATCCGACCGTCTGGCTGGATTATCGCAGCGTCGTACAGGCGCAGGTGGAGTCGCTGGAAGGCAATTCCAGCCTGGGAGAACGCTACGACAGGGCGATCCATGCCAGGACGGGAGTGGACTGTTTCGATGCGTGGGCGGACGAGCTGAAATCGACGGGTTACCTCCATAATCATGCGCGAATGTGGTTTGCGAGTATCTGGGTCTACACGCTTGAGCTGCCCTGGCAACTGGGCGCAGACTTCTTCTTTCGCTACCTCGTCGACGGTGACCCGGCCAGTAACATCCTGAGCTGGCGCTGGGTCTGCGGTCTGCACACGAAAGGCAAGACGTATCTCGCGCGTGTCTCCAATATAGCGAGTTACACCGGTGGTCGATTCAATCCGCAGGGGCGCCTGGCCCACGAGGCACGGCCGCTCAAGGAATCGCGAATACATGCGACCCGATCGCTGCCTCCCGCACAAGCCGTACCTGCCGGTGCAAGATTCGGACTGCTGGTTACTGAAGAAGATTGTTCGCCGGAGTCGCTGTCCCTGCGAGGCGTGCCCAGTGCCGTTCTGGGAGCGGTTACGACCAATACCCGGTCGCCGTTACCGGTGGGCCGGCTTGTTCGAGACTTTGCGATGGGCGCCGTCGCAGACGGGGTCGAGCGCTCGGCCCGATATTTCGGATTGCCTGCACAGAGCGTTCACAGCGATAGCTGGGACGATGCCCTGGTGGCCTGGGCCCGCTCCAATGACCTGGATACGATCGCGACGGCGTACGCGCCTGTCGGTCCGGTAGCGGAACGGCTTGCAAGTGTCCGGCAGACGCTGGCGCGCAATCGTATTGAGCTGATTCAGCTCAGGCGGGCGTACGACACCTGTACGTGGCCGCACGCAACGAAGGGGTACTTCAAACTGAAGTCCAGGATTCCCGACGTGCTCGAGCGACTCGGCATTGCAGGGGCAGCGTTCAGCGCTCAGCATGCCTCGAACTGACCGTCGCGCCCGCGGCGTTGATACGACTTGTTACAGTAAATTGATGGATGCGCGGGCAAGCCAGGGGCATCATTAATCCACATTCAGCCGGAGTTCGAGATGCGCACACTATTGGGAATACTCACACTGATCGCGGCAACGGCCGCGTTCTCCTACGAAGATTCATTGCTCGACCAGGATTTCCGGCGCCTGGCATCGGACGAGGTCGTCAACCTCGGCGAAGCGTATGCCGGAAAGGTCATACTCGTCGTCAATACGGCGTCGAAGTGCGGTAACACGCCGCAGTACGACGGGCTCGAGAAGCTGTACGAGGAATACCAGGACGATGGTCTTGTCGTGCTCGGGTTCCCGTCGAACGATTTCTTCGGACAGGAGCCCGGCACCGAGGAGGAGATCCAGGAGTTCTGCCGCCTGACTTACGGGATCAGGTTTCCTATGTTCGAAAAGGTGACGGTGAAGGAGGGCGAAGCGCACCCGTTTTTTGCCGAACTGGCGTCTGCATCGGGTACCTATCCGACCTGGAATTTCCACAAATACCTGATCGGCAGGGACGGTCGCCTCATCGCCGAATTCAGTCCGCGCACGCAACCTTACGACGACAAGCTGGTTGCGAGTATCAGGGGGGCGCTTGAGCTCTAGCCTGCGGGGCAATGCCGGAAGGGCCTGAAATCCGGCGAGCTGCCGACCGGGTCGCGAGTGTGCTCGTGGACCGGGTGGTCGAGGAGGCGCGGCTCCACCTGCCGGGTCTCCAACCCCTGGAATCGCGCCTTGCAGGGCGCGCCGTCACGGCGGTCGATACGCGCGGCAAGGCTATGCTGACGCGCTTCGACAACGGGCTGACGCTCTACAGCCACAATCAGCTTTACGGCCGCTGGTACACGGTCGCGCGGCCACGCATGCCGAAAACGACCCGGCAGCTGCGCGTGGAACTGCATACGGCGACGCACAGCGCCTTGCTTTACAGTGCTTCGGACGTAGAGATTCTGACCGACCTGCAGCTTGCCGCACATCCATTCCTGTCGCGCCTCGGCCCCGACGTTATGGATCGGGAACTCACGGCGGAGCAGCTGCAGGAACGCCTGACGAATCCCGCCTTTCTGCGGCGCAGCTCCGGCTCCCTGTTTCTCGACCAGCGGTTCCTCGCCGGTATCGGCAACTACCTCCGCTCGGAAATACTCTTCATCGCCGGCGTCCATCCCGCGCGGCGCCCCACGGATCTCGAGGCGCGTGAACTCGGGAAGCTATCGAGCAACGCCATTCGCACTGCCAGGCGTTCATACCGCACCGGTGGCGTGACCGTCCTGCCAACGCTCGAACGACAACTGAAAAAAAATGGCTGGTCGTTCGAGAGGCGCCGGTTCTACGTATTCGGCCGCGACGGTGAACGCTGCCACGTGTGCGGTGACAGGATCGAGCGCATGGCGGTAAGCGGGCGCAACCTGTACCTTTGCCCTGCTTGTCAGCCGAAACGGCCGGAATGTTGATTTGCCCCATTTCTCAGGTACCTTACGGTGCTTCGACCAGACAAAACCTTTAAGTGGAGAGAGCCATAATCATGTCGTACCTTAAATCGCGCAGCCTCGTTACCGTCGTCGCCCTTGCATTCACGTCACCGCTTTTCGCCGGCGACGACCCGGTTCACGAGCGTCACGAACTCATGGAAGGCGTCGGCGACGCTGCGAAACCGGTCGGGCAGATGCTCAAAGGCGAGCGTGATTTCGATGCCGGAGTAGTCATGACCTCCTTCCAGACATTCGACGAAGCCGCGGCAGAGTTCGGCGGACTCTTCCCGCCCGGTAGCGAGACCGGTGAGGGCGCTGAGGCGGCGCCCGCGATCTGGGAAGATCGCGCCGGTTTCGATGAAGCGCTCGCGGCATGGGCCGACGCCGTGGATGCGGCGATTGCCGCGAATCCGCAGACGCTCGAGGAGACCAAGCCCGTGGCCGGAGAAATATTCAAGACCTGCAAGGGCTGCCACGATAACTATCGCATCGAAGACGAGTAAGCGACGGCGGGCGCTCGTCGCCCTGTCGGTCGCTGTAATCGCCGCTGCCTGGTGGGTGACGAGTCCGCAGACTGTCGAGGAAGCGGACCTGCCAGATCACGCGCCGGATCGGGCAGCGGGCGAGCGTATTTTCTGGGCGGGCGGTTGCGCGTCCTGCCACGCCAGCCCGGTAGACGGTAAACGGGCGAAAGGCGACGACAAGTTGCTGCTGGGCGGCGGTCTCGAACTCGAGACCGACTACGGAGTGTTCCGCGTGCCGAATATTTCGTCCCATCCCGGTGACGGAATCGGCGAGTGGTCACTGGTGGAATTCATAAACGCGATGCAGCGCGGCGTATCGCCCGACGGCCGGCACTACTACCCGTCATTCCCGTACACGTCGTATGCGCGTATGCCGGTCGAGGACGTAATGGACCTGAAGGCGTTTCTCGATACGCTGCCGCCGGTGGAGGGCCGCATCGAGCCGCATAGTCTGGGCTTTCCATGGTCGATACGTCGCGGGCTGGGTGCCTGGAAACGAAGGTATCTCGATACCGATCCGCTTGCGCTGCCGGCGTCAGCGACGCTCGAGGATCGCGGCCGTCTGCTTGTCGAGGGCGCCGGGCATTGCGGTGAATGTCACACGCCGCGCGACCGTCTCGGCGGACTCGTGCGCGAGCGCTGGCTGGCCGGCGCGCCGAACCCGGAGGGCAGGGGCCGCGTCCCGAATATCACGCCGGGCGGCAAGACCATTTCAGAATGGTCGGCAGCCGATATCGCGTATTATCTGGAAAGCGGTTTCACGCCAGAGTTCGATACGGTCGGTGGTTCCATGGTCTCCGTGCAGGAAAACATGTCGAAGCTGAGCAAGAAGGACAGGGAGGCCATTGCCGCTTACCTCATGGTGTTACCGGCCCTGGAATGATTCAGCAGGAATTGTGAAGAACGATCTGAATGACTGAAGACAGCGAAAAAGTCTCGGTACTGTTTGTCTGCATGGGCAATATCTGCCGGTCGCCGACTGCGGAAGGCGTGTTTCGTCATCATGTCGCGGAAGCAGGGCTCGACCACCTGTTCGAGATCGATTCGGCCGGCACGCATGCGTATCACGTTGGCGAGCCGCCGGACAGGCGCGCGCAGGAGGCTGCAACTCGACGCGGGTTTTCGCTCGTCGATATTCGCGCACGGCGCGTGGCGGAGGATGATTTCGAGCGCTTTCGTCACATCATCGCGATGGACGAGGACAATCTTGTCATGCTGCGAGAGCAGGCCGACCCGGCACAGCGCGACAAGATACGGCTATTCCTCGAGTTCGGTTCCGGGCCCGAGACCGAGGTCCCGGACCCGTATTACGGCGGCGCGAAGGGCTTCGAACGCGTGCTCGACCTTGTCGAAGACGCTTCGCGCGGACTGCTCGAACTTCTCAGGCAGCGCTAGCTCGATTCCTGCGACGGCTTGTCCGCCGTTTCAGCGTCCGCTTCACGACGAGGTTCGGATGTTTTTTCCTTCTTCACCTCGGCAGGCAACTGCACCGGTTCCCACGGCAACAGCCGACCCTCCGGCTTGTCCGCCGGTTTCGGCGCGTCGGAGCCGTTGCCAGATTTCGCGACGGCCATCGGCTCGGGTTTTGGCTCGGGCTTCGACTCAGCCTTTGGCTCGGGCTTCGGCTCGGGTTTCGACTCGGACTTCGGTTCGCGCTTCGGCTCGGGCTTCGATTCGGGCTTCGACTCGGCCTTCGACTCGGGTTTTGGCTCGGGCTTCGACTCAGCCTTTGGCTCGGGCTTCGGCTCGGGTTTCGACTCGACCTTCGGTTCGGACGTTCTAGCGGCAGCCTCGTCCTCGACAGGCTTCGCCTTCTTCGGCTTGCTCTCGGATCCGCTGCGCGCTTCTGATTCGTCCCGGCTCTTTGTCGTGGACTCTGCTTTCCCGGCCGGGGGCTGATCCTGTCGTCTTTCTGCGTCGACCGCCTTGTCCCGGGGCTGCGATGTATCGGCAGGCTTGTCCTCTGACCGTGGCTTCTCAGGGGCTACGTCCGAACGCGTGCCGCTATCGGCGGAGTCCGCTTCCGAAGTCTCGTTCGCCTGCGTCTGAGCGTCCTGCGCGGGCTTGTCGCCTGTGCGGCGACGCCGGCGCCCACCGCGCGAGCGGCGCGACCGGGTGCCGCGCCGGCTCTCGTCCGTCGACTCGTCCTTACCGGACTCCGCTGCCTGCTGAGGCGATTTCTGCCTGGACTGCGTCTGCTCCGACGTGTCCCGTGCAGCCGCTTTCTTTTTCGCTTTCTTCTTGGTCTTTTTCTTGGTCTTCTTCTTTGACCGCGGCCCCTCGTCCTTGCGAGTCTCGCTGCGACGTCCGCGCTGCGCTCTGCCGCGATCGCGGCCGGTGTCGTCGCCACTCTTCCGGCCACGGCCCGCCTGCGTCTTTTTCTTTTTCGCCTTCCGGGTCTTCTGCTTCCCGGAATCTTCGCCGTCGTCGCCGAACAGGGATTTCAGCCAGTCCCAGAATCCGGGCTTCGGGGGCTCCACGGGCTCCGGCCGCTTGGGTGCCGGGGTCGTCGGTTCGATCTTCCCGACTGCAGCCTGCTCGGCCGCCTTGCGCTCCTGGATCGACGACGGCACTTCGAGTTCCGTCTCCGCTTCCGCGAGTGCATAGCTCACGGCCGCATTCTCGGGCAGTTCCGCCTGGTCGTCGCGTACGCGACGCACGTCGTAATGTGGCGTCTCGAGCGACGGATTGGCGATGAGTACGACCTGTGTATCGTGGCGCGCTTCAAGGCTCTGTACCCAGTCGCGTTTCTCGTTGAGGAGATAGGTTGCGACTTCCACGGGCAACTGCGCGATCACCTTGACGGTACGCTCCTTGCGGGCCTCTTCGCCGACGATGCGCAGTATGGCCAGCGCCAGCGATTCGACACTGCGAATCGTGCCGAAGCCCGTGCAACGCGGGCAGGTATGGTAGCTGGACTCGCCGAGCGACGGCCGCAGGCGCTGGCGCGACATTTCGAGCAGCCCGAATCGCGAAATCTTGCCGATCTGCACACGGGCGCGGTCCTGCCGCACGGCTTCGCGCAGCCTGTTCTCGACGGCCCGCTGGTTCTTTTGCGGCCCCATGTCGATGAAGTCGATCACGATGAGACCACCCAGGTCGCGGATGCGCAACTGGCGGGCGATTTCGTCCGCAGCCTCCAGGTTGGTGTTGAGGGCGGTCGCCTCGATGTCGCCGCCCTTGGTCGCCCGGGCCGAGTTGATGTCGATGGACACCAGCGCCTCGGTGTGGTCGATGACGATGCTGCCGCCGGACGGCAACGTGACGTTGTGCGCGAACGCCGACTCGATCTGGGATTCGATCTGGAACCGGGTAAAGAGCGGTACCGGGTCGGCATAAAGCTTCAGCTTGCGCTGGTTGTGCGGCATGACCTGCTGCACGAACTCCATGGCTTCGCTATAGGTCGCCTCGTCGTCGATCAGGATCTCGCCGATCTCGTTGGTGAGGTAGTCGCGCAGCGCGCGCACGACGGCGTTGCTCTCGCGGTAGATCAGGAACGGTGAAGGGCGCTGCAGTACGACGTTGAGGATTGCGTGCCACACCGCCAGCAGATTCTCGAGGTCCCAGGAGAGTTCCTCGGGGCTGCGGTCGATACCCGCCGTTCGCAGGATGACGCTCATGCCGTCCGGCACCTCGACCCCCGTCAGCGATTGTCGCGCGAGATCGCGGTCCGAGCCGACGATGCGGCGGGAAACGCCCCCGGAGCGTGCCTTGTTCGGTTTCAGGACGATGAACCGCCCGGCCAGGCTGACAAAGGTCGTTAGCGCCGCACCCTTGTTGCCGCGCTCTTCCTTGTCGATCTGAACGACAATGTCCTGACCTTCTTTCAGGACGTCGCGGATGTTCGGTTTCGAACCGGAGTCGACGTTCTTGACGAAGTATTCGCTGGAGATTTCCTTGAGCGGGAGGAAACCGTGCCGGTCGGCGCCGTAATCGACAAATGCGGCTTCGAGGCTGGGCTCGATGCGCGTGATTTTGCCTTTGTAGATATTGGCTTTCTTGCGTTCGCTCGCGGGTCCTTCGATATTCAGGTCATAGAGGCGTTGGCCGTCGACCATCGCCATGCGCAACTCTTCTTCCTGAGTTGCATTGATTAACATTCTTTTCATAGTGCCCTACTTGTAGCGTTTCTGAGGGCAGCGAATCGGAGCGTGATGGCGAGGCACAAGTCAGGGTAGCCGGGCGCATTGCAGTGCGGCGTGTCGCGGCACCGTACCCGGTCATCGAAGAATTCCTGTTGACGCGATCCATCGGGATCGGGTCATGCAAAATAAAATTCATTGTTTCCCTGCGGCCTTGCCGCGCTGGCGCTTGCCGAAATCCGTACTTGCTGCCAGTGGAATCGGGTCACGGTTAAGAGTGACCGTTTCGGATCTCGCATGCAGCGGGATCCGTTGATAAATGTCTGTAAAATGGCTTTCTCAACAGGCGGCTGATCCCGGATTGGAGGCCGCGTAAGCTTTCGGCGAGGTTCGACAGAGGTCTGCGAGGCCTCGCTGGGCGCTAAATATAGCACACCCCGGCAACCCATCAAGTTATTGATCATGCAGAAAAAGTCGATGCAGAAGGCCAGCGGCCGCCCGAGCGGCGTAAGAAAGGTGCGCATTGACACGGACGGGGCTGGTCAGCGTGTGGATAACTTCCTGCACCGGGAGCTGCCCGGCGTGCCGCGGAGCCGGGTCTACCGGCTGCTGCGGCGTGGCGAAGTGCGGGTCAACGGCGGGCGAGTGCGGGCCGAATACCGCCTCGAGGCCGGCGACGAGGTTCGTATCCCGCCGGTGCGCCTGCGCGCCGAGGGAGCGCCGCCGTCTGCCGACCGTGCGGCCGCGATCCTCGATCACGTGCTGTTCGAGGACAAACGCCTGCTGGTCATCGACAAGCCGACCGGCGTCGCCGTCCACGGTGGCAGCGGTATCAGTCATGGCGTCATCGAGTTGCTCCGGGCCGCGCGGCCGGATCTGAGGGACCTGTCGCTGGTACACCGGCTCGACCGCGAGACGTCGGGTTGCCTGGTCGTCGCCAAGAAGCGCAGCGCGTTACGGGCGCTGCACGAGAAATTCCGCGAGGGCATTGTCGAAAAGAACTACCTGGCGCTGGTGCTGGGCGACTGGCAGCTGGGCGAACAGCTCATCGACAAGCCACTGCTGGTCACGAACCGCAAGGGCGGGGAACGCCACGTGGTCGTCAGCCCCGACGGCAAGCCCGCGCAGACGCGCGTGCGGCTGTCACGGACCTACCGCGAGTTCAGCCTGGTGCAGTGCTCACCGCTCACTGGCCGGACTCACCAGATTCGCGTGCACCTGCAAAGTGTCGGGTTTCCGATCGCGGGGGATGAAAGGTACGGGGATGCGGATGCCAATCGCCGCCTGAAGGCGCTCGGCCTGCCGCGGCTGTTTCTGCACGCCCAGTCGATCTCGTTTCCTGACGAGCACGGCAACGAACAGCACTTCACGGCACCGTTGTCCGACGATCTCAATCGCTTCCTGGCGAAACTGTAGGAGCGGTTCTCGAACCGCGAACCGGGTTACGGTAAGAGGTAGCCCAGTTCCAGCAGCCGGTCGGAAATCCAGATCATCGGCAGGCCGATCAGGGCCGTCGGGTCGTCGGTTTTCACGGATTCGAACAGCAGGAACCCGGCGCCCTCGAGCTTGAAGCTGCCGGCACAGTCATAGGGCTCGTCGAGCCTCAGGTAAGCCTCCGCGAGGCGGCGGTCGAATTCGCGGAAGTGCACGATTGTTTCGTCCGTGTGTTCGTAGCGTTTGCGCGTTACGGGATCCAGTATGCACACCGCCGTCAGGAATTTCACCGACTTGCCCGACGCTGCAAGCAGCTGCTCGACGGCTTTCTGGTGGCTGCCGGGTTTTCCCAGGACCTGGCCGTCGAGTACCGCGAGCTGGTCCGCACCGATTATCAGCGCGTTACGCGAATTCGCCGATACGGCCTCCGCCTTGGCACGGGCAAGGTGGCGGGCCAGATCTTCCGCCTCCAGCCCCGCGTTATTGCTCTCGTCGACATCCGGCGACACGGCCTCGAATTCGGCGAGGAAGCGGTCCAGCAAGCCGCGCCGGTAGGGCGACGACGAGGCCAGCAGGATGTCGGGTGCGGAAGGGTTTTGCATAAAAAAATCAGGTGCTTGGGCTCGAAAACCCGCAGTTTACCCAGTTTCGGGCAGAACACCGATATTTTTCGCCCCCGTTCTTTGACAGGCGCGGCGCGTGTCCTTATCATGCGCGCGCCATGGGCAATCCGCTGCGAGTTCGCCGCCCCGTAGTTGAACTGGCGGCAAAAGGTCAAGTTATTGAAATTGCTGAGAAAATTGGCAGTTTCGAACAGCTGGCCGGGATGCTCGAAGCAGACCTTGCGACGCTGGATCCTGATAAGATCCCGCATGACTGGCGCGAGTCGATGGTTACCGGGTGGCTGGAATTCGGTTTCGCCGACGCGCAGAAGCAGGTTGTGAGCCTGGTGGGCGAGGTGGCGGTGACCCTGGACGCCGTTTGCCAGCGGTGCCTCGAACCGTTCCGGCTCAGACTGGCGACCGGTCTGCGGCTGTTGCCGATGACGGTCGAGCAGGGCGTGTCCGCAGGCTCGGATTTCGAGCCGTGGGAGCTGGAAGACGAGATGGTCTGCCCGGCAGAGATCGTCGAAGAGGTGCTGATTATGGCAATGCCGCTGTCGGCGATGCACGAGGATCCGGGGGCGTGCAGGGATTACGAACCGGCTGATGACGAGGAGCAGCAGACGACGAGACCGTTTGCGGCGCTGAAGGCGCAGCTGGAGCAGGACAAGTGACGAGCGGGCCACCAGGCCGGCTCGAGTTAATAGAATACAGTGGCGGCGCAACGGCGCTGCCGTGCACAGGAGATTGCAATGGCTGTTCAGAAGAGTCGTAAGACACCTTCGCGTCGTGGTATGCGGCGTTCGCATGACAAGCTGAAGAATCCGGCATTGTCGGTGGACCCGACGTCCGGAGAGACGCACCTGCGGCACCGTGTATCGCCCGATGGTTTCTACCGCGGCGTGCAGGTTGTGGCGCAGCCCGAAATCGACGACGACGAATAACGCGGTTCCCATTCCGGCCTCGCCATGAGCGTGAGGTCTCGCGACAGTGGGCAACCAGTCGATCATTTCAATTGATGCCATGAGCGGCGACCTCGGTGCCGAGGTCGTTGTGCGCGCGGCTGCCGCGTGTCTCGACAAGTACGCCAATCTCGAACTCATTCTCGTTGGTGACGAAGCCGAACTGACGGGCCTCGTCACGAGCATCATCGGTAACGACAAGCGTATCCGGCTCGTTCACGCGACCGAGGTCGTCACGATGAGCGATTCGCCGCGGGATGCCGTACGACACAAGAAAGACTCATCGATGCGCGTGGCAATCGACCTCGTCAAGGCCGGCGAGGCGCAGGCCTGTGTCAGTGCCGGCAACACCGGTGCACTGATGGCCACTGCAAAATTCGTTTTGAAGATGCTGCCCGGCATCGAGCGGCCGGCGATCATTGCGGAACTGCCGGCGATCGGCGGCTCGCTGCACATGCTCGACCTCGGGGCGAACACGCTGGGCACAGCCGAGCAACTGTTCCAGTTTGCCGTGATGGGCTCCATCGTGACGGCCGACATCATGGGGATTGCAGAGCCGCGAGTTGCCTTGCTCAACATCGGTGCCGAAGACACCAAGGGCCACGATACGGTGAAAGATGCTGCGTCCCTGCTGAATGAGAGCTCACTGAATTACGTGGGTTTCATCGAGGGCAGCGAGCTGTTTTCGGGCAAGGCGGACGTCGTGGTGACGGACGGGTTTACCGGCAACGTCGCGCTCAAGACCATGGAAGGAACCGTCGGTCTCGTTCGCCATTACGTGAAGCAGGGCTTTACCCGTAACTGGCTTGCCAGGTTGCAGGCGCTGCTTGCCAGTTCAACGCTCAGGCGCATTACCCGCGAAACGGACTCCCGCAATTTCAACGGAGCGACACTGGTCGGTCTTAATGGTATCGTAATCAAAAGCCACGGCAGCGCCGACAGTTACGCGTTTCAACACGCGATCGACACGGCGATCGTCGAAGTTCGTAACGGGGTGCCGCAGCAGATCGGAAACCTGCTGCAACGGGAAGCTGCATGATTTATTCGAAAATCGTCGGTACCGGCCGCTATCTGCCGGAAAAGATTCTTACGAATTTTGATCTGGAGAAGATCGTCGACACCACCGACGAGTGGATCCGGACGCGTACGGGCGTCGAGCGCAGGCATGCCGTTGCGCCGGATCAGACGACCTCGGACATGTGCGTCGAGGCGGCGAAGAAGGCGATGGAGGCGGCCGGCGTCGAGCCCGGTGATATCGACTTCGTCGCTATCGGTACCACGTCGCCCGACCTGATATTTCCCAACGTTGCCACGCTGGTGCAGCATCGTCTCGGCATCCCGGCATGCCCGTCGATCGGTATGGAAGCGGCGTGCACCAGTTTTATCTACGCCCTGACGACGGTCGACAAGTTCGTCAAGGCGGGCGAAGTCAAATGTGCGCTGGTCATAGGCGCGGAATGCATTACCAAGCTGGTGGACTGGAGCGACCGCAATACCTGCGTTCTCTTCGGCGACGGCGCCGGCGCCGTGATCGTAAAGCCGTCCGAGGAACCGGGCATACTGACAACGCACCTGTGTGCGGACGGCCAGTACAAGGATCTGCTGTATTACCCGGTCGGTGCGTCGAACCAGCTCGAGAAGGCCGGCACCCACGAAGCGTCGATCATGATGACCGGCAAGGAAGTTTTCAAGGTGGCCGTCAGCAAGCTCGGCGACATCGCTTTGCAGGCACTGGAGTCAGCCGGCGTCAGCAAGGAAGAACTGGACTGGCTGGTGCCGCACCAGGCCAACATTCGCATCATTCAGGCTACGGCCAAGCGCCTCGGCCTGCCGTTGGAAAAAGTCATCGTCACCGTTCAGGATCACGGCAACACGTCGGCTGCGTCCGTGCCCATGGCGCTCGATGTCGGTATTCGCGATGGCCGCATCAAGCCCGGCCAGCTCGTATTGATGGAAGCATTCGGCGGCGGGTTTACCTGGGGCTCGGTCCTGATGCGCCTGTAGCGCGCATCCGACTCACTACCTACCAGATATCGGCTTTCCGAAAGCGTGCCGTTCGCCGACGCATACGTTGATGCAGTTGCTGCCGCCGGCGGTCGAGACGGTCGCGGCGGATCGCCGCGTCGATGCTGTCGTCGTGTTCGCCGTCGAACTCCTCGCGGTAACGGCAGTAGTCCTCGTAGGCTTCGCGCACGTGTTGTAATTCGCGCGCTACGAGCTCCAGGATAATGACGTCGTCGAGGTAACCGATGACCGGAATATCGTCAGGAAGAATGTCCTCCGGATCGCCGAAGTACACGAAGGCGGCGAGGATCCTTTCCCGGTCGGCTACCGGTAGCTGCCATTCGTCATCGGCAAGCATCTGCAGCATCGATTCGAGTTCCGGCAGCCGCGTGGCGACGAAATCGGGCAATGGCTCGCTTTTGCGAATATCCTCAATGACACCGCGAATGGCGTCGACGATTTCAGACTCGTCCGCGCTGCGCACGACGTCGCGCGATTTCTTCAAAGCGTTTCGAAAAAAGCGCAGGTCGCGATCACTGAGTTCGAAGGATAGTCTTAGGCCCATCTTTATTTCACGCCGTCAGCCAAGCGACAGGCTAACGGCCTCCCCGCGACCGGTCAATCAATACGTGAAATCGAACGCGACGAATTGCGCGACAATGGTTTACCATGGCCCCCGCGGTCGTCACGGGGGCTTGAGCGGCGATTACTGCTGAGTGATTACAGGCATGAAACCCAAACTGATTATCGGCAACAAAAACTACTCGTCCTGGTCCCTGCGGGCCTGGTTCCTGTTGCGGGAAGCTGACATCGATTTCGATGAACACCGTATCGCACTGGATGTCGAGGACACGGCCCGGCAAATTGCCGAGTTCAGCCCTGCCGGCAAGGTGCCGGTGCTGCTGCTCGACGACGCGGCGGTGTGGGATTCACTGGCGATCGCGGAGACGGTGGCGGAGCACTGGCCGGAGAAAAACCTCTGGCCCCGCGACTCCGCGACGCGCGCGCACGCGCGCAGCATCAGCGCGGAAATGCATTCGGGTTTCGGGGAGCTTCGGTCCCGGATGCCGATGAATTGTCGTGCCATGGGGCGTCGAGTTGCGCTGCCCGACGAACTGACCCGCGACATCGACCGCGTTTTCGACATCTGGTCGGACTGCTACCGGCGCTACGGCGACAAGGGTTCCTGGTTGTTCGGTGAATTCAGTATCGCGGACGCCATGTATGCGCCGGTGGTGCTCAGGCTCAGAACCTACGGCATCAATCTTCCCGAGTCTGCCAGGCACTATGCAAATCGCGTGCTGCAAAGCGAGGCCATGCAGGAGTGGCTGCTCGCCTGCGAAACGGAGATCGAAGTGATCGAGCAGGACGAGGTGGGTCAATGAACCCGATCCGAATACTGCTGGCCGGTCTCGGTGTTTTGCTGACAGCGTCGTTACGTGCGGAGATTTACGAGTTGCCGCCGGAGGGTTACGACGTTGTCGGCGCCGTCGCAACCGTATTGGCGCGCGAGGAAGATACGCTCATCGACATCGCTCGTCGCAACGGACTCGGCTATCACGATATTGTCCGTGCCAATCCCGACGTCAACATCTGGGTGCCGGGGGAGGGTGCGGAAGTCGTGTTGCCGACGCGCTTCGTATTGCCGCCCGGACCGCGGCGCGGCATCGTGCTCAATCTCGCGGAATACCGGCTTTATTATTATCCGGAACCGGCTGTAGGCGAACCTGCTTACGTCATGACCTACCCGATCAGCATCGGGCGCATGGATTGGGAGACGCCGCTCGGTTCGACCCGCGTCGTCTCCAAGGTGAAGGATCCCAGCTGGTATCCGCCGCAGTCGGTGCGCGACGAACACGCCGCCGACGGCAGGCCGCTGCCGCGGGTCGTGCCGCCCGGACCGGATAATCCGCTCGGCCGGTACGCGATGCGGCTCGGATTGCCCGGCTACCTCATCCACAGCACCAACCGGCCCGCTGGCGTCGGCATGCGCGTTACGCACGGCTGCATTCGCATGTTCCCCGAGGACATCGAGTACCTGTTTCAGAGCGTGGGTATGAATACGCCGGTTCGGATCATCAACGCACCCGTGAAGATCGGCTGGTTCGGCGACGAGCTCGTGATGGAGGTGCATCCCGTGCTCGAGGACGCCATGGCGGAAGGTAACGAGGAGCTGGTTGCCGCCGACATCGATGTCGATACCGGGGGCGGGGCGACGGACGAGACTGAGATTCCCGCTCAGCCCAGGGATCCGCGGACGTATGTGACGGAACAGTTTATCGCCGTGACGGGTGACCGTGCGGGTAGACTCGATTGGGATGAAGTCGAGGTTCTGATCGATCGTTCCGACGGTATTCCGGCTGCGGCCGGAATGCGCATAAAAAACGCCGCGACTAGCGCGGCGTCTCAATAAGTCTTTAATGTCTTGTTGTAGTCTGGTGCTACTTCGACATCGATTTCTGGAACATGCGCTCCATGCTTTCGCGGTTTGCTTCGCAGCAAGCCTGCGCTTCGGTCGCGGCTGACAGAGCCTGGTCTGCAGTGCTCTGAGCTGCAGCAGCAGCCTGGGCAGCACGATCAGCAGCAGCGCGGGCGGACTCGGCGGCGGCAGCGGCGGCAGATGCGTCAGCAGCAGCCTTGTTGGCAGTCGCCTCCATTTCTGACGTGTTTGCACAGCCAGTGGCCAGTGCGGCAGCGAGCACCAGTGCGCTTACTTTGAGTGCGGTTTTCTTCATTGTCTAAGATTCCTCTGGTTGGGAAAAAACTGCAGGCGGATTATTTCGCAAATAACGGCTAGCTGCAACGAAGATCACTGTTTTTATTATTCTTTGTCGTTCGATTGCGACAAAAAAACCATCTTTCACACGGTTATCGGCGCAAATGATTTTCATTCGTTTGCCGGTTGTTTTCGTGTGGAGGTCCGGCCGGGGCGATAAACGCTTGCACTGATCAAAGTACTGTATATAATCGCAGGTACTGTGAATTCATACAGGGCATGATCAAATGCGCGAACTGACCCCCAGACAATCGCAAATTCTCGATATGATTCAGGAGTTTATTAACGAAACCGGCATGCCGCCGACGCGCGCCGAGATCGCGCGTGAGCTCGGTTTCAAGTCCGCTAATGCCGCCGAGGAACATTTGCGTGCGCTGCAGAGGAAGGGCGTACTGGAACTCGTACCCGGTGCTTCGCGAGGTATTCAGCTCAAGGATTCCTTGCGTGAGCAGATGGGGTTGCCGCTCGTGGGTCGGGTCGCGGCGGGCAGTCCCATTCTCGCCCAGGAACATATCGAGACACATTACAAGCTCGATCCCGCGCTGTTCGACCCCAAGCCGCATTACCTGCTGCGCGTTCACGGCATGAGCATGAAGGATGCGGGTATCCTCGATGGTGACCTCGTTGCCGTGCATCGCACGCCCGAAGTCCGCAGCCGGCAGATCGTCGTTGCGCGTCTCGAGGACGAAGTAACCGTGAAGCGTTACCGGCAGGAAGGCGCGGTGGTCTGGTTATTGCCCGAGAATGCGGAGTTCGAACCGATACAGGTTGATCTCGCCCACCAGGCGCTCGTCATCGAGGGCGTGGTTGTCGGCGTCATCCGTGACGGTATCCCGCTGCATTGATGGTCGGGGCGCGCATGCCACGCGATAGCGATACGTCGTCTCTCGAGAAGCTATTGGAAAATCCGCGTGTCTGGCGTGCCCGCAGTCAGCCGGCGCCGGCAGAGGGGCTGTCCAGTGGTTACACGCAGCTGGATCGCCTGTTGCCTGGCAGTGGATGGCCCCGCCAGGCCCTGACCGAGATCCTGATCGAGCAGTACGGCATCGGTGAACTGCAATTGCTGATGCCGGCGCTTGCCAGCCTGTGTACCGAAGATCCCGGTGCCGAACCCGTTGAGCCGGGCTGGATCGCCTGGGTGGCGCCGCCGTTTCAGCCGTACCCGCCCGCGCTGCAGAAGTTTGGCATCAATCTCGCGCGCATGCTGATCGTACGGCCGAGGAACGACAGTGAGGCACTGTGGTCGGCCGAGCAGGCCCTGTCGTCCGGGACCTGTGCTGCCGTGTTGTTATGGCCGCACAGGCTCGATGACCAGGCCAGCCGGCGCCTGCAGCTCGCTGCCGAAAAGGGCGGCAGCTGGGCTATTGCCTTTCGTCCGCTTGCGGCGCGCCACGAACCATCGGCAGCCGCATTACGCCTCGAACTTTCTGCGGATCACCGGGGTACACGGCTTGCGATTCTGAAAAGCCGTGGCGGCAGTCCCGCCGTGTTACACAATGTGGTGTGAGCATGGCGCGGGCACGACGATCACCTGTCATCGCACGGGACAGCGCACCGACCCCTGACACTGCCCGTCGTCTCACACAGTATGCGTTGCCGCTCGCGAAAGCAGAGCGGCTCTGGTTTTGCGTGTACCTGCCGAAACTGCCGCTCGAAGCCTGCGGGCCGGGTGATGACGACCTGGCCGTTATTGAGGAACGGCAGGGCGTGCATCGTGTATTACTCGCCGGTGCCCGCGCCAGGGCCGCGGGTGTCCTGCCCGGCCAGTCGCCGAATGCGGCGCTGGCGTTACTACCCGGTCTGAGGCTCGAAGAACGTAACGAGATCCGGGAACAGCAGGTACTCGAACTGCTGGCGACCTGGCTCGAGCAGTTCAGTTCGTTCGTCTCTATCGCCGGGCGCGACGTGCTGCTGCTCGAGATCGCCGGCAGCCTGCGGCTGTTCGGCGGCCTGAAAAGCCTGCGCCGGCAGGTTGCGGCAGGCCTCGAGGCGCAGGGGTTCGAGGCTTCGCTGGCAATTGCACCGACGCCGCTGGCCGCAACCTGGCTCGCACGGGGCGGGCAGCGTGCGTGCGTTCGCGAACCGGCCAACATCATGGCGGCGCTGCGAAGCCTGCCGCTGTCCTGTCTCGATTGGCCGCCCACGGCGCTTGAGTCTCTCGCCGGCATGGGCATTACTGACATTGGTGACTGCCAGCGTTTGCCACGCGAAGGTTTCGCGCGACGCTTTGGTGTAAAACGCCTGCTGGAGCTGGATCGTGCTCTTGGACACGCGCCGGACCCGCGCAATTCCTGGCGCGCACCGGAGCGGTTTTGCGCCGATTTCGAGATGACGGAAGAGCAGGGCGACCGGGAGTTACTGCTGGCGATTTGCCACGAATTACTGCAGGCGCACGAGCAGTTCCTGCTGACGAGGCAGCTGGGCACGCAGCGCCTGTTGTTCACGTTCTTCCACCTCAAGGCGAAGGCGACCTCGTTGCCGCTCGGCGGAGCCCGTGCCGATCGTGCGGCGGATCACTGGTACGAACTGCTGCGCCTGCGTTTCGAAAAACTGGTGCTGCCCGAGCCCGTTATCGCGATACGTTTACGCGGCGGCACGACCCGGGCGCTGCACGCCACATCGGGCAGCCTTGCATTCCAGGGCGGTGCGCCGCGCGAGCACTACTACTCGATGTCCCAGCTGGCCGAGCGTCTGGCGGCGCGTATCGGCAATGAATCCGTGCACGGCGTCAACGCAGTTGCCGATTACCGGCCACAGTATGCCTGGCGCACGCGGGACCTGTTCGCGGCAAGGGCGGCCGATGCGCTGACCCGGGTCCGTCAGGGCATCGAACGCCCATTGTGGCTGTTGCCGGAACCCGAATTGCTGTCAATGGAGAACGGCCATCCGCTGCACCAGGGCAAGTTGCGTTTCGTTTCGGGGCCCGAGCGCCTCGAAACCGGCTGGTGGGATGAGCACGGCATCGCCCGTGACTATTACACGGCAGTCAGCCCGCGCGGCGCCGGACTGTGGGTCTTCCGCAACCGGGATCATCAGCGCGATGGCGAGACAGCCTGGTACCTGCACGGCATGTTCGGATGACGTAATGCAGCGGGTTCGCTACGCGGAACTGCATGCGCTCAGCAATTTTACGTTTCTGCGCGGTGCGTCGCATCCCGAGGAGCTCGTGGAGACGGCTGCGGCCCTCGGTTACGAGGCGCTCGCGATCACCGACGAATGTTCCATGTCCGGGGTCGTGCGCGCGCACATGGCGGCAAAGGCCCTCGAGCTCAAACTCATCATCGGTTCCGAACTGCGCTTGCAGAGCGGCCGCAAGCTGGTGGTTCTCGCAAAGAACCGAAACGGCTATGCCGCGCTTTGCCGGCTTATCACGCGTGCCCGGCGCGCCGCAGAGAAGGGCAGCTATGCATTGACGCGAAGCTTCTTCGAGGAAGGGCTGCCGGATTGCATCGCGTTGTGGATACCGGACGACACGCTCGCGCTCGATGTCGAGGACCACTGGATACGCGAGACGTTTCGGGATCGTTTGTGGATTGCGGTCGAGCTGCTTGCCGACGGACGCCAGCAAGAGCATCTTGATGCGTTGCGGGAAGTGGGCCGGCGGCTCAGATTACCGCTGGTCGCCAGCGGTGACGTGCACATGCATCGCCGCTCGAGGCGCGTGCTCCAGGATACGCTGACGGCGATCCGCGAGGGCGTGACTGTCGACCAGGCAGGGTTCCTGCTGTATGCGAACGGTGAACGTCACCTGCGCTCCCTGGAAGTGCTGCAGCATTTTTATCCGCAAGAACTGCTGCAGGAGACGCTGCACATTGCGGAGCACATCGACTTTTCGCTCGACGAGCTGCGCTACGAGTATCCCGACGAGATCGTTCCCGCAGACGAGACCCCGGCAAGCTACCTGAGACAACTGACCGGGCAGGGCATGCGGGAGCGCTGGCCTGGCGGGGTGCCGCAAAAGGTCGTGCGACTCGTCGAGCACGAACTCGAGCTTATCGCCGAGCTGCGCTATGAACCGTATTTCCTGACGGTCTATGACATCGTCAGTTTTGCGCGCTCGAAAGGGATTCTTTGCCAGGGTCGTGGCTCGGCCGCGAATTCCGCCGTGTGTTTTTGCTTGGGTGTTACCGAGGTCGATCCGGCGCGCATGGAGACGCTGGTCGAGCGATTCATTTCCAAAGAACGTAACGAGCCGCCCGATATCGACGTCGATTTCGAACATGAGCGACGCGAGGAAGTGATCCAGTACATCTACACGAAATACGGCAGGGAACGTGCCGCACTGGCTGCGACGGTGATCACCTACCGGCCGCGCAGCGCATTACGGGACGTTGGTAAGGCACTCGGGCTGTCGGAGGTGCAGGTCGGCCGCCTTGCGCGCTCGATGCAATGGTGGGACGGCAAGCGCGTCGATGACAGCCGCGTCCTCGAAGCGGGACTGGATCCCGGCAGCCCCGTGATACGTCGGCTTCTCTATCTCGTCGGTGAACTGATCGGCTTCCCGAGGCACCTGTCGCAACACGTTGGTGGTTTTGTTATTACGAACGGCCCGATGTCGGAACTCGTGCCGATCGAAAACGCGTCGATGGAAGATCGCACCGTGATCCAGTGGGAGAAGAACGACCTCGAAGACCTGGGGCTCCTGAAGGTCGACGTGCTCGGGCTGGGCATGTTGACGGCGATCCGCCGCAGCTTCGACCTGGTACGTGATTTTGACGGCCGGGAGTACACGCTCGCGAGCGTGCCCGCGGAGGATCCCGTCGTCTACGACATGATCTGCAGGGGCGACACGATGGGCGTGTTCCAGATCGAGTCGCGTGCGCAGATGGCGATGCTGCCGCGACTCAAGCCGCGGTGTTATTACGACCTCGTCATCGAGGTCGCGATCATCCGGCCAGGGCCGATCCAGGGCGACATGGTGCACCCCTACCTGCGGCGCCGGAACGGCGAGGAAGTCGTCGATTATCCCAGCGAAGAGGTCAAGGGCGTCCTGCAGCGCACCCTGGGCGTGCCGATCTTCCAGGAGCAGGTGATGGCACTCGCCGTGGCGGCCGCTGGATTTACGCCGGGCGAAGCCGATCGCCTGCGGCGCGCCATGGCGGCATGGAAGCGGCGCGGTGGTCTAGGGCCCTTCGAGGAAAAACTGATCGGTGGCATGCGCCGGCGTGGCTACAGCGAGGAGTTTGCGCGGCAGATCTTTCGCCAGATCGAAGGCTTTGGCGAGTACGGTTTCCCGGAATCGCATTCGGCCAGTTTTGCGTTGCTTGTCTATGTTTCCTGCTGGCTCAAATGCCATACACCGGCCGCATTTACCTGTGCGCTGCTGAACAGCCAGCCCATGGGCTTCTACTCGGCCTCGCAACTCGTTCAGGACCTGCGTCGTCACGGCGTCGAGGTTCGCGGCGTCGACATCAACCGGAGCGACTGGGATTGTTCACTCGAGCCGGACGAGGACGGCGCAGCGGCACTGCGGCTCGGCTTCCGGATGGTCAAGGGCCTGCCCGAGACGGCCGGGCGGGCCATCGCGGAGAGACGCGATACGCAGGCCTACCGGAGCACCCAGCAATTGCTGGAGAGAGCCGGGCTTGAACGGCGGGAACTCGAGGCACTCGCGTCGGCCGGTGCGTTGAGGGCTCTGGAGGGGCACCGTCACCAGGCGCGCTGGGCCGTGGCCGGGGTCGAGAAGCCCGGCGGTCTGTTTGCCTCGATGGATCGCTTCGAGGCGACGCCGCTCCTGAGGAAGCCCACCGAAGGCCAGAATATTGTCGCGGACTACAAGAACATCGGGCTGACGTTGGAGCGGCACCCGATGTACCTGGTCCGTCATCGCCTGGACCGCTATCGCTACAAGCCGGCAGAGCGTCTGCGGGATATGGCGACGGGACAGGACATCAGCGTCGCTGGCCTGGTCATTACCAAGCAACGCCCGGGCACGGCCAGCGGCGTCACCTTCGTGACGCTCGAGGACGAGACCGGTCACATCAACCTGGTCGTATGGAAGCACGTGGCGGAGCGGGATCGGGCCGCGTTGCTCAATGCGCGACTCCTGGGGGTGCGGGGCGAGTTACAGATCGAGACGAACGTGATTCACGTGATTGCCCGGAAGCTCATCGATCATACGTCGATGCTGGGTGACCTGGAAGTGAAGTCCCGCGACTTTCGTTAGGGGCGATCGCGGTTAGAGAGCCGCTTCTACAAATCGTCGTCGAGGTTGAAATTGAATGTGCTGTCGAGGTCTTCGCTGGAGCGGCGCATTTCTTCGAGTTCTTCCAGGCGCCGCCGAATCTCACGCTTGCGTGCCACATCGTCGCTATCGGTCGCCTCGAGCTTGGCGACCAGTTCTTCTACGTTGATCTCTACCGAGATGTCGCCGACGTTATCCTCGTCGTCAATATCCTCGACGTCGTCATCGTCATCCAGATCGTCATCCTCGATATCGTCGTCGAGTTCGTTTACCGGTATGTCGTCTTTGATGTCACCGATCATCGCCGATACCTCACGCAACAAATAGTAAGACCGGGTAACAGCCTATTTAGCCGCAACTTTTCGCCTGTATACCGCGAAAGATCACGTCGCGCAAGGATTCTAATCTCAACGAATCAGATTGTTGATTTCAAAGATGGGCAGGAGTATCGCCAGCACGATGACCATCACGATAGCGCCCATAGCGACAATGAGCAGTGGCTGCAGGATTCCGAGCAATGCAGCGATGAGTCCGTCGACTTCGCGTTCCTGGCCGGCAGCCGAGCGCGCGAGCATCTCCTCGAGACGACCGCCGGCTTCGCCACTGGATATCAGGTGAATCATCATCGGCGGAAACAGCTTGCTGGCTGCAAGAGAACGGCTGATGCCGGCACCTTCGCGTACCCGCAGGGTAGCTTCGTTGACGGCGTCGCGCATCGGCAGATTCTCGATGACTTCAGCCGATATGTTCATCGCCTCCAGCACCGGCACACCGCTGCCGGCGAGAATGCTGAACGTCCGAGTGAACCGTGCCGTGTTGATGCCTTGCGTCAGGCGACCGGCGATCGGCATACGCAGCAGGAACTGGTGATAACGCCGCCGCGGGCCTTCTTTCTGCAGCAGCCACCACAGGCCCCACAGAAACGCGGCGACGGCAATAATCAGCAGCAGCCAGTGGCTGCGCAGGAAGTCGCTGGTGGCGATGAGGCCGCGAGTGAGGCCCGGCAGTTCAGCCGACGTGTTTTCGAAGACGTTGACGATGCGCGGCACGACGGTCGCGAGCATGAAGCTGATGATGCCCAGTGCCATGACGATCAACGCGGCCGGGTAGATCATGGCGTTGGTGATGCGCTGACGAAGCTCCTGGCGTGCTTCCGTATAGTCGGCAAGCCGTTCCAGCACAACGTCCAGGTGTCCGGACTGCTCGCCCGCAGCCACCGTTGCGCGATACAGCTCGGGAAAGGCTTGCGGGAAATCGCCGAGACCGTCCGCAAGCGTGTGTCCCTCCATGACCTTGGAGCGGACGCCAAGCAGTATGCTCTTGGTGCGTGGATGATCGTTCTGTTGCGAGACAGCCAGCAGGACTTCCTCGAGAGGCAGCCCTGACTGCGACAGTGACGCCATCTGCCGCGTGATCAGCGCGAGTTCACCGGGCGACAGGCCGCGCCTCAGCGAGAACGTGGTCTGGCGTTTTGCTTCGCGCTGCGCCACCTCGGTGACGCGCACGGGAAACATGTTGCGTTCGCGCAGCAGCTGCCTGACGTGCTTGGGCGTGTCGCCCTCGATCAGGCCTTTGGATTCCTTGCCGGCCTTGTCCAGCGCGACGAATTCGTAGGCACCCACAGCGAATTACCGGGCTAGTCTTCGCGCGTGACGCGCAATACTTCTTCGAGCGTCGTGTTGCCATTCAGCACGCGCCGCCGGCCATCCGCGCGAATGCTTGGCGTCATCGTCCGTGCATGGCGCTCGAGGTCCTGCTCGCTGACGCCGTCGTGAACCATCGCGCGCATCGCATCGTCGACCGCGATGAGTTCATAAATTCCCGTGCGGCCGGCAAAGCCGGCGCTGCCGCTTTCGCCAGGCTTGTACAGCGTTGGCGGGTTGTTGGGATCGACGCCGAGCACCCGGCATTCATATTCGGTTGCGGTATACGGCACCTTGGTCTCGTCATCCAGTACGCGTACCAGGCGCTGGGCGAGGACGCCGATGAGGCTCGACGAGAGCAGGAACGGCTCGACGCCCATGTCGCGCAATCGTGTTACTGCGCCCGCGGCCGTATTGGTGTGCAGCGTCGACAATACCAGGTGCCCGGTCAGGCTGGCCTGCACGGCAATTTCCGCCGTCTCCAGGTCGCGTATCTCGCCGACCATCACGACGTCCGGGTCCTGACGCAGGATGGCGCGCAGCCCGCGGGCAAAGGTCATTTCGACCTTGGTGTTCACCTGCGTCTGGCCGATACCGTCGATGAAATATTCGATCGGATCCTCGACGGTCATGATGTTGCGGCTGTGATCGTTAATGCGATCCAGTGCCGCGTACAGCGTCGTCGTCTTGCCCGAACCGGTCGGGCCGGTGACCAGAATGATGCCGTGCGGCTTATGGATCAATTCGTCCATCTTGAACATGGACTGATCGTCCATGCCGAGCGACGTGAGATTCAGCCGGCCCGCCTGCTTGTCGAGTAGTCGCAGCACGACACGTTCGCCGTGCCCGGAAGGGAGAGTCGATACGCGGACGTCCACGGCACGCCCTGCGATCTTCAGCGATATGCGGCCGTCCTGCGGAAGCCGTTTCTCGGCGATGTCGAGTTTCGACATGACCTTGATGCGCGATACGACGAGCGGCGCCAGCGCGCGACGCGTGTGCAATACGTCGTGCAGCACGCCATCCACGCGGAATCGCACGCCGAGCCGGTTTTCGTAGGGCTCTATGTGAACGTCCGATGCATTTTCCTTGATAGCCTCGGTCAATATGGCATTGATGAAACGGATGATGGGCGCATCGTCGTCGCTCTCCAGCAGATCGGATGGTTCGAGTTCCTGCGCAACCTGCGTCAGGTCGAATTCGTCGTCCAGTCCGCCGACCATTTCCATGGCCTTGTGGCTGCCCTGTTCGTAGGATGCCTGGAGCAGCGAATCGAAAATCTCGGCTGACACGCGCGACAGCTTCAGTGGTACGCCGAGGTATCGCCTGACTTCGGCGATACTGAGCGGCGATGCGCCGGCGCGATAGACCGCATCAGCACTCTCGCTGGTCAATTCGCGAATGAGGACACCGTGTCGTTTCGCGAAAGAGAAGGGCAGTGCGCGCGGCTCCACCGTAATCTCCGGCTCCGCGTCGATCGCCGGCGTCTCCAGGACGATGTCCGTTTCAGCTTCCGTTACCATCGGTTCCGTTCCATCTACTGCTGGTCCTCCGACGGCTCGATCGTCAGCGGCGTCCTGGGCTGGTTGGCTTCCTCGAAAGGCGGCAACTCGAAGCCTGTCTCGCCCGGCATCAGGTTGATGCCGTCTTCGTTGGTCCTGTCGAGCGCTTCCTTGATCATGTTGTACTTGGCGTTGGTCTCCGTGGAGATCGTAGCCGCGTCACGCAATATCTTGGGCCGGATGAATACGAGCAGGTTTGTCTTGACCTTGTCCGTCGATTGCACCCGGAAGAGTGCGCCGAGAAACGGTATGGAACCCAGTATCGGTACACGCTGCTCGCTTTCGCGGAGCACGTCTTCGAGCAGGCCACCGAGCACCAGAATCTGGCCGTCGTCGACGATGACGGTGGTTTCCACGATGCGTTGGTTGGTAATCAGGTCGGTCGCGCCTTCGACCGACTGCGCGATATTCGAAATTTCCTGCGAAATGTCGAGCAGCAGGGAGTTACCTTCGTTGATCTGCGGCGTAATCGTAAGTTTGACGCCGACTTGCTCGCGCTGGATGGTCTGGAACGGGTTGACGGAGCCGATATTGCCGCCCGTGTTCGTAAACGAGCCCGTCACGAACGGTACTTCCTGACCGACATTCAGGCTGGCCTCCTCGTTGTCCGTCGTGACAAGCGAAGGCGTCGATATAATATTCGTATCGGCGTCGCCCTCGAGCGCGCGCAGGATTGCGGCAAAACTCACGCCAGTATCGCTGAGGCGCCCCACGCCAAATGTGATGCCCTCGCCGATCAGCGACCCCGGGTCCACGCCTTCGCCACCGCCTGCGGCGGCGCCGGCGAGTTGCACGACGCCCGGGCCTGCAGAGGGGAAATTGGTTGCTCCGATCGGCGTCGTCGAGGCGGCGCCTTCTACAGCCCAGGTTATACCTAGCTCCGCGGTCTTGTCCGCGATGACCTCGACGATGATGGCCTCGACGAGCACCTGTGCCCGGCGGATATCGAGCTTGTCGACGATCTGCATGAGGGAACGCATCATCTTTGGTGGTGCGTTGACGACGATGGCATTGGTCTGGGTATCCGCCCATACACTGACCTCGCCGTTCCTCGCGGCGCTCTGTGCCCCGCCAGCCGCCCCCTGGGCGGCCGCGACCTGGCCCTGGAAGTGCTGCTGGAGTTTCGTGGCCAGTTCCTCCGCGTCGGCGTAGCGCAGATAGCGCACCTGCGTATCACCGCCGTCTTCGAGCGGTGTGTCGAGGTGCGCGATCAGCGTGCGCAGCCGCAGGCGATCCGCCCGGTCGCCGCCGATCAGTACGCTGTTGGTACGGGCGTCCGCGACCAGGCTCGTCGAAACCGGTGCGCCGTCTGAACGCGGCTGTTGAGTCAGCGCCGTCAGCACGCGAACGACTTCCGAGGATGACGCGTGCTGCAGCGGCACGACCTCGATATCGTCTTCGCTCGACCGGTCTATACGGTGGATGATGCTGACCATTCGTGAGACGTTGCCGGCGCGGTCCGAAATGATGAGCATGTTCGACCCGGGGTGTGCCGCCAGGTGGCCGAACTGCGGAATCAGCGGGCGCAGGATCGGCACGAGCTGTGCGGCACCGACATTTTCGACCTGGATTACCTGGGTAACGATATCGTCGTCCCCGGCCGCGCGGCCGGCTCCCATCGGCGAGCCGTACTGCCGCGCAGTCGCGTTCGGAATGATCTTGATGATGTCGCCACTCTGCATCGCCGCAAGCTGATGCACTTCGAGGATGGCAAGAAATGCCTCGTAGAACGCGTCGGGCGTCATCGGCGTCTTCGAGAGCATCGTCACCTTGGCGTTCACACGGGGATCGATGATGAAGTTCCTGTCCGTCACCGCGCTGACGGCCTCGACGATCTGCCGAATGTCCGCCTCTTTGTAATTCGGTGTGATGGTCACCTGCTGCGCAAACAGCGTTATCGGTACTATGATCAGCGCGAGCATCGAGACGCCGAGCTTGCGCAGCACCTTTCCGGGATGGTGATTCATTCGGTTTCGTCTTCCCCAAGGTTGAGTTGATCGGTTTTCAGTACGATGACTTCCGGCTGACCGTTACGTTCGACCGTGACAGAGACCTGGCTCGCCGTACCCAGCGACTGAAAAATCTGCATGGCCTGGGTCGGATCGGTCAACGACTGGCCGTCGATGTCCTTTATCAGGTCGCCAGGCCGAAGACCCAGGGCGGCAAACTGGCGCCGGTCGCGGCCGGGATATACGCGGTAGCCCTGTTGCTGCCCATTGACAAAATAAGGCGTTGGACGGATGACGTCTGCGAGCCTGGCCACATTTTGCGACACGACGGACTGGATGCTCTGCGTCGCCGGGGCAGTTCTCCGCTGCGTCGCGGTGCGCCGTACCGGTGGGGTCGGGTTCTCCCTGTACTCCTCGGGGAGCCTCAGGTTAGTCAGGCGACCGTTCTGGTTGAGCACGACCCTGTCCGTGTAAACGGCGTGCAGCTTGGCGCTTGAGGCGATCGGGTCGCCGATGAGATAGACCTTTTCTTCATTGCTGCTGTCAGTGATGATTGCCGCCGACATCGCGGCTTCCGGTGAGGCGATGGTCCCTTTCAGCTGCAGATTCGAGAGTCGCGTATCTTCCAGGTCCTCGTCGGAAACTTCCGGGACGACCGGTGCGGCGTCATCGGCGCCTGCTTCACCGAACAGGTGCGCGGCGGCAATTGCCTGAACATCGGCGGTTGCCGGGTCTGAACGGCTCGCGGCGACCTGCCCGGCGGGCACGACCACGGCGTCGCCGGCGGCTGGCCCCGGTATCAGCATCCAGACAATGTTCGCCAGCTGCCAGCCGATGGCAATGACGAGCACCAGGGCCACCCATGGCGGCAACAGCTGACTCGCAGCCGCCGTCGTGCGGGCGACGTCGAGGCTCGCAAAATCGGACCATTTCGCTTCAGTGGCCATGCAGTGTCCGGCTGTTATTCCTTGACTGATCCAGTTACGTTAACGCAGCGTGTCGATGATACGGGTTGGGCGCATCTAAACAAAGTCCCGGACAGAAAAATCCTATATTTCCCAATAATATACCAAGACTTGATTAACAAAAATCGATTTCCGGACGGAGTTTTGCGTACAAAATCTGCGAACCACTGGTGAAATCAGCGCCCGAGGCCCATATATAATACTCCGAGTGGGCCGGGCCGGCACGAAAAGTCCGGCCCGATTTCGCATAAGCTGACTGAACTGGAGACGGAAAGCAGGACCGATGAGTGAACGACGCACCGACACTGAACGAGGCCCGGACTTCGACCTCGCGGTCGAGGAGGCAAGGCCGAAAATCAAGGAGCCGCCGCTGTATCGTGTCGTCCTGATCAATGACGACTACACGCCGATGGAATTCGTCGTCAATATCCTGGAATCCATTTTCGGCATGGAACGCACACGTGCGACGCAGGTAATGTTGGAGGTGCACACGAAAGGCAAGGGCGTCTGCGGCGTGTACAATTTCGAAATTGCGGAAACGAAAGTCGCCCAGGTGATGGGTTTGGCACAGCAGCATCAGCATCCGCTGCTGTGCACCATGGAAGAATCGTAAACAGGAGTCGGCCCCAGGCAATGTTGAGCAGTGAACTAGAGTTTTGTCTAAACGAGGCGTTCCAGCGAGCGCGCGATCAGCGTCATGAGTTCATGACGGTCGAGCACCTGTTGCTTGCGCTACTGGATATCCCCCGGGTTCACGAGATTCTCAAGGCGTGCAACTCGAACATTACCGAGTTGCGGCGGCAACTGACCGAGTTTATCGAGGAGCAGACGCCGCTGCTGCCGCACGACGACGACACGGAGGTGCAGCCCACGCTCGGATTCCAGCGCGTACTGCAGCGTGCCGTGTTCCACGTGCAGTCGAGCGGCAAGAAGGAGGTAACGGGCAGCAACGTGCTCGTCGCAATCTTCAGCGAGAAGCAGTCCCAGGCCGTCTATTTCCTGAATCTCCAGGACATCACGCGCCTGGACGTCGTCAACTACCTGTCCCACGGCATGCCGCAGCTGCCAGGCGAGGGCAGTAGCGAGGAGCAGGAGCCGTCGCTGGATACCGAAGCGGAAGCAGAGGCCACTCCGCTCGAGCAATACGCGACCAACCTCAACCAGCTTGCGATCGACGGCAAGATCGATCCGTTGATCGGCCGTGAGGTGGAAATCGAGCGAACGGTGCAGATACTGTGCCGCCGCAGGAAGAACAATCCGCTCTACGTGGGCGACGCGGGCGTCGGCAAGACGGCTCTCGCGGAAGGCCTGGCGCGCATGATCACCGAGGAAAGGGTTCCCGAGGTTCTTCGTGACGCAACGATCTATGCGCTCGACATGGGCACGCTGATCGCGGGCACCAAGTACCGCGGCGACTTCGAAAAGCGGCTCAAAGGCGTGATCAAGGAAGTTCAGAAGGATCCCGGCGCGATCCTGTTCATCGACGAGATCCACACCGTGATCGGTGCCGGGGCCGCTTCGGGTGGCGTGATGGATGCGAGCAACCTCATCAAGCCGGTGCTCGCGAACGGCGAGATCCGCTGCATTGGCTCGACGACGTACGAGGAATACCGGGGCATATTCGAGAAGGACCATGCGCTCGCACGGCGCTTCCAGAAGATCGACGTGCCCGAGCCCAGTCTCGAGGAAACCATCGCCATCCTCCACGGGCTCAAGTCCCGCTTCGAGGAACACCATGGTGTGGTTTATGACACCGAAGCGCTCGACGCGGCCGCCGAGCTTTCGGCGCGCCATATCAACGACCGGCGGCTGCCCGACAAGGCGATCGACGTCATCGACGAGGCGGGCGCCAATCTGCGCCTGCAGCCGGCCGGCGATCGCGGCGATCGCATTACCGTCGAGATGGTCGAGAATATCGTCGCGAAGATGGCGCGGATTCCGGCCAAGAGCGTGTCGGCATCGGATCGCAAATCGCTGCGAACGCTCGAACGCGACCTCAAGCTGACCATCTTCGGCCAGGACCTGGCCATCGACGCACTGAGTTCCGCGATCAAGATGTCTCGCTCCGGGCTGCGCGAGGAGGACAAGCCGATCGGTATGTTTCTGTTCGCCGGTCCCACGGGCGTTGGCAAGACGGAAGTGACCCGACAGTTAGCGCTGATCATGGGCGTCGAGCTGATTCGATTCGACATGTCGGAGTACATGGAGCGGCATACCGTGTCGCGCCTGATCGGCGCGCCGCCCGGCTATGTCGGCTTCGACCAGGGTGGCCTGTTGACCGAAGCGGTCACCAAGAATCCGCATGCGGTCGTGCTGCTCGACGAGATTGAAAAGGCGCACCCGGAGGTCTTCAACCTGCTGTTGCAGGTGATGGATCACGGCACTCTCACGGACAACAACGGCCGCAAGGCGGACTTTCGGAACGTCGTACTCGTGATGACGACCAATGCCGGCGCCCAGGAAATGAGCCGTGCGTCGATCGGGTTCACGCAGCAGGATCACAGCAGCGACGGTATGTCCGTCATCCAGAAGAGTTTCGCGCCGGAATTTCGCAACCGGCTCGATGCGATCATCCAGTTCGCCTCCCTGGATATCACCTCGATCAAGCGTGTTGTCGATAAATTGATCGTGGAACTCGAAGCAAAACTCGGCTCGAACAATGTCACGATCGAACTCGACGACGCGGCGCGCGACTGGATCGCGGAACGCGGCTACGACGAAACAATGGGTGCTCGCCCCATGGCGCGGGTCATCCAGGAATACATCAAGCGGCCGCTCGCCGACGAGTTACTGTTCGGGAGCCTTGCCGAGGGCGGTCATGTGCGCGTGACCGTGGGTGACGACGACGAACTGAGGCTGTCGCCCGAGCCCGCAGTGAAGGAACTCGAGCACCTCGCGGAGAAAGACTGAACGTTGCGGCGCCGCTCAGCGGCCGCGGTATACGATTCGACCCTTGCTGAGATCGTAGGGCGTGAGTTCGACGGTGACTTTGTCGCCCGTCAGGATACGGATGTAGTTCTTGCGCATTTTTCCGGAGATATGCGCGGTCACTACATGACCGTTTTCGAGTTCGACGCGAAACGTCGTATTGGGCAGCGTCTCGGTGACGACACCTTCCATCTGAATGGCTTCTTCTTTGGCCAAGGTATTCCTGTCTCTGAGTTTTAAAGCCCGCGAATTGTGCAGAAATGGCCGCGCTATTGCAATGCGGCATACCCACCGAGCGGCTCGATTTCGCTGGCCGCGACAGGCTTGTCGGGCCATGCGGTGAATTGCCCGGGCGGGTCACAGGCGGTTTTGAGGATGGCTGCGAACTGATCTCGCGGCATGAGAGTGGCGCCCAGTGCCGTCAGGTGGTGGGACATAACCTGGCAATCGATGATCGCGAACGCCTGTGTCCGCAGAATTTGCGATACCGCGTACAGCGCGTATTTCGACGCATTGCTTTGCCGGCTGAACATGGATTCCCCGAAGAAAACCCGCCCGATCGCGACTCCGTACAGGCCACCGATGAGCGCATTGCGCTGCCAAACCTCGATCGAGTGCGCCCAGCCGTCAGCGTGGAGCCTGGAATATGCGGCGATCATTTCGCGCGTAATCCACGTGCCGTGCTGACCAGGGCGCGGCTCGGCACACCGGGCAATCACCGCGTCGAAACTGGTATTGAAGCGGATTTCGGCCTCACTGCCGCGCAGCTCGCGCCGCAGCCGCCGCGACGCATGAAACCGGCCGGGGACCAGTACGCAGCGCGGATCCGGCGACCACCAGAGTATCGGCTGGCCGGCATCGAACCACGGGAAAATCCCGAGACGGTAGGCGGTAAGCAGTCGGGCGGCGCTGAGGTCGCCCCCCGCCGCAAGCAGTCCGTCGGGCTCCCGCATTGCGCGGCTGATATCGGGAAACGCGTCCGGCGGGTCGTTCGCGGCGATCCACGCAATGCGGTTGTTGGTGCTCAAGACTCGTCCCCCGAGCCATCGTCGCGGTAGGGGCTGCGCGCGTCGACGGTCTCGATGTAGCGGTCGACGTAGCGGGCTTCCTCCTCGAGATAATTCTCTATCGCAGACAGGAACTGAGGATGCGCCAGCCAGTGCGCGGACCAGGTCGACTGCGGAGCGAATCCGCGGCTGATCTTGTGTTCGCCCTGCGTGCCCGGTTCGAAAAGCTGCAGACCCTTGTCGATGCAATAGTCGATACCCTGGTAATAGCAGGTCTCGAAGTGCAGCGCGTTGTGATGGCCGTCGCTACCCCAGTAGCGGCCGTAGAGCGCGGTGGGGCTTTCGAAAAACACGGCGGCGGCAATGGGCTCGGCATCCTGTTCGGCGAGGATGACCAGGATGTTGTCGGGCAGCGTTTCGCCGATTCTGAGGAAGAAGTCGAGGTTGTAGTAGGGCAGAGAGCCGCGCCGCATGAACGTGATGCTGACGAACCTGTAAACCAGCTCCCAGGTTTCCGTGCCGATCTCGGCACCTTTCAGGCGCCTGAAGCGAATGCCGGCCTCGCTGACACGGCGCCGATCGCGCCGCGCTTTCTTGCGTTTCGACGCCGTGAAGGTCTGCAGGAACTGGTCGAAGTCGGCGTAATCGCGATTGTGCCAGTGAAACTGGCAGTCCTTGCGAACCTGTAATCCGGCGTCGCGTAACAGCGGCAGCTCCTCGTGGGTCGGGAAGAGCACGTGTACCGACGAACAAGCCGTGCGCTCGGCGAGTTCGATCGCACCGTCGACGAGCGCGCGGGCGGCAGCCGTATCGCCCGGATCCGCGAGCAACAATCGTCTGCTCGGTGCCGGCGTGAACGGGACTGCCGAGACGAGTTTGGGATAGTAGCGGAGCCCTGCCTGTTCGTAGGCGCGCGCCCATGCCCAGTCGAAAACGAACTCGCCCCAGGAATGTTCCTTCTGGTAGAGAGGCATCGCCGCAACCAGCCGCCCATTGCGCTCCAGCGTAAGGTGACGCGGGGTCCAGCCGGCATCTTCGGACACGCAGCCCGTTTGCTCGGCGGCGAGCAGAAATTCGTGGCGCAGGAAGGGATAGGTATCGCCCGCCAGGGCATTCCACGCGTCCGGCGCGATGTCGGCGATGGCCTCGTGGACAGTTAGCCGCATTCTCCCGATGGCGGATCAGGCGGCCGCGTCGCCGCTTTTCAGCTCGTCGCCGGCTGCGACGGCGTCGAGGTATTTCTCCGCGTCGAGGGCCGCCATGCAGCCGGCGCCGGCCGACGTGATGGCCTGCCGGTACACGTGATCGGCCACGTCACCGGCGGCGAAGACGCCCGGCACGCTGGTCGCGGTCGCGTCCCCGTCGATTCCGGATTTCACGACGATGTAGCCGTTTCGCATATCCAGCTGCTCTTCGAACAGGCCGGTATTCGGCTTGTGCCCGATGGCGATAAATACGCCGGAGAGATGGATGTCCCGGGTCGGCAGATCACCCGTGGTACTGCGAATTCGTATGCCGGTTACGCCGGAATCGTCGCCCAGTACCTCGTCGAGCACATGATTCCACTGTATATCGACCTTGCCTTCCCTCGCTCGTTCGAACAGCCGGTCCTGGAGAATCTTCTCGGCCCGCAAGGCATCCCGACGATGCACCAGCGTGACCCTGGATGCCAGGTGGCTCAGATACAGGGCTTCCTCGACCGCGGTATTGCCGCCACCGATGACGGCGACGTCCTTGCCTTTGTAGAAGAACCCGTCACAGGTCGCGCAGGCCGAGACGCCGCGGCCCTTGAACGCTTCTTCCGAGGGCAGCCCCAGGTACTGGGCAGTAGCACCCGTGGCGATGATGAGCGCGTCGCAGGTGTAGCTCGCGTAATCACCGTCGAGCCGGAATGGCCGCGCTGACAGGTCCGCGGTATGGATGTGGTCGTTGATGATCTCCGTGTCGTAACGTTGAGCGTGCCGCAGCATACGGTCCATCAGCTCCGGTCCCTGCAGCCCCTCGACGTCCCCGGGCCAGTTGTCGACGTCAGTCGTGGTCATGAGCTGGCCACCCTGTTCGACACCGGTGATGATGACCGGATCCAGGTTCGCACGTGCAGCGTAAACGGCGGCCGAATAACCGGCGGGTCCCGAGCCGAGAATCAGAACCCGGCAATGCTTCAAGTCACTCATGTATAATTTGCCCCTGGCGAATTTCTAGAGTCTGACGACAGAACAAGAGCCGGACCTGCGGCTTGGCCAACAGGTTTTCAAGGCTGTCGACGGTCGTCATGATGTCCTTGGGCTAGTGTAGGGAAAACGGAACGGGTGAGCATCCATAATCACGGCCGGATGGCGGGCACGCGAGCACGACAGGGCTTGCAGGCGTCGCACTGCTTGCATCAGAATTGGTTTTTGAGTCTGTTATAGTTCTTTAAAATCAGTCTACTAAGAACTATTCGTTACACGTTACCTCAAATATGGCAAAAGCCCGCAAATCCATCCAGCCCGCATCCGGTTTGTCCGCCCAGGTGCACCGGGCACTGAGAGAAGGCGCACTGTACGTATTCGGCGCGCTCGCCTTCATTCTGTGGTTTGCCCTGTTTACTTACGATCCGGCGGACCCCGGCTTCAGCCAGGCGACGGCGGGAACGGAAGTGCAGAATGGCGTCGGTCGCGTGGGCGCGCTGGTTGCCGACCTGCTGTTCAATTTCTTCGGGCGCCCTGCGTATCTCTTCACGGTCATGGTTTTCTACCTGGGCTGGATGCTCTACCGCGAGCAGAAGACCCAGCAGGCGCTGACAAAGATGGACTTCATCCTGCGTTTCGGCGGATTCCTGGCGACGCTGATCACGAGTTGCGCGCTGTCGACACTGCACTTCTCGCCCGTGGGGTTCAACGAGACGGCGGGGGGGATCGTCGGGCAGGTGGTCGGCCACAGCCTCGAGTCCGTCATGAAGCTGCTCGGCGCCAGTACGCTGTTATTCGTGCTGTGGGTAGCGTCCGTGTCGCTGTTCCTCGGCATCTCGTGGTTCAGCGTCATGGACCGCATCGGCCACTGGTGCCTGGTTGCTTTCGAGAAAGCCCAGTTCAGGATCGGCGAGATTCGCGATCGGGCTGAAGGTCGCCGGCAGCAGGCCGCCCGGCAGGACATTATCGAGGTTGAGAAGAAGCGCACGGCGGGACGCCCGCCGCCGCGCATCGAGCCCGTCATGCCGTCGCTCGAACCGAGCGCCAGGGCCGAACGTGAGCGCCAGGTGCCGCTGTTCGAACCGTCGGCGGCCGGCGAGCTGCCGCCGTTGTCGCTGCTCGACGACCCACCGGCGCAGAAGCAGGGCTACTCGGAAGAGTCTCTCGAGGCAATGTCCAGGCTGGTGGAGCTCAAACTGCGCGACTTCGGCATCGAGGTCGAGGTCAAATCGGTTTCGCCCGGCCCGGTGATCACCCGATTCGAACTCGATCCGGCGCCTGGTGTAAAAGTCAGCCAGATCGTGAATCTTGCAAAGGACCTCGCACGCTCGCTGTCCGTGGTCAGCGTACGGGTCGTCGAGGTGATCCCCGGCAAGTCCTTCGTGGGGCTCGAGATCCCGAATGAAAACCGGCAGCTGGTTACGCTCGGCGAAATCCTCAAATCCAAGGCGTACGACAAGGTCGTCTCGCCGCTGACGCTGGCGCTGGGCAAGGACATTGGCGGTAACTCGGTCGTTGCCGACCTCGCGCGTATGCCGCACCTGCTTATCGCCGGCACGACCGGCTCCGGTAAATCGGTTGCCATCAATGCAATGGTGCTGAGCATCCTCTACAAGACGCAGCCGGAGCAGGTTCGACTGATCATGATCGATCCGAAGATGCTCGAATTGTCGGTGTACGAGGGCATACCGCATCTGCTGACGCCGGTTGTCACCGACATGAAGGAAGCGGCGAACTCGCTGCGCTGGTGCGTTGCGGAAATGGACCGTCGCTACCGGCTGATGGCGTCCCTGGGCGTGCGCAACATCGGCGGCTACAACCGCAAGGTCAACGAAGCCATCGCCGCCGGTGAACCGATCAAGGACCCGACGTTTACGCCGCCGCCGTTCGAGGACGAGGAGAAGCCGGTCGAGCATCCTACGCTGACGCCGCTGCCGTTCATCGTCGTTATCATCGACGAACTCGCCGACATGATGATGATCGTGGGCAAGAAGGTGGAGGAACTCATCGCACGGCTTGCCCAGAAAGCGCGAGCGTCCGGCATCCACATGCTGCTTGCGACCCAGCGTCCCTCCGTCGACGTTATTACGGGCCTGATCAAGGCCAACGTGCCGACGCGCATCGCGTTCCAGGTGTCGGCCAGAGTTGATTCGCGAACGATCCTCGATCAGCAGGGCGCGGAGAACCTGCTCGGCCACGGCGACATGCTCTATCTGCCGCCGGGAACCTCCATGCCGGTACGCGTACACGGCGCGTTCGTTGCCGATCACGAGGTGCACTCGGTCGTACGGCACCTGAAGAAGAGCGGTACGCCACGCTATATCGATGAAATTCTGGAGGGTCCCACGGGTCCAACACCAGGACTGACCGGGATCGATCCGGCCCCGCTCGATAGCGCGGATGCGGAGCAGGACCCTTTGTACGACCAGGCTGTGCAGGTCGTCATGGAAACGCGCAAGGCGTCGATTTCGGGTGTGCAGCGGCGCCTTAAGATAGGCTACAACCGCGCAGCACGCATGGTTGAATCGATGGAAGCGGCGGGTCTTGTCGGACCGCTGCAGCCGAACGGGACGCGCGAGATTCTCGTGCCGGCCGCCGCTGCCGAGGACTGAGTTGAATTGAGACAGTTGAGCTACCTGGTCGCCGGACTACTGTTACTTGCAGTGGTTCGGGCTGCAGAAACGGTCGTCGATGACGGCGAGGCCCTCGTGAACGCATTCGTCACGGACGTCGTGACCTTTTCCGGTGATTTCGAACAATCGCTTATTGATCCCGACGGCCGCTTGCTGGAAACGACGAGCGGCACGCTGGAGATTCAGCGGCCCGGCCGTTTCCGCTGGGTGTACGAAGAGCCGTACGAACAGTGGCTGGTCGCGGACGGCACCAATATCTGGAGTTATGACGTCGATCTCGAACAGGTGACGGTCAAGCCGCAGGCCGATGCGCTTGCGAATACGCCGGCACTGTTGCTCGGCGGCTCGGGGCAGGCGATGGACCAGTTCGAGCATGGCGGCAGCTTCGTCGAAAGCGGCCTTACCTGGGTGAGGCTGCTGCCCGTTGATACGGACAGCGGGTTCCGGCGCGTGGAACTCGGCTTCGATGATGGCCGGCTCAGCCGCATGGTATTCCTGGACAATCTCGAGCAAACGACCGTGGTCGTGCTGAAGAATGTGGTTGTGAACGAACCGATCGACGCCGCCCGGTTCGAGTTTGCCATTCCGGACGACGTCGATGTCGTCGGTAAGCCGGTCGCCGCCAAGCTCACGGCCGATTGATGTTGCCGCTGCGCTACGCGCTCCGTTGGCAAGCCGCGAGCGCGGCGTTGCTTATTATCGTGCTCGCCAGTGCCATGATGCCGGCGATCTGGCTGTGGCCGGACCGGGTGCGCATCGAGGACTGGCTCGCCCACCTGGACAAGTGGGCCCACTTGCTGACGTTTGCCTTCCTCGCCGTCTGGTTCGCCGGACAGTACCGGCGCAATGCCTACTGGCGTATTGCAGCGGGTCTCGT